>Ga0209450_10000055_pt1 | contig 76369 bp, 76 predicted proteins | sample FrelakmetLWP11LW_FD_187149 | JGI IMG/M metagenome (GOLD analysis project Ga0209450, IMG submission 187149) | Freshwater lake sediment microbial communities from the University of Notre Dame, USA, for methane emissions studies - LWP11 LW (SPAdes)... | ecosystem: Environmental > Aquatic >... | reverse complement strand
GAGGAAGAGGAAGAGGAAGAGGAAGAAAAAACTCCTGTTAAAGGTAAAGTACCTGTAACGATGAAAAAACCTTTAGCGAAGAAACCTACAGCTGTACCAGAGGAAGAGGAAGAGGAAGAGGAAGAGGAAGAGGAAGAGGAAGAGGAAGAAAAAACTCCTGTTAAAGGTAAAGTACCTGTAACGATGAAAAAACCTTTAGCGAAGAAACCTACAGCTGTACCAGAGGAAGAGGAAGAGGAAGAGGAAGAAAAAACTCCTGTTAAAGGTAAAGTACCTGTAACGATGAAAAAACCTTTAGCGAAGAAACCTAAAGCTGTACCAGAGGAAGAGGAAGAGGAAGAGGAAGAAAAACCTCCTGTTAAAGGTAAAACACATGTAACGATAAAAAAACCTTTAGCGAAGAAACCTAAACCTGTATCAGAGGAAGAGGAAGAGGAAGAGGAAGAGGAAGAGGAAGAGGAAGAGGAAGAGGAAGAGGAAGAGGAAGAGGAAGAGGAAGAGGAAGAGGAAGAGGAAGAGGAAGAGGAAGAGGAAGAGGAAGAAAAACCTCCTGTTAAAGGTAAAACACATGTAACGATGAAAAAACCTTTAGCGAAGAAACCTAAACCTGTATCAGAGGAAGAGGAAGAGGAAGAGGTTCAAAAGAAGATCACAAAAGCACAAAAAAAAACATCCACATCGCAAGTAGATCTTATCTATGTCAATAAGAGACCCTGTGGTCCCCTTCAATCTAAAAAATATCCTGATGCTTATTCAAAAGAAGAATTGATCGAATTAGCTGTCAAATATTTGGGGATCTCGAAAAATAAAGCAGATAAAATGAACAAACAAACTCTCTGTATGCAGCTAGAAAATGTTTTTTCTAAAATAAAAAAACAAAAGAGTCAAATCGATGAGGAAAAGGATTTACCTTTAAAAAGTAAAAAACCCCTAGTAAAAAAAGGGAAAAAGAAAGATGAAAGCGAAGATGAAACACCTGCCAAAAAAACTGTGCCAAAAAGACGTATAATAGAGGAAGAGAAAGAGAAAGAGAAAGAGAAAGAGAAAGAGAAAAAACCTATCGGAAGTAGAAAACCCGTTACTAAAAAACTTCTGGTGAGGAAAGAGAAAAAGACTGAGGAAGAGGAAGAGGAAGAGAAAGAGAAAAAACCTATCGGAAGTAGAAAACCCGTGACTAAAAAACCTCTGGTGAGGAAAGAGAAAAAGTCTGAGGAAGAGGAAGAGGAAGAGGAAGAGGAAGAGGAAGAGGAAGAGGAAGAGGAAGGTGAGATTACTGTGAAAACATGGTTGGAGAAACCAATTGAAGAATACTCCTGGGATCCGACAGGTGTATATATTCATGGTAGAGAAAAGTACGTTTTACCCAATTCGCGTAAGTTTCCTGATTGGATCAGGAAGAGATTCATAAAATATCGAATTAAAGATGATATTGTGAACAAATGTGGTAGTAAAGACACAAAAGAATTATTTTCACATCAGGCGTTTATTGCTGATTTTATGGCACCAAATAAACCTTATAGAGGTTTACTCCTGGATCACGATTTAGGCTCAGGAAAAACGCGTACTGCTATTACTGTTGCTGAACAGTACAGAGCAGCTGGAACCAAAGTTCTGGTTTTATTGCCAGCAACCCTTAAACCAACATGGATGGAGGAATTGAAAACATGGGGTAATGATGACATCAGACGACCGGCCAACATCGATCCCAGTCAAAAGAAAGAAGTTGACAGCCAATTAGACGACCGAATCAACAAAGGGTATGATCTAATTACTTATAATGCAGCAAAAAGTGTTCCGATGATTCGAGAAGCAATCGGTGGTCAATTAGTTCACCGTTTAGTCATTGTTGACGAAGTACATAATTTCCTTTCAATGATGGTTAATCTTAAGAGTGTAAAAGGTCGTGATTTGTATGAAATGTTAATGAATGTATATGATTGCAAATTCCTATTCTTGTCAGCAACACCATTGCTTAATCATCCATATGAATTAGGCATCATGTTCAATATTTTACGTGGAAAAATGTTGGGCACTGATGGTATGAAACATACGGCATTCCCCGAAGATATTGATGATTTCGAAAAATTGTACATTGATCCTTCACAGAATAGAATCATCAATGCTGATCTCTTTATGAGAAGGTCAATTGGTTTGACATCTTATTACTTCGGAGGCGAAGGTGAGGTTTACCCACGTATGATAACGGAGGGTATTACCTTGTGTCATTTTAGTGATCAGCAATTCGAACAATATCAAAAAATTCGTGGAGATGAGATGAAATTGGAACAACAAGCAGCTGAACGAGCCAGAAAGAAGAAAATCAGAAAATTTGCACAAGTAGGTGAACATGATCATTCTAGTGAAGATGTAAATTCAACATTCCGAGTTTTTTCTCGTCAATTCTCAAATTTTGTTTTCCCATCACCAATTGTCAGACCATTACCACCCCCAACAGCGACCAAATTCAAACTGGGACCAGATCCTGATAAATGGTCACAAACTGAAAAAGATGCAGCGAACCAACTGGTTAATGGTGATCCCAGAAAATTGGAGGAGTTCATTGAACGATTCAGGGAAACTGACTCGGCTAAAAAGAGAAATAAACTAATTGCCCTAACCTTAAAAGTAAGTGGTTGTGTTGATGATCAATATGTTGGTATGTGTAGTGCAGAAGACCAATTCATTTATGATAAAGTTCAAGTGACGCAAAGTTATGCTGAACGCATTGGTCAAGCCTTACACGAACTCAGTGAAGATGAAACGGGTGCACTAACAACCAACTTACCAACTTATGGACCAAAAATGGAAGCAATATATCGTAATATCATGGAAGAAGAACCACAAGGGTCCTGTTTTGTTTATTCACAATTCAGAACGATGGAAGGTATCACTATTTTCACAGAAGTGCTGAAAGCCCACAATTTCCGAGAACTAAAACCATCAGAGGTCAATGAGAACAATATTATGACTTTTCGAAAAAGCAATAGGTTTGTCATTTATAGTGGTGAAGAAGATAATGTCGTTCGATCAAAAATTAGGTGGATCTTTAATCATCCTAAAAATAAACATGGTGAGATATGTAAAGTATTCCTAGGTACAGCTGCCTCAGCAGAAGGCATTACACTGAAAAATGTGCGTCAAGTTCACATTATGGAACCTTATTGGAACGATGTACGTATTCAACAAGTTATCGGCCGAGCAAGACGTATTTGTTCACATGATGCATTACCTCCATCAGAGAGGAATGTACATATCTTCAGATATCATATGACGATGTCTGAATCACAAAAGGCATCATTAGAAAATATATCGACAGATGAAGCTATTTATGAAATAGCTCAACGAAAACTACAACTCAATTCGCAATTTTTACAATTATTGAAAGATTCTGCAATAGATTGCTATCTGAATCTAGTACATAATCGGACAGAGAGTAACTTAATTAATTGTTTCTCTTTTGCTGAAGAAGAAGAAGGTGTAGATGCGTATGTACCTGTCGTTGGTGAAGAAAAAATGGGACCATTACTGGTCCCTGTTGAAAGTGAAGAAATTAAATGTATTATTGTCAAAGCTTACGGACTCAAACTTGGTGTTAAACTTGATAAAGATGGTGAGTCATTACTGGAAAAAATCAAAATTACCCGTGAAGGCAAAGGACAAGGTCAGATATTTACTGCCACGGTTTATTACAATGCAGACTCACTTGAAACACAAGTTTTTGACCCGGAATTGGCCGAAATTATTCACCAGGGTAATAAGATAGTATTTAAATCATCCAGTTTCGAAATCGTCAAATAAATATTTAATGTGGTCCGTTTGGTCCATTCTGTCCATTCTGTCCATTCAGTCCATTCAGTCCATTCAGTCCATTCAGTCCATTCTGTCCATTCTGTCCATTCAGTCCATTCTGTCCATTCTGTCCATTCTGTCCATTCTGTCCATTCAGTCCATTCAGTCCATTTGACCCTGAATTGTTCACGGGCACGGTTTGTGAATATTGTGGCATTGGCATAACTTGACTTTTCGTATATTTAATAATATCTGTGTCATCCCCGATATTATTGAGTACCTCTTGTCTCCTTTCACTAACCAAATGTGACAGTTTAATTAATTGTGCATTTTGAACATTTTTCTTTGTTAACAAATTCCAATTAATCTCATATAATTTGAATTTGAAGCTGCAATTAATTGAATGTCGTAGGATTACCATATGTTCACTCAATGTTTCAAAAACATTATCGACCGTAAAAGTACTATCATCAACAATTGTTTCGACTTGAACCTCATATGAATCGATTTCAGTTTTACGATAGATATGAACATCTATCGTATCACCAACAGATAACTTATGTTTATATAAGGTAACAAACTTCAATTTGTTTTGTTTCTTTAATTTAGTCGATTTCATGATGCTAATTTCTTTGAGATTAATATACTTTCCGTTATAATTCAGAAAACTAACAGTAAATTTTTGGAAGGACATTGGTTGTGAAAAATTTTGGACGCATGAACCCTTATCTGGAACATAATGTAGGTATCCATTTTTGTTCTCATGCAAAATTAGTTTACCAAAGGTATTATCATGGTTTGATGTGTAACACCGACCGCCCAACTCATCTACTTTGATGTAGATATATGGCTCTTTCATCAGAAAATCATTTTCTGGAATCAGGCATGCTGTCAGTTTCACTTTTGAAATATTACCAAATTTAACAAATTTTAATGGATACTGGTTCTTTCCACCATTACTTTCCAAATCCGTGCGAAAATCCAGTGATAAATCATAATCAAGCAAATGGATCTGGTCAAAATCAGGCAAAGTATTGTTTACTAGTTGTTCCGATGGCGGAATGATAGCATTTAATTGATTTACATCTGGAGCTCCAAGATTGGGAAATTCTCCATTTTTATACATATTAAACATTTTCAAATAATCCACGTTAACGGATCCACCATCCGTAGTGGATCCGATAGTACCAGTGACTCCTTGTGCCGGTACATCATCATTTAAGCTCATTGGTTTCATTTTAGGGTCATTTTTATTTCTAATTTGTGTGATAACCATTTGCAAAAAACTGGGATTCGTTACTTGTTGCTGGAAGGTACATGGATCCTTATTCATTAAATCAACCAAATGTTGCATCTGCATTATTTCATTAATTAAGTGGGGTACTATTCCTGGATTTTGCATCGCGATAGGTGTTTGTAGCAAAACATTCATTAATTGCCCATTCGCTGTTACATTTGGAGCTGTCCCTGGCATCTGGATATCCATACCAGATGATGTTTTATATGTTGGAGTTTTCATATATGGCACTTCCTTTGATCGTTGTTCAAGTGCCATCATTAGTGCTTGTTCTGCCGTTGGTTGACCATTGGTTTGCGTTGGCAATTGAAAATTCAATTGAGGTTGCATTTGACTGTATCCACCATTTCGGTCGAATTGCATTTGTTTTAATAAATCATCAGTACCTCTAAATAATTTTTGCTGATTATTATATGGTACCATACTAAGGGACCTCTCGGTGTTTTCTTGACGAACCACAGGTTGATCATCTTTAATCACGACCGCTCGATTATTTCGATGAGTGTTTGCAATTTTTGGGAAAAATGGCACATTTTCTCCAATATATTTAATTGCTTCATCGAGACATATCTTGTTAATATTTTCAAAATGTTCATCGTTCGTCAATTCCTGTGGTTTCTTCCCAAAACGACTGTAGACGTAATCCATGATGTCGTTAAAAATTTTATTGAAATCATCATTCAGCATAATTTGATATTTTTTTCTTATAATTTCATCCACAATGCCCAACAACATTGATTTATTTTGGTCTGACTTGAACTTGAGATTATTCATTACTATAATGAATCGTAATTAAAAATGAAATTCATAATGAACGTGACATTATATTAATAATCTCCTACATATGGATTATCATCGTCATCGGATGATGATAGAGGTTTACTCTGATCTAATTTCACTGTGGTTGGTTGATGTTGAGGAGACCCGCGACGATAATTAACATCATGTCCAACTTCTTGAGCCTGTGGATGTTTTTCAAAATATATTAATGCCTCTTTAGAAGCCATTTGTTCTGCGACAGTTTTTCGACGATCTTTCCCTTGTCCAATTAATTGATCAGTTATTGGATGCTTAACACCCATTGTATATACCCGTTTATTTGTTGGTCCGTCGACACCAATTTCATGATATATGGGATGAATTCCGCCCCACGTTTTGTGATAATATTGTAATAATAACTCTTTATAATTATCATTCACAGAGATCAAGGGGCGGAAATCAGTGTTGTCTTCGATTAATTGAATGATAAAATCCGCACACATTTGCATTGCCAATCCATATCGATGTTCATCATTTTGATACATATCTTCAAACATTGCTCCGATAAATGCCTCAAATGTATCTTCCATAATTCTTTCATTCGTTCGTCCACCACACATATCTTCGACATGTTTCGAAATCATTATATGTTTATCCAAACCTATACACAAACTAAACTTTGCTAACATATTGGTTCGAACCAATTTAGTTTTAATTTTAGTCAAAAAACCTTCATTTTGTTTGGAATAACGGTGATATAGATAAGTTGATACGATACCACCAATCACAGAATCACCTAAATACTCTAAACGTTCATTGGATTCTGCTTGTAACTCGACACAATTGTCCAAATGTTCATACTCAATTTCTGGGTTAGTGATAATCACGTATGATTTGTGTGTCAAACACAACTGAAAAATGTTTAAATTCTTCGGTTGATAATCTATTCCACAAATCTTGTATATGTCAATGATATTTTGCATACTAATTAAATGATTCGTTGGGTTATAAATCTTTAATATTTTTTTCTCACCATCTTCGCCATAAGCACTCATTTCGTATGAGATATATTCACCTTCACTTGTGAATAAGATTTTCAATTTTTAGGGAATATTTTTCAATTTTAATGTAATTTTTTCCATCTTTGTTTCAGGTATATAGCACAGATACTCATAAATTCTATTGGATAACACATTTCCCAATCGTCTTGTCTTATTATTAGCAATTGGTATCATTAAGCCTGACAATAAAATCTGTTTCTCATCAATCTCATGTAAGCGCTCATATGCTAAAATTAACTGGGTCATCGATTTATATGTGGTCGAGATAATATTTGCCACGTCAATTGACACTCCTGGAATTTGTGACAACTGACACAAATAACAATTTTCTGGAGTCATATTTTCCTTTTTAGCCAATTTAATTGTTTTTAAATATTCGATTCTCTCATCAGCTGATATACTGTTTTTTTTTAATGTTTCCTGCAGTTTATCATATAATTTAGTTACAATTAAAGCTGTATCATAAATATCAGCCGTCCGATAAATGGTAAAATGATCTTTTACCACCCGATTAATCATCGAACTATACATAGAATCCCTTGTAATGCCATTCCGATATTTATAATCCTTGTGAATAAAAGGTCCCTCAATCAGATATATAATTTGAATATTACTATCATCTTTTCTCAATTGACTGATACGCAAGGATTGGTTTTTGGTCCTTTTATCAGTAATGGAGCTCGCATAATCATCCATAGTTTTTCGTTCTATCAAACAGATAAATTGATCCCCAACTTTGTACACAATATCACCAACATCTAATTGCTTGACATCAAACAGCAAATGACCACATTCCTTCTTTAAAGAATCAGATTCCAATGCATTGATTAATTTATCCTCACGACAGTCGATAATAATATCAATCTGTGGCGTATTGTTTTCCGACATGAATATATGATGATCACAAATTATTTATATGTAATTTAGTCAGAATCATAGATATCTGATTTTATAAAACCAAGACCTTTAGGTACTGTTCGCGTCATTTTTAATTTCCGATACAGTCCATATACCACAGATAATATCCAAACAATATTGTTTATTAATGAGTGGAATATGGTAAATCGGACAATTTAATAATTGATGCTTAATTGATTGACTAAAATACCCGTAACACGCTTTAAATACTTCCCGGTTATCACTTTGTAAATTATAATGACTATTAATATCGATTTGGATACTAATATTGACATTCTCATAATCATCAATACTCAATAAGACGATAGGTAATTCAGAGATTCTCCACAACATCATATTATTGATTTGTTGTAATTGTCCGGCGACTGTGAATTCATCCGTATAATTGCTGATAATAAATGTGACCTTATCAATAACATAATTGTGCACTAATCCCAAAAATAAGTCACCAATTTTTGGTAATCGTAGAGAGATTCTACGCTCAAATATAACAATCTGTTTCGCAATCGGCAAACAGGCTGACGAAACCAATTGATTATCCTCAATTAGATCAGTTACCACATCAGCCGGTTTAGAACGCACTTGTTGTCCTACGGTTGCATTTGTTTGATCCACATAACTACTTCGCACAGTTATGTTTCCACAGATTAAATCATTATTGAATTGGATTAAATATTCCATATAGATAAAATATGTCCGTAAATTTTAATATATATTAAATTTATAATATATACATATATATGGAAACAATTTACACCAAGGAACATTGTTTAGAATGGGTTAAAAATCCACAAATCGATCCAGTCACCCATCAATCTATTTTGGACAATAAATCACAATTTAAAGTCTTATTGGATAAATGTAAAGCAAATTTATCACCAGCAGATATTAAACAATACAATATTGATATGTTAGCGATCATCTATCCAATTGTCCCTGAAGAGAAACCTGATCTCATTATACCGTCTAACACAACGTATCATATATCCAAATTGGGTACCGAACAACACAAGTTATACACAGATGTGGTGTATGGTCATAAAATATCTAGAGAAGAGATGTTGAAACGCATCAATGATGATCACTTCATTACTGGTATATTAATCAACGAACGATTACTTTTGACCAGAAAACATGATAAGTATCTTGAACTGTCCGACATATATGGCAGTACAATTCAATTCAATAAACAACTGATCACTATTAATGATAGGCTCACGTTACTTGGGAATCAAATGGTATTCTCCCAAGAAGTTATCGATAAGAAAAAAACACAACTACTGAGCCTATTGGATTCAGTTATGAACCTTATGTGTGAATCTCGTGCTTTTATTCATCAAATTGTATACCAAAAGATTATATATTTTTCAACTTCGGCAGATTTATCGATGGTCAATCTATTAATTGGCAAAATCGGAACAGGTAAGGCAGAAATAAACCAATTGTTTGCAAACTTATATTTTGTACTCGGTATGATCAATACTAATGTGGTAAAGAAAATGTTGTCTCCATTGAATATTGAATGTATGATTTGTTCAGATCATTTCCCTTCTTCGGATCTACTCTCTTTCGTTGGAAACTTTCGACAATTATGTGCAATTAATTTTGTTACAAACGATGTTAAATCTGCACAAAAATTCTTGCAGGAAAACGGAAATATTAAATATTTGTTCGATGACATTATTTATTTGAGTGATTATAGCAGCTCAGATTTACCAATTATTTTGTTCAATATTATTAAACATATATATTTACAAGCAGTAAAACTTGTACAACAACAGCCATATATTGGTCTGTTAATAACCAACAATCCTGATATGTTTGTCAATCAAGCCAAAGACATGAAACTTTTAGCACATTATATCGTCAATGATTTTATTTTACTTTCATCACAGAAACAAGACTACGGACCAACACAAATCAATGATACTTTTAAAAAATTTTTCCTACATAAAGGAAAATATGTTACCATCAGAGAGAATAATATGACCAGTACTCCAATGTACAATCTGACGCATACTATGGGTGAAATACTGGTATCAAACTTGTTAAATCGACAACAAATTGACTCATTAATACAAAATGATGAGTTTCTTGGAAATTTAATAAAATCAAAAAAGAAGCTTCTGACCGATCGATTAGTAAAATATGAATCATTATGTAATCTCATCGCGGAAGATGGATGTAGTCAAGCAGTAAATATCATCCAATCACATATCGTACAATTTAATGCTAATGTCACTCCAGAAAATCTGAAACGCTCACTGAATGAAATACTCACCATTATTGACACAATAAAAGGTGAATCACGCGAAAATATCAGAAGGACACTATACTCTCAAATCTGTATCTTTTCACAATTCCATTCGTATGACTGCCGAAATTTTATGAATTATGTAATCATCGGACCAAAATGTTCTAATAAAATAATCATTTTTGATGCAATTTCAAAAATATGTGAACAAGTTGGATTCATAACCCATATCAATGGCCACACAGTAACATTGGATGAGCCAATTCCATATGAGCAAATTTTAGAACATGTACAAATATTTGAGGGAATGTCACAAGATCTCGACGTGGGCAGAGAAAATATTCTCAAATATATCGAATTACATATTGGTCTATGTGGCATAGTAATGAATAGTCGTGACATTCAAACAACCATACCTTTCAACCATCTATTCACTAATTATTTAATGTTATTACCATATACTAGCAATGATCTATCGGAAATCTTCTCATCCCGTATTGGAGCAAATAAATTATCACCAACTCAAATTCAATATATCAAACAACTCATCAATTTGGTCAATAAGGATCCAGATTATTTATTTGATGAACAAGAGTGTGATATGATCAATCTCGCAAAACACATCAATTATGACGTCGTACTGGACCGAGACCAATATGGCATCCAGGAAATTCATCACAGTTTCCAAAAATTATTCTATGCCAAGGGTGTTCTCATTGATTTTTCAAATGGATCACAGGGCGCCCTGGAGTCTATCGGGCAAGTTTTTCAGGATGTTAAAAAATTAAGATCTTTTTATTTCAACAATTAATTAATCTTTTGATAAAAATTGATATTTATTGTATGATAACATATATGATCATATAATCAATAATGATACGTTTGAAGATTAAATCTAATCCAACAAGAAGTAATGATTTTTTTGGAGCACAGATGATCCCATACATTGACAAAGTCATCGAAAATTTACATAAAACACAACTTAAACCCGAATTAGTCGATCAACTAGAGTTAGCAATTCGAAATAAAACAAAAAGGGATGCGGAAAAATTGTATCGTAGTGATGATTTTAATGCATGCAAAAATATTTATATGACAAATGCACGCCATATGATAGAAAATCTCAAAGTTAATAATGAAATTAACAACACTGAATTAATCGGAAAAATTAATAATGAATCCATCACTGTGGAACAACTAGTCGAACTCACGCCGGAAGAAATGCACAATGAAAAATGGAGGTTACTAGTTGATAAAAAAAAAGCTGAGCTGGAAAAACTCACCAAAGACCCCGAAGCAACAACTGACCTATTTTGGTGTAGTCGTTGCCATAGGAATAAGTGCGTCTATTTTGAACGACAGGATCGGAGTGCTGACGAACCCATGACTATCCATATTACATGCTGTTATTGTGGTAAAAAATGGCGTAAGTAACATCTAAATCAAATTATTATGGTAAAAATGCTCAACTTCACCCCAACAAGATGATCTTGCCATGACAGCTCGAAAACATCCCATCTTCTTCAAAATATTTTCTGAGATTGGTACATATAATCCATATCTTTGATGATTTTCTCCAATTCAAAACGGTTCTTTCATCTTGCTGCGGTTCCAAACATTCTTCTTCCTTTTTCTTATCTTCCTCAAGTGAATATTGAATGAAGTTTGACCAATGTTGTTTGTATTGTCGAATACTTGGTGCTCTGTTTTCTTGACACCAAATAATGCAGAAAATCTGCTTCAATCAATTCTTTTTGTTTGTATCTATTTCTTATCTACTACTACTGGTGGTTTTACTGGTGCATCCATTTTGTAGTGAAAAGTGGAGATTTTAGTAAAAATTGAATTCGTTATGCACAATACATTTTATTACTCACAATAAAATGTGCGAATCAGTGACAATTACTGTCCATTACGATCATATACATCAAACAATTACAATCGCTCCCAAGGATACATGGATTTCCTTATTTGATACAATAAGTGAGCAAGTACTGAACGATACAAATAAATCTCCATATACAGGACATTATGATCACGAGATGTATTATTTAACATATCATCCCCAAATTGGAACAATTCAACACTGTAGTCGATGTTATACTGAAGGAAACCCATTTGACCAAATAAATCCAACACATGTGGTATCTGTCAATTTTGCATTGAAAAATACTCGGTGCTGTCGTTGTTTTATTGTTCCCAGAGATGATTGCATCATCTGTCATCGTTCGAGAAATGATGAGTGCTCTGGGGATTTGGTGCATAATTTATATTGTGGACATGAATTATTTTGTCGTCAATGTGCAGATAATGCCAATGAAACACATTTAATTCAATGTCCTATATGTGGTTTAGATAATGTTAAACTTGCGAATGGGTTTGGAAAATGTTATAAATGTCATAAATTTGCGCACAACCACTCATGCGATTTCACAAAATAGAATAATATCTTCAACACAAAGAAATTTTACTATGATTCTCAAATCAAACAAGTCATAAATCTATTCATCTTTATCAACATCATTTTCCACAAAATCTTCTACTTCTGGGTTACCTGTATAATCATCTGTATATTCACGTTTATTATGAATAAATGAGTAATATATATCATTATAATTCTTTGTTATATCTTTGAAATCTTCATCTTCATCTTCATCATCAAAATGTTTTCCGAGATGGGATACATTTGGCAAAAATACAGCACAATTATGACACCCCTTATCTGATTCAGATAGCTTCTTTTTTTCTTCATCAGACTTTTTCTGTTGTTCTAAACGTTCTTTTTCAAGTCTCTCTTCTTCTCTTTTCTCATCTGCCTCAATAGCAGATTGGACAACATTTGCCCAACTTTGCTTACATTGTTTTGGACAATGGGGTTTCTTAACCCCAGATAGTGCAGGAAAATCTGATTCAGTCAATTTTTTTGGTTTCGGTTGAACCTCTTCCTTATTTATGACATTTGTTTTCACTAAAACATCTCTCGTAGATCGTGTATCTCGTGTATCTCGAGGGATGTTTCTCAGATGCGGCGGCACATAAGGAGTTGTCATTATGAAAATCTGTTTATTAATCATTATAATATGATTATTCTCATATTATGATTCAATTTTTATCAAATAATCAATGCAAAATGATTTGAAAATACGTTGTGTATAATTATTATATAAATGTCTACATCTCAAAAAACGGACATACATTATAGACTCATTTATTCTACCATGCACCTCTCAATTAATGAGACTCCCCCAAATCAGAACTCAATCATTCAATTACCTAACAGCAACCAGGGGAGTATATAGTGACAATTATCTCATTCAATCTGAATTAGATCATTTTATGACAAGGGTATTGAATGTTTAGATCCCTTACCAAAACAGAAAATCTCAATCAGATAAGACTGAACACTCTCAGGATAAAAATATACCCAAATTATATTCGATACGTATCGATTATATTGAGTCAAATGATGAGTCGGTTCATTTAACATGTTTACAAAGTTTGAGTCGCGAATCTGTCGAGCGTTATATTGATGGTGAACCATTTCATAAATATGTCGAATATTATTTTGGGTCAATTAGGTCAATTAACATCGATGTTACTGACTTTAATGAATATACTCCTGTTTCAACGGCCATTTCGACCATTTATCCAAGACAGATGATCAATCGTTTAATATTGGGTGATTTTCGAAAGAAGACATTTATACACAATACCGAAATGCCGTTCATCATATCTGTCGCGAGCCTTATATTTCGGATAAATTGGGTGGTCTTACGGAATATCTTCTATTAATTTTGAATAAATATCTGGAGTTCAACAATTTTCTAATTTATTACATTCATCACTCAAATTTTATGATTCAATTGCCCATTCGTTAGCACCATTACCAAAAATATATCCTCGAATTGAATTACCAAGTGAGCCACACACATTAGATACCGAGTTAGTTGCACTCTGTGATCCATATGATAGACGTGATAATTCTGATGAAGGATACATTGAATCTTTTGAAATGGATTTGAATGTACACCAGCATGAACAAAAAGCTGATGATGATGGTGGTAAAACTCCAATGCATGACGGCGACCAACAAAAAACACGTTATCCACCTTTCGTGATGTCTATTTCGCACTCGAAGAGACATTAATGGCATACGTTGATCCACTTGTTGAAGAATTTAATCAGTTGAAAGAAGTTATTTTACTAGGTGGTTATGATCACCCAGATGGGGGTCATGCGATCTGTATATATTGTCATAAACTTGATGACTCAATAGAAATCATATTAGCGAACAGTGTCCAAGGTCTCGAACATCATTAGAGTAAATCACCTGATAAATACGCCGGGCTCGTTCGTAATGTTATTACGGTCGAACAATTCAAAATTTTTTGTGTCTTTATCGTGTATTTAAATTTCATATATATATATATATATATATATTCAAACATTAATACATTTTATCAATTAATTACGCGTTTTTTAACAATGAAGGCGATACACTACTCTCTAATCATAAAGGTATTATTTTTCTAAAAACAATTGAATACATTCAGCCACAAATCACTGGAACATGCAGTTACCACAGTATATATTATGTACTGATGTACTACTGTTATAGCAAAAACCTCTCACAGCAATTGTTTTCGCAAACGGATTCAGCGATTATCAACAATTCACTTGGAGGGTGCCCAGAAATACGATCTTCGTTAAAAAGATTAAAATACAAATTATTTTAATCTTTTTAATGAAGATCGTATTTCTGGACACCCTCTAAAATAATCAGATACTACATTGATAGATATGACTCAAAATGATTTACTGGAAAGAATAGTAAATCACTTTTGAATTTTTTACCAATCTTGTATTTCTGGACACCCTCTAAATATTTGCTGCAGATTAAAGATAACGTTTCAACCAATACCACGTATAAATTTCCGGTAATGACCACAGATGCCCTGCGACCAATACCACATATAATTGTTGGCTCAACATTTATTTCATTAATAAAGAATTGTTATATTCTAATGTTGATCTAGATGGTAAATACAAAAAATTATCAATCGAAATATGTACCCAGAATTACTGAACATCATCCCACATTTCGGTAGTTATGAGTCAACACCCGAAATATTCAGTTCTCGGTGGAATGATATTTATGATGAATTGTTCACTTTATACACCATAAAAAACAACCGTTCGATTCATTCGTGACAAGTCCACAAGCGGATGATCAAGATTTTGTGGATGTATGAATCAAGACTTGAAATTATTCTACACACAATATGAAAAATGTGAACAGATATTGATAAAAGGGAAAAATTACAACAAATGCGTACTTTGACCAAAAATTAATGTTACTAAACCAGTACATAAAGTATTTATGTACAAAATTGTTCGAATATCGTATGTATAAACCATACATTCTATTGTCTTTTAATCAACAACTGATAGCTTTTGCTTCATTATATTATCGGATATTGGAAGCAAATATATTACGAAATACCTTGATGAAATTAAAAGAACGCATTATTGATGGATCTTCAGCTGTTTGTTCCGAATTGAGAAAAATAATATCGTTCGTCAATAAAAGTGATATTTATACTAGTCATCGATTGACCGAATGTTTACTATTTGAACCAATGTTTGGTAATACGATTCGCATAGATCAATTTGCTTCATACTCAACCATTTTACAACCAATCCAAACAAATATGACAGTAAGGAATAGTAAGACCAAATTACCCAGTTGTGCAATTATACCTACTCCTATTAATGGGGAAAAATTATCTATCATTCGTCAACTTCACCCGAAGAAAATTATCACCAACACACAGGAGCCCATGAGTTATGAAATTCCTCATGTATTGATGGGTAAAGGAAAAACATCCATATTGACACCATTGATCATTCTACATATTTTGACCGATCCATTGTATTCAGGAATTCGCAATATTTTTATTGTCTTGCCAAATCATCTGATTGCCCAAACAGTCGACTTATTGGTTAAATATTCACAAATTTTAGAAAATACCACAATTTATCATTACAATTTTGAAAATGATTCCTCCAAGTTAAACAAAGTAAATTCCCTCAGGAAAATTTTTGTGACAAACGACGTCAATTTTAAACTATTACATCTACATATTGTAGAAACCCATAATAAAACGTTATCAACTATGCTTCTTGATCATAGTCTGGTTATTTTCGATGAATTTGATAGTTTATACAATCCCAATATAAGCAATTTCAATAAAATTCTGAAAGAAGATAATATCATCGGATTAATTGACACGGAAATTACTAGTATAATCGTCGATACACTTGACGCAATCTTATTAGAACCGTCTATGGGATTAATGTGTGCAATTCGAATGATTTTTATGAAAATGAATATAATAGTCAATATAATTCATTATTGGATGCATTTCTTAAAAATCAGAAATATCGTGATCCAAAATTACATTATTCATTTGAAAGATTCGTCATAACGATACCCAATATCCATTCCAGTAAATTGGAATTAAACAAAGATTATGGATTACCAACGGAAACGTCTCACAGTGAACAGTTCATAGCGGTTCCATATTCTCATGTTAAAAGACCAATAAATGGAACCAAGTTCGCGGACACCGTAATGACTATTTTGACTATGTTACAAGTGGATCTACGTATAAGTGATGTTAAAAATATAATCGAACATGAATCTGAACGTTACACAGTTATGGAACAATTATATAGTGGTCATCTTCAGACGAATTACTCATGTTTGACAGTTAACGATTTTGTGAAACAAAATCTAACAGACACCGATTAGCATAATATATTGAGCAAAATGACAAGATCAGATAAAATTAGATATCTCAAACATATAATCATACCAGAGATCACATATTCAAAAAGATACGCTAATTGCACGTTTATTGATATAATGACTAGAACGTCATGTACATATAAAATAGGATTCACTGGTATCGTCAACAGTGAATTACCTCAATATTATTCTGTATCTCAACTGCCTCCAAATTTATTTGAATTCACAAATGTTCGAAAAGATAAAGTAGAATATGGAAACATTTATGTCGGAATTCTTGGTGCTTTAGGTCCATATCATGAAAATGTTATGATTGATACAACAAATGGTGAACAATTGTTAAATCTAGCCACCAAATATGATTCTTTATTAGATGCTGGAGCATTTTTGAAAGAATATGATACCGAAACCATTGTCCAAAATACAACATTTACTACCTAATAAATCTGTCATCTATATTGACGACGATGATAAAGTCAAAGTATCTGACCCTAAACTCACATTAGCACACCATTTATGGGTATCGTGAATAATCATAATTTTGTTTACTATGATCACCGTCATACAATCGGTATTGACATTAAACAATCCCCTATTCTAAGGGGATTAGTTACCGTTAATCATTTTAATACTTTAACAGATGTTTCACAATGTATTTTCAGATTACGAAATATTAACTATGGTCACAAAGTTGATTTCGCAGTAACGGATAAATTAAAAAGTGACATTAATTCACGTGTATCACTCTTGTTATTCTTATATAAAAATGATTCGCATATTCTGGTCGGGTCAGCTCATAAAAATTATTAATGCAAAATCTGAGTTATATTAATAAACAAATCTCACCCAAAAATTATCAAATCAAATGTTTGATGTATTTCGATCAATACTACCTCAATCAAAATGATCGAACCATTGAAGTAAATTATTTGGAGAAATTATTTGAAGAAATCTTAGACATTTCTCTGGCTAAGGAAATGTATACTGAATATATTCAAACGGATATAATGGCTGATACATCATTGGCCAAAGAAAAATCAAAAGAAAAGAAAGTACAAAAACAAATACAAAAAGAAATGGCTTACATACGGAAATCAAGTAGTCCATGTAAACTTACCCCATATCTCATTCCAAGAGAAGAGATTACTTATTTATCTATTGCAAAATGATATTCGATAAATTATATGCGGCAAAACCCACCGAATTATCAATATTTGGGTCCTTATTATTGGATAATAATATTTATCTTTCACCATATATTCATCTGGATCAATATAGAAATTTATTAGCCGGAAATTATTATCTCAAAGATACACAACACAATACATATTTGATCATAAATCCATTTGAATTTCATGCTATCCGGCAATTAGTTCAAAATCATATTACACTGCCATCATACATCACAATTAAGGATTCTGTTGGAAATATTTTTGGTGGTCAAGATCCCAGAATAAATTTTGACGAGTATGCTATTCAATGTATAATTGGTAGACATTTACATCTTCATGAATACTTAGAAATGATCAAATCACCAAATATTTCAAGTCTACATAAGTTGATTGAATGCGTCACTAATTTTGGATATGACTCACCCGTTTACAACTCGAAATTGATCGAATTTGTTTGTCAAAATCAACCAAAAGATTTTAATGATATGATAGATATGTTCATCAGCGGTCTTGATCAAGACCAAATGTATCAATTATTGATACCAGAAATTTCCCACCGGTGCTCAAGAACTATAGAAATGGCATCGAGAAATTCTTGTTAGAACATAAAATATAAAATAGTTCCACAGGAATTTGATCAGACATTTGTTGGTTGTGAAATAACAAAAAAAGAACAGTTGACCAATTCATAGAATCCACAATCAAAATTATCAGTTTCTGGAATACCAATTAATCCTTAGTATTTAATCAGAGAAAAATCAGTTACAAAGTTCATTAAATTTCGAGACCATTGACCATTATAACCACAATAACAATTACATTTTTTGATTATTTTATTTAGCAATGATGTGTGTTGACCACATCATTGATGTCATTGGTGAAGAAATCTCTAAAAATAACTATCATCTGTCCCTCGATCAGATACGCTTCTCAGCGTGTTGTCAGCAGTAATCAGATCCAATATCAATATTCCGACAGCAACGTGTTCCTGTCAATGTTTGTATGAAACATTGACGTTTTGGTACATTCGTGAAAAATTTGTATTAAATTATCAAACCTTAATACTTTTCAATTATAAACTTGTCAAATCCACTGTGTCAGATTGAAGTTAGTTCACAATCATAAATTATTCATTGGACAACATTTTGTTCAATTGGATGAGGTAATTTTGGTATCCGTTCCTTCAACCAATGTCCAATGGTCAGTTTTGTAAGTGTGTCCACCATTAGTTGTAATGGTTTGTCCATCACAAGAATATCGTGGACATACGTCACACAATTTTGCCAGACGTTTTCCCGATGAGGTCTTATATACATATGAACCATGAGCTGAATATAGGGCAATTGACTTTCCATTTGGAGAAAATGTTGGTTCATATCCATGTAAAAGACGAACTAGTGTCCAAGATTGGGTGTCACAGAGTTGATGTGTATAACATGTACTGATAAGGATATGTTGACCATTAGGAGAATATTGACAAAAATCAACATGATCGATTTGGATGATGAGATTATATGTTTTCAAATCAAAAACATTGATTTGATGTGTTGTGACATGTTGTGTCACAATTGTTCGTTTATCTGGTGAAAAAACGGGACGTATACCGGGTAGTTTTGATAAAAAAGACCAATTCACAGTCTCATACAGAAAATGTGGTCACCGTTGGTTGTCGCAAGAAGATCATGTGAATCATAGATTGGTGTTACACCATCAAGTGTGACCAAACATACCACTGTATTTACATCATATATGATAGTTTTTAACCCATCATCACATGCTACTGTTATTTTTTTGTGTGGAGGAGAATAAACCAAGGTTGATCCAGATCCTTTCAAATGCGTCAATACAGAACCCGTTTTGGTTTCGTAAACTATTATAGTATCTGAACATTCTTCCAATGCGAAGATTTTGTCCATTTTGAGAATAATGCGGATAACGACGCACCGAACACCATGACTTATCACCGTTATTGAAAACCAATGTGAACAGGTGAGTATCATATTTATGATGAATATAAGTTTCTAGATAACTCCGCTGTTCATTCCCCATATCATCATATTCTGTAATAGTCCGTCCAGTTAGGCGACTTTCCTCAGGATGATGTAGAATATTATAATCAATATATGAATCATGTGTCGGTGAGATAATTTTTGTTGTGTTGGACATAATCTAACTTATATAAGTGATAGAAATCACTGATGTAATTATAAATCATTTTTCTTTGGATTGTTGAACTGATAGTTGTTATAAAGTGAAAATTATAACAAATCAAAGTATTCTACACAAAAATGTGTAGTTATTTACATCAATAACTGAGAAAAGATAGGAATGATTTGACATAACTACTACTTTCAAATAAAAATAAGTTACGGCAACTGACACACCAGGGTCTTCAACAAAAATCAACTGCACAATTAGTAGAATTACATTGATCTATTTATGAAATTATTCCATATGTTATTCAAAATAACAATACATTGAAAAAATATTGAGTATTCATATAATAATATGAATGTACATGATTTATATTGTCCAATAATAGATACATCTTTAGCATGTAAATCCAAACTTAAATACTTACGGAGGAATACTATTGGAATAAGGAAAAAAACTTACTTTGATTTTACCGCATCGGGGTTAGCGTTTCGACCCATCGAAAAACGAATCAATGATGTATTATTGACCTATGCTAATGTTCACTCTAAGGAAAGTAAACTAGCAAATCAAACCAACATTTATTACATGGAAGCTTATAGACATCTTCATTCATTGTTATCATTAGAAGATAGACACATCATTATTCCCACGGGATTTGGCTCGACTGGGGCCATCAAAAAATTTCAAGAATTAATGGGGATCTATTTACCCCCGCAAACCAGAAAAAGACTACATATACACCACAATCATCACCACTTGCCACTAGTCATTGTTGGACCATATGAACATCATTCCAATGAGCTCAGTTATCGAGAAGGTTTATGTCAAGTAAAGAGAATACCATTAGATCGGGACGGAGTGCCGAACCTTAAAAAACTCAAGAAACTACTCGTTAAAAATCAACATCGCACCATTATTGGGTCTTTTTCTGTGGCATCGAATGTGACTGGCATCATTTCACAATACAGACAAATTTCTGAACTTTTGAGGAAATACCAGGGTATTGTCTGTTTTGATGCCGTTGTCAGCTCACCGTATTTCAATATTCCTGCTGATTTATACGATGTCATGTTCCTATCCCCACATAAATTACTCGGTGGTCCTGGTAGTTGTGGACTATTGGTTATCGATCACAAACTAATTGATACCAAATTACCACCAACATTCGCTGGCGGTGGTACCGTTGATTACGTGAATCGATCAATCCAAATATATAAAAATGATATATTTGAACGTGAAACTGCCGGTACGCCACCGATCTTACAATTCATTAAAGCAACATTGGCTTATCAATTAAGAAATGAGATTGGTTTTGATTTCATTCGCCATACAAAGAAGAATAATTTTGAGTATTTTTATCATCATCTAAAAAAGATCAAATGTTGTCATATTTATGGCCGCCAATGTAAACACAGTATTGGTATTATTTCATTCAATATAAAGAAAATTCCCCCCAGTGTCGTCTGTCATTTATTATCTGAGAAGTATGGTTGTGAAACTCGCTCTGGATGCTCTTGTGCAGGACCATACGGACACGATTTAATTGGATTACCTGATTTGGACACAAAGCCTCCCAATGTTGGGTGGGTGCGCGTCACAATTCATTATACACACACAATCAAAAAAATTCGCCAACTATTAAATGCTATTAAAACCATAGCATATCCGAAATAAATTTGATTTGTAATTATTTTCTCATATTCAAATGAAAATAAATACATTGCTTGAAATGGGGCGTGATTGGTATCATTTTGATAGTTTTGCTGGTATAGGTTTTACTGTATACGAGCAAGAATATGAAGTTTATAAGGATTCGTTAGGTCAAAAATATTGTTGTTTGATCTATAGTGAACATGACGGAACACATTTAATTTCACGGCTCTTTATTTATGATAAAAAGACAGTTATTTATGACAACATTAAAGCACCTGGTCCATATGAGATTAAAATTGAAGATCATTCTACTGAACTCTTCAGAAAATCATGTCGCCAATATTTTTCTTGATCGGATTACATCAATGAAGATACATTTTAATTTAATAGATGATAATTGTACCTATTGGTTACTATTAACTACTATGGGCCTAGGTGAATTTGAACCGTTCCTTTTTAAGGGAGAAGATTATCTCAATAAAACATTCAATTCTATTCAAGAATACAAAGAATACTATGGTTATGAAGTTGAAGTTGAAGTTGAAGTTGAAGTTGAAGTTGAAGTTGAAGTTGAAGTTGCAGATGAAAACTGATTTATTGTTTGTCCTTGTCTGTTAAAGGTTTATCATCCATTGATGTTTGTTCTATTTCACCCTTCTTTGCACGAATTTCCTTAATTTTTTTTAACATTGAATCTGAAAACAGTTGGCTATTGTATGTATCTTTCAATAAATTCTTAAAGAACATTTTTTTTTGTACTTTGAATCCTTTGTTTGGATTCTGCCACGAATTGAAAATAATTGATTCAGTCTTCTCTAAACCACCTTCGATATTTTTAGACAGTAATTTAAGCACATTTTCATCAACTGTCATCTGATTGATATTTGGACATGATGCGAGCAAATAATCAATAATATCCATTGTCAAATTATATGAATTAACGGCTACCTTTTGTAAAGATGGACAAAACACATTCTTCCATTCATGAGGTAAAATAAATAATTCATGTACTGATTTTTGACACCAAAATTGAGAATCATCAATTGCCAATTTGGCCAAATTTCTCAATTTGAGCAATGGAATCAAAACTCTAACATTAATTCTCGAACAAAAATGAATGTTAACAACTTCAAGTTCTGGTAATATTTGCGTAATTTGCTCGAAATGTTTTTGTTCCAGTTGGTGACTGTACAACAAATTTAATAGCTTGATGTTAGGAAATTTCTTCAACCATGCAAAATCATTAATTTGGAAATTCTGATAAAGAATCAATTGTTTAATATTGTGATGATCCTTAACCTGGATCAGTTTTTCAGATGTCACGGAATAGTTATACATCAGATTTAGCGTGTCCCCTAATTGGTCAATATATTGATCCAATAATGGAACATATCGGTCCATTTCAGCAACATGGATAAAATCCATAAAACTGAGATGATTGAGTTCATCTTTTTGAATTTTCTTTAGTTGTCCACTCAACCATTCACTGTCTTTAATTCCAATAAGTTTCCTATCTTTTCTGGTGAGACAACTCCTTATCTGTGACACATTGTCCAATTTATAAATATTAGATTCAATTGATTCTAATTGTGGTAACGGTAACACATTGTCAACTTTTTTCACAGCTGTTTGTTTGTCCAAATATTGATCAATCACTTCGTCTGTGAGATCAATCGTAGCGTGTTGATCTGTCTCAACAGGTGTTTCCTCTTCAGAAGGATCAATAATATTCACTTTATTAGATATCAGATAAAGTTCCCCATCATACATTTCAACCAACGTAATCAACATACTATCTGTCATATGTGTAAAATAAATATGACTTAAATCTTTTGATGTGACTTTTAATGTATCCAGCTCCATTTGATGTAATTGATTACCAGATACTTTGAAGTATCTTCGTCCTTCATGTGAGATGATTTCATCAAATTTATACATCACTATCCAATTATTCCCTTGAGAACAATTATAGTTTAACCACGCTTTAACATACTTATTATTGTCCATAGTATTCAATTTATTATATGTAGTTTAAGCAATTTGATTTTATATATTTCAATTTTTTAACATTTGGTCACTTATGCCGAAGTAAATAAAATATAAATTAACACAGACCATAAATACAATCATTGTCATGATCGTGAATACAATCATTATCAAGACCATGAATACAATCATTATCAAGAACATATAATTGATCAATCAGCACCTGTTGCCAGTACTCCTATCAAGTTGTGTGGTTTATCAACATTTTTCGTTATGATGGCAGAATATGATAATAATTTGCCGTTTTCTTGAAAATGAATAAATTATATAAATCTTATATAGTAATATATATGGAACAGTGTCAGCACAGAACAAACAAACTTGGTAATCCAAGATGCCGAAGAACAGTTAGTTCTCATCAAGGTCACGATAAGAGGTTTTGCTACCAACATCAATCAGGAGGCAATGGCAAACCTCTAAAACAACAAAGTGATGAATCAGGTTGGGGTTTTCAGGAAGAAGAGAAAAATATTTATCAAATGCCTCGACAAAGACCACAAATAAAACAACAACGTGATGAATCAGGTTGGGGTTTTCAGGAAGAAGAGAAAAATATTTATCAAATGCCTCGACAAAGACCACAAATAAAACAACAACGTGATGAATCAGGTTGGGGTTTTCAGGAAGAAGAGAAAAATATTTATCAAATGCCTCGACAAAGACCACAAATAAATCAACAACGTGATGAATCAGGTTGGGGGTTTCAGGAAGAAGAGAAAAATATTTATCAAATGCCTCGACAAAAACCACAAATAAAACAACAACCAAGGCAAGAACAAGAACAAGAACAAGAAGTTGAAGTGGATAATGAAAACTTTTTCAAGAATTAGAAAAAGAGAAAATATGGAAATATTAAGAGTGCAAGAAACTGAAAATTATTGAGAGAAAATTTACGACATATTTGAAATCAATGAACCCAATTGAACGGAAAAAGTATCTAAGTGCATATACTAAGACAGGTGAAGCAACCAATCCAAGACAACTGGTTAAACTATCTGGACCGACTAGTTTCCATTATGTTAACATATTTGATAAAGTCTCCTCTTTTTAGGTGAAGCACACACCACGAAATTAATCTGTAATAAACAAGACCATGGATCTATGGACCACTATGATGTTCATAAATGGTTGTCTCAAATTACACAAATAAGTGACCATTGTATTGATTTATTATGTGAAGATTTCTTTGAACCAGAATCTCTGCAGTACATCAGAGATACAACACCAAAATCTACGTTAACTGATTTTGGATTACAAATGGTTGCAATACGAGATACATTTGAAAATTGTCGTCAATCAGTTAATTGTTATGATGGTAAAATTAGATATCATTATGCAGATATTCGTCGTAATGTATTAGGTATGATGATGGCATTTGAATTATCAACAATTGCTCAGAGTGGAGTTGACTGGTTACCACAATATTTTAACAGACCACATTATTTGAAATTATTATATTTTCGGTTGGTTTAGATAATACTGCAGAAACACGGGACGCTTATTTTAAATTTTTCAAAAAATGTTTCGGAAAACTTGATCACACACCAGAACGTGATGATGTACAATATCTGAAAGTCCATCAATATATTGTTAACAAAATTCAGAAAGAAATAAGTAAATTAGATCCCCGTATTAAGAAAGAACAATTTTTCCATGTTGACCCAGAAATATCAATAACAAACGAAAAGACAAATGGATGTATAATTTTACCAAAATCATTTGATTTTTCAAAGACATAGGTCTTAAATCACCATAAAATTTCAAGCAGGATGTTGAACTCTGATGAAATATACACCAATATATCTTAATTATGACGATTTAGAAATGAGTCCAAAAACAATCACACTAAAATTAACCTTTCAGTTACGAACTACTCTATGATTTCAAATATTAATACACATCATAATCGGCACTTCCAATGGGACATTATGTAAAAATAGTCAGGACACTCGAAATATTGAGAAAAAGAAGCATCAATTGAAGTCAACAAGGATAGTAAGAATATTTGGCATCATCGGTAATTGATCCGTCACATCAATATGTCTTCATCAGGTATGAGTTTAGAAAGCAATGCTCTCTAATGATTGACATTCTATACCTTTATAATTTTAGTATATGTTACATGACTGAGTTTCAACATTGACATAATCTTAAGATTATGTCAATATTCAGAAAAATTGATTGGGTTTTATGATCTAAATAGTTGACTGATCAGTACATAATGAATTGTGTTTTTCCAAATCCAGCAAATATCTTAATTTCTAGTCAAACAGCTCATGAGAAGACATATTTGCTCGATAATTTGCTCAACAAAATGAATTATAGTGACATTTGGATCTACTCTCATACATCCAATAATTATCCATATAAAAAAATACAAGACATTAAAGATTTAAATCAACTGCTTCTCGACATTACCGGGAAAAGATATATCAGTGATTATCTAATGATTATCATCGATGAACCACATAACAGAGATATCAAATGTATCCAAAAATTGTTAAAAATATCCAAGAAATTCGATATTATTACAATTACCACGAATTTGGGTCAATTGAGGAATAAACCAAATATTATGAGATATATTGATGTTGACTGTATCTTTACCTTGCCAAACAACATTCCCATATCACTTATCTCCAACAGACAAGATCGAGCCAATATAATCAATTCCACATATAAACAATTAAATACAAATGAGTTTGTATTCATTGATCATGTCAATGATCTTATTTCGAAGGAGTATGTCATTCCAAACTGTCCAATAAAAGAAGTCATCGTACAATAAGTTAACTCTTTATAGACCTTTTGATACGCATTTAAATGTTTTTTGTCATATAATATTCTTATATATAAGACGTGGATCCGATTATGACTTAAGATAATCATAAAATCATCCAATGCGAGAATTGAGGTCAAAGGACCCATATAGATATGGTGGTATCCTGTCACAGAAAACATTTAATTTGTGGATATAAAGTCATCTGACAATATATTGGTTTGTTATTGTTAACAGATAACAAACCACGAATTGTTTACTTTCCGAATCCAGTATCATTAATGAGTTCATCATCAGTTACTGTTCCGTTATCTTCATATAATACTGTCATTGCACAGTGACAACAGGTGAAATGTATTTCTTTATTGTATTTTTTGCAATTGTTTTCTTAAATATACTTCTGCTTGTTCTGAAGGAATCCGGAGTAATTTTTCGCGCGACAATTGTCCTTTATCGAATTCATTCTTGAATTTGTGAAAATTCTTTTCTTTTTTGGTTTGTTTCATATTCATATAATTATCTGACTGGTGTTCCTTTAAATCAATTCATAAATATAAAAAGCCATCTGACCAGCCTGTCCCATCCATAAACAATTTTGAATTATATCAACCAATTTCCACTGAGGAAATTTTTGTTCCACATAGGGAGTAAATTTTCTAAATTTGACATGAGTTGCCTCAACGAAGTCCATATCTACACTATGGATAATAATATATTTGTTACTCATTTCAAACAAATGAGTCATATATTGTGTATATATACCGTCATCAACCAAATGAAAAATAACATCAAGTGAAAGAACTAAATCAGCTCTGGATGAGTAATCAAACCCTGTGAGTGTTCTGAATGTTTTAGATTCATCCTTGGCAAATTTTTCTTTACATAAATCAATTGCTTTACTTGAAACATCAAGTCCTAAATAGTGTTTATTGTCTATATCGATATACTTTAATTGATTCCCATCACCAACTCCAAAATCAATAATAGTCTCAATCTTCTTCTGATGAATAAAATCATTGATAATTTTACCCTTAAATTCTGCTTTATTACCATAACTTCCATCTCCTGAAGTGCCTTGATTTTTATAACGTGTTTCCCAATATTCAGTACTATCAAATGTAAGATAGTTATCTCCAAGATAACCTAATTTAGTCAATTCTGTGATTGTTTTCTGGATATTGATGGTATTGAGATCATTTTTCATATTGAAATTCCTATACAATGAATGTGTCGTTGTTTGGTCTTTTTTCATATATTGTTTATTTGCAACATGACACGGGACGCCATTTGCTATTCTCATAAAATTAAACCATATATCATCTCCAGTTTCGCAACATTTGCGATAAATATCTCTGTTAAATATAATATCTTTGGTTTTCTTGAAAAATGACGGATGATAAACTACACCACCTTTTCCTGTGTGGAAGTTATATAAATATGTTGGTTTTAGCTGATCATGTTTATAATATGAAATTTCCTTTAGTGAAAGAGTGAATGCTGGAGTGAATCCTCGATAGGAAACACAACAATGATAAGTATTGTAATCTTCCAAATAATTAGCAATCATTGTCGGGGAATAAATTGTATCATCATCAATTGTGATAATCAAACAATCATCATTCCATTTTTTTTTTAATAATGGAATTAATTTACGATAAGGACCTATGTTTTCACACCATCTGATTTTGAATAAATCTTTGTGGTGTTGAATATATTTGGAAAGATCAGACTTCAATTGCCGATCTTTAAATCCTTTATCAAGTAAATATGGTCCTTCAGATAAATATATATAACATCTATTTGGTAATACTGTTTGTGAACGAATACTGCGTAATGTCAACAATAGTTCATCTTGGTTGTCATAAATACTCGTCAACGAAATATAGATCTTCATTATTATAAATAAATCATTATTTATAATTCTATGTATATTTGTATACATAGAATATGCAAGGCGTCGTCAAAGAAAATAAGATATATTTGAGACTAGATGATTTCAAGGATAGTGAATTCATTATATGTTTTGGTATCACTGCCGTCCAGGGTTATGAACCAACCAAATTTTACTTGCATGGAATTGATTCTGATTTAATAGTCAAATTCACTATTAATCCAGTTGATCCAAAATATTGTCAAATCACAGTTTCAGATAATCCGAATGTCTGGTCTGGAGTACCTATTATATCCAAACTTGTGAATTTAAATAATGACTTTTATGTTGACGTAACTGATTGGATCGCAGGATATTCCTCTAATATTCTAATGGAATCATATCTGATGTTTATATCATATGACTCTGATGATTTTAAAAGGTTACGACAAAGTGATACTTTTTCAACACATTTTTACGAATGTAATTCACTTCCAAACGGAATTAAAATATCAGGTGCAATTAAAAATGGTAATTCTACTAATACATCAAATTATTCTATCGATTATTTGGTTAATTTATATCAGTTACCTGATCCACCAATGGTGGGACGAGTCGGTGACCCACGCATCGGTTATTTTTACTCAAATTTTAAAATTGATCCATACCCTCCTCTAACTGGAAATCCAACAGTTATTATCAACCGTCTCAACCTGGAAAAACAACCTTGGATATACATCATTGATACATCAATACCCAAAGAATACCACCAATTTGTCAAAAGCGGTATCCTTTCATGGAATAAATATTTTGATAGACTCGGATTAGGACAACCAATAAAAGTTATTGGTTATGGTGACAAAGATTATCCTAAGAAAATAGATGTGTTTGATATGAATTCTTGGTATGTTGTTGGAACAACCGCCAATAAATTTAATGGACCATATTCTGGGTTTAGTATGAGTGTAACTGATCACAGATCAGGTGAAATTTTATTTGGTATGATTTCATTGAATTTAATTAAAATTATATCCAATCCAACGAGATATCTTGTGATGAACGGTCATACGCTCAGTAACATAGATACACGCAAAGAATACATTGAACAATATATTTCATGGGTCGCAACACATGAAATAGGACATCAGTTAGGACTAAGACATAACTTTATGGGTGTTTTTCAAAAAGATCATGTCTCGACTGTTATGGATTATGTTGATGTCTTCAATGATTTGACTACACTCAGTACATACAATCCGTGGGGAACATTACGGGAGTACGATTTAATTGCTGTTGAATATGGATATGTTAAATTGGATGGCGAGCGTACAGGTGTCAAACACCCTCTATTGTCAACCATTGCTGAACAACTCGAATACCCTTTTGGCACAGATGAAAACTATATGGAAGATATCAATCCCTTAGTTAATGCCAGTGAAAATAATAATGATCCTCTATCATTCGTTGAGGAAATCATACCACTATATCACAAATATAGAACTAATTTATTGAATTTCGTAAAAAATAAGTCAATCACACCATATGAATATAATACGATGTTTCTGTATTTATACACACAAAAATACGTTGATGTTGCTGACATTTGTCTCAAATATATTGGTGGCAGATATTTTGACAAAAATAGAACCTTTTTTATGCCAATAAAAAAAGATACAATTATTCGTGCAATCAAATTATTACTTGTATTACTCACAGAAATTGAATACACTTGCGAAGAATACCAACATTTTATTTATGATTATGTATATGATGATGACAGACAATTCTTTAATCGTATTAACATTGACACAATATATTCACTCAATGTGCAAAATTTATACCAATTTTATCAAGCAATTGTTAATCACATATACAAAGGATTATTATCAAGCCAAAGAATTATCAGATTAACGCAGAATGATTCAGACGATTTTTACCCAATAGATTTAGTATATAATTTCACATTTGCATATGAATCTGACACGCAACATATCTATGAAATTGACGGAATTGATGGTATTTTCCCAGAAATTGGAGCATTTTTGGCAGGTGATAACCAATGGCAAAATTTACTGTTCAAAATCACACCACTCAAATATAATCGCCAATATAGCTGGATCGAACGATTACTACTCGTGTATAAACGCTCAACACAATACAATACCAGACATTGTGCTTCGACAATTCTGAAAAAAATTGGTGAAGTCATTGACGAACATATTTTACCATATGTTCAATCATTAGGTAAACATTCAACAAATATTCACTTTTGGAAAAATCCACACGAAAAAATGCGCACTCATTGGTCATTGTTATCAAGCAGAATTAAGAATATAAGATCCAAATAGATATTCTTTATCTGTTGAAAATACCGTCTGAAGATCAATATTTTTTGATTCCAATGTTTCATCATTACAAATAAGTGTAATGATGGGTCCTTTCATATGTCCAACTAACGACATTTGTTGATTATAGATGTCATATTGATCCACATTATCAATAATATGAATATAATATATTTCATTATTATCATTAAATGATATGTACTTCTCTTTTTTCGTTGGTTCAGCGTCATTTTTTTCTGAATCGTCTTTCTTGACCTTTTTACGAGTGAATGTTCGACGTGCGCTCGGTGCTGCAAATATATCTGTTCTAATTGGACCCTGTACTTCTTCCTTGGTGAAGTGTTTGACCGGCTTCCCTTGATCATCTTTTTTCGTTTTAGTAGTAGTTAAATTTTCAGGTTCAATCGTTACACGAGCTTGTTCCATACTCTTCAGTTTTTCTTCAACTTTAAGAAGATACTTTGCGCGTAAGTCAAGATAGATTTCTGATCGGATAAAATCAGCATCCACGACCAATTGTGAAACCAAATCCACAATGATTGACATATCGTTAATTAAATTATCTTTTTCGACAATCTGTTCGTTGATAGTGTGTAGTTTATTGATAATATCAATTAATTCTTTCATTGAGAAAATCTTACTTATTATAAGTGTCATATAATGGATAATTATTAATCAATTTTTACAATTAAATCATCTGATTCAAAGCCCACATTCTTTACATTTACAGATATTTTTTTGACACGATGGGCATATTTTGTTGAATTTTAACGTGTGATAACAACACCCACAAATCATAATTCGACAATCACTACACCAAACATTTCTATGTTTGCATTTTCCCTCACATATATATCCTCTATAACAATTCCCACAATTAATGGTATTATTGCATATTAGTTTGAATTGTTTATAAATTTTGAGTATTTGTTTCTTATCACTCATTGATTATTATATCTATTCAATAATTTTAATTTTAAAGTAATCTTACATCAATATCCAAAGTAATGATAACTATATGATTCGAGGATATTACTCTTTATTTATGGAGAATGTTCTCGTATTTCTCATATAATTGACCATAAACTGGGCTTTTTTCTAATATTGCAAGGTTTGAATCGGAATATAATGAATTATCATGGTACAAAATGGGATATATTTGATCACTGACTAGATCAGGGTGATAGTTAGCAAAAACCAATATACTTGATGCCAATCCATCCCTCATGAGTTCAATGGCTTTCATTAAAAATGTTTTTCGAAATTTATTGAACGCTAGGTTCTCAGCCTTAAATATCTTATCATACTGAATAAGAACTCTGAAAACTTCATCTTGCACATATTGTCCCTTGTGCATTTTGCCAGATATTGTCTCAATTATTAGCAATTGAGTTTGAACCATTGAGACAATGTATTTCTTCATGGATTCAGCCCAGAAAATTACTGGTTCTGTATAATCCTGCCGGGCCAAGGCTGCCCACATATCTGTTTGTGCATAGAGTATCTTTAGTTTATCCTCTGTCTCTGAATATGTTAGAGACTCCATCACAAAATTGTTATTTCCAGGGATTGTTGATACATATTTTACACAATGGTCATAGAATTCATTAACCTTATGTTCACTTTCATCATTATAAACCATAAAATCACGATACTTATGCGGTTCACAATGATCAGTTTTATCCACGATATCATCTTCATCCTCACAGTGGTCAGTTTTATCCACGATATCATCTTCATCCTCACAGTGGTCACTTTCATCCACGATATCATCTTCATCCTCACAGTGGTCACTTTCATCCACGATATCATCTTCATCCTCACAGTGGTCACTTTCATCCACGATATCATCTTCATCCTCACAGTGGTCACTTTCATCCACGATATCATCTTCATCCTCACAGTGGTCACTTTCATCCACGATATCATCTTCATCCTCACAGTGGTCACTTTCATCCACAAAATCGTCAGGATAGTCTTCATCCTCACAGTGGACACTTTCATCCACATGGAGTGTCACTACACCAATTTCGTCAATAACCGTCATTTCATCAATCGCTTTTTGTAAGTCCATATATGAGACATTTAAGGCGTGACCCAGAGGTAGATCGGTTAAAGATATATGGTATTCAGATATAATGTGTTTCATAAATGCATCATAATTTCTCTTGAAAACATCAAAAGATATGGTAATTTCGTCCATTTTATGTAGAATAGAATACATCTGTTTTAATGTAAAATCAAATTTTTAAAAGTAACAAAGTTCAAGTGCTGATATACAATTATCATTTACAACTCTTGTGCATATGTGGCTGTCCAATTTCTTGCAGTTTGTTCAAACATCGCTTTATTTGCCTTATAAACGTGTGCAACTTCTGGAGCTAATGGATCATTAGGATTAGGATCCGTAAGAAGTGAACTAATTGACAATAATACCTTGGGTATACTAAGGGCCGGACTCCACATATTTTTGAGAATATCAAGACAAATAATACCTGATTCACTAATATTTGGATGGTAAATTTTTGTCTTAAAATATATCTTTGGTGGTTTGAATGGATAATTCGATGGAAATTCAATCACAATTTTGAAGGCACCTCCTTCATATGGAGACTCAAGTGGACCAAATATGTAACCCGACCATATGAACAGGTTTCCATCTGTCGGAGACACACTGTAAATTTTGTTTTGATGGTCACTTTTCTCTTCAGAGATTTCTTTTAATTCTTTCTGGATTCTCCTAATTGCTGACATCTCACTCTAATGATTTTAATTCTTCAAACTTAATTGAATAATAATAAAATCAATTTTTTACCCTCAATAAAAAATTGATCATATAAATTTATAATATATGAATTATATTATATACAATGGATTCAACTACACAGCGTCTATATTTCGGAGCAAGACGAACATGTCTCGAAATGTTGACTGATAGAGGATATGAGATTCTACCATCATTAATGACTGTAAAATTACAGGAGTTTAGTGATGAACACTTAGAAATAGTTAATATCACAGATAAAGACGATAACCAAGTATTTATTAAAATGTTTCGTGAAGCAATAAAACCCGCCGATATAAAGGCTGCTTTTAAAAAGTTCCTACAAGAAGCTGACATAGAAATAGAGAAAGATTTGGAACTTCTTTCGGCTGAGGACAAATTACATTTAATCATTGTATATGACCCATTATTGGGAACTGCTTCAACACCATATAAATTTGAAACTGACCATGTTGGTCATCCATTTCTTGAAGTGTTTGATGTTCATAAGTTATATATTAACCCAACCAAACATGTATATCAACCAAAATGGAGATTAATGAAAGAAAAAGAAATTTCTGATTTGCTTCAGAGATATGAAGCAAAGATGACACAAACCACACGCGTCATTCTTGGATCAGTTTGCATTGATGATCCTATGAACAGATATTATTTCGGCAAACCTCCAAGTAAAGACCGAAGGGGTGATGTCTACGAAATTATTCGTGATGGTACATCTATTTTCTACAGAAAAGTGGTCAACAAAAAAATGAATATTAAAACTGAAAAAAGTAAATAATAACACCATATCCTATTTGACCTTATCAATACACATAAGACATAAATGGATATTTTTATGAGACTTGATTGTTATCACTGCTCCGCTTTTAGAGCAAATACCTGATTCATTAACATATACAATACTATGATTTAGTGAATCATTGGAACACAAAGCACATTTAATATATGGTATATCATAATCTTCCATAGGTTTATTGTGATCATCAATTTCACACTGACAAGATGTTATATAGCGTGCATCATCAGACTCACCAAACTCAAAAAAAGACATATACTATACAATATTGTTGATTAATTAATTTTAAGTACCATAATTTTAAGTACCATAATTTTATTAATCCACTTTGACTTTTTATTTATCTTATAGGTATATGATGAAATCATTTATTAATTCATCACATATCTGTATAAAAATCTATTTGTTGACTTTATTTTATCTTCTCATACATGTCATGTTGACATAGAAACATTCTTCGACAACATTGTCGGAAAATTTTCAACCTCATAAGAGCCAAAAATTCTGGAGTTGGTAAACTTTCAATAACCTTCTGTCTCTCATCTTCATCCTGTATCTTTTCAGAAATGCTAATTATTGCCGAGTTTCTCTCTATTTCGAAAGATTTTACCATTTCCAGATAAATTAACCACAGATGTGCAATTGGTTTCCCACAACTAAAACATACCATAGGAATGATCATTGTCGAATATATGATATATGATATATTATATAAATAATATTTCTTATTAATCAATTTTTCAAATATCAGTTTGATACCATATAATCCACCAAATGAACAGATCGAATTTATTTTATGGATTTGAGCTTAAGTAGGATTTTGCGTGGTTGATTATTTTCTGATATTCGTGATGGATTTTGAATTTTATCATAGTCAAGTTTCAATCCATCAGATGTCATTATATAACTTCGAATGATATATTTCCAATGTCCGGGCTGATCGTCGTGTAACATTGTATGGCAATCCTTACATAGTGGTAATAAATTGGACACATGGTTTTTTTGTAAATGATCAATAAAACCCATATCATTCGCATGGGACTGAAAATTGATATGATGTGTAGCTGTTGCTCGATTGGTGCACCCAGGTATACCACACTGGTCCAAATATACTTCTTTATTGTACTTTGATTTCCTAATGGGGATGAATGCATTAATATCCATAATTTCCCTTCTAATTTCATTGGCCAAATCAATGAAATTCCTATCTAAATCCATAGCTTTGGCAACCTCTAATCCATAAATTGGATTTCCAGGTCCTTGTCCTAGTTGGCGATCATATATTAATTTTCCATCTTGTTCATCAAATCTGACCTTTAGATGATACATTTTCACATTATCCAATTCAGTAATATGTTCCATTTGTGACAATTGATGAAGATGTGTCGCAAATAGGAAATTAGATTCTAATTTTGATAATGTAATGATAGCCGAAGCAACAAGGGAGACTGCAGAAATAGTTTCTGTACCATGACAGATTTCATCCCCCAATACCAGAGAATATTGTGATGCTCTCTTAAGAATACCCCGTAATTCGCCCATTTCAACAGCAAATGATGATTGACCCTTAAATAAATTATCATTACCAACAATTCTTGTCAGTACACATTGATATGGAGTATAGATAAATTCCTTTGCGGGTACATAGAAGCCTGCTTGTGCCATAATGGTTGCAATACCAATTGCTTTCATAAGACTTGAATTATGTCCGACTGTGAAGTCCCCCAATACGTGTCGTTGATTACTATCCAGTAAAAATCCACAATAATTTCCTAGGCCTGTGGGTTTTATTTGAAATGACCGGGTCAATAGATTCCTATTATGTTTGATTGACGGTCTTTTATATTCTAATAATAATGGAATATCCGTGAAATCATTACCATCAACATAAATTCTCCAACATCCGCTATTTTTATTCATATTTGTGATTGTTTCATGACCTTCCGAGATAGTTGTCATATATCCAAGACTACGCGCCAAATAACATAAGTCATTGGCCAATATTTTTGACCCAAAAACAAAATCTAATCCATCACCTTTACTACAACTACAGTCAGAATCGATCAATCCAGCGAATAATTTCAACCTATTTTGACGACTGTTGATCAAGTATTCTTTTGGAATATGTTTATTATTTATTAAATTGTACTTATGCAGTACTCTCATAAAAAATTTGTGATCGGTCATAGTAATATCACTGTCGTATAAGGTACTATTACCTATCCAATATCCTATTATATAGGGATCCAAATCAACTTGCTGTTTACCAAACTCCACACCAGTATTGTACAAATAATAATTTGATTTCCATAATGGATTAGGATTTTTTAGGTAGTCATCCACAGAGATCTCGATAATTTGACCTGAATAATCAGGTAGATTGTCTAAGAACTCTTGCGCCAGTCCATAAATATATGAATAATTTTTCTCCGTGTATGAAAATGATTTATCTTGTACTTGATGTTCACCATCGATCCATGTAATGGTATATTTGTGGATATGTTGACCATTATTTTTATCAGAACTTATGTTTATATCTTTATAACCACCATGGAGAAGGGTCAATATATGAGGTCCATTAACCCTAATTATGTCACCTTCCGAGGGACAAATGTCATACATTTGTCCCATTCCTTGAGTCGTTGATAAAACATTCCTTGGTGTCGAATCATCTCCCATCAATTGATCCCCAAATTTGATATCAATACATCTTTTGATTTCACCATCGAACATTAAGATGGGTGTCTCTGGGTCATAACATTTGCCAACTGCATTCACACCAAATAATAGAATACCTGTTTGATGTTTATTAAATGTTACATCTTGCGGAACATATTGACATTTGTTTTGTATTTGTTCAATCAATGGGTGACGTAATTGTATAGCCTTTAGAGATGACCGGTCGAGACTAATATCAGTCTCAAATACGGGACGACAATAATTGTAAAGTAAACTTGTTTTTGCGTTACTTTTATACATATCGAGATTGGATATGAAGCTAACAGTCTGTGCCATCACGTGATTATATGAGTCATAAATTTGTGCTAGAAATTCTCTATAAACATCAATGACCTTGACTAATAATAGATCTCGTGCATTTTCCCACAATTGTGAAATGTTTTTCATTTCAGTTGAAGTAATTTTACAAGTTTTCCCTGCACGATTATTGATGATCTCCATTGTTGATTTGTCGACACTGTATTTGTTTAATTTTGTTTCAACTGTCATTGGTTGTAGACATTTAGAAGAAAATGTTTTGAAACGCGCCGTAGTAATTTCTAAATGATAACCAAGTCCTTCCGTGTGCTCATATGTAACCACAGATTTTTCTGTGGTACCAGTATCTGTTTTTTTTGACGCCGTGGGCTTCGTAATAAAACTACTCATTTGTGTCGCCAATTGTTGAAAATATGACATATATTCAGTAATTTGGTCCTGAATGGAATCAAGGGATTGATTGTAACCACGCCTAAAAAATGAGCCAGATATATTGCTGGTATTATATTTTACAGATTCATTTAAATCCAAAATATTGGAATAATATTCGACTAATTGAATCAGATTCTTTTTTAAATCAGATGTGAATAAATTATTCAACAACGACGAATTTTCATTCTCAATTAGTGTTAATAGAGTAATGATCTCTCTATAAGATGTATTTAATGATGAAAACTCACAAGGTTGTAGTATTTTCAAACAAATTTTACGGTGCAACCGCTCAATATCACTGATTACTTTGAGATGTGGTTCGTAGATTTGAAATTTGTAACATTTTTGATGACCATCGAGACGCTTGATATTCAATTGTGGATTTTCGAACTCTTGACGGAAAAACTCAGTATAGTTGTATCTTTCTTCAATTAACTGATGATTGAGCAACGGTAACAATAATTTCTCTTTTAACAATCTCTTACCCATTGCAGTACTCGTTTGGTCAATCAGATTAAAAATACTACTATGTTTTTGATTATTTGATGAAATCAAATTCAGTTGGTTGATACAATTATTATCCAATATCATATGATTTTTGTTGTTCCAAATTCGTGGACATTCAATCTGGTCAATTAATGTTTCTTTTTGTTTGTAACAGAAATCCAATAATAAAATATATGAAATGATTGAGGTGGGATATTTTTCCAAATTAACAAATTCAATCGGTTTCAACATACCAACATTTTTGAAAATTTTACCAAGGAACTCATTTTGAAAAGATGTTTTATAAAAATCATTCGGTATGGCATTTTGATGACAATGTATCAAACATTGCCCAATATCGAAATAAGCAACAAGTTCTTCTTGTTTCATATCTAATTGCCTCGTATTAATCACAATTTCCCGCGGCTGGAAAGTTTGAAGAAAACGGTATGTTTCATCAAATGCATGATTTTGATCATCAACCATGTTGGACACCTCATAGACAACATTTTGTCCGGTTGAAACATCAACAACTGATAAGCCTACAGTTACTAGATCGATTGGCTTGAATTGATTGACTTTTTGTCCTTCATGTTCAATATAAATTGACGCTAAATAATTACCATTTGGATGACAAATGTATTTGATGTTAGTTCCAGGACTCACTATATATGTTACATCTCTTGTTACATTTGGAGCGGGTGTTACTTGCTCCACAACGATCACAACATATCCATTTTCTTCAGTTAAAATGGCCAGATACCGATCAAGTTGAGCTACTGGAAACCCAGCTAATAAGAAATTTTTCCGATCGTTGGTGACTATTGCTTTATTTCTTCGAGTTAATTGGATATTAAGCATATCGGAAACCTCTTTAACCAAACCGAATTTTTCCCGATCATTATCAATACCATATGTCTCAAAAAACATACCGTTTTGGTATAATACAACAGTTTTATCACCATAAATTTTCTGGTATTTTGTCAGATATTGTTCATAATCTTCGAATAAACCTAAACTCATGAGTGAAGTAAGTTAAATTGATGAGATCATATCAAGTGGTGAAAAAATTTATCAATTTTGGTGAAATAATTTCACAATTGTTGGTAAATCTTGTGATTTTGGTTCGCATCGACATAAAAGTATGAATGACATTTGATGTTTCACATCAAAGTTCAACGGCAAGCGAGTTACATATTATCCGTGATAAATAGCCCATCATATCCATAATTCATCTGTGCACCATAGATGTGCACAAATTCATGTCTGCTCGGTATCATCCCACTCCTGCACCATAAATTTTCCCGATGCTGCGCACAAATTCATGTCTGCTCGGTATATGGCCATCAATATGTGTAGAACCCCGCTCACGAAATAATTTATATAACTCACGAAGAGATGTTGCAACTGGCTTTGTTTCAGTAATAAAATCAATGACAAGATCTGTTAATGTCAATGCCGTATTGACATTTGACTGAGATACATTTTGTTCTGGAAATTCTGTCCATCTCATTAGATAACCAGGGTATATAATATCTGAAGATATTATACACCTACGTAAATCTATGTTCATTGTGAGACCATATGAATTATAAATCAAATTTTGGTATATAAATCCTGGACAACACACAATCTGTTATTATTACGTTTTCCACATATACTGACAAATCAAAAATTGAATCTGACGAAAATGGTCCATAAATTTCGTAAAAATTATCCTTGTTTGTGAGAATGAGAAACATAACACCAACCATCAATCGAGTTGTTTACATATTTTCATGTAATGAACGTGTTGTTATATATCACGCATTATAATGAAATAATTAATGATCGGTTGATTTTATCTGGTTTTATTTTATTATTCATATCATCGATGTCATTTCTGTTCTCATGTTTATATCATGTATACCGAATACATGGAAATCCAGTGCTGAACATTGTAGTAGCATTGCTTGTTATCTCTTTCCTAATGACATCAGGAAGTTGGGGGGATCATTATGCTATTACGGCATAGGATGATAATGTCGTTTGGATTGAATGGGATTTTTGTCTTCGATTTTATATCTATGTAGTTTATTTAACTTCGTGTTGTATGGGATATTGAAAAAATTCAGTATATTTACATACGTAATAAAGATCTGGATTGATCTCACAACAACATGTCGATCTTATATTTTACGACGTCAACTACGAAGACAGAACATTGTGATGAAGACCATCTGTGTACGGATCGGAACAAAATATGATGTACCATTAGATATCATGAAAATTATTTATAGTGGTGATTTTACCTAATTACCATAAGATATGTACAAACAACTAAAAATTGATTGATATATTGACCAAGTTTTATGATGCAAATTAAAAATGTCAAATAAATGGATCTGTTACTCTTCTTTACTTACCAGCGAAGGTTGCGGTGTTAACTTTAGTGGTATATTCGATACGCGTGAACAAGCCGAACAAACGCTCTCAAGAAATCCGTTACACCTCGCATCGTGAGACACATATCCAAAAAATTTGGGTACCTCACGGAAAAACTGCGAACGAACAAATCTTGGATAATTTTGGATTCAAAAGACCGAATTTCTCTTGATGATTAAGTATTACCATATGACACAAAGTTGTTTTAATTTTCCTTTGAAACATTGCTTTGATAAATTCGTATTTTTGTCAAGATTTTATCATGGAATAAATTTGAGGTTTCATAAAGTCATTTTTTTTAAAACGGATTTGTAATTCATGAATTTTTATTTTTCCTTTGAAAATACTTTTAAATTTTGGGATGAAAACTTAAAGTAAAAAATTTGTAAAATTTTAAAAATTTAAAATTTTGGATTTTTAAAATTTTTAAAAATTTTAAAAAAAGTTTTGAAAATTTAAAAAAAGTCTGATTGGACGAAATGGAATTACTTAGTTAAAGTGATCATTACAGCGTCTTAAGATAATATCAAAAATTTAAGATTTTCGTTTACGATCATCAAAAGGTGATGGTAGGTCCTTTTGACTGTAAAAAATTTTAAATGTAAAATTTTTTACATTGTATTTTTATGACATTTTTTTTAAAAAAATATGGATGATTTGTAGTTATGAATTTATGGTGCTCGATAGTTTTCGTTGCCCCGGGAAAATATGATAAACTCTGCTGCTTTCTCAGATGCAGAAAATTATTCAATAAATTTGTTTGTGATGCCTATGATTTGAAATGATAATCGATGACTATTTAATAATTATTAAATAGTTGTTTTCCGATCGATGTAGCTCATCACAACTTATCAAAAATGTGTCACTGTATGAATCATAATATTGTTTATGATGTAAGTTAATTTAACAATTTTTAAATATATCATTACACATTATCTAAATAAAGACATATGTGTCTAATTTTTAATCATATGTAAAATTGTTAAATCCATATGACACATATGGAATAGTGAGTCAAATTATGATAAAATAATAAAAATTGTTAAATTATTAACAAAAGTGAAGTTGATACATATGTCTTAAATTTGCAATTTCATCGATTTGCTTCTATTTGCCCCAATTTTGGGGCAAATTGGGGTCATGACAATTGTCGTATTTTTGATAAATTTGTGGTTATGATTGGCTGCAAATTTGAATATTGATCTTTCTCAACAAAAATCAAACTAAGATCATATACTCCTAACTAACATAAGGAGCATATCGTCGAATATTAAATGTGTCGAAACGGACATCCTATTAAATGTCTATGGCAAAAATTGATTTTGCGAAAATCAATTATTTCTTTGACTAAATAACACATCTTCAATGGAAATGAAAGATATTAGAAGACCTCTATCCAGTTTCATGTATTTCTTGAGAGATAAGCGACCCCAAATACTGGAACAAAATCCTATGGTAGCATTTGGTGAAATGGGGAAATTTCTTGGTGAAACGTGGCATAATCTAAGTGACGATGAAATAGCTCCTTATCGTGATTTAGCATCGAAAGACAAATCACGATACGAACGGGCTATCCATGGTAAACTAAGTTGATGTAACAATATCCCGAACACAAATTAGAAATTAAAACAATTTATAATCTCCTGCATAAATATGAATATATTCACCAACATGAACGGTGAAAACATATCAATTATCAATAACGAGTTCATCATGTTTGATAGGGAAAATGTTACCATTCAGTTAAAAATTATTCATGGAGAATTGAATATCAATGCGAACGCACATACGGATATATATATATATATATATCATCTCACAATAGATTCATTATATTCTATCGAATTATATTCAACTAACAAACCATCAATGCATATTTCAAATTGTTTCAAATTGGAAGAATGGATATTTGAATGTGCCAAAAATAATCAACTTCATATCGAAATAGTTCGGTCAAATAGACCGGATGCTGATGCGCCTTTAATATTATTTATTTGGGATAATGTTCACATGGAAAGAATTGAAATACCCCGTATTTATATTCTTGAAAATTTTTTGATCTCGTCGAAAATATTGACAAATTACTTTATTTATTGGTGATAAATATGATTTTATACTTTGATATTCATTCGTAAGATTTGACACTATTTTCCTTCAAATATTTCATAAATCTACATAAATACAGCAATTAATGAATCCATATATCAAATAAATGGATCTATATCACACACAAGATTTAGTACAGCAATCTTTCGATGAATTACAACATTTTACATTCAATGGGTCAACAACTATTGCTAAAGTAACTGATGTGTATGATGGCGATACGGTTACTATTGTTTTTTATTTTAACGATAAACCTGTTAAACATAAGTTGCGATTATACGGATACGATGCGCCTGAATTAAAACCTTTAAAGAGTATCCCCCATAGGGATTTACATATTCGCGCTGCGAAAGTAGCACGTGATTATTTAAGAAAACAGATTTCTGGACAACTCGTGTGGGTTAAATTTTGTCAAGAAGATAAATATGGACGATTGATGGGTACCATTTATTTACTTAAAGACAATAAAATGGATTGTATGTGTGGTGAAGAAATTGACCTGAATCATCAAATGATTTGTCAAGGTTTCGGCAAATTATATGGTGGTGGACATAAAGAATCATTTGATGAATGTGAATTAGAAAAAATATGTAAATGTGTATCTGTATAAAATTTGTTTCGAGTGTTAAAGACATTAATTGATGTGACAAAAATTGATCCAATTTGATGGATGCTAGTTTATTTGATATAATTTACATAATAATGACGACCAAATATGTATCATTCCAATATTTTCAGATATTCATACAGAAATGTTCCGTAAGAATAATCGGATAGATAAGTTGAATCTTCAATCATTTAGCGACAACCTGATCATAGCTGGTGATATTGGGAATGTATATTCTTCACAATATGAACAATTTTTGACACGTGTCTCTAAAATGTTTAATCACGTGTTTATTATAAGTGGTAATCATGAATATTACTATCATCGTGGGAAATATATATCAGACACTGATCAATGGATGTTGTCAATTGAAGAAAAATTCGGGATGTTACAAAAAGTTTAACAAACATCAAGTATCTACAGAATGATATGGTTATGCTTCCAGGAATGAATTTGGGTATTTATGGAACAACATTATGGAGTAAGATTGAAAATGCAGAAAGATCTCGTGTTCAGTTTCAGATCGCTGATTATCAATATATCCCTGGATTGATGACTGGTAAATCAGATGGGTTATTTGAGAAAATGTATCTTGTTTAGATACAACATTGAAAATGAATCAAGATAAACATTTTGTAGTGATTTCACATCATTTACCAACATACGACTTGATTGATATTTTTATCAATCAAGTGGAATTAATAGTGCATTTGCTAGTTCAGTCGATTTTGCAAACAGTCCCCAAAATGTGGCTTGGGTAGCCGGGCATACACATACTCCAATGACACATGGAAAGTTTTATGTTAATCCAATTGGGTATCCTGGTGAAAATGCTACGCCCAATTTTAATCAAATATTTAAAATTGATGTATCTCAGCTGATTAACTGTTGATAAGCATTACTTCCAAAAACGAGTAGAAAACTATCACTAAAATTCATATAAGGTACGAAGACGATTGGACGTCTAGCCCTGAGTTTGACTAATGCGCTTTTTGGATCATATTTGAAATATTTGTGTAGAAAACATAAGACAACAATGGCGGATCGTTGCATACCCATAGCACAATGAATTAAAATAGCACGTCCTTGTTGATAATGATCTGCCATGATTGGTAAAATTTTTTTGATCCACTTACTCATCGCATAAATTTCATTTTTTTGTTGATTATCATGCACTGGTACACGATATTTATATACGCCCGGAATGTTTAAGAACGGTAGATCCTTGGTGCAGTTAACGATAACAGTGATACGATTATTTTTGATAAAATCAGTATTTTGTGAACTATTAAAATTTCCTAACCATATGTGTGGTACAATTTGATCCGCATCATTGATCATTCGAAACTATATATGGACACTAGAAAATAATTTATTATGAATAACCCAACCTATAGGTTAGCACAAAAGAACCATCTATAGGTTACCACAAATGAACATCTATAGGTTAGCACAAATGAACATCTATAGGTTAGCACAAATGAACCATCTATAGGTTAACATAGTTCAATCCATATAAATTCGCTGTATAGCCAACAATTATATTCCCGAAAGTGACTATATTATATTAAATTAAATTGAATAAGTTTAAATACATAAAAATTTATCTTCACAATAATATATTGTGATGGATAAACAATATATTATTGAAATTACTTTTAATAAAGTGAAAAATTCACTTCATATTAAAAGAAGACAAATTGTTTCAATAATGGTCAACTGTATGGGAAATAATGATTCCAAGACATATTATCCGAAAAGTCAAATGATACCATCCAATATGTCGTTAGATCGATTATTCGATGTGGCCAAAGCAGAATATATACGAAATCATGAAAATGTTTAATCCATCAATTATACTATAATAATTTTATTCTTTGGGTGTGAGTCATGTTGACAGATACATTCATGCAGAGGATATGTGTCCTATTTCACACCATGAAACGTTCCGTGCAATATTTTGAAATATATGTCAGAAGAGGAATTAGTTCAATTAAAACTGATATTGAAAATATATCAATCATGTATGTGAAAAAGAGTATAATGAACTGGTGCAAAAAGATAGCTCTATTAGTAAAAATTGAATTGTCATTTCCATCTATATGATCTATTTATCATATAGATCTTAAAGTTCATGCCAGAAATAGCCGAAATAGCCTTGATGGTAAATGCTATCCGCGACATTATGTCCGGACAGCATTTAAAAAATATGGAGGTTCTTGGGGGACGTTACATGCAATCAGGAATACCTAATCTGAACGAATTATCACAATTACTTCCACTCAGAATTCTCAGTATCAATGTTAAAGGTAAGTTTTGTTGGATTGAATTAGATCAAAATTGGTTCATATCTATCACATTTGGTATGTCTGGTGGTATTTATTATGAGCCTACTGAGGATGTACTAAAAGATTATGCAGCATTGAATGGTAAAGTGGTTACACGAACTGAGTATATGAAACATTTCCATGTTAAATTTGAAAATACTCTCAATCAATGTTTCTATTTTGGTGATGCACGTCGATTTGGAACAATACACATCGCAAATAATCGTACAGATCTTGACAAAAAATTGCGTGATCTTGGACCCGATATGCTCACTGGTTCTCCTATTACTGACAACGAGTTTATTCGAATTTTTCGGCAATCTAAGTTTAATACAAAAAATATATGTAAAGTCTTAATGGAACAACATGCTGTGAGTGGTGTGGGTAATTACATCAAAGCAGAAGTGTTATATTGTTGTCACATTAATCCATGGGCATTAGTGTCCGATCTTAACAATCAGACATTATGTGAATTACATCATGCTATTCGAGAAATAGCACAACAGGCATTTACTGGTCATGGTGCATCACTTTACACATATACTGGAACGCGCCGAGAGAAAGGAACATTTCAAGACATGCTCAAAGTGTATGGTAAACATATAGATCCACTTGGAAATCAAGTGACAACCATTCCAGAAAGTGACACACCAGATAAAAGAACGACTCACTATGTTCAAAATATACAAACTATAGGGATTGAAAGAGATCCTAATATTAAAAGACAATCAAAAAAACTTGAGAAAAAAATAGTTATAACGATCAAGAAATCCGTATAATGTTAGTGGAGTATACAGACTTATTTATGTCTTTGGGTAATCTGAGCGGGTTAAAATTATAAGAAAAAAAAATTACATATATAATATATCAACATGTCCCGACGTGAATTGTTACCATCTGTCAAACCAGCGACCCAATATCATGCGAAAATTGAAAAAATAAAACAATCACAAAAGGAAACATTGCTTGAGGAGCAAGTACCTTTAATTATGAAAGCATTTGAGCGTCTTGAGAAAGATATTACACAACCAGTAAACATAACCTTAAAACAACCATTGGATAGTTCATTAGCCAACGAATTAATTGAAAAAGGTTATGAAATAGAGCAAATACATCAATATGACACACTTCATGCAACACCCATATACACAGTCAGAATTTCCATTCCATATGCCGATGACCACCGAAAGATCCAATTTATGGATGATTTTGGTCTATTTCCATTCTCTGCTTTTTTCTCAAGACCACGTTATCCATGTTTAACTGCACCAGAAAAACATAAATCTGACGTCATTATTGAAGAAGTGAGCGATTCAGCGCCTGCTCAAAGAGTTCAGCGTAAACAAGTTAGACAACATTCAGAAACAAAACAGAAAAAGCAAGTCGGAGAGACAAGGAAAAAGATATAAATCTATAATTTACTGTCTGATATAAATTAATTTATGTGATTGATTATTCATGATATGGGTTGATATGTTACGCGATTTATAGTGATATTTGTGAAATTCGACCGGTTGTCGCATTGAGATTATTGGACACCAATGTGAGAACATGATCATTTATCCAACCAATTTTCATCATATGATAATCATAAAATTTCGACATAAATGTAACATTTATTTATGTCGATTTACATTGTTATAGTACCATTAAATTTAAATTGAATTATTTGTAAAAATTTGAACGATTGCACACCAATTCTCATCAAATGCAAAATTTATACAAGAAAATGGCACAATTCCCCGATGACTATTTCAAAGATATAACTTCAAATATCACAAGTGAGGATAAAATTAAAGCTGGTTATAAAATTCCGAAATATACGTGTGGTGAGACGGGAACCAATCAGATGAAACAACCAAAGACATTAGATACAAAAACATTACGAGGAGATCTAAATGGTGTAATTTTTCCAGTACCAATGAATTTTAGTGAAGGGGGTATGTTCTCCGATGCAGCTGATCGTATTTCATTTAGTAAACCAATTAACACAAATGTGTCAAATCATCACATATTATCTATTGAGAATGATAATGTTACATCACACCAATCAATAATCATCAAACCAAAAGATGATCAATTGACAATCATCAAACCAAAAGATGATCAATTGACGATCATCAAACCAGAAGACAAACAATTGACGAACCAAACACATAATAATCCATTCAGAAATGATCCTATGATTGATTTATCTAACAAGTGCGAACCAGTTAATATTGGTGAAAATCAATTGATATTGGGACGAGGACCTAATAATGTTTTTGGAAGACCAGGTTTTTATGCAGGTATTTTTAAAAATAGATTTGGATCTTATCCAACGCAGCCAATACGATATGATAGTGATAGTGTATTTGAAACTGACAAAACTGGACAATATATTGATTTTATCGGACAACAAAAACAACCATTATTGGATGCTCAAAGTAAACAAACATTATTGATTGAACAGACACAAAATGAACCAAATATTCAAAAACAACCAGATACAACAAGTGATCAATTGACTGATATCGCAGTAATGGGTGAAGTTTCACCCCAACAAGAGCCAGCAAAAAAAATTAGTGATGATCTAACGATGAGTCCCACAGGTGAATTTCCCCAAACTGCACAATCACGGGAAGATTTGGTACAAACTACGAACTTGACTGAAGGAAAAAGATCAGATCAAATCGAACACACACAACTTCAAGAAATTCGTGAAAGTGAATTAGTTATGAGTCTAACTAATAGACTCACTGATTTAGAAGCAGTTGTTGCAGAATTGAAGGAAACCATTGCTAAACAAGAAGAGGAGATATCAAATCAATCAAAGTGGTCTTGGTGTCAAATTTTATAAGTTAATACCACATAGATATCGTTTGTCATTGGTAGTGAATTTGAATTTGATTTGAAATTTTTGTTGTTATAATATTATTCACAACAAAATGGGAATTTTACATTCTATCTTTGAGAGATTTCATGATTATAAAATTATACTTTTAGGTCTTGATGGTGCTGGAAAAACATCCATTTTGTACAAACTAAAAATGAATCAAACTATTATGACAATTCCTACCATAGGATTCAATGTTGAACAAGTAATACATAAGGGAATGAAAATAACAATCTGGGATGTTGGTGGTCAAGATAAGATTAGACCATTATGGAGACATTATTTCCAAAACGCACAAGCAATCATTTTTGTAATTGATTCTCATGACACAGACAGGTTCTTATGTGCACAGAAAGAATTACATAAGATCCTAACAGATGAATATTTAAAAAATATACCATTGCTCTTATTGGCCAATAAAACGGATATGCAACCAATGTGTAATCTTAACTCACTTACACAGGTGCTTAAAATGGATCGACTAATTAATCACCCGTGGTATATACAACCATCTTCAGCAATTAGTGGCGAGGGTTTGTATGAAGGTCTCAATTGGGTGACATCAATGATTCAAAAATAATATTCTTGTAAAATTGGGATCTATCTTTACTTTGAAAAAAATGAAATGATTATTTTGAAAATAATTGATCATTAGATTGATCAATCTAATGATCAATTAGCACAAGAAATCATATGTCAATCGTCTTCACAGAGAAATATGTCGAACCTGTTCGACATCACTTATGGATTAATGATTATGAACCTGTGAAATTAAAAGACATTATTGGTAACCAGATGATTATTGAAACATTAGATAGTTTTCTAAGAAGCGATCATATACCTAATCTTTTACTGTGTGGACCCAATGGTTGTGGTAAGACAACAGCTGCAAAAATTCTAATCAGAGAATATTTAGGAGATAATTGTGGCAGGTATAATATGGAAATTATTGGATCGATTTATAGAGGTAAAAATGTAGTCAGTGAAAAAAATGATAAAAAGAAAGCAAATGATAGCATGATAGATAGTCCAAATATTGTTAGTTTTATAAAGAAAAAATCTAATCTATCAGATGGTAAGTGTCGTATCGTGACAATATATGATTTTGACTGTATGACGATTGAAGCACAAATGGCATTACGTAGAATTATAGAGATTTATGCGAAAAAAATTAGGTTTATTTTTATCTGTAACAACCTGAATAAAATTATCGAAGCCATACAAAGTAGAACACTAATTCTGAAATTCCAATCAATTGGAATCGGCGAAATTGTCACTCGAATGAAAGAAATCACATCTGACAAAAAATTATCGATGAGTGAAGATATATATGATGCTATTAGCATCATATCAAACGGTGATTTGAAACAAGCTATTAATTACTTACAAGTTTTTAGCAATAGTGAAGGGCAAACAATTGAGAATTTTTACAATATATTTAATATTCCATCAATTAGTACAATTAGCAATTTTATCAGATGTTGCCTAAATCATGAAGGAGTTAAAGCATTTAATATAATAGATAAATTATTAGAGAGTGGTTACAATGTGACTGATATATTGGACATTATTGTTAAGGTTTTAATATATCATAAAGAAATTACTGAATCAGAAAGAGTTTATATGATTGAGGAAACGATTAAAATAATCTGTATTAATGAGCAATCATCATCCGATATTCATTTGTACAAATTAGCCGCATCAATAATTAACTGGAAAATCTGAGTACATACATAAAATGTTATATCTGTATAAATTATATATTATATGAATAATCAAATTCAATTTAGACAGGCTATTCATCTGCGCGATCGGAGTTGTTTGATTACAAGGGTTCGAGAATTCGAATGTGATTGTGCTCATATTATACCATATACGATATGTGATAAGTACGCAAAAGATTTTATATATGACATTAGAAACGGATTATTTTTGTGCAAGAATCTTCATGCATTATATGATAAGTTATATTGGACCTTTGATATATATGATATTAAATATAATCCATTAACAAATAAGTATAGCAGTCGTCTCATAATTTTACCGAATCATATGAATCTATCCGTAAATAACTACAAAGATGCCTATGTTGACATATCAATTGAAACATATCCTTTTATTTATGCACATTATCAAGTATTTATTTCTGTGAATTTTGAAATGAAACATAATATAGAACAACTTTATTATGAAATAGTTACGGAAGATCCTATTTTTAAACACATATGCACACATGAACTACCGATTGACGACATAATAAATAAACAATTTAGACAATATTTGATGAATCAAGGATTGATTTCAGTAGTTAATGATGAATATTATGTAAACACTATCATTAAACACAAAACAGACCAAGATAAAAATCAATATTTAGTTTGGTGGGATCATTTACCATATCTTGATGCCTCTTGGGAACCAAGTGATCATATCAGTAAACAAAGCAAAGACGATTATCATCGTCGATTGGATCTAAAACAAGATCAAGATTATATACAGTAAATGCGTTGAAATTTTGATTCAAATTGTTCGTGATATAATATATAGTAATGTTTTATTGTCTAGTTGATAACTTACCAATCAATACAGATCAACAACCAAACAAGAGATTTGTTAGAACATTTATTATTGGGTGTATATGTCATATCATTGCATATTCAATCTTGTCAATTGATTTATTAGCAAATAATCCAATGATTCGTGTCTTCGTGAATTTAATTAAGAAATGGTACTGGATGATATTTGCCCTAGATTTGTCAATGTTGGGAATTTTACATAAAGGATTCTTTGGGTTAGTATCTATTAAAAATCTCATTTTTGGTGGCAATAAAAATACCGCGCCAACAAATAATATAGGAGATGAGCAGCCACAACAAATACAACCACAGATACGTCAACAAATACAAATACATCAATCAGAATTACCGCAACCACAAGCACAGCAACAACCGCAACCACAAGCACAGCAACAACCGCAACCACAAGCACAGCAACAACCGCAGCCACAACGACAAAAATCACGAGATGCTGTTAAAAAACCATCTGAAGAATTAGATATTGATTTATTGACGGAAAATGAGGAAAGGTCAAATGTTGTGGAGGAAAAGCATAGCGAACACAAAGAGACATCATCTAAAGTGATTGTGCCTTCAGAGACACAAGATATACCTGAAGTGGATGATAATGATGATGCATGTGATGTAGATGAGCCAGATACTGGTGAAACCGATGGGAATCCAAAACTAACGGAAGATAACATCAATAAATATGTCATTAATAAAGGAAAAATTGTCACGAATGTGTCACTTAAATCAGAAGATTTGAATTTACAATAATATTAGAACCCAGCGTAATTATTTCATAATTAGACAATAATAATAGAGTATTTTCATTTACAACGTATAAATGAAAATATTGTGAATGACCCAAATTAATTGATAACGACATTTAGCTGAAGCATTAACAAGGAAGTTTCATGTTCTGTTTTATCACTACTCGCCACACACACACCAATTACGTCCCCATAGATCAATTCTTGCATGTATACAAGTGATGTAAATTGATATGAATTGTACACCGGACTATACGCTTCACGCAAGTTAAAAAACATTGGTGATAACATTGATCCGCTGGTCCCACCGGTTGCAGTGCCATTACCACTTGAGAGATATGTAAAATTGGTATCACTTGAAACTGAATTTACTGTGAATAAACCATTCCATACACCTGATCCACCGGTCCAACCCGACATTTGGACTTGTGATGATGCAATCATATGATGTGGTGATGTTGTCGTGATTGTTATCGTTGCGCCATCACCTGTTACAGAAGCTATATGTAATGTCCTATGTACTGCGATAGTCATATTTGCTATTTTCGAAACATCATCAGTTCCAGATACAAAAGATCCACTAACCGACACCTTCAAGTTATTGACACTATGTGATAGATATGTCACACAACTGGAATTGGCCGTGCATTCAAATTTACAATATGTCTCATGACAGTTAGATAACACTACAGGTATGTAGGAATTCATTGTGGGTATATCAGTGACTACTGTATTATTAGATGAAGATAGATATACAAATGGTGATTTATCTTCGACGCCGCTACAGCCCTTTACTTCTATGTCAGCATTAATTGGATCAGTAAAATCAAAACCGGACCCCAAGATACAGCAGTTACTATTGCTATAACAATACATAATAAGAGCAGGTTGTCCATAAAGATAATATCCTGCACCAACACCCCCATTATATTCTATTATTGATTGTTCTTGGGAAGTATTAAAAAATAAACCATTAAAAATGAATTCTTGTTTACCTGATCCACTTTGTTGTAAATTAACACAAGTTTCACAATTGTTAAAATCACCAACCTCATTATCGATAAGTTGCACCGATGTTGTTGTGTCGTAATTGACATTGATTCCGACAAGACAGTTATTAATGCAAAAATTAAACATAAACCAACTGACACCAATGAGATCTGCAAAACCTACATTGAATGAATTTACTTCGAAATCAACAAATTCACAGTAAATATTGGGATTGGCATCAAATGTCATAAAATTTTCACCAGTCAAACTGCCATAATTGGCAAGGGTTGAACCATCTGCAGTGAAACTTCCATAATAAGATTCTGTATTTATTTTGAACATCGGTTTACCAGTCAGACCACTCCCTGCGGCAAGAAATGTAACATTGTATCCACTGCCCACAATTTTAAGTATGTAATTTGGATTATTGACGATTATTGTGTCAATGATTTCATAATGACCAGCATCCAATACGATCAATGTATTGTCAGTCGCATTATTATTGAAATTATCCACAGCACCTTTCAATGTCGCGAAATCCCCCCTCAAAGGGGTATCTTTTTCCGATAGTTTACTCTGAGAATAACCTTGATTCACATTGACATAAATCGTATTATCGAAGTTAGTGGCTCCAGCAGGGCCCGTGGGGCCCGTGGGCCCCATTAGTCCTTGATCACCATGGTGACCATGGTGACCACGATGACCATGGTGTCCACGTGGACCTGGTATTCCGACTTGTCCTTGTGGACTGTACGATTTTTGAAAAATATTCGAGCATTGAGGTTTCAGTGGTATTCTGGGCATTATATAATATATGGTGATATTTGTTTTTTTTGAATTTTATTTTCATTATTTTCCCCGATTTCGATTGACAATTAATGTATGGATAACTCAATCAAAGTACAATATATTAACCATATATAGTATTATTCATCAAAAGTATATTTTGAAAGATGTTGGATTGTTTTAGTTAAGATATCATTCAACTCATGGACACCCTTGGAGAGTGTCTTTCCTTGTTGACACAACATTAATTGACGTGCAAGAAAAAGCACTTCAATCTGGTTAAGTTTACCTCTAACTTCCATCAAAAGTCTTATATTGTCCGACATTGCAGGGATTGGTTCTTGAAATACAAGTGAATTTGTAGCTGACTTTTGAGTTTTTAGAATTATTTTTCGAGTCGGAACTTGAGTATCCATTCTTTGGAATATTTGTTCATAATGAGATTTCATCATATCAGGATTCAATTTTTACAAACGAAACATGTACGAGACATTTAACTGTTCAAAAATTCAGCAATGACAGCGATAACCAATATTATATCAAGTGTTTTGATATAACGGATCACAATAATATACAATAGGTATGTTGTTTATCGATTGATATTTTTAGATCATTAGTCACCTGTGTTATATTCCACAGATCAGATGCCAGTGACGCATCAACTAAATAAGTGTATGGTAGGTAAAAATAACCATGATCACCCCAATCTTCGCCCCAACTATTACGAACTATCCAGCATTGTTGTGTATCATCATACCCACAGACTAATACAGCATGTCCACCCAACATTTTCTCTATATTTGGGTTTGGTATTGGTACAATACCAGTTTTGGTTACATTATCAGTTTCAAACGATTCATAAATAGCAATACCGACAACAAATGGGAATCCTGAAAACAATGCATTTTTCATATGATTCATATCACTGACAATATTACTCGAGATCACAACTTTGTGTTTCAGTGCATCATCATAACAAATCTGTGGTGGACATTCTGCAAATTTTTCAATAATGTATGGGTACTCCATTTCTGGACAAATACCATATTTTTCGAGGCATTTCACACCATCGGAGAGCTGAGCACCACTATCATCCGGAATATCATTTTCTAATTTCCTTTCATTGTAGTAGAGGAAAAGTCTAGAACCCATAAAATTGGGACAATCATACTCAAATGCCGCCACTAAAGCATTGGCGGTACAAGACCCCAAATTACCCTGATCATAAATAGGTGGCAATTTAGGTCTAAGATCAACGCAATGTGGCAATGGTACTGTGATTGGTGGTAACGCTTTAAGTTTTAATTGATGAGAGTGCAATCGATCAATCTTGACGTTGTAAATCCTACGAATTGGCATGATGTATTATATAATATAATATCATTTTAAATATGTGTTGACAATATTTAATTGTAATGAGGATCTGATTGTAACTTAGCTGGACTGTAATCAAATAATGTGACAAATCGATTGATCAATCTATCCAGATAGGCACAAATGTCTTCAAAATTTTATTGGTTGATGTACCACAGTAAATAATATTGATTAATTATACTTTGTATTCCAGTGTGATATATTCATTTTTTGTTTTTCTCCGATAAGTTGGGGTTTGCTCACTGGTGGTGCTTGAGTATTCCCTGATAAACAAACATGCAATGCCTTAGTTTGGGGATCAAAAACATAGTTATATTGCCGAGAAGGTTCAATGGCATATCCTTGTCTATATAACATTTTAGGATAATAACATATCTTAAGATGTCGTTGTTCTATGTCAAGTTCATAATATGGAAATTGGTTGAGGATGGATATTAATTCGACGTATGTCTCGACGGTACCGCCGAGATCCAGTAACATGTGTTCAATTTTCCCACGATGAAGACTGGCATATACGACCAATTCATATCGATCATATTTATCTAAATATGAATGCCACTCACCATTTAGATGTTGTGTTGCGAGATTTTTAAAAATCTCGTCACACTTATCGAAATCCAAATGAATTTGGTTGGATAAATGATATGACAGATCAATTAAGGCCTTCCAATTTAATACATCGATCGTATTTTTAATTTCTTCACGTAGTTGATCAAAATTTCTCTTCATTGTTTATATGCATCCCATCAATATGTGGATGGTTTATCATCAATTTTTATGTGTCAGTATTAATTGATACCTATTAAGATATTGACCGTATCAGTTAAGCCGTTCACCACATTTGATATATTGAAGACAAGGTCCTAATTCCATCATGGTTATTCAGGCAAAGACTGTTTATGTCTATGAAAATATGGGCAGAAATTGATTTGTAAATTAAATACATAGTAACATCATATACCTATACACATATATCATATGAATGATCAAACCAAAGAACTTTCCCAAAAGTATCCAGATTGTGTTTTTATCAAGTTAACAACACATTCAAGAAGATAAGACTCGTTAAATCTAAATTTATAGCTCCAAATGATATGAGTTTTGGACACTTTTTAAACGATATTAGACATAAACAAAATATGGAAATTTCATCTAATCAAACGCTCATTGGTTTGGTTCATGATCGTTTACCAAAAATAACTGACATAATGGGTGTATTATGTCATAAATACAAAAACGATGATGGATTCCTGTATATTTCTGTTGAAACTGAATCTGTTTTCGGATAAATACTTAGTGTCCTTGAAGTTCGGTCATATACATATATATCTGGTGTGGAACCTTGGTGAATGATTCATCACGCACAATGTAGTTAATGGTCAAACCTATCTTGTTGATTTTTCGACACCCATCATAAAAATTGATCTGAATTTAAACCTTGTGATTTGAATAAGAAACCAATAAATGTGTGAATATTTTTTTGCAAAAATTTTCGTTGGTGATGAAGATGATGACGAGCCAGCACAAAAAATTTATGAAGTTAACGGTACCGATCTATGTGAAGTTGATTACCCGTTTGGTGAAATTTTCCATCTGGTTATTACTCTGCAAAATTCATTTAATTTTGACCAAACTAAATATCATAAAACTATACCCACACAAGATTGGGTTCTTTTTGATGAATTAATTGATGAGGAAGACCCACTATTTCATGAGATTAATCAAATCATTCCAATTGATCAGCATTACTATATTTATCTCAAGTATATCCATTTTTAGTTGTTGATCAAAAATTAGACCGGATTCAATTTACATTTGATCAGAAAATCCGTAGAATTGACGCTGATTTTGGATATAATGGGCAAATTATTGACGCAGATGAGCTTACCACCTGATGAGATCAACGATCTCAAAAAAGGTCGATTTATTTATAAAATGTACCATGATCCTCTCTTGGCCACCGAGGATTTAGTCCAAATTATATATGACCACAAGGATGATTGTTGTGAAGTTAATAAATGGACTAAAGGTTTATCTCAAAAAGAAATTTGTGGACATTGGTGTACCTTGGAAAAATTATGTCAATTACTAACCCAATCCCAATCACAATTGGATGCTGACGTATGGCCTGGGGGTGACACACAATATTATCTTAACAACCAGTTATTTATTAAAAAATATGGTCACCGTTATTATGATTGTTACGGTGAACATTTTACACCACCACATTTTTTGGGCTATCAATATGATGGCAAACGAGAATATAGATGGTTTAATTATGATGTCATTGTGCAGATGATTGATTTCTTAGATGATAAAATGTAAATATGAATTTGGACTAAAATGCAGTTATTTTCTGGAAATTAAAGAAAGATATGTTTGTTAAAAATTGAAGGTATTAATTCGATGTTATTATCCAATAATACCTAAATGTCTCTGTCTCAAAATTGGCAATATTATAGTATTGATTCATTGTCAGTTATTCCACATCATTATGATGATTTATATTATGATTCTAGTTGGTATATTTATCAATGTCCACATTTATTAATTAATGAAATTATTGGCAAAGGTGTTGCTGGTGAGCAAATTTGCCGAAGAGTTCGGGAAATTATTCCCACTCAAAATATGTACAAAATTCACATTATGTTAGATCCTTGTGAAATTGAAGAACATTTGATGAAGTACATCCAAGAGAATGTTATGTTAAAAAGAGCTATTTATCAAATCAAATTTACCAGGAACAAACAATGGTGTCTGGATAATGATTTGCCGTTAATTGTCATCTTTCCTCAACCATGTGAGGGGTTTGCCCAAACCATTGTTGATTATTGTTTACCGTTTGTGAAAATGTTTCCAATGAAATACAAAGTCCCAAATTATGACATCCAATTTGGGAATACATGTCTCTGTTATTGCGGAGGGGATCGCACCATGAAAGAGTGTTTGGTTTATCAAAATCAAAAGACAATTCTTGGGGAATTATTCAATGACGACATAACATTGTTCAGGGACCAAACTCCATTAATAGGAAAATTAGTCTAAAAATCCTTATCATAATGAAGAATCTCGAAATCTTTTTTGTATAAGTTATACACTTTCTCTTTAACCAGTGGATTGGTGTAATAACTACGCCAATCCATGTGTTCAGATTGATTTAATTTGACATTTAATTGAATTCCAAATAATCTTTGGACATCAATCTCTAAGTTTTCAAAATATCCAATATTTTCAATTGGGATAATTAATTGATCATTGTTATCCAATAACCATTCAGTTTGTAAAAATGTCGGTTCCATATCCAGATACTTTGTATTATAATAAAGAAATCCTTCATTATCGTGATTTATATTAAACCTTGGATCATTTAGGATCCATTGTTCGAAAGTAGAATATTGTTGAACAATGTCAAAATAGATCAAATTATTGTTGAATCCTCCTTTTTTTATAAAAAAATAAGCAGATACCAGACGGTCATATGGGTTTCTCACAATTGTTTTGAGTTTACACCTAACATGTATGGGATAAATTTTACCAAATACATGACCGTGATGATAACACTCAGGTAATTGGTTAATAATCGAACAACCAGCTGTTTTAGGAATATGCATGAAAAGAAAAGATTGTTTTTTCCAATAATTCGATTGGAAATCGGGAAGTGTATAAAGCACCCATTTTAAAATATTACTCCAACTGGGAGGACCATATGTTATAGCATGTGTTCCCCGATATTTTTCATAATCCAGCAAACTATTTGCTGGATTGTACGGAAAAGACATTTGATGGAAAAATTTTGTACATATGAAGGAAAATTGATGCATATTATATATTCCTTTTTCCCAAATATCATATAGTGTTTTAATTTCTGAGTCATAAAAAGTAAAATTATTAACAATATTGACGAACACTTGATCGTATAAATCGTGTATGTTATTATTCATTGAAATTATCAATGAATATACAATTCAAATTGTGATTTATTCCGACATCAATTTTTCGAAACTTGATAATATGATCTATCACCAAAACAGTCCCAACTGTCAACCCATCGATAATTATTATTCTGTATATTTTGAGAATAAAATTCAGATTAAAATGAATTCAAATTGTAAAATTGAATTGATATTTTGAAATATTATGATTGTTGCTCATTCATAAATTAAATGGCGTATTTTCAGATTCTTGACAAAAAAAGTGATATACATGAACAAAAAATCACAGACTCACCAATTGCTATATTTATTGACAATTCAGGATCGACCGGCGCTAAAATTAATGGACAAACAAGACTGAAACATGAGTTGTCCGTTGCACACATATTTAAAGATCTTAACCATCTGTCAGTTTGTACTTGGGATACATCATCGAAAGTTATATATAGTAATATGAAAGGTGATATTGGTTGTACATCAAATGGTGGAACAGAACCTCAATGTATCATGAAGAATCCGCAAACCAAAACTATTTTTGAACAATCGCGTGTGATTATTTTTATGACAGATGGCGAAATAAGTACGAATGACGTGACAGCATTTGCTTCTCTAATTGGACAAACAATCCAAAATAAATGTATTATATGTGTCATTGTATGCAATGATAATATTAATCCAAATATTTCAGTATTCGCACCATTCTTAATTGCAAATGATGTGTTATTTTTGCACTATGTTGGTAAAGATGCAACAATTTTACATAGTAAAGGACAATTTAATCAAAAATATCATATCAAATCGGCGATCCCTATTCGGTTAATTAGAGATATTACTTTAGCTGATAATCTACCTGAAATTCCTGACGGGTATACGGTGGTCGGTGAAACTGATGAATGTGTTAAAGTGTATAATTTTGACAGACTTATAAATTGTAATGAAATCAAATCAGATGATTTGAGTTTAGATAATTGGAAAATTATTCTTCAACATTCTAAGATTAATAACACTATTAGTGTCATACGGAATAAAATAGATATGTGGAGAAATCTCAATATTTCGAATAGTATTGAATCACTGAAGCGAAATATATCAACACCATTAGCAGATAAAAAACGTTCATTGATCGAGAAAATTATGGACACCGAAGACGTCAATGAAAAAACACAATTGTCACAACAATTGCATGATCTTATACCTGATTCCCGTGTTGAAGAAATACTTGTATCCCAACAAATTAGCCAATATTTGAAGGAAATTCGAACTTATTGGGACACAATTAGAGATATGATGCATCATTTTGAAGAATCATCATACCACTTATCAGACTTAACATACACATCAAATCGTGCTAAACGAGCCAAAAATGTCGACGAAAATGACATCATTGAAGCAAGTATCAGCCAAGAAGGTGTACCAGAATCATATTGTTCGCTTCATCTGGGAAACGGCCCTACTGTCCTGTGGTTAAGTGCACCTGCAAACTTGTGTGAGACTACCGATGATTTTGTGATTAATTTTCCATTGGCTAAGTATGCTTGTTTGCAAAAATGCATCAAAGCTAATCCAGTTTGTGGTGATTGTGCTTCTGCATATTTTGCAGCACGTAAAATTACTATGTATAATGAACCAATAAATGGGTTTATTCCTCTCAATGTTCAGGATAATAAGCAATACGTATATGCACAATTATGCAAAATCCTATGTGGTGGAAAATGTTTAGGTCATGTCAATCTGTTACTATTAAGCATGATTGATGATTGTCATTATGACTGGTTGGATCAATGTATTAAATCATATGTCATCAATCAACTAATTTCAACAATTATAACGACAGATACATTTAGTGAGGAAGGTAATAAAATGGTTATGAAAGAAGCACTAAACAAAGTCAATAGCGACGCACTATTTGCACAGCCATTTTTTGCAGCCATAAGATTATTAATGTTCTGTAAAATGTTCACAAAAACGGGTATTGATACCATAATGGATTCGACACGTGATCGGTTCCGTTACACGATTATTATGGGTATCTTATCATCACTGCTTAAATATGGGTACGATCATAATAAACAAGTGATTGATCAGCTACTATACAAACACATTTGTGGTATTCCTGTTATTACAGATGACAACTCTATAATGTTACCCACAATAAACGACCTTAAAGTGCTCTTTTCACAGGTAGAAATCGATGAAACTAATGAAATTTTGGAGCGATTATCAAAACAATTAAATGTTAATATTGCGGAGCTCATCCCTTCAGCGGTAATCGGACAGATTTTATTAGTAGCTAAATCAGTGAAGATCCATGAACGACCTTTAACTGTTTATCGTAATTTAATGAAGAATAATAGTTCATTTAAGAATTCATTGATAATGACTGAAAAAGAGTCAATATTTTCTCTGAAAAATGATCTTATTGGTAAATATAAGGAGATCGATCACTATTTTTTACCACCATATGCTATTTATAATTCACATGAATCAGGTCCCAGTAAATTATTTTACGGTGATCAATGTTTAATTTCCGATTATCTTGGACACACAACGACCATTGATCGGACTCATCAAGGACAAATTCCACAGATTATTGAAAACCGCTTGCATCACAAATTATCTGAACAATATGGTAGTATTCATCCAAGTTCTAAATCAGGACATGTACCCATCCATCGTTTAGTTGCACAGGTATGTGAACGTGATTTCAAGGAAAATTTGGAACCATCAATTGATATTTTTATCAAATGTCTGCAGGCTGTTAGAGATACATCTGGACAAAAAGGGAATATCTATTCAAAAAGAATTATTGATGGGACGATTCTATGTGTTTATGATTTCATGGAACTTCGGAAAACACATAAAAATCACTATAAAGGTGATGAATCAATATCAATCAAATCAAAGATTTTGTATGAGTTGGAAGATTTTGGAGCTACTATTCAAACTAACGGTGACATCTCAATAATAAACCTACCGGACCATATACCCACACCGGTTGACTTAAGAATTAAATATCAACGTGTTGACATTGATGAAATTATTCATCAAATTGAATCAAACCTGACGGTGAAATCAGATGACAAAGTTGCAGGAAAAGATCAATGTGTCAATATGATAAATGATACACCTATAGCGATAAATATCCCAGCATCCAGTCAACATTTAGAAACATGGGATATGGAACAGAAAGAAATCCTACAACATGTTGTTCTCACAGATTCAATTGACCTTGAAAAAGTCAAATTGATCGCTGGATGTGACATCAGTTTTGACAAAAATGATGCCACTAATTCGGTGGCATCAATGGTTATCTGTAAATATCCATTTGCATCGACAGAGTATGAAGTCATTGGCCAATTTAGTATTCGTTGCGTGACAAATATACCATATAAAGCAGGATATTTAGCCTTTCGAGAAGCACCTATTTTATTGAAGTTACTTGATATAATTAAAACAGATTTCGCTCACTTGGTACCAGAAATCATCTTTTTTGATGGAAATGGTGTTTGGCACCCTCGGGGATGTGGTATTGCAACACACATTTCAGTCTTGTCAGGTATTCCATGTTTAGGTGTTTCAAAAAATGTATTGCAAGCCGATGGTATAACCACTGAGAAAATACGAAGTTTGTTGGAAACGAGTCAACTCAAAGAGGGACAGTCACTTAAGATTGTTGGTGATTCTGGGTGTGAATTAGGATATGTTTATAATCCGACCGGTGGCATATCAAGTTGCCTATACATTAGTGCAGGTAATGGAATGAGTAACGAAATGGCGGTTGAATTAGTTAAATCGGTCTCAATTCATAGGGTAGTTGAACCAATTCGACTCGCTGATCTGTTATCCCGAAAATTATTGGATACTCTCTAAATGTGACAGTCAAGTCCAACAATGTAATCATCGATTGAATTATGAAGAATTGTTTCAAATTCCACCTTCCATTCATCATCGGCTATTTTTTCATCATATGATCCAAACCATCCATATTTTCTTTGACTTTGGTAGGCGCCATTTTTGTCAAGAACCGACATATATATGTTAGATTCTGGATCATGTTCATAGAGTGATAAAAAATCTTTGACTTTAATAGAATTACCCTTAATTTGATCAACTTCTTGTTCATTATTGGTCAAAATACCGTGCCAACGGCCGCCAATTTCATAATAATCCCAGAAACAATTCCTATTATAAGTCGAGAGAATATTTCCGTCTGAATCGATTAGATTATAGCCACAATAGTCAGTTTGGTACTTGGAGATTGTATCATATTGCTCTGAATAATTCGGTGATTGTTTAAATTTTTGATATTCCAACTCTACATTTTCCTTTGTGATAGAAATATAGGGAATGACTCGAAGTTCTTCGCTATATGGGGACATTATTTCTTCAATATAACTAAGAATTGCATCCACCCCTTGGATAAAAATATGATGAGGTATGATAATCAATACAACAAAATGAGTCATTTTGTTGTAATGTTAACATAACAAAATTTGATCATCATCAAATTTTTTTGTAACCAGCCAAAGAAAAGGAAATGAGCCTTTTTAATTACTTGGAAACTCCCATTCGTTTTCGGTGGCAATTCTTCTCTATTGTTCATCGTTTGACAATTTTTCGAACTCTGTGAGTTCTTCAGAATTATCAATTAAGAATTCCCTCACAAATTTTGGTAGATGTTGATTATATTCTTCAGCTATATCTTCATATGTAGATCTCATTGTATAATTGTGGTTAAATCCCATATTCTTCAAACGTATTAAAATCTCACTTTTTTTGAATAATTGCTGTCTTTTCGTAAAAACACCATGATATCTTTGTATATCATGTTTGGTGATTGTATACATATAAATTAACCCTTTTTCCATATTCATCCCATGTGAAGGCTGTGGCGGCAACACGTCACTTTTGAATTCTTGATACGATTTGATAATTTCATCATATTCCCACTGGGTCATTTCTGGATACATTGTTACTATGGTGGCATTCTTGAAATGTCTCTAACCATTGACTAAAATGATTCAGTGTAGGAGTTGTTGTCATTTAATATATGCACCATATATATTGAGTGATAAATAACAATTTCAATTTTAGATTGATGTTGTAATTGAATGTTCATTAATCCTGTTGTCGATAACAAAATTTTAGATTTTAAAAGGTAAAAATATGTTGATTATAATATAATACATTATTATATTGCCATGTCCACGGTAACACCAAGTAATGACTTTGTGCAAGTAATGCCGGAAGTTCAGTCAAGTCGCCTATTGAGTCAACCACAATTAAATGAATTTGAAATTAAGTCGATGGAGGAACAACAGCGGCGATTGAAATATTTTACCGATACAACTAATGAAGAACAGCAAAAAGAGCAAGAACAACAATTATTCATCAACCTGTCGCTCATTGATCTTTTCAGTAAATTGTCATCAACCATTATTTCAATTATTAACGAATTGGTTGAAATCAATAGAGATACTCAATTGAGTGATGTAGTCTACATTTTTATCAAGGAAGATCGACTCATTTATCTTGGATTGTTGTTTATTATTATCTCCATTGCGATGTATCTCATCGATGTGACCAGCTAAAATTATATATTATTATTATATAGAATATGTCATTCGCTACTCTGATAAAGCAGATTGAACAATTTGATTATCCTATGGATGTTGATTATGAACCAGAACACGCCGATGAATTAGCACATGATGCTTTTCGAAAATGCATTTAATCAATGGGTTTAATGACGAAGAATTCCGACCATTATATCTATTTTTAAAGAAAAAAGGGCTCAAAGGTATCGATCTTTATCTTATTGCGCCCGAATTGCTCAGTTATCTACGTTATTTGGATACAGATAGAAATAAATATTTGCGTTCATTTGGTCACTATGTCTGGAGTTGACATAGTTGATCAACTGTCCGTAATGGATCCATTGCGTCACCTTTTTATGATTTACTATAGAATTCATCAAATTGACCCAACCGCCGAAAAATCAGTGGGTTTTTGAATAATTTACTGACAAAATATACAGCTGGTGCCGACTACAGTCAGGAATTATTTCGGCGAATATTGGATAAATATAGCCGACTGTATCCAGAACATTTTAATTTTGTGGATGAGAGCATTAACGTTTCTGCTGTTCCTGTTAAAGGGACATCAATTAAACCTGAAAGAAAAAGGCGGTGTTTAGCCGTTCGAAGAAATGGACAAAGATGTCAGTATAAAGCCACATTGGGTCATTATTGTGGCATACATACAGATAGACACAGTAATTAATGATTTATTTTGAATGATATATATTATATAGATATATATCATTGCATGGATTATCCATTTTTGCGTAAATCTCGATATAATGTGTCAAATAATTGGTGGTTTTTGCCCTTCGATCTATTCAAAACAGAACAAGAAAAAGAAAACGCTAAAACTCTAAGAAGTTCTCCAATTTTAGCATATTTTGACGAAATTAGTCATAAAGACAAATTTAAATATATCTTGATTACTTTAGTTGTCATTATATTATTTTATCGTCTCAATTTGCATTGGACTATTTGGATAGGATTATTTGTTGGCTTAACATTCACGTATTACCTCAATGAAAAAAATGCGCAAGAATTAAATAATAATGCTGACCAAATATGGACTATATTAAAAGGACCTCTGTTGAAAAATACTAAATATTTTATTACCGATCCACAGTTCATTCAATTTGTGAACGATGTCAGTGAATTCAAAAAGTATAACATACTAGAATTCAATAAGTTTGTTAAGACACTTGACAAGCTTTTAAAATTAATATACAACATTAAAAACGGTGTCAATCAATGCAAAGAAAATTTGGATTTAATCAATGATCTGAAAGTCGACAGTCTGAATCAGTTTCATTCATTAGTTTATAAGATCAGCAATGCTGATTTGAGGGAAAAAGCAAACAATTATTTCAAAAGGCTAGGATATCTATTGAATGAACGTATGGCAAATTTAATTAAAATTTGCAAGCAATACTATATCATGAAACCGGTAAATATTGAATCTAAATTTGATATTGCCAGTATGGATGATCCTGTCCCCATGGATCAATCTTATGATCCACATTACAATTTCTACAATTAAGTAAGCTTTATTACGACATATATGTCTTCAAAGAAACTATTTCTACATAAAATTAATATTTACCAATATTCATATTTACCAATATGAATATTTACCAATATTCATATTTACCAATATTCATATTTACCAATATTCATATTTACCAATATTCATATTTACCAATATTCATATTTACCAATATTCATATTTACCGATATGAATATTTATATTCACCAATGACTGACCTTGAAAACCCAATTTCCTTCAATCATATCATATGAAATAAGTTCTGCTCCCATTGCCACAGTTTGTTTTTCAATTTTAGTCTTATATCGAGCAAGACTCGATCCCTCACGTTTAGGTAGACAGTTATATAGTGTAACGATTGCCGGATGATTTAGACCTGTTCCTAATGGTGGTGATTTATTATCATCATAAATCTGTACTTCACCCTGAGTGATGTTCACTAATTGATCGAGATCAAGACCTGTCAAGGTCACTTGATCACAGAAATCAACACGTCCATATCCATCACGGATAATGGAGAAACCATTGACCTGAGACAACTGGTCATCACTCATTGAACATAATTGACTCATTGTCGGATTTGTGTGATATTCAACTCTTTCGAGTTTGGGAGGGTGTGATTGTTTGGGAGAATCCTCAATTATAACTGGAGTCATCAATCCACCAACCGGTTGAATGGGTTCAATGACTAATCTCTTAATGGAATCATATGGTTTAAAAAAAATATGTGGGTCTTCCAATGGTTTAGACTCAGTAAGTTCAGTAGCAAATGCCCGACGCCGGTTAACATGTGACATCTGATGCCTCATTGAGTATGGATACCTTATCGGTACATAATCTGATTGATCTTTTTGTGGGGCCGGAGTGTTTTCAAATGATGTGGTTTTATTATCTTTCAATAATGAACTAAAATCAGGAAGTGTCCCATATGGATTATCACAGATAGATTGATAACTAATTGATGCATTTGTCTGATTATCATCAATTCTCTGAATAGCAACATTCGGATACTGGTCTGAACCCACACCAGGCTGGGACTGGAAACTAATTGCTGAGGGATATTGTTGTGTACCAAATCCAGGAACAGATGGTGTCTGAGCACCGAATTTGAAACCAAATTGTGATTGGTTTCCAAGTGAGAGCGGTTGTGACTGCCCGCCATACGGGACCGGTTGTGACGCCCCACCAAATAAGAGAGGTTGTGTCTCTCCGCCAAATGAGAGCGGTTGTGACTGCCCACCATATGGGACTGGTTGTGTCACTCCGCCAAATGAGAGCGGTTGTGACTGTCCACCATATGGAACGGGTTGTGTCGCTCCACCAAATGAGAGCGGTTGTGTCGCTCCACCATATGGAACTGGTTGTGTCGCTCCACCAAATGAGAGCGGTTGTGTCGCTCCACCAAATGAGAGCGGTTGTGTCGCTCCACCAAATGAGAGCGGTTGTGTCGCTCCACCAAATGAGAGCGGTTGTGTCGCTCCACCAAATGAGAGCGGTTGTGTCGCTCCACCATATGGAACTGGTTGTGTCGCTCCACCAAATGAGAGCGGTTGTGTCGCTCCACCAAACGAGAGAGGTTGTGTCGCTCCACCAAACGAGAGAGGTTGTGACTGTCCACCATATGGAACCGATTGCACCGTTCCGCCGAATGAGACTGGTTGCGCCGCTCCACCAAATGAGACTGGTTGTGTCACCCCGCCATATGGAACCGGTTGTGCCGCTCCGCCAAATGAGAGCGGTTGTGACTGTCCACCAAATGTGACCGGTTGTGCCGCTCCGCCAAATGAGAGCGGTTGTGACTGTCCACCAAACGTGACCGGTTGCGACGCTCCACCAAATATCGATGCGGAAGCGCCAAATATAGATCCAGTTGGTTGTTGGTTGATACAAAATGGGTTTTCGTGTGAGGTATTTTTGACAGGTCTCTGTGCACCGAAACACCCTGTACCAGATTGAGGCGCTGATTTAGTAGATTGTTTTTGTGCTTGTCCAAATTGACTCATTTTTGAATAAATAATGATATAAGTATTCTGGAACACATTTCAATTTTTATTTCAATTGCTTCAGAAGGACCGAAGATTCGCATATGAGAGAAATTATTTGAAATAAAACACAAGATCCACACATTACTTAAATATTGTTTATGTATAATACACAAATACTCGGATGATTACAATTGGATTAATGGGAGGATTGGGCAACCAATTATTCCAAATATTTGCATTGATCAGTTATGCTTATAAACACCATATTGATTTTTTAATTCCGTACAGTGATAAATTAGTGGCAGGTACCACAAGACCAACCTATTGGCACAGTTTTTTCAGCAAATTATTACCATTCACGAGTAAACATATTGAATGGAATGAACAGATAGCTGAACCATATTTTCATTATGCTCCACTACGTGAACCAACCAATCATTGTCAACTATATGGCTACTTTCAATCACCTAAATATTTTGACCAATATTATGAACAAATAGCCAATTTGATTGGTATACGTGATATGCGGCAGCAAGTTTTGAGCAAAACCAACGAATTATTTATTGATTCATCCAATACTGTTTCATTACATTTCCGTTTAGGCGATTATAAACATCTCCAACAATATCACCCGCTAATGCCAGTCAATTATTATTTTAACGCCTTACAATTTATTATGTCACAAATACGTACTGATGCTCAGACAATTATTTATTTTTGTGAGAATGATGATCTGGTCGATGTTTCGGCAGCTATCCAACAATTGAGGCAAATGCTCCCCAATTCGAAATTTATTTGTGCTCCCACTGATTTATGTGATTGGGAACAACTATTGTTAATGAGTCATTGTCAGCATAATGTGATTGCAAATAGCAGTTTTAGTTGGTGGGGTGGATACATGAACGATTATGATGGTAAAATCATCTGTTATCCTCATATATGGTTTGGTCCAGCGGTTACATCATTGGATACAAAAGATCTATTTCCGCCAAATTGGCATAAAGTTATCTGGTAAAATTTGTCTTGCCTGGGGAGGATTACAATTATTTAGATAGAATTTTCCTCATATCTAGATACTTTTTATGATCCAGTTCGGTTATTCTTAATGTATTAAAATATACGTTCTAATATATAATGTTGAGTGGATATATAAGAATGTTCAATGCTACTTCCGGCGGTATTGTTGACCGAAGAACCACATATGAATTTACCATACACCTCAAACCATCACAAGAGTATGCACAGGTTATATTGTTTGATGGTTTAACGAGACGCACTAAATTCATACCTTAAAATAATTTTTAACAATTTTTGATAAGGTCATAGATGTATATAAAATTAGCCAAGACCCATGATGTTATTTATCAAGGACGTGAACTATATGTATCCATGTTACATAATGGAGAAAAATATGTTTGGCAGAATATGGGACCATCTGGTTGTCTACATAAAAATCTGTTTGGCAGAATATGGGACCATCTGGTTGTCTACATAAAAATCTGTTTGGCAGAATATGGGACCATCTGGTTGTCTACATAAAAATCTGTTTGGCAGAATATGGGACCATCTGGTTGTCTACATAAAAATAGCATTATCACTCCAACAAAAATGAGCAGTTAATTTATTCAAAAATTATAAAATATCTCACGAATGTATCAATGAAACTATTCAACAATCCTGCCCATTAGTAAAATTGTTGATTTTGAAGTGATTAATGGGCATTATTTGAACATACTTAAAAATTACCCATATTTAGTTTATAAATGGAAAACATTGCCAAAATTTTTTACATTAACCTAGATAGGCGTCCAGATCGTAAGGTACAAATGGAGAGTGAATTCGCCCGAATGGGGCTTAAAGCCGAAAGAATACAAGCAAGTGAAGAACATGATCCTGCTGTGGGGTGCCTCATTTCACATGCAACTGCTTTAAGAAAGGCACGAGCTGAAGGTTATGAAAATGTATTAATTTTTGAGGACGATTTTATCTTCCTAGTTGATAAGGAAGAACTCGAAAAACAAATGAAGGAATTTTTCTCACTCAACATCCCATGGGATGTTCTAATGTTGTCATATAATCTACGCAGAAGCGAACCTTACAATGATCTGGTCTGTTACGGGAGAGATGTGCAAACTGGTTCAGGTTATTTAGTTAATAAACGATTCTATGACAAATTAATTGCTAATCTGGAATGGGCTTATCCACTACTGGTTAGGACAGGTAATATCTATTTGTATTGTAGTGATCATTGTTGGAAATTACTTCAACCATCTGCAGAATGGTTCTGTTTTAACAAACGTTTGGGAAAACAGCGAGCGAGTTACAGTGATATCTCCAAAAAAAATGTTGATTATAATGTGTAGATGTTGACACGTTTTCTGTGAATTATTTGATAGAAATCAATGAATTAAAATTGATTTTATGTATTCATATACATAAAATTAATATATTTTAAGAATGTCACTTCAAAATTTGAGAATTGTTACTGTCCGGTATGATAATCAATCATCTAATTCATTCAATACTGATGAGGATGATACTACATACCATCTAGAATATGCTGATATGAACAAATTAGTAGTGGCTCTTCTCGAGTTACATGAATTATCTTTCAGTAGATCGTATAACAGATTAAATAGACTCAAATATGTCTACACATCTACTCCTGTAGAGAGTACTTTTGCGTCAAATACTGACACAATAAAAATTATCAACAATTGGAATAATGACATAATTTATATGTCAAGTGAAATGCATGCAAAATATGTGGTACAAGCTGATGCCGATTATACATACGAGACAGGTCCTGTCTCTAAAGTAAAAAATTCCTACGAAATAGGTCCATATTTACACGTAAATTATCTAAACTTGATTAATCTATCAATGGACAAATCAGTATCTACTATGTTGTATCGCCCGAACGATTATGATCCACCAAAAATATATTAATGATGATGATGATGATGTCTATAACAATTGCATCCCATATTAGTATAATAAAATCTGTGATTTTATTTAACCATCATAATTGCCGATTGTGATAGTATATTTACATATATAAATAAATATTGTATATTAATGGATATAATATGCAACATCATACAAGTAAAGATAGTATTAAACAAAACATTATCTCCTATATAGGAACATATTACGGTAAAACAATAGCCCAGGCCAATGACAAAGAGCTCTATATGGCAGTGTCGGCCACACTGAAAGACATTGCTACTGCTAAATGGTTAGTTACGAAAAAACTATATGAGCAAAACGATGTTAAACAAGTTTACTATTTATCGATGGAATTTTTATTGGGTAGAATTTTGGGTAACAATATGATGAATTTGGGTTTGAATCCATTTATCAAAGAAATACTAAATGAATTTAATATTGATCTCAATGTGATTGAGAATGTTGAAAACGATATTGGACTTGGGAATGGTGGTCTGGGTCGATTAGCTGCGTGTTTTTTAGATTCAATTGCCACACTACAGTTACCAGGACATGGTGCGTGTATTAAATACAAATATGGTCTCTTTAGACAATCCATCAATTGTGGTTACCAAATCGAATCCCCAGATGAATGGCTAAACACTGGTGAACTTTGGTTGACTAAAGATGAAAACAACAGCGTGATTGTCAGAATCGGTCGTGATCAGATTAGAGCAGTACCCTATGATATGCCTATAATAGGTTATGGAAATAATAGTGTAAATACATTAAAATTATGGGATGCGTTACCAATCAATGGTGAAATAACACCATATGCAAATATTACGGATTACTTATACCCACCTGATAATCATTATGAAGGGAAAAAATTGAGACTAACACAGGAATATTTCTTTGTTAGTGCCACCATCCAATATGTGATCAAAATGTTCTACCAAAAGCATAAAAATTTCACTTTTTTCCCAGAAAAAATTCAATTTCAACTGAATGACACCCATCCTGTCGTTGCTGTATCAGAAATCATGAGGGTATTAATGGATGTATATTATTTGGGTTGGGATGAAGCATGGGAAATAACAATTAATAGTTGTTCATATACTAATCATACAATTATGTCAGAAGCATTGGAAAAATGGAATGTTGAATTATTCAGGGGATTATTGCCTAGAATTTACGAAATTACCGAAGAAATTAATCGTAGATTTTGCAAAAAATTAATCGATGATAGATTCAAACAAGAAATTATCAACAAGTTAGCTATTATTGGCAATGGTGACGTCAGAATGGCTAATTTAGCCATCGTCGGTAGTCATTCTATTAATGGTGTCTCGACGCTTCATACAAATATCTTAAAAAGCCAAGAATTGAAAGAATTTTATCAATTATATCCACAAAAATTCAATAATAAGACGAATGGTATCACACAACGCAGATGGCTATTAAAATCAAATCCCGAATTATCTTCATTGATTACACAACGAATTGGTGACCGATGGATTACAAACTTGAACCAATTGAAGAAATTAGAAGAATATATTGGGAATATTGATTTCCAACAACAGATTAGTAAAATCAAATATAACAACAAAGTCAAACTTGCAAAATATATTAAAGACACGACTGGGATTACAGTCAATCCCAATTCGATTTTCGATGTACAAGTCAAAAGATTACATGAATATAAGAGACAACTATTGAATGCTCTTCATATTTTGCATTTATACAATAAACTCAAGGAAAATTCTTGCCTTGATATAGTTCCAAGAACATTTATCTTCGGTGCAAAAGCTGCTCCTGCCTATCATCGCGCGAAATTGATCATTAAACTAATCAATAGTATTGCCGACATGATTAACAATGATACTTCAATTAATGGGAAAATTAAAGTTGTATTTTTGGAAAATTATAGGGTATCGTTGGCGGAAAAAATATTCCCTGCATCTGATGTCAGTGAACAAATTTCAACGGCCTCAATGGAAGCAAGTGGTACTGGTAATATGAAATTTATGCTCAATGGAGCGATAACACTTGGTACTTTAGATGGAGCCAATGTAGAAATAGTTGAAAAAGCAGGTTTGGAAAATGAATTTATCTTTGGATTGTCATCCGATGAAGTGATCAATTATCAAAAATATGGCGGATATGATCCCAAAAACATTTTTTATAATGACCCAACTGTCCGAAAAATTTTATTACAATTGATTGATGGAACGTTAGATAATAATAAAGAATTATTCAGGGAAATATTTAACTCGTTAATTGATGGGGACAAATACTTTGTATTGAAAGATTTCAGCAGTTATGTGCAAACTCAAGATTTACTTGATAAGACATACAAGGATCAAAATAAATGGATTGAGATGAGTATCAAAAATATTGCGAATAGCGGATATTTCTCGAGTGATCGGACGATCATGGAATACGCCAACGAAATATGGAAATTAGAAAAAGTTTCGATGTAAAATCGATTTTTATGTCATCTATGTCTATTTCTGAACTGGTAATTATTCACTGATTTATTTGAAAGTAGTGATTTTACTTATGAGGATTTCGATGCCCCCAATTGATCGGTTGTTTGATATTAATAATTGTCATAAATTAATGATGTGATCGTTGGCATTATCTTTACCTATTAGCAAAGTAAATAGGAAAAGAATTTAACAAATACATGAAAGAGTATTAGAAACGTTGGGTCTCTTAGGTCATTAAATAAAATTGAAAACCATAAAATTTAGCGACTATCTAAATTTTATCAAATGTCATGTGAAGAATTCGAGACAACGCTCAAACGAAATTTTGACATATTTGAAAGACAAACATGTCAAAATTTTGGGTCAAATGCGAATCGTTATGGGTTTTTACGTTTGTTTGCCACGTTGAAAAAAACAATACATCAATACTTAAATCATCCAATTGGACATACATCAACATTATTATCGTCAATTGAAATTGATAGTGAAATAGCCCCACTAATTGATGAAATTTGGAAATCTGAGATCCAGACGACCGGATCTTGTGAAGATGTGTTTCCTGGATATATATGGAGCAATTTTAAAACGAGTAATGATTTCAGTAAATTTATGGAAATTATCTATGGTGGTGAAAAATATAATCAAAGTATTACTGACATACAATTATGGTCAGTGAAGACCAATTTCCTTTTACGTCATCCAGGGGAGGATACAATACATGAACAACATTCGCCAGACAAGATTAATCGGTATGGTGACATCGATCAACATGTTTCTCATGTTTCACTGCGTGTATCCCGCACATTCCCGGTCAATGATTATGATTTTGTGCTTAAAAAATTTCTAAGACGCAATCTAAGTTTTATGAATTGATATGTATTCTAACTGGAGCCAAATGTGGTTGTATTGGATATGACCCAAATGAACCAGAGCATTCATCGATGAATGTTGTGACATAAGTTAATAAAATAGCTCGGTCATCTCATTAATTTTATTAACACTTTCTTGCAAAATTTCATCAAATAAAGACAAATATTATTTTCTTGATAGGAATTATACAATTAATGAACATCATTCCACTGGGTACATTTTGTCAATTAGCCGGTTCTTTGGAAAGAATGAAGTTAAGGGGGAATGCATTACCATTTGACTATATCCGATCCAATCCGAAAATGGTCATAGATTGCATTATCAACAATTTTTCGGCATTTTTGGATCAATCAAAGTATTTTAAACACAATAATACTATCGGTATTGAAGGTTATGGATGTGATGTCTTTGTACATCCAGATCACAATATATTTGATGACGATGTTTACCAAACTTTCAAGAGAAGGTCTGAAAGGTTTATTGAGCAATTGGATTCACCTAACCGGAAATTATTTATGATATTATTTCAACCATGGGGATTACCCGGATCCGCTTTGGCGGATGGACGTAAATTTGACAGTATTACGAATGATTTACGAGTATTATATGAATTATTAAAAGCAAGGACTTGTAATTTTAAAATAATAGTTATTTTTAATACCATCGCGAAAGAACAAAAATTCACAACAATTGAAAAAAACCAATTCATATGGCAATATAATGTGGAAACATTAACCAGTAGTCGTGGGTATTTGTATAGTGATAAAGATGAGAAATTTTTTGTTCAATGTCTAAAACAAATTATAGAAGAGTCAACACATCCATAATATTTGTGTGCTAAATTGAGAAATTGTTACAAAGATCACTAATTATAAGCAATTATCTATCGTTTATCGAAGTAAATTCACCATAAAATGTAAATATCTATTATGTCACAATACATTTGATATGTACTTACGATTGCATCTATATCATGTTTTTTACAGTAATTATAGCCAAATTGTCTATTGATTCACGTGAATTTCTGCTGTGTCGAATCATTGACGATGCCATTGATGCATCATCGACAATATCTGTTAGTGGAGATTTGCAAGTAACGATCTCATGTTGGATTACTCGATACAGAGTAACACTGAAATCTTCTGTTGGAATTTCTTGTAATTGTTCCAAAAGTGAGTGAATTTGTTGTGCTGCTGTGTGAACACTTTTTCGATTGTAGTGATAATTGAACCAAATTTATCAATATTATTTGGTTCAATATACTTATACTTATAATACATATCGAATGGTTGATCTGGATCAATTTTGAGTAAATCAAGTCGTTTTGTGAATTCAGAATTCATTTCGTTCATCATTGTCATAGTAGTAATTTTTCCGTTTTCCAAATCTGGAGACTTTTGGGCAAAAGTTCTATGAGATGATCCATCTCCGTAATTATTGTATAAAAACATCGTGAATATTGTACAGTGAATGGTGGCTGACGGAACATTTATTTAGTTAAAATAGATTAAGAGGGTGTCCAGAAATACAACATTGGTAAAAATCAAAAGTGATTTACTATTCTTTCCAGTAAATCATTTTTGAGTCATATCTATCAATGTAGTGTCTGATTATTTTAGAGGGTGTCCAGAAATACGATCTTCGTTAAAAAGATTAAAATAATTTGTATTTTATATTCTTGCTTAAATCAGATTCAATGTTTGATTTTAAGAGATTATTCGATAGTTTCTCAAAATTATCCTCAACCAAATTCTATAAGGATACGTTTGATCACTTAAAATCTATCTTCATTCAGCGGATTTCAGATGTG
>Ga0209450_10000054_pt1 | contig 77744 bp, 66 predicted proteins | sample FrelakmetLWP11LW_FD_187149 | JGI IMG/M metagenome (GOLD analysis project Ga0209450, IMG submission 187149) | Freshwater lake sediment microbial communities from the University of Notre Dame, USA, for methane emissions studies - LWP11 LW (SPAdes)... | ecosystem: Environmental > Aquatic >... | reverse complement strand
TCCTTGTAGATTTCCTCCACCGGGACAATGGAGCTCTTTAGAGGACAAGCGTTTGCAGGTGTGCGAGTCGCCTCCCACCAACGCAAACGTTCCCCCAATCGATAGTTATATTGCCGACGGCACAGCAAAAAGCCACGTTCTTAGCGTGGCTTTTTGCTGTGCCGTCGGTTTTAACTTATATCGATGAGCGAGTTTCATGATGGTAAGTTGGCGTATGCTTTTAGTATATCACCAAGTAGACGCAATGAAACAAGACTGGCTAAGCAAGGGACGTTCCGTATCAGACCTTAAGGCTCACTTAGTTCTCGTGACTAAGTATCGACGCAAGGTATTTACTCTTGAGATGATGACCAGGCTCAAGGAAATTCTCAACGATTTATGCGAGAAGTGGGATTGTAAACTTATTGAATTCAATGGGGAACAAGACCACATCCATCTGTTGTTCCAGTATTATCCTCAGATGGAAATTCCTAAGTTTGTCAACAACATCAAGACTGTCACAAGTCGCCGACTCAGAAGTGAATTTGCCGAACATGTTGACCAGATTTACTGGAAAGACGTTTTGTGGAGCAGCTCTTATTTTATCGCTTCCTGCGGCGGTGTTACCATCTCTATTCTTAGGCGATATATTGAGAATCAAGCAACACCGGATTGACCGACTCCGTACCTACGTCGGTCGCGGCTTTCATCCCAACGCCAAGCTTCGCTATGGCGTGGGACTTCCCGCCTAATTGTTAAACAAATCAAAGAGGGGCAAACTTCTGCCAAGCTGTTGCTAAGTAGAGATTGGCAAGTTGGAAGCGATGCCAAAGTTGGTGATATAACTCAGGAAAACCGAGGTGACAAATAATCAGCCAGGAGATCAGCTAAACCCAAAAATTCAGCAAGAACTGCTGAACCATCTTATAGTGGGCGGCAATCTGACTCTTGGGAATATTACTCAGCAGAACATCACGCTGAATTTTCAGCTTGAATCTCCTAGTCAACAGGAACTAATTATCGACTGGATGCGCCAGTATGTCCAGGTAGTCAAAGTAATTGCTGATGCCCGCTACGCTGAAAAAATTCATGAAGTTCCGCCCCTAAATTCTACGGTTAGTTTGGGTGCAGAGATAATTCCACTTCAGTCTTCTCCCCCAACTACTTCAACTTTTGAGTTTGAAGTGGTAACTGTGGATGCTCAAGGGCGAGAAACTAAACGCTACTCCAAACAAGCAGAGTACTTTGTAGAAATTTTAGGCGATGCCGTTGAGCTGGCAATGGTTTCCATCCCAGGTGGTAAATTTACAATGGGAGCGTCCCAAGAAGAATCTGAATCCCGCGAGGATGAACGTCCCCGACATATAGTTACCGTAAAGTCCTTCTTTATGGGTAGGTATCCTATCACTCAGGCACAGTGGAGAGCGATCGCATCCCTTCCAAAAATCAAGCATGACCTCGACCCCCCCGATCCATCCTGCTTTAAAGGGTATAATCGACCCGTTGAGCAGGTTTCCTGGTATGATGCGGAGGAGTTTTGCGCTCGACTGTCGCAGAAAACAGGACGATTTTATCGCTTACCTAGTGAAGCTGAATGGGAATACGCTTGTCGCGCCAGAGAAACAACCCCATTTTATTTTGGTGCAACCATCACGACGAATCTAGCAAACTATTGTGGACAAGACCAAAAAATTAACGAGCGTTTGTATAAAGGAACTTACATTAGTGAACCATTAGGGGTTTATCGCCAACAGACAACTGAGGTAGGTAGTTTTCCAGCTAATGCTTTTGGACTATGCGACATGCACGGTAATGTATGGGAATGGTGTGCTGACTATGAACACGAAAACTATCAAGGCGCACCATTAGATGGTAATGCATGGCTAAATAATGGCAATCAGGAATATCGAATTTTACGGGGTGGTTCTTGGGATTCTTTGCCTCATTTGTGCCGCTCTGCATCTCGCTTTTACGACAATCCAACTATTACTGACAAAGAATTTGGTTTTCGGGTTGTCTGTTCTTTTACGTAAAGCTTGCTAATTATTGTGTAACTATTTGAGAAATTCTTGATTTTATATCTGCAATAGAGGATGAATCAGACAATTGTATACTCGTCTCGCGCCTCAATTGAACTTTAGGATTGATTAATAACCTTCTACACTGATCTCTGTAAGGGTGTGAAAGCCAATTCCAACTTCCTATAACAGCAAATTTATCATCGCAAACCAAACTTCTTTCATTAGTTCCTCTACTTTCTATAGGTATTTCCTTACCTAAGCGAATTAGACGCGAACCTGTATCTGGATACTGGGTAAATAAATCTCTCAAGTCTTTTTCAGCTTGAGCATCATTATTATCATTGTCTTGGCTGCTTTTGTGTCCGTAAATGACCGTGATTTTAACCCTTTTTTGCAACAATGAGACAATCTCAGTCACAAACCATTTTGGTTCGTTACCCCGAATCCAAGGTGAGACAATCAAGAGTTCGCTTTCAACTTGATCGATAGCTTCTTTAAAAACTTTTAAATGATCGCAATCGTAAATTAGAGTAGCTCCAGGTTCTTGCTGGGGAATTTTGGCCTCAGATTTGTACTCTATAATAACACCCTGCTCTCGAATATGTTCAACAAGCTGACGGGTCAATCTTCCTTTTTCTAGCCTGTAAAGATTGCCTACCAAAATAAATAGTTCTTTTGCCCTCGATACGGCAACATTAAGAAGATTGGGTCGCTTGTTAATTCAACTAACATTATCCTGCGCTCGGCATACTTTTGTAGACAGGATAATTACTCTTTTCTCAGAACCCTGAAAAGTATGAATTGTTCCAATCGATTTTACATTGAATTGAGAGAATTTTTGAGTTATAGACTCCTTTAGAGCATTAGCTTGAGCGCGAAAGGCTGAAATTACACCGATGTCTCCTAATGAGTAACCTTGATTAACCAAATGCTGAATTATCTCGCAGACAACAGTAACCTCTTCCTGATTAACATTATTGCGGATATTTCCTTCAACATCGTAAGCAATTAAGTGCGATCCCAATAAAGAATCAACTGGTTCCGTTTTGATTTCTAAGCCATAGCCAGCAATAGTATCGCAATATTGAATAATACTAGGTTGACAACGGTAATGCTCCATCAAACGAATCCCATTACCTGTATTGCCATTTTCTTCAATTGCTCCGGCGGCGCGATGATAGGTAGTCGCCTTATCTATCTCTTCTGGACTGTAGCGACGGTAATCATTTTCAGTTAATGCTCTGTCAAGAAACGCTGTTTGGCGGTAGTTATCGCGTCTCTGGTCACTTAAAGAAATTACAGGCTCAATTTGTAGAGGATCTCCGACAATTATAGCCTTGCGCGATCGCACCAGCAGTGGAAAGGTCTGATGCAGTGGGATCATTCCAGCTTCGTCAACGATTGTGCGTTCGATGCATTCTTCAACCCAAGGGAGCATATTTCGGACTGAAAGCAATGTAACAGTGATAACAGGAAACATTAAACTCAAAGCTTTAATATGCCCATTTAAGTTTTCTGCCATTTTTTCTGCAATCTTATATTTTGCTCTCCCTGATTCTGAAAGAAACCCTGAGTACATTCCTAAAGTCTGTTTTATCCTATCTTTATTGTGAAGTGCTTGCTGAGTTAGAAATTCCCGCGATAGCTTAAATAGTTCCTGGTGCTTATCATGAAAATTTTTATGAAAGGAAGCGTAAAAATCTTCTAGTGGAGTTGCTAAGCTGTTTTCTAACGAAGTTAACTCTCTATCTGCTTCATCTCTTTGTTGTTCTGTGTTGGCTATATCTTCATAAATTGTTTGCAAGCTTGCTTGGACATGTTGTAGGTCTTCTGCTTGTGCTAGTCTTTCCCTAACCATCCGTGCTTCTTGAACCAATTCGCGGCGAACTTTGGGATTTCCTACAGGGAAAGGGGTATTTAATGTACTTTCAATGGCTGATTCGCAAGCTAAAACTGCCTTGGTTATAATATGTTTTTCTGTTTTTCTAAACAGCCAGCGCCATAAGCGAATCCACCAAGGTAATCTTCCTTCAGGTAACTGTCTTTCTGCATTATCAAAACGAAGATTTATTTTTCGATAAGCTTCTATTGGTAGTTGTTCGTATTCTGCTAAATCTGCCACTCGTCGCTGCAAGTTGCTTCTAGTAGCTATTACATCATCTAAATGTTGTTGAATTGTTTGTAAATCTTCCCTAATCCGAGGCAGTCTTTCTTCATCTAAAGCTCTTTGTTGACGCGCCAATTTGTAGTTAGATTCCTGAGCCAACAGATCGTGTTTTATCTGTTCGATATTCTGCTTGATAGAATTGCAACGAAATTCATTAAAACTATTTATATTTAAGTAATTAATAGCTTTTTGTAGCTGTTCTATAGCACCCTCAGATGATTGTATATTCTCTTTATTTCCTCCTTTGATATATAAAAAATCATGTTCTAAAGATGCATCTTTTAACCATTCATCCAGCTTAACAATAACATTCTCAACCGCTTTATTATTAGTACTGCTAACCACTGTGAAATTGTTGATATCCTCCTGAGATTCAATTAATCTGAGTGCGCGGTTGACTACTTGTTGAGCGATAAGATGAAGGATGAGGGTAGTTTTGCCAGAACCAGGTGGGCCTTGTACAGCCGTCACAGGTTCGCTTTGAGCGTGTTTCAGTGCTGTTAATTGTGAATTAGTTGGTGCATGGGTTGGGAAAGCACCCATATAAGTAACTTCGTGTTTCGGAGGTTGAGGCGCACCAAACAGATATTCATAAGCTGGATGTCCTTTTGACCAGTCTTTTGAGCCTGCCTTGATATCTTTCAGGTCTTGCCTAAGCTTCCCAGAAAATCTGCCTCCTGTAAACTCAAACAAGTACGGCTGCCGTTGAATCTGGCGACGGGAGCAAGGTATGATAACCTCCCGCATCCACTGCTCATAAGTTTGAAACTCACGTTCAAAGCTTGTTTCGAGAAACCGCCGCAGTCCATCTTGGGTAATTAATTTCTCCCGCTGTTCATCATCCAGTCCCAGGAAGGTGGCTAAGTTATCTCCTGCTTCTGTTAGTTTTAAGGCATCTAAATTCCATCCCTCTTCTCGGTATTCTTCTTTGAGAATAGATGTAACTTCCAAGTTAAACAGAGGACAAAAATAAGATTTTCCCTTTTCTACATCTAAAACTTGCGGAAAGGACAAGACCCATACCGCTTCCTGTTGACCTTGTAGCCTTTTGTTAACTTTTTGTTGCAGTTCTTCAAATATATCTTGCTCAATTAATACACAATTGCCTACCAGACTGATACCACGCTGTTTTACCTTATCCTGATTGGCTGCTTCAATCCTGGCGTTACTGTAATCATCCAAATTAACGTAGTCAAACCATGCGTCGAGTATTAGCTCTACGTTAGCTGCTTTGTTCAACATTCCCTCCAGGTCACCCTGTCTTCCCTATTGTCATTTCTAACACCAGTTTCACTGAGATGCTAGTGCAAGTCGGGGATAGCAGCACTCTCGCAATGCGTGTTGATGTCCAACCTATCGATGTAGCTGTTGCTCTAGTTTGTCCCAATCGTACCTACTTCCTCCAGCTGCGGTCTATTTCTCGCAACTTTGATACCAAATCACCGAGTCCAATTACGTAAGCACCCTTGATCTTTTTCTCATGGCTAATACTAACCGTGGCATCGCTAAATACAACTACTGGGATGACGTTGGTTAAGTTTTTAGCTTTTTTGAGAGCCGTGGCTTCTTTGGCAATCTGTGCCAGAAAATCCTTCTCGAAATCTCTCAATTTAGCGTAATATCGACGTTTCAGCACATCACCATCCCATACTACTTCCGTTGAGTGAGACTTAACATTGAGGATAAAATTGATACCTTTAGGCGATCGCAGCCACACATCCACATCGCCCACTGGGGGCAACTGTACGTTGTACTCGGCTTTCCACCCATCTCGTATTAAGACTTGCAAAACTTTCTGAGTCTTTTCTTCACCATCTGCCCCTTGGTCAAAATTCTTAGACGACCGCCAAAGCTCCTGCCCTTTCTCAATTAACATAAAAGCGATTACTGCACCCACCACAAGAGCTGCAACCAAAAATGGCAAATCAAAAGGTGCGACAGCATATAACAGCAGCGGTAGCAGTATCGACCCCCCAGCGGCGCTGTACTTGTTCAAGGCTTTCATACGAAGCTGTTTAGCATGAAGGCGCAAGGATTTTCCAGCACGGTTGTTACGTCGTAGCATAAATGCACCTTTTTACTGCTCAAATTTTCGCGGAATTTTGCCATCAAAAAAACGATTGTGCCAGTACTTGGGTGCAGCATGTGGGCTGGAAAGGAAGCGCTTTGCTACCCCATCTAACCTACCAAAGAATATTTTGCGATCGGGAGTGCGTGCCGTTAGGCGGATCGCAAATCCCATCACCCACAGCGCCAAAGCGGAATTTTTTTTGTTTGGGGAGTGGATAAAACAGTAGGTCGCGAATTAACGTTTTGCAGTTTAATTGGGGACGTTCTAGCGCTTGCAGTAAAGTATTACAGGCGCGGCGATAATGTCCCGATGCTTGTAAATTTTGAGCAATTTCTAGCAGATTCTGGCTAGTATTTTTCCCCTGGCTAACCGCTACTCCCCCTAACTCATAGCCTGCGAAGGCAGGCTTTGTTTGTGTAGCCCCACCCTTTAGGGTGAGGGTAATTAGGTTCCAATTAATATCGGGAATTTTGGCAAAAACCGGCGACACAACAATGCAAAATAATGCCGTTGCCAAGAAAAATAAAATTAGATTTAGCCGCATTCGTTTCATCAGTCTTTTCCCCCACTCACCTGCTCAAAATACCGCAAGTTGCTGGACGTTCCCAAGAACTATAAGGCGTAGTAGTTGGCACTTTATCTGTGAGAATTATCTCCCCATTTGGGCCTTTAATCCATCCTCGGGCTTCAACAATTTGCACGGGATTTTCTGAACTTCTGCGTTGATTTACCGCCGCTACACCGAGATTGAGCGCTTCTCTGGGAGAAGGTGGTAATCCTCCTCTTCCTGTATTGATAAATTCAAATTGTTGTCCGGGAACTGCACAGGGATTGTTAGGAATGGGTGCAGCAGCGAAATTTTCTGGTAAAGCGACAATTCCTTGCGTGGGGTCAATTTCTGGGGTTTGAATTGCTACAATACCGTCAAATTGAGCGCCAAGTTGCGAGGTAGCCGTGATATCGCTAGTAAAATCGGTTGCTTGTCTGGAAATATTTGTGCCTAAAAATCCTTGGCGAAAAATGCCTTGGGTGGTGATATTAACTTGTCCGCCTCGGCTATCAGAAGAATTAGCCGTGATGTCGCTATTTTCTAGCGCAGCTAAAACACCTGTTTCGATGGTGATATTGCCTCCAGTTCCAGTTGCATTGGTGGTGATGCTGCTGTTACCACGAAGTTGGAGAGAGCGCGATGTTCGCAATTCTATATTGCCAAAATTACCGGCTCTGGTTTTGGCGGTAATAATGCCATTATCTAGATTGATATTATTAGCATTAACTGTAATGCTTCCTGCTGCCGCAGTTTCAGAGCCGAAACGAGTGCTGACAGTAGCTGTCGCTCCATCCTGAATTATCAAGTTTCCAGTAGTAATATTTAAACTGCCAGCAGCACCAGAACCTTCAAAACGAGTCCGAGCAAATATGCCGCTGCGAAGAATATCCCCTTCTAATGTAGGTACAACCTCACCGTCTGGGAATGTTCCAACACCTCTTAATTCAACAGAATCGGTTGCGTTTATAGTCACAGTTCCACCGACGCCATCACCCAAAGTAGATGCTGCTACCTGTCCGCCATTTTGAGCAATTAACCGCCTAGTATTAATTATCAAGTTACCGCCAGCACCTGTTCCGAACGTGACGGCAAACAAGCCACTAGGAAAACTATCAGATGATGTTCCTTTCAGTTCTACTAAATCGGCTTCGGAAGTATTTAAACTTTCTGCTTGTGTTACGCCACGAACTGTTAAATTTCCACCCGTACCTGCACCAAATGTAGAAGCTGATATCTGTCCCCCATCTTGTAGTAGCAATTGTCTGGTTTCAATGGTTAAATTCCCTCCAAACCCCGTGGCTTCTTCTGCATTAACTTGAGTGAATATGCCACCATTGGCGCTCACTGTTACTGAGTCGGAAGCGCGAATTAGCAAGCCTCCCGCATTTCCAACACCAAAAGTAGTAGTTCCTATCACTGCCCCATCACTGACAATTAATTGTCTCGTTTCTATAGTTAAATTGCCTGCATCAACAGCCCCTTGTGTTTGAGAAAATAAGCCGCTGGGATAGGGCAGTTCGGTTAATGGGTCAATGATGGTTGTTTCTCCAGTTAGTTCGATGGATTCAGCAGCGCGGACGGTCAGATTTCCACCCTTACCATCACCAAGAACAGTTGTTGCTATCTGCGCCCCATTTTGGATAATTAATTGTCTTGTCTCAACAGTTAAATTTCCCCCATTTCCTGTTGCTTCTCGATTGACTAAAGAAAACAAGCCGCTTGTCAATGCTCCATCAGTTTCAACACCAGTTAGTTGCACTAAATCTCTAGCACGAACGGTGAGATTTCCCGCATCTCCCGCTGCAAAAGTGGAAGCGGCTACTTGTCCGCCATTAATAATTAACTGACCTGTTTCTACGATCAAATCACCAGCTTTTTTCTCACCTTGAGCTTGACTTAATAAGCTGCTGCGAAACAACTGACCATCAGTTGTGGTTGTATTGCCAATTATTTCTAAAGATTCTGAAGCTCTTATGTTTAAAGTAGCTCCTTGTTCCGTTCCTTCAGTTATGGCTAAAATTGCCGAACCATCGCGTAGTGACACATTCCGTCCCTGCACTTGAATCTCGCCGCCGTTACCGCTAGCATCTACTGAAGCTGCTTGGGACAGTTGGATGTCTCCATAATTTGTAGTTGCTTGTGCGTTGTTAATAGTTAGTTTTCCGTTGCTATTGACAATTGACAACTGACCATTGCTCGCTGACCAAAGTTCAATTCTGCCTCCAGTTGCGGTGAGATTTCCGCCTGCGATCGCAATCTCACCCCCCACTAATGCTAAAGTATTCCCTGGTTGTACGCTCAGACCTTCAGGGCGATCGCTTCTAATTACTGCTTCTCTATCATCTATCCTTAAATTGTGACCCGTCCCTTGTACTTGAATTCGGGCCGGTGTTCCTCCCAATTGCAAACCAATCGGCACATTAATAGTTAGTAAAGGTGGTGCTTGAGGATTTATTGCACTGAAAGAGCTACCATCTTGAAACACCAAATTGTTGGCTGTGCTGGCTAAAAACGAGCCGCCGATATTCAGCCTTGCGTTGGGGCCAAAAATTATCCCGTTGGGGTTGAGTAAAAATAGATTGGCACTGCCATTGGCTTTAATTAAACCATCAATATTCGAGATAGAATTACCTGTTACCCGACTGAAGATATTTTGAATTGTTTGGGCATTGTTGAAAAACGCCGTGCCGTTGGTGGGGACAGAAAATTGCTCAAAGCTGTGAAATAGGTTATTGCCTGCTTGGGTACCGCCCTCAATCGTGAAAGTGTTGCCAGACGGGGTGACGGTAGAATTGATGGGCAAGGTGGCATCGGGGATAATTTGGGCTGACGCGATCGCCGAATTCCCCAAAGTGTAAATTATTATAAATAATCCTTGACAAATTGCTTTCTGTTTTGTTTTATTCACAGCAAAGAGCAAAATGGCGCATATTTAAATTTAACGTTGTTGAGATAATAACATGATTCCTGACCTGCACCGTTAAAAAAATTACAATTGCTACAATCAAATCAATATAGTACGCACTACAAGTAACCTATGGAGCGAGCAACATTACCGGATGTTCTAACCCTAGAAGAAGTTTCAGCTTACTTGCGGTTACCTACCGAAACAGTTTTGCGGCAAACCTTGCAAGGAAATATTCCAGGTCGCCAAATTGAAGAGTACTGAAGGTTCTTAAAAGACGCGATTGATGATTGGTTGCGTTCTCAAAGTAGCCGAACTATTCTGCTAATGCAGGCAGGTGCTTTAGCAAATGATGATTCCCTAGCTGAGTTGAGAGCAACTATTTACGATACAAGGGGACGAGCAGAAGTTGATGAGAGCCATCTATAGCTCCATCAGTTCCTCCTGAAACATAAACATTATTGAAGTTCCTCATTCAATTGAGGCTATACTGTAAAACTACCTTCAGTAGCAAATGCTGACCCTGCAAAAGCACTATCAATTGCTTGTACACTCCAATAATAAGTACCGGGTTTTAGATTATTGAGAGTCCAGCTAGTTTTGAGATTAACATTACCCATTTGAGCTACTTTCCTCACTCCATTGCTAGCAGCCATTGGTGACATGATATTTGAACTTCCAGGTGTAGTTCCTACTCGTAGGTTATAACTTAAAGCTTTTTGCGGTGTTTGAGCATCAGTAGATGGGTTCCATTTCAGGGTGACAGAAGTGCCATTAATTAAAGTGTTAAGACCTGTAGGCGCTGTAGGCGCTGTATTACTTATTTGAGAATTGTTTTGATAAATCTCAGCAATGCCTGATGGAGCACCAGGAACTAGCTGACCATTCAAAAGGATATCTAAATCTCCATCATTGTCATAATCACCCCAAGCTGCGGAACCCTTTGAAATACCTGTTATAGGTGCGCTGATTGCTGTAAAGCTGCTATCACCATTATTGTTATAGATTTTAGAAATCGTAGTTCTAGAGGCAAGATCCCAACCTGTTAGTAAAATATCAAGATCGCCATCATTATCATAATCACCCCAAGCTGCGGAACTATCCCAAAGTATGGGTAAAGATGCGCGGATGTCAGTAAAACGGTCATTGCCGTCATTTCGATAGATACTAGAACCGGAAATAACATTTGGGCCAGTTAGTAAAATATCAAGATCGCCATCATTATCATAATCACCCCAAGCTGCCGAGTCGTAGGTTCCTGACCAGGGCACATTAATATCAGTGAAATTCCATCCCGATACACTAGACCCACCGTCATTGCGATATATTTTCGCAATCCAAGAAGAACTACCCCAACCTGCTAATATGATGTCAAGATCGCCATCATTATCATAATCACCCCAAGCTGCGGAACTATCTGCCGCGCCTGCCAAAGAAGCAGTTATATTGGTAAAACTACCATCACCATTGTTGCGGTAAATTTTGGACGAAACATTTCCTGCACCATCTTGACCCGCTACTATTAAATCAAGATTACCATCGTTATTGTAATCTCCCCAAGCTATCGATCCCTTAGCAACATTATTTCTACTAGCTGCTAAAGAAACACCAGTATCAGTCAAATTACCATTATTATTTTGATACAATTTAGACTCGTTAAGAAGGCCGCTCCCTATAGCGAGATCGAGGTCATTATCGTTGTCATAATCGCCCCACGCAGCAGCAGAACCATACCAAAAGTTAGTTATAGTTGCAGTTGGGGTAAAGAAGCTATTGCTGTCATTTCGGTAGGCTTGAGCGGGAATAAATAAACCAGTCAGGAAAACATCTAAATCATTATCATTGTCATAGTCACCCCAAAGCGAAGAGGTTCTCACACCACCTGTTGAAGATATACTTAATTTCGTAAATGGTGCTGTCGGAGTTTCATTATCTACAATCACCACCGTAGCGTTACTGTGACTATCCAATCTATAAGTATCTCCTCCAGTTAAATCTACAATTGCAGTTTCAAACCCTTCATATACATCATCATCTTTTGTATTGATAGTAATTAGTGCAGAAACTGCGCCAGCAGGAATGGTAACATTGCCGCTAATAGTGTTGTAGTCCGTTCCGTTAGTAGCAGTACCACTTACGGTATAATTTACAGTTAAATCGTTTTTAGCGTTGCCACTGCGACTAATAGTAAACTGGCCTGGATCGCTACCTTCTGTAGCATTCACAGCAGTTGCAGTAATACTAACAGTAGGTTTAGTACCATAAATATTCAATTTCCAACTATTCCACTCGCCTTGAATCTGATTACCTTCCCGGTCAAATACTTGTAACTGCCATTCTCCCCTAGAAGATTCGCCCCAATGACGGGCAGAAGTAAAACTCCATAAACCAGATTCAGCTTTTAACTGATTGTTGGGATTGCTAGAAATTGACTGTGCCAAAATCGACTCCGTACCATCAGGAGACTTTAGCACCACTTTTAAGTCGCTCCAGTCTCGATGGTCGGTTTCAAACAATACCTCCACCTTTTCAACAGTAATATCGTCGGAGATCAAAACACTTGAACGTACACCTGTCTGTTCGTCGCCGTCAGGGATATCTTCAAGCACATTCTGAAGGTTAGAACTCACCATCGTTTCATTTCCTACAGACGCCCAGCTTTGAGCTAAACGGACAGCGGCGTCAGCATCGATTGCCCCAAAACCATATTTGTGATTGACATGATATCCTGCCCCATTCATTTTCCAATCAAAATCAGTTGGGTCATTCTTCTTCGCAGTTCGCACTAAAATATGCTGCACATCGCGCCAACCTAAAGTAGGATTCGCTTCTAACATCAAAGCAACAACACCAGAAACAAAAGGTGCAGATGCTGAAGTACCGCCAAAGCGATTGGTGTAATCGCTAGTTGCATAACCGTTATTACCCGCTAAATCGCTTGTTGTAATGCCAACACCACTGCTGCTGGAATAAGCAGAAACCAACAGCGATGCACCCGGTTCGCTGTAAATTGTTTGCTTGCCCGTATGGTCAATTGCCGCTACCGGAAGGGCATATCTAGAATTAGCAAAACCGTTGTAATTGACGTTACCGCCACCCCACTGATCGTTGCCTGCACCAAACACGTAAATACTGCCAAGATTTGAGCGTCCAAAATTGGCTCCTGTACTCATCGCCATCAAACCCTGCGGCGTTTTTGTCAGCCAATCTTTTAACTTCCAACTATTGTTATAAATATCGATATCTTGTCGCTTATAAGACAACGCTCCAGCAATTTGTAAATCGTTCGCTGCATCAGCAACTAGCCGCAGTCCTGCTAAAGAAGCTAATGGCGCTACTCCACTTCCACCAATGCCATTGTTGTCACTAGCAGCTGCTATTCCCGCTACAGGCGTTCCGTGAGGATTGTAGGTTTGTAATTCCAACCCCCAAGAATTGAGCCAACCAGCTTGTCTGGGCATTTTATCGAAAATTCTTAAGTTCCACAAACCCTGCGCCCACTGTTGATTAAAATCAGCTAAACTCCCGAACGGTTTAAAGCTGCCACTAAATGGTGCGACTCCTTGATAAATCCACCGATCTGCTTGGTCATCAAAAATTGTATTGGTAAAGTTATCGCCTTCTCCACCTACACGATCAAACAAGAAAACGGGGTATTTATCTCCCCCATTTCCACCTATTATTCTCCTGGATGCTGAAGATGCGGCACCAATAAGAGGATTAAATACAGGAGCGTTGGGACTATCTACTAAAGCCTGCAAATCGCTGGTTCTTAGATGCGTGATGTTTAAGCGCACGTTCGCATCGCTGACAACACCAGTTAAAGGAACATTCAGCCAGAAATCTGTTTGACTATTGTCTCTGATAAAGCTTGGTAACCCAGAGGCAAAAATAGTTTTGTTATAACTCGGCGATGGATTTCCATCATTCTCATTAAAATCCCAACTCAAATCTGCCCGATATCTATCTCTCAAATCCGGATGAGTAACATCCAAACCATCATCCACAATGCCGATAACTACCCCATTTCCCTTAGCTAAATTCCAAGCAGCAGTAATATTGGCATCAGCACTTGGATTCACACCCGTCCGCAAGTGCCACTGATAGCTATTAAGAAAATTGCGGAGGTTTGGATCGTTTGGGTCAGAAAGCGGATAAGTTGGGTTTAAATTCCCCGGTTGTTGTACCAAAGGATCTGATAGTAATTTCGGTTCAACAGGTACAAGCGGGTAATAAAGTTCTACCCCGCGAACGGAATTTAATCGCCTTATCACTTCATCGGCAGAAATATCTTCAGGAAATTTCCAAGTATAAGTGTTCGGGATATATCCGGTAGCACCTTTATCCTGCGCTGCAATCTGTTGCGCTAAATCGGAAGACGATTGTCCAGGTGTTACCCAAACCACCCATTCTCGCGTTTTAGCAAGTTCTTCTGGAGTGTATTGGTTCAGATTTGCTGCATTAGCGATCACAATTCTTTCTTCATCCGCTAATTCACTTCCACCCGCAGCCGTAATAATAGAAAAGTTTTGGACGTATGGTTCACTATAATTGTATGATTTGTCGTTAGCGATCGCCCACAATTGATATCGTCCCGGCGCTAGTCCTTTCAAGTCGTAACTATAGTTAAATCTCCCTCTACCTTTACTATCAGCAGTAAACTGAGTCACATCGGCAATATCAAACCACGTACCATCGGGATGCTGTAGCCAAAAGTCTACGTTATCTATATCCCCAACACCGTTAGAATCAAAGACTTTACCACCGTTAAAGCTAATTGTCTCGTCGTTATTATAAATAGGTAAAATGCTGAATTGCAGCCCTTCAGGCGCTCGCTCGGGAGCAGGATTAATCGTAAAATTAGCTATTACAGTGTTGCTGTTGGTTTGAGACTGGTCGTATGCGATCGCTTCCAACACATAATTCCCCAATCCTAACTCACTCAAAGAGTAACTGAAATTCCCCCAGCCACTATCCGTACTATCAGCGGTAAAACTTGTAACATCGCTAATATTGTCCAAGCTAACACCATCTTTGTACAGCTTGAAATCAACTATCGCTAAATCGCTAGCTCCATTGCTGTCATAAACTTTACCACCTGTAAGGTTAACCGACTCGCCGACGGTATAAGACGGCAGCGTGCTGAACTGTAAAAATTGAGGTGCTGTATTAATTGGCACTTCCGGCTGGGAACCGATCGTAAAGTTTTGAATTACCTCGTTGCTGGGAGCGTTCGCTTGGTCGTAAGCTATGCCTTTAATTTGATAATTTCCCACCCCCAATCCAGTCAGGTTATAACCAAACGTTCCCCAGCGATTATCCGTACTATCTACTGTAAAACTGCTAACATCGCTAATATCAATCCAGTTACCCCTGTCTTTTTGCAGCCAAAAATCAACTTTCTTCAGATCAGAAAACCCATTAGCATCATATACTTTACCACCTGTTAAATTAACAATTTCCCCAACGTTATAAGATGGCAAAATGCTGAATTGTAAGAATTGTGGCGCTGTGTTGGTTGGCACAACAACAGGAGCATTTACGGTGAATTTTTGACTAAATTCGTTACTTTTATCACCTAGTCTATCGTAGGCGATCGCTTTCAAATCATAACTCCCTACCCCCAACCCATTCAAAGAGTAACTGAAATTCCCCCAGCGATTATCCCCGCCATCAGATGTAAAATTCGTTACACCCTGAATTTTGACCCATTCACCGTCATCTTTCTTAATCTCAAAATCTACTCTATCCAAATCGGTTATTCCATCAGCATCGTAGACTTTAGCCCCTACGAGATTAATCGAATCTCCCGGATTATAAGTAGTTTGAGTCAGGGTAAATTGTAAGTCAATTGGTTTATTATTGACCTGCTGAACTTGGAAGCTTTGAGCGAATTCGTTGCTAGTTTGTTTCAGTTGGTCGTGTGCGATCACTTTTAATTCATAATTTCCCACCGCTAAATTAGACAAGGCATAATTAAAGGTCGCCCAGTCCTCATTAAACGTAAAATTGTTAATCTCATTACTAACTTCACTGCCATCAGGTTTCTTGAGCGTAAAAACGACCTTAGTAATATCTCCATTTTCATCAAAAACTTTAGCATCGGTGAGATTAACCGGATCGCCGACTTGATAACTTGAATTCAACTTAAATTGTAATAATTGTGGCGGAGTATTGACATAATTGCGTAAATCTGTTCCAACCGTTGTCTCGCGCCAATCTTTTTGCGGGTCAATCACTTGGTCAAGCGCAATAGCAACACCCCGCGCACCAGTCACTCGAAAAATGAAATCGTTATAATCTTTATCCGATCCCAAATCGTATCGCAAATCCTCCATCGCGAAAGTTTTGCCATCTTTCGTCACATCGGCAATTTGACCCACGTGAAAAGCATCGTTAGGGTTCGCCGTCGCTAACGAAAATAAGGGACGCTTGTTGCCGCCAATCGAGGGATTATCAAACACCTCCTGCACCGTCCCGTTGGGAACCATTAAAATACCAAATTTGTCCCCTGGCGTCATTGCAAAGGTTTTAATTCCTTTGTATTCCCCAGTATTTAAATTACCTTCTCCAGGAAAGGTTGCCGTCAATTTAGCGCCTTCCGTGGGGTCGGAGATTACCACGTAACCTTCAGTTGAATTACTTAAAGCCCGTCGTGTCGCTTCTTTAATAAAGTCTGAAGAACCAGGATTAAATGTCTCAATTCCCCTCATACTAAAGATGGCTAATTCACTGCGATACCAGCCGCCATCTAATAAAAAATCAAACCCGACTTGTCCCGTTTGTCCGACGGTAAAAAAGCCAGAATCGAAGTTAAAATTCGTCAGAGGGTCAAGCTTTAAGGTATAAGCAGTATCTTCCCCCGCTTGGGAAACCTGTAGCGAATAGTTACCCGCAGTTAAATTATATAAGTTAATAGCTTCCGGATTAGTGGCGTTGACTAAGCCACTTTGCAAAATGCTTCCACCACTATCTTTAACTTGCCAATTTAAAGGAAAGCCCATCCCCGAAAAAGATGCTTGTAAACCGCCACCAGAAGCGAGGCTGAAGTTATATAAATCGTCGGGGGAAGCAAGACTAACAGTGTCTTGAACGGTATAGGAGTTATTAAATAAACCGATATCGAAAGTTGACATTTGATAGATCCTGGTCTTGAGCGACTGATTATGTGTCAGATAGCACTGTTAGGGTTCAATAATCCTATTGGGATCTCAAAAGCATTTTTATGCGCCTCAGATTACCCTTTGTGCTTAAGCGTTGCGAGCCAGGGAGCTAAAAGCCACACCAGACTGAGTTTTGAACAAAGTGTACGAGCGATCGCACAGGTTCTACCTTGATAGCGAACACTCACACAAAACCGACTGTCATGCACTGACAGCTAGTTTTTAGTTATACCTATAGAAAAAATAATAAGGTCAACAAAGCTAGCACAGCCGTAGATCTACGGAATTGGCTTTAACTTCACTTAATCTTTAACCAATTAGCTCAAATATAAAGTTCTGATGAAGGTGCAAATTCAATAAATCATTGGTTCATCCGCTGACAATGTGCTGCAATATTTGCAGACAAAACATTGATATCAATAGGGTTATCTCCAACAGAAAGCTTAGTAGCAAAAGTCCTCCCAGGATGCAACCGATCCCATACAGAACGTTTCTGCCCAGCACGCCCACTTCCAGGGTCGTGTATCCCGAATCCTGGTACAGCCCAATTCCAAATTGGACTAAAGTGACGAATCAAAACAGCTTCCCCCCAAGATACTAAATCGATGTCCATTGACACGATTTTAAACATGAAATCTTCAACAGAAAGATTGTCTACAGCCCGGATAGATTTTCGATGCTCCGATAAACGTCCGTAGAGGGTACTGCCAATCGTTGTCTGTCCAGTCCTGCGACCGCTAGAAGCTGCTTTACCTGCATAAATTGGCATACTGCAAGAATTCAAATTCGCTTGTTTGATCGGATCGTACATCGAGAAATTGCCCTGGTAATACAACAGATATACCCCGACAGATTGGCTCAAATCTGCCTTTAGAGAATCCAAATCTTGGAGGTTATAGCAGTCTTGTCTACCGCAGAAATTAAGCAAGCTTGCTTCTAAATCGGGCGGGATTCTAAATACTTCCAGCATGGGCTGATTTTACCCTTAATAGCTGCGCCCGGATACTATGGGCGATCGCTTCCCCCAAAGCAACTGGAACGGCGTTACCCAATTGCCGCATAGTTTGCGTCCAACAGTGAGGAAAGAAATACTCGTCCGGAAAAGTTTGCAACCGGGCAGCTTCACGCACCGTAAAATAGCGCACCTCTCCAGTGTGAAAAGCCAACATATTTTCCCCACCAGGAACGCCGTGTACTCCCGCCTTCAGAGTTTTAGCAGGTTCATCTAAGGGGCTACCCGTATGACCGGGGTACTTTCTAGCTCCCGGTATCAAAACGTGGTTTAGCACGCCGTCTGGAGTTTCCTGGCTGCTTGGAGTTGGTAAATCCGAGATGGCATCCCGCACGGTACGCCAAGGTTGGTGTTGGGGTGGAAACAAACTCGATTGGAGATTGAGAATGCGCGAGTGAAACTGACGCGGTACTTCCGGACGTTTCTGCTGGGGAACTTGATGCTGTTCCCAATAATCACCCGTCACCCACTGCGAATAAAGCAAAGCTTCCTGCGAACAGGTGGGTGGAGGAAAAGACCATTCCACGCCCAAATCCGAGCGAAATCCGACAATAAACACCCGTTCCCGCTTTTGAGGAATACCATAGTCTGCCGCATTGAGCTTGCGAAACACGACGCGGTATGACAGTCCATCGTGGCGACCTGCGGTATGATGGCGTTCTAATCTTGACAGGTGGTCTATCCAATCTTCACCCGGCTTTTGGACGACCTCCGGGTAAGTTAGTTGCAGGATAATAGACTCGAAATACTTGGCGAAAGAGGGACGCAACAAGCCGCTAACATTTTCGATGAGAAACGCAAGAGGTGAAAGCGCGAGTACGGCACGGCAGAAATGCGGGAACATATCTCGCTCATCCTTGTACCCTTTGTGTTTCCCTCCCAGAGAAAAAGGCTGACACGGTGGTCCTCCGGCTAGGAGGTCAACTTCACCAGAGTTTTGGAGCGTCGTAAAATCGAATTGACTGACATCGGCTTGAAAGATAGGCCAGTCGGCAACGGCTTCTATACCGCGCCGTTGATTTTCACCAATTGTCAGGCAAGCATCTTTGTCCCATTCGATGACAGCTTGATGATAAAAGCCTGCTTTTGATATGCCAATCGCCAAGCCTCCGGCTCCTGCGAACAGTTCGATAGAATTCAATTAATAAAGACCTCTTGTTAACCTAAAATTTTGCATCAAATTAGTCGTCAAAATCAGATCTCTCAAACAAATTTTGTTGAGAGTACTTGCCATTCCTGATATCCAAAAGTGCAGCACGTTCGGTTTTGTTGAAATGCCACCGCCACACCCACAAAACTCGAATTCCTCCGTACTGGGAAGCGATCACATCCCAATCCGCCTTACACTTTATCGTAGATAAAAGTCTCGCTATTTTTCGCGGTTCTTTCTTTTGATTTAGTCCCCTCAAACCCGGATATTCTGCTGGCAACTCGATTAACATACCATCACCGCGACGCAAGGTAACAGTACGAGGCGTATTGTCATTTCGACTATCCTCATCCTCCAGTTCGCATAAAGTATAGTCCAGTGAAACCGGATGAAACTGAGGTGAAACTGCTGCTATTTCCGCCCCAAACCCTTGACAGTTCGTAGTTTCGGTGGGTGAAACCGTTGAGACGTGCAAATTATTTTGCTGTTCAACCCCAACGTTTTCAGTTTTTTGGTTTCCGGAAGGGGTTTGAGAATCGCAAACGCTTGCGGTTACTTGATTAGAAGGTGAAATCAATACTGGTTTCACGGTAGTTTCACCTATTGTTTCAGGAGGCGTATCACCATAGTCGTCGCCAGGACTCCCCGAATCACCCGGTGAGCCGTCAGGGGGATTGTCAGGCAGCGCTATGTCGTCGGGGTCAATATCTGGGTCAATATCAAACAGCTCAAATGGAATTAACCACGCCTTTTTCATCTTCTTTGTAGGCGGATTCGGTTTAATTAAATTCCCTTGTTGATCGCGCCCTGCCGTTAATATTGCCCGATTGTAGGCTAAAACTTCATCTCGTGACGAATCAAACCGGACAGATTTATTCACTATCCCACCAACTTTAAGCAAAGCAGCTTTTAGAGACTTTTGATTGTAAGTGGCGGGTTTAAACGCTTTTTGCACCTCACTCCAAACGCTAGCTGCATGAATTGCTACCCAACGAACGCCATTTTCATCGGTAAATAATCGCTTGTCCCAACTGCCAATCTCGTCTTTCCCTTCCAATGCTTGAATACAGCGAATAAAATCTGATATGGGGTCGCCGTTATTTTCCGCGTCATTCTCAATCGGTGTTAGGTTATCCAGCACCCAAATACGGGGTTGCTCGGAGCCTCCTACCAGTTCAATTACCTTTTCGGCATAATATACAATCAGTGCTAGATTCCAAGCAATGCGCTCGTGAGCTAAGGGCAACCGCGCCAAAAATTCGCTGCTAATGGCATTGATTTCTTTGGGATGATATCCAAGCTCAATTAATGCAGGAAAGGAGCCAGAGGCAAGTTCCATTGCTTCTTTGAGGAGAGCGATCGCTTGCGTATTCCCTCCCGCATAAAATGGAACTCTGGCAAACCGAGTGAAAGCAGCATCGTGTTCGCCACCTATTACGTGGTTGCTGGTAAAACCAATCGGACTGTGGGGCGTTTGGCGGTTTCCCCTCACCACGCGCGGTTTGGCGTTGTACATCGCTTTGCAGAATTCTTCCAACTCTCTAGTACTTTCACCGCGTGGGGGGTCATCCCAAATTACGGGTAAACTGCCTGTTTTGGAGAGGTGTTCGTAGACAGCAGAAATAGTAACTTTTGAAATCATCCCCTGCGCTGCCCAATTTGTCCCAACCAGGGAAAGTGCTGCTTCGAGTGCAATGGTTTTTCCAGTGCCAATAGAACCATAAGCATTGAGAATTGGAAACCGTCCTTCTTTATTGAGAATTCTCTGAAAGTGAAGTCCAGCAATGACCCAACCGCAGCAAAGCAGGAATTGATGAATATTGTCTGCACCAAATACGACTCTTGCGGCTTCAACTAAACGCTTTAAACCAACAGTTCTATTATCCTTTGCAAGAATAGGGCAAGGGATGTAATCTTCTTTCCCTAATGCTGGGTCGAAAACCGTTGAGGTATCGTCCTCAGTGGTTGGTTTACCATCAGGAGTAAACTGGGCATTGTCAAATACCCATAACCCATTTTCCTGCTGTCCGTAGCGGTCGATAGAACGGAAGATTTTACCCTCGCGGTGACGGCGGTACACAGCCTGTTTAGCTGCAATCAGGGCATTTAACTCCCATTTGGAGAGGGAAACGACCACAACAAATCCTAAAGCTTTAGAAAGGGCAGCGGTAAATTTATCCGAGGATGCTAAGTCAGAAGCTTTCACTAACACCCGGTACTGGGTTTCCTCCCATTCCGGTTTCAGCTGGAGTACAAAACCGCCCCCTTCTGCTGACGCAAGTTGGCGTTCGATGGCGAAGTCGAAGTTGCAGCGAGGTTGCCAAACGACATCGCCGTCTTTGTTAGGTTTCCAGTATCCAATCGTTCCCAAGTAGCTTTGAGGTTCGTTCCAATTAACTGTTTCCGATGCGTCGAACTGCTTTTCCCAAACGTTGATTGACGTACATTTAGCAATTACTTCACGGATAAATTTAGTAGCACCGTGATTCTGAATGTAGTCATCGGCTCCTTTGTTGCCGTTGGGATAGTGATCGTCGCACTGCCACAACCCTGTTGCATTGTACAGCGGAACTTTAAAGATTTTCAGCTGGTGGGCGAGTTTCCGCTGCGCTGCGCGTACACCAGATTTGGTGGCGGCGTCGGCGTCGAAGCAGAAGATGAAACCGAAACCTGCTTTAGCTAGTTTCTCCAGAGTAGGCACCAGGTAACGTTTTCCCTGGGGGTCTTCCTTGCTGCTGGTTAATCCCATTTCGACGCCCAGCAAGACGACGGTGGCAATTCCAGCAGCGTTCATCGCCATGCCGGTGAAGACGCCTTCTGTGATGCCCAAGCAGGGATGTCCGTCGATTTTATAGGCTTTTTCTTTGAGGGCTTCTAGGTTATTCCAGAAACGGGGGTTATCTGGGTGGTGCAACTCTATGGCGTCGTAGTCGCCGAGAGGAGAACGATACTTGGGTGCTTTCTTTGTCTTGTCGTCTCGCCAGGGTTTATCGGGTTTGAATTGAATTTGAATGCCGACGCCTTCGAGTAGTATCCCGTTGGATTTGGCTGTGTAGCCAAGTCGGACAGAGGCTTCTTGGGCAGAGACAGAACGACAGTTGGCAACTGCCCAATTTAGCGGCAACCCGCGCCGTTCGATTTCTTGAACATGGCGGGAGTTGAGGAGAGCTGTGGTGTTTCTGTTCTCAGATTGCATCTTTCACCTCCCCAGTTGCCCCGCTAGTGCAGGCAGTTGGGTAAAGATGTTTAACCAGCAATGAAGTGATATATGGCATAGTTTTCGGTTTTTGAGCGCCGTGGCGCTCAAATTCTGATGTGTGAACCTTTGCCCCACCTATCCCTCCTGTTGACAAGGGTGAAGGGGCAAATTTTTTGGCTTCCCTAGAATAGCAGCAGCCTATTTTTTGTGAACGGATGGCTGCCGGATCTTATTTATCTATATGATCGGCGTTGTGAACAAAAATCAAACCCTCTCTGGATAAAGGTTTGAGACGACGAAAAAATATTTTTGGGTAAGGTGAAAGATATTTTTGGGTAAGGTGAAAGATATTTTTAGGTAAGGTGAAAGATATTTTTTTGTTCACTAGCCTCAAAGCCAATCCCACAAAGAGTTTCAGCCTTTTTGGTAAGGTGAAGGATATTCTTGTTCACAGCCATTGTTAAGGGCTGAAATTCAGATATATCAATGGTTATAGGGATTTACTAGGATGGTTGCTCTCCCTGTTCGCAATGCCAGCCAACAAAAACCCCACAGTCTGGCTGTGGGGAGATATGAATTTCTTCGCTACTAACCTGGAAACGCGATCGCGCTTTTTGTTGGCGTTCTGGTTCGGTTGACGTTAGCTCAATCCCAACGCTTGCAAAAGACGTTTGCGGGTTTCAGGAGTAATGGGTCTTTTACCAGTTTCGATCATGGAAACCATAGACTTAGCCATTCCTGCCAGAAAAGCCAGTTTAGTCACGCTCAATCCCTGTGCTGTCCTCAGTTCTCTAACTCGTTTACCTGTAAGCTCTACAATTTCTGGTAGCTGATTATACACAGAAGCCGCCTCGCTTGCAGTAGATGTTGAAGGCGTTTTTGGTAAAGCTTTTTGCTGATGCGATTTTCTGTGTTCGTCAATCTGATCGAGTTTGCTAGCAATTTCTGCTGGAGGATAACACATGAGCTTACTACCCAACAGCCGTTCAAAACTGCCGCGCGTCCTTTTGGTAATGTCAGTAACGCGCAAGCCTTCCGATTCAATAGCATCCTGAGTCCAAAATTGTGCTGCGGCTTCAGGATCGTCAGGGATGGGTGTCAGTGGAGTAGGAGCAACCAATTCTGGCCAATACTGTGGCGGATAAGTTTCTGGGTCTGGTTGAATATTCCACCCTTTTTGTATTAAAACCTTTAACGTAGTTTCCCATTTCCTAACTAACTTTTTCCGCTCCTGTGAGGACGCGATCGCCTCTTCAACCTTTTGTTCGCCGAAGGCAATTTTCATCAGCGTATCTACCATCAACGGGCTGTCTCGGTTGACTTTACTCTTGAACAGTAGCCAAGTCATCAAACGTGCTGCACCTTCATGGTGATGCCACGTACTCATCAGATCGTGTAGCAATCCCGAAGATAAGATTCCATATTCGTAGTAACCCGATTTGTTCTGGAGCTTCTCTTTGTTGAGAAAGTATTGCGCCCAGTTCCCGCAGCGAATTTTAAGGGTAAATCCTACCAATTTTTGTTCGCCAATAGGATTTCCTTGGTCATCATAAAAACAATTTTGATAGTGCAGAATTGGCTCAGCAATTTCCCATAACCAGGTACGGCTGACGCTGAACGAACCGACTGCTCCTTTTCCGGGCCAGGAAACATACACTAATAAGTGACAAGGCTGTTTTGCTAAATTCAACAGCAACTCTAGTTTCTCTTGTTTGTTCTTCAGATTTCTGTTTTTATCTAAGCCTAAGTAACGTTCCAGTTGGGTATCGCTTAAAACAAACTGTTGCTCCCAAGGGCGATCGAGCTGTGTGGCGTGAGCAGCAAAGATTAAGTGCATACAGGCAGCCCGAATATCAAATTGCTCGATCAAGGCTAAAGCTGCTTCCCCTTCCAACACGGCAGGATTTAGTTTATACAGGTCGTCTGTTACCCAGAAAGATACATAACCCTGGCCTTTGGCAACAGGACTTTTATAGTAGAGCGATTCTTTCCCAGATTCTGTCCAACCCAGATTCTGACCTTGGGTCAAGATATTAGCAGCTTCCCAGATTAGTTTATTGGATGCCATGCAATTAATTCTGCCATCGAGGAATAAATTAGGACTCGTCGGTGGTCGATTGATAGAACGATAGCGCCCTCTGCATTTTGGCTGGCTAACCCCGCTCTTTTGTGAAATTTCTAAATCGGCGGCGATCTCCAGCGGCTTTGATGCCCCTGGTTCAGTGTGGGTATTGTTTCTATTATCTGTTCTAGGCATCAGGCTTGTCCTCCCCACCGATTGCTGAACAGTTTCTGCTGGTTGGGTGAAAATTTGGTTTTAGCAATGCACTTTGTCATACTTTATCGAAGCATGGAGATGTAATTCGGACGCTTGGTAATAAGCGTTTAGCTTGCGCCCGTCGGGAGACGTCGCTTTTTCTTAAGCCGCTATTTGTTCTGCAAACCCATCAGTGGCATCAGTTTTATCAACTTCGGAAACTTCGGAAACCTTTGAAACCGAAACTTCAATACAATCTATGGCTGTCCGCTTACTATCACCGCAAGCATTTGCCACGCTGTCGCGAGTTGGTGTAGCGTCGGCAGAAGTACTTGTGGAAACTGCTGCTTCTAAAACTTTGGCTGCCCAGTCCACCACAGCTAACCCTTCCGCTTTGGCTGCGTCTTGTAGATGCGATTGCAAGTTGGCGCTCAGCTGTAAGGTTAGGGTGAAAATCTCTTGCGTGGTGAATGTTGTATTTTTAACCGACTCTTCCTCTGTCCACCGATAAGTCCATAGTTCGCATTCGGTTCCCCGTTGGTTACCATCTTTCTCCAGAAAGTTTAATTTCCCAAAGCGGTAGCAATAAAAACTGTGGGGGTCATCTTTGATCCACTCAAGGCTGCAATGATAGCAGTTCCAACAGCTGCGCGAGTTCGTTCCAGCCTCACCAGCATCCGGCTGAGCAGCACCAGGTTTTTGTTGGCTACGAGGAGCGTTTTTACTCGTGGAGGCAGCATCCAAACCATTCTGCTGGTATTCTTTGACAACTTTGGCGACGTGAGTGGATGTAACTCTACCGTTAGGGGCAGTTGAGATGGCGCGAGTCCAAGCTTCCCGTTGTTGTTCGGGGGGGAGTGGCACCAAGGGACGAGTTTGGCGCTCGTTGGCGGGAAGAATTTGAGCGCCATGGCGCTCAAAATTTTCATAAACTGTGGCGGCTCCAATCAACTGGTCAGCCGATCGCCGCGACATCTCCCAACGGCTGATACAATAATCTTCAAAGGTTGAGTAATCTTGTCGATACAGGCGCTTGTCCCGAATCTGGCGTAAAGCTTGTCCCATCTCCCAAAATGCTCTCAGACCTCGTTCTACAGTTGCTTCTAAACTGCTTAGTTCTAATACCTCAGCAGAGTTGAGTAGATTTTCTGGCTCTGCTGTTTCTAGTTGGGAATCTGGTATCGCTTCCTGTGGTTCGGCGTTGCCAGGAAGAGCGAGGGTGGGTGCGTCGGGATAACCAATCGTATCGGGCGATCGCATAGAGAGAAATTGCACTCTGCAATAGTAAACCTCGCATAAAGCAAGATAAAATGCCCGCTTACTTAAAGTTTCTTATTAATTGATTTTGTACCATGTGCTAAAAAATATTGCATGTGGCTTTAAGGTCTTGTAAATCCAGGAGTTTTACTTATAAATTAGTTAATAGGATAGAACGGTAAACTTCCAAAATGCCCAATGTCCTATACTTACCTCGCCTTTTGGCTGAGGATGTAAAGGTAAAATACTATACATCTATAGCACCAGGGAAAGTTCTGTGACTGTTGGCTCACTATCATCTACCCTCCAAGAACGCCAAAATCGGTTGACTCAGTTGATCGAGCATTTACTAAAAGAAGGCTGGACTCAAAGTGGTTTAGCCGAAGCCTTGGATGTAGATTTTTCAACAGTGCATCGGTGGTTGAGGGGAAAAACGATTCCCGATCCAGATTCCAAGAACTTTCGGCGGTTGGCGAAAGTAAGCGGTGGCAACTCTAGAAAGTTACAACTTTATCTGGATGGAGAAATTTCTCTGTCAATTTACCGTAATGGTTTAGAGAAGAAAGCGACCGTAGAAGTGAAAACTCGTGAGAAGTCCAACTCCGAGCAGATCAAGAAAGAAATTTTAGCAAAAATTTGTACGCTTGACCCGATTGATATTGCAGACATAATTTCTTCATCGGCGGTGCTTTTAGCCAATCAAGAATCTCTTGAGGCCAGTTAGTTGCCGCTGGGGCAAGAACGAACCATACCCCCTTTTACTTTTGCTTGATCGGCATCGACATTATTGATGTTAAAATTTGGATTTAACGGGATGGAATCAAACGTCTTTCTCAATTGGTAATTAGCAATTAACGGGAATAACCTTACAAAAAATTCACCTTACCAAGGCGATTCGAGAGTAACTTCCAATTCTTCCATTTTCTGTTGCGATACAGTCAAAAGTTCTTGTGCGATTCTTTCTCTCAAATCGAGCGCTTCGTCCAATTGATTTGGATTAATCAACTTAGACCGAGCAATTAATCTGGAACAAACTTGTTCGTTCCAAAGTCGTTCGCAGTCTTCTATCCGCTTTTGATCTGATTTAGGAATAGGAATCGTTAGCGGATAAGGAATTGACCCTTCACCCCCAGATGAATAACCCGGATTAGTAATCACGCATTTCCCTTGAGGAAACCTTAAAATCTCATCTGGAGTAATAATAGGCATCGTTTGAAGCCTATCAGCCCAGGTGACGCTGCGGCCTTCTTTAGAATTTGTAATCGAACGTTCCTTGACAATCAGTTCCTTATGCCCATAGGATTGAGAGAACTTTTCAGCAGTCGAATAATTCGCCGGATTATACAAAATTTTAGTACTACAAGCGCTAGCGATCGCAGCCGCCAAATTCTCTCCATAAGCATTCGCAAGTTGCTCTAAACTCTGCACCCCCAACACAAAACACGCACCGTTACTGCGGTACTCGTTAATCCATTGAGGTAAAGCATACAAAAAAATTGAAGGTAACTCATCAATAAATATTCCCAAAGGGTCAGAACGCTTCTGGGTGAGATTTTTAACCACTGTCATGTGAAGTGCAGCAGCAAGTAATGGCCCAACTGCATCTCTTCTTTCGTCATCCAATTTAAAAATTAAGATTTGTTTACCCGATAGTCGAATAGGAATCGTTGTTTTTCCCAAAAAAGAAGACAATAAATTCCGTTTAATAAACCCCGAAAATATCCCCACCGTCGTCGTATCGATGCTAGCAACAGTTTTCTCGCTATCTCTCGCTTTCAAGTATTGGCGGAAGCTAGAAGCCACCCACACCGACACTTTTTTATGCAAAATCGCCTCTGCCAGCTTATCAATAAATCCTTGGACAGAAATCAATCCATAAACCGTCCCTAAATCGGGACAATTGCTGCTTTTAGCTAATTGAATCAAAGCCGTAGCTAGCATATCAGCAGCTTTGGAAAAAAAGTCGTTATCCCCTCTATTCCCACCTGCATTTGCATTGATAACGCGAGCAATTTGTGTAGCCGTTTCCGCATCTTCTTCATTTCTCATAAAGTCTAGGGGATTGATCGCTTCGCTGTAAGGTTCCCCCGGCGCGAAAACCCGCACGTCATACCCGTATCGCGCCGCCATTGGTGCTAAAAGCCGCATCTGGTCGCCCTTTTTATCGTAGACAATTAAAGGGAATCCCTGCACCATACAACTTTCAGCCATACGGTCAATTGAGCCATAAGTTTTACCGCTTCCTGGCGCTCCTAAAACGAGAATAGAACGTTCTGCATGGGGAATCCAAACAGTAGGAGACGCACCTAAAATCGTTTGAATTCTTGCTCCTATTCCCTTCAAACGTCCGTTCCACCAATAGCGGGGAGAACCGCACCAGAAACAAACTTTATTGTGCTTGCGATCGCGAATTTGTTTAAGAGCTAGCGAAGTGGCTGCTAACTTTTCAGCCATTCCTACCACTCGTCCAGTAGAAATCTTACCTTTCTTTTTACCGCTCAATTGTGCGAGCAGAATTATAAATACCAAAACCCCTATCATTGCCAATCCTTGGGGATTGGCGAAAGTTTTGAAAAGTCCAGCAAAATCAAAACTTGACCGATACCCAGAAGCGGGGTTAGTTTCAACTGCTTTTTGATTTGAGACTTGACCTAATATAAAATAGTTATTCATGGGTCGGATAGTTTAATGCAATCGCGCAGCGTCCACAAGAGCGGAATCGCTTCTGGTAAGCTGATAAGAACTACCATTAAAGCAATAAGTTAAATTATGCAAAATATCCCGCTCCACTTGCTTCACCTCTAAACAAGGTAAAGGCGAGGTTACAGATTCTGAACTGACGCTTATCAACGACTGTCTTGGAGGTCTAGTAGGTTGCAGGTAAAGGCTCAGTACTTGCTGATAAGTTGACTGTCCTTTATCTAAATATGCCACGTACAAACAGCCCAATTTACCGCAAATATCGGTACTGTTGTAGTTGAAAATATACAAATGATTATTATCTTTAGTGGGAATAGAAGCCACTAAAACGCTGCGATAACGATCGGATGTTAAAGATGTATTTTCCTCAACCGCCAATTGCAATAAAGCGGTGGGAATTGTATCGGCTTGTCTCCAATTCAACGGCACGGCTGCACTGGGAGCGGTACTGCAACTATTGAGCAGTAAAGTACCGAGAAGTAGGAAGAATCCCAAGCTGAAATGAAATAGCCGCACCCAACGTACAATTTTTGCAGAAGGTATCGTTTTGAGGTTCATAATTTGCATAAGGAAGCATTGTCTTTATAGCGTTTCAAGATATCTTGACCGTAAGTTTTTAAAGTTAGCCGCCCAAAAACATCCGTCGCCGCACCGTCAATTTTGGAGTTATTACCGCCAAAGTGCTTTTGCGCGATGCGTTCAATTAAACGTTCACCTACAAAAGGCTGTCCAGTTGTTGGGTCAATTTCCGCTCTTGTGCGAGCAATTTTATCTTCTAAAGTCCGAGTTATTGCCGCTTCTTGGTCAGCCGGGGGGTAGAATTGAAACAGTTCGTCTTTGGTGATATTTCCCCCAGAATTGACTTTGTTGAGCCATTCAATACCACCCGGTTTTTTGGCGATCGCTTGCATTACACTGGGGTTATAGCTCATATCCTGGTACTTACCCAAAGCACGTCCGCAGTTACGACCAAAATCGGCACAAACATAGGGGCCAATGGTATCGGACTGACCGCTACTTTCAAGACTTGCGATCGCATTCTTCAAAGCTGCTATATTAACTCCAGCCGGAGAAGCAGCAATAGTTGGACAAGGCTCATCAGTTGTCAAATTAGTTTGAGAATTTGAGGAAACCTGTGCTTGAGTAATGCTACTTTCTACCTGTGGCACAGAAACAGCCCTCATCGATTTATCATCCAAAGTCCCAATAAATATTGGTGCATTAACCCGATATTGTAGAAAGGGAACCGGGCCGATAAAATAAGGCGTTGCCCCGCAAACATTCTTAAAGCGAAAGAACAAAGCAGTATCAACTCTATCGGTTTTTTCATCCGGTTCCATTACCACCACCTTAAAGGCACTACCGAAGGGCAACCGTCCTGTAGGTTCTTTTCCGCCATTAACAAATTTCAAGCAGCCCCAGCCGCCTTCTACCTGCTGATACTTGCCAGAAATCCACGAACGACCTTCAAATTGACCTCGGTTATTTCGTCCTGAGTTTTCCAGGTCATCGAGTTCGATATAGGGGCATTCTTGATTAGTACAGGGAACAGAAAAACCAGCAACATCTGACCCTGAAATGGTACGCAACCGTTTCTTTTCAGCTTTACCCCAAATGAAATCGATTCTGGCAATTGTGCTGCCCAATTCTTTTAGCGGAATTGGGAAAGAATCTAATGGTAAGGTATTGAGGGCGGGTACGTCGGCGATGAGGGTATCTTGCCAACCTTGAAATTGTCCTAGCTGGACTGATTCGATGTTGGGGATGTCAGCGATCGCATATTGTGATAAATCAATTTCATTGAGTTTTATTTCCCCTAAACTTGGGTTTTGGGCTAATAAAGTAGATAGAGGGCTGTCAGAAATCAACCCTTTTTGAGATAGCAGTGCGCCAATTGGTTGAATTTGATTGGCTGGAAACTGACCTAAAGCAGGTACAATATTGACCAATTGTTTGAGAGTTTGCTGACCCAGTAAAGGAAAGCTAGCAATTGGGATTGTTTTAATCTCTAGATTTTTTACAATATTATCTAGGCTCAATAAATTTGGTCTTAATGCTTCCTGAATATCTGCCAGCCTCAAATATTGGTCTGGGGTTTGTCCCGCCGTCCAGGTGCGAGTCTTGCCCTCAAAAGTAAAAGAGCCACTTTGCTGAATTGGTGGCATAGAACCAAAGGATATTCTTTGCCAATCGGGGAGCAAAACTTGGGAATTAGTAGTTGAATCAGATGACACAACCCTTGTTGGTAAGTTCGATTCTACGCTCTGTTTTTGTTGTGCCATCAATGGCAGTAACCCTGCTATAAAAATAATGAGGCAGCAAGATAATAATGCCAAAGCACAAAACCGAATAAGTTTCATAAACGCTTTGGTCGAAAACAGCTATGTTTATTTTTAATTTAATAACTGCCTCCAAAAATCAGACCTTTCTTAAGCGGTAAAGATATCTACGTCAATAGTGATAGTTGTTATTCGACAAAAAACCGCCGTTTCAATTCAATAAACGGCGGCTGTAAAAATGGCTATTTGAGGTAGCTACTCAAGCTCAAAAACAGAATGGCTAGAATAATCTTGTGTTGGGTTTGGGTTGGAAAAAGTTTCGGTGTAAGCGTTGTCAAAAACGTTAATTTCGTAAGGGTTTTCGGCATAGGGATTGGTAATGCGGTCGGTATTAAAAGCCGTATCCCCAACTCCCCAATCGCTTGAAGGCTGGGCTATGTTATTGTCATAGCCATATCCAGAAGAACCTTCCCATCCGGTTACTTCGCTCAAGTTAGAAGCTGGTTCTTCAAAAATGCTGCCACCGTAAGCTTGATTTGGATCGTTCATAGTTTTTTCCAAACATCAGTTACGGTTTAATCTTAATCGCTGGGAATCGAACGAAATCTCTATCATAAGCGATAACAATTTTATTTATGGATGAGAAGGCTGCCAGTCTAAAGCGAGACAAATTGTTTTTGAATATTTTTCTTCCTTGTCCTCCTTGTCTCCCTTGTCGGTATATTAAACTGTCTCGTCTTAGGTTGGTAGCCGATGAGAAGCTGCGCCAAACAAAACTTCTGGTTCTTTAGCCCAACGACTTTTATCGGGTGAGGAAGCTGGACGGGCGTAGGATGCTTTGTTGCGAATTTCCACAATTTTATCTTCCTCTCGGATCGTGCTGGGAGTAAAATTATATCGCTGTTTAAGAAAATCATTAACGGACACCGTTAAAGGTTGTCTGCTTAATTGGTCGGTAGAAAAGCGTTGGGTATTTTGATAAAACGCTTCTTCAGCAGTTTTTCGTACCAGGTTAGCAATTTCTGTTGGAGTCAGCAGCTTTGTTTCTCGCAGAAGTCGCCACCAATCTTTCTCGCTAAATTCCAAACCGGGGAAGTATTTAGCCAAGTGCAAATTGAAGATTTCGTACCTTGCGCCCGCGTGCGGTAGATCTACAAAAATAATATCGTCAAAACGGCGAATTAATTCGGGAGGAAGGAACTCCAATCGGTTAACCGTTGCCATTACCAACACTTGGGAAGTTCTTTCTTGCATCCAGGTGAGAAGTTTTCCTGCTAGTTGCCTTGATATGCCACCATCGGTATCAGAATCAAAACCAGCAAAGCCTTTATCGAAGTCGTCAAAATATAAGACTAAGCCGTATTCTCCCATGCGATCGCAAAACTGAAGAAACTCTCTTAAATTCTTCCGAGACTCGTAAGCTGTCGCACCGCGCAATCCCGCCCAGTCAGCCGCCACCATCGGGACACCTATCTTTTTAGCCGCTAACTTAGCACTTAAACTTTTCCCCGTCCCCGGTACTCCCCACAATATCATTCCTTTAGGAAATTTGAGATTGTGTTGTTTTGCTTCCGGTTTTAATAAAGCAGCAGCGCGTTCTAACATCCCTTCCAATAAATCTAAACCCCCAGCAGAAGAAACGTCAGGTTCGCTGATAAACTCAATTCCCTGACCCTTTAACTTAGACTTTTTATAAGCAAGCACTTGATCGATTACTTGTTCCATAGTCGAAGTATTTTTTAATACCCGCACAAGCAGCATGGATAATTCGCCTATCGGTAAACCCAAGCAAGTTCTCACCAAAGTTTCCAAGTCCTCTGGTGGAACTAATAGACCTCTGCAATAATTAGGTTTTATTCCAGACAGGGCAAGGGTTTGAGATTCTTTCTTGGATAAATCTAATTGACTGCAAAAATTTTGTATTGTTCGTCTCACCTCAAAGGCGTCCGGTAGCGGGTTAACCAAAACTGGAACTAAAGGTACTAATTCCTGGGGAAGTTCAACGTAGGTTTCCAATGCCACCAATAATTGTTGCTGTCCTCTGGCTTCTAAATCATAAGCCAAGTTGCTAATCGTTGCAGTATGCTCTTGTGAAAATGTCCCGGTGGTATTATTGGGTGCAATTGCTTGCTCAAAAACAAATATCCCCGGCACTTTGCTATTATCCAACAACCACGTTAGTCCCGATGTACAATCGATGTCAATCGGTACAAGTCGAATCGTTGCATCAAAAAGCACCAAGCGTAGTTGGGAGTAGCCGGGGTTCCAGAAATATAAAGGCAGTCTCCGATTTTGAGCCAGGGGCAATAGAAATTCTAGTACTTTCATGCGTTCGGTGAGAGGGGTTTCTACCGCCACAAAGCATTGACCTTGGTCAAATAAAGTGGGTAAATCTTTGAGAAGTTGCACGGTCAATTACCTCTTTTTGGTAAATAAGTTTTGCGATAATTTTGTTTCGCCCACTTTTTAGCTTGGCGAGTTGTCCACATTGGGTCTGATGGTAAATCTGATACGCCTTGAAGCTTGTTAAGGTAGGTATAATCGCCAGCTACCCTTGCTATGACAGAAGCGATGACTTTACAGCAGCTAAAAGGATACAAAACTACCTGCTTTTCACTGAAGCGCACCACCACCCAATTCCCATGAAGAAAAAACTGATTTCTGCTATCATCCTTTCCTTGATTCGTGCAGTGGTGAGGCTGTTTGGTATTACCTACATATGGCTCATCAACTTCAATATCGATGCTCAAACCACTCTCGTGAATCAAGGCAAAATCAGCCGCATAAGGAATATTATGCTGCGGATTTTGAAATTGCAATCCCTGCACGATGTTGGGAAAAATTTGTTGCAACGCCTGTTTAAAAGCTTTCTCAGATACGCCTACTTGTGCGTTACCAATACCTACAGATAACATCACCGAATCAGAAAGTAACGAACGCAGTTGGCTTAAGCGGTTTGGAGAGCGCAACATTGTCTCGGATTGAGGTTTAATATGAGTGGAAATATCGGGAACTTTCTGATAGCCTTTCTTAGAGTTTAGCTCGTGTGGCATCTCTGTCAATAAAGTTACCATAATCCCCATTGAAATAACAATACAAACGATAGCAACCAACCAAAAAGGAGATAAAAAAGCGAAAGATAAAGCCATAAAACTGCTAACAAAAAATAGTAAAAAGTCTGTCGATTTGGGCAACTGATGCAAGCCAACTTTGATTTGAGGTCGTTTATTTGACTTATCATAGGAGTCTGCTGGTACATAATTTGTGATATCAAGCGTCGGATTGGTTACTAAAAATTTAATAATCTTGGGGGGATAGAGAACGACAGGATAGCTCTTTTTCACGGAATAAACCTAATATCAATTTGCTTTAAGTTTGCTACAGATGAAGGGTTGGAGAAGTTGGGGTAACTATCGAGAGTATGTCAGGGAAAGCAATTACTTCTTCAAGTAGGTTGGGGTTCACTTACGTTCAACCCAACAATCGAGCTAAAGTTGGGTTTCGTACCTCAACCCAACCTACAAAGTTGATATGCTCTTAGGCATAGAGAACGACCTCATAAACTTCTTTCACCGAATAAACTTAACCTCCCTCGGATTAATTATCGGTACTGAATCTTGAGAGGGCGTTTGCAAACGCGATTCTTCAATTCCTATAGCCCCTAATTGTGTCAGAACAGGAAGAGGAATTTTGAGTGTTTCGGCTAACTCAATTAACGATGTATTAGAAGAGTTTCTCGCCCTTGCTAAAAACTCTTTAATCTTGTATACAATTGGGTCTGATGCAGGCGTATAACCTCTAGAAATAGCAACTTGCAAACCCCGTTCGATATCGTTAATTGTAGCGGGACGAACCGAACCAACCTGCAAGGTTGCTTGTTGCCCAATTTGTGCGGGAGAAAGTGTTGCGACGCTCACTCCGTTATACCTCGCCCTTGATTCACCTGGCTGGATATTAAAGGTATAAAGCCGCACGCTGCCATCAGATGTTCTAGTCTTGACGAATAAATTAGTAACGCGAGTTGTAGTTAAATTAGGAAATCTTAAAGGCAAGATTTGGCGCAAAAATAATGTAGTTGCTTCGCCCTTATCTAAAGGAGTATCGGTAGCGTAAGTGAAGCGACTAGGGTCTGCCAAAAACACCTGAACAATTCGCTCGTTTACCCTAGAAAAATCAATCGCAGTTGCTCTACCAGCCCAAACTTCTACAGTACGCGCCGCTTCGGTCAAACCCGTACCTTCATCTGGACTAATTGTTAAGATGGCAGGTAAATTTGAACGGTGTGGACGAGATTGCTGTGCTTGAGCAATTCCAGAAAAACAGACAGTAAGGCACAAAGACAAGGCTGCTTTTATACTCAAGTTTTTCATGGCTCAATTCCTCAACGGGTTACTTCAAAGAAAGTATTGAAAAACACAGAAACTTGCGTCCCTTGCGGTACAATTGCCACGTTAGGACGGCTCAAAATCTCTTGAGTAGTGCGGTCGGCACGCTGACTCAAACGTTGGGACATGGGCTTAAAGAATCCTTCAATGGCAGCTGCCATAACGTTGGGTTCCCTCGCCGTTGTGGTAATAGTTTGACTGCTGAAACCGCCGCTGGAAATAATTGTTGAAGATTGACTTTGGTTTTGGTTCACAACCTCGCCAGCGCGACCCGCAGCGCTCAACAAACCAATTAAAAGGTCTTGTCGCGCAATTTCTCCACCTTTATCTCGCAGTCCTTTGGCAATTAAAGGTTCGCCATTTTCTCCCCGAATGATGATGCTATTTTTGGGAATTATTTGTTGGCGAACTTCTCCGGAACTATCTGGATAGACGACGGCAACTGCGCTTTGGTTGACGAGCTTATTATCGGGTGTAACTGTCTCAACTTCAGTAATTAAAACAGTTCCTTTTGGCAACGCAACTCGATTATCTGTAGATAAAACATCCTCTTTTAATTCCACAGCAAATCGCCCTTGATTGCCTTCATCTTCTTGCGTCCAAATCATCGGCACTAAAACCCTTGCTTGAGCAGATGTACCGATTTGGACTTGCATGGGTAATCCGGAAGCAATAGTACTTTCAGATACAGATGTACGGTTCAAAATTCCCTGTTCTCCAGGTGTTAGAGATTGAGTTGAATTATCCGTTGGAGTAGCAGCAATAGAAGAAGTGCCACCAATGGAAACAATGGGAATTGATGTTGGTGTAGTGGAGGCTACTTGTGTAGAGTTTGGTTGAACTGAGGGCGACGGTTTTGGCGACGGTTCGAGAGATATTGAAGGTGAAGATTCTGGCTTAGGATTAGCATCAGCTGTCAATGAGTCAATATGCTCAAAAGAGAACGCAATGCTCAGGAGAATCTTCTCTGGTCGGGGAGAGGAAAAGGTAATCAGAGATTACCTTTTCCTCTCTTTATGATTATCATTCTCGCTCAAACCAGCTAACCCTCAGCGATAGACGATAAAAAATTAGTTAATTACCCAATTTCAATCAGATAAATCTGACATTTAGTTAAATCCCACATTCCGCACCCTCAACTGTCACAATCGGAAATTACGGAGATAAAAAAGCTATTCTTGCATAAAAAGAGACTTCTGCCCTCAAAAAAGAGAATCCAGCAGCTAAGAATCATCAAAAAAGATATCAAATCCTATTCTCAACAAGGAGCAATAAGCAGGAAAGGCAGATAGATAGGCGTTAAATAAATGAACAATATACTAAATACATCACTAATAAATTGGGTTAATAAATTGCTGCGTTCAAATGAGAGTTTTGGTATAGTGACAGAGCGCTATAATCAAAGCTAATAGCGCATTATCATAGTTATAAGCAAGGAATAGAGAGAAGAATTAAGTGGTTAATTTATAGTAAGGACGACAATCGTCTGGTAGTAAATTCAACAAAAAATCTCGCGATTGAGTCCAATTAGAAACTTGTGTTTCTTGATGAAATGAAACTAAATGAATAGACTGAAAGCATTGAAATATCCACCTCAATGTCGGACGGTCAGTTGATTTACCTAACTGATTTTTAATCGTTGATTGAGACGCTCGTAAAGCCGCTCTGATTTGCCGTTGAGCTAGTGTGTAGACCAGCAAACATAAACCCATAATCATCCCTAATGATTCAATTCTCTCTGGACTTTTAAGAAATATACTATCGGCAAAGAACAAAGCGTCTTTCAGAAAGCCAAATCCCCTCTCACATGATTGCTGTGCTTTATACTCACTCAGCATTTCGTCGTTACTGAGTAGGCAAGAATCTAAAACATTTGTCGCGATAATAAAACGTCCTGCACTCTGAATTTCTGTGTTAATTTTATTTTCATTTCTGCATACTGTCGCGGCGATTTGATAAATTTTTTCTGGTTGATTGTCTGTAATTTCAGTAACTTGATACTGCTCAATTTGGTGGTACTTAAATGATTTAGCTAATTTCGATAATGCCTTAATTGCATCAGCTTCACAAGCAAATTTATCTTTGGCTAATTTGTTCACATCCTTAACAGCTTGCGCTTCGGCTTTCCCAATCTTTTGGGAGAGTTTCCCCAAGTCTGATTCTTTCCTAGCTGCGCTCTCTACCACCAACCATCTTTGCTCTATTCCGGCATAAGTTATTATTTTTTCAGCCCATCTATATCCTGATAACTTACTAGCAATCAACTCAGATTCTGGTAACGTTGATATTAATATTTGGGCTGATTTGATACTTAAAGGTACTCGACACAACCAGCGCAGTTCTGACATCAATTTAAGATTTGATTCTGTATATAAAGCACAGTCTGCAACTATGAGGCTATCAACTTCTATTTGGTTTTGATAATCTACTGCTATTTGACCAAAACAGGATGAATCCGCTTGATTTCCTGATGCTAATTTCAAGAAGATTGGGATATCTCCATCTCCCGAACAGATTAGTTCGATGATAAATTGTTTTAAATCTGGTCTGTGGTCACGGGAATAACCGTAGGTGAGCTTAATTTCTTGGGGTGATTTTACTGCTAATTCTTCTGACTCTTGGGTATTGACTGCTTGTTGATTCTCAAATATTACTGAGGGTAAGCTGGAATTGTATTCTCCATGTACGTGCATTGATGATGAATCTAGGTGTGATTTGGACAGCGATACATTAAATTTCTTGGCGGCTTTTAAGGTAATTAATTGTTAAAAACGTAGTATCCAACCCTTTGATAAATAGTTTATCCATCACTCTCCCCAATTTATCATCGTTGAGATATTCGGGTTTGACTCCGGCTCCTATTAAATGTTCGCAGGCGATGACTAATCCGATGGCGTCTATGATGCCTGCTACTATCCCTAAATGGTCTATATTCTGAATCTCTATCTCTTTATTTATTAACATCGCCACATTCTCCTTAACTGCTGTGGCTATTTTCCCACTTCTATGATGCTGGTAAATTAATTTTTTTTAACTCTTTCTTTTTCTTTGTGTCTTTCTCTATTTTATTGTCTCGAACCCAAAACTTTCTTTTCTACTCGCTTCCACAGCTTAATGCTACTAATTATTATTAAGCCTCTTGACTCTGGCTCTCTCTTAGTTTATTTGTACTATTTTATTACCTTTTTGTTGATGTGTGACAGTTGAGGGTGCGGAATGTGGGTTATATGAAGCCCAAACGCTTCGTTCAATTAACGCTGAACTTTTCAGTTTTGAAAGTTCGGACAAAAGTCCGGGTTAGAGGATACGACTGCTATGAATTTATAGACTTGACAGGCACGATTGGGGTCGTAAATTTATACTGTTCTAAAACTGGCAATTACTTGATTTATTTCAAAGGTAGATCTGGAATTGTTCCTAATACCCTTCTGATTCTTCCCTACAAACGAGATCAATTAGAAGTCATACCCGGTCGCGGCAGGTGCAGTTGGGAGCGATGGGTTGAAAAAAGTCAGAGAGAAAAACGCTCACGCTCTTAAGAAAAGTGAAATAATGTCCCAGAGGAAACATCATGCCTCGCAAAAGTATTTCCCCTTTAGTAGCCATAGCACTCGAACAATTCACACCAGAACAACAAACCAAACTGAATCAGTGGTACGACCAGTTAAATGAAGAATGGCTAAATGCAATTGCTGACTCAGAATCAAAACAATCCCAGGCATTAGCAGAAATGGAAGCCAATTGGAAAGCCGAGCAAGAATACTACCACGACCGATTCTTGTATCAAGACCGACTGTAGTCAACAACCTACTAAACTTATCAGAGTTATAGTGGGGGCTTTTTTCTAAGCCTAATAGTTGACCCGTCTAAGTGTTAATTCACTACTTTAGCAGGAAACGCTAAAGTTCGTACCTTCAGATGCTTTTGGGTTTCTTCCAGAAGTTATCGCCCGTTGGCGCAGCCTGCCGCAGGCTTATGCGAAAGCCCCTACAAACATACACAACCAATGCTACCGGACACGATATCACTCTACAGCAACTATTAATGTGATGACAACTGCAAACATCGATAAACCCTCACCATCCTCAAATCAAACAATTGATATCAATCGCGCAACCTTGGCACAGTTATCTATTACGGCAGCCGAGTTATGGAGCCAACTAGAGAACTGTCCAGAGGATGCAGATTTAACCGATGTCTATTCGCAATTACTAGACCTTCAAAATGCAACCTCTTCCAAAGTCGATGCGATCGCTTTCGTTGCTGACCAATTAAAGGTAGACTTGGAATGTTGGGAAGAGCGACTCAAACGAGTCACCGAGTTGTATTCAGCGATTATCCAACGACGACGCAATCAACTATTAACGCTCAAAGCTTATCTCCTGCAATTGTATAAATTAGGAGTACTGCCAGAGCAAGTTGTCGGCACAGAACGGCGGATTGACTTTCAAGATAACCCACCTTCTGTAGTTTTGAAAGTCGAACCAGAACAACTGCCACCTCAGTTTCAAGCTATCAAAGTCACCCCAAAAAACAAAGAAATTCTGGCGGCTTATCACACTGGAGCAGATGTTAGCGAATTTGCTCAAATCATGACGGATAAGCATGTCAGGTTTCGACACATTTCTAAATCAAGAGGCAAGCGATGAATTTATCAAAAACTACCTTCGTCACTTTGAACTCCCACAGTCACGTAAGTTGCAATCTGAATAAAGAGTCTAGCACTGCTAGCCTGTTCCTCTCTGGAACTGAATCAATCATCATTCAATTTGTGCCAGAAAATCTGCCTGTTTTGATGAATCTGGTCGCAGCTTTGCAACAACTCAACGTTAAGTCTCGGCAGATTAAGCTGGAAAATCTGCAAGATCAAATCGAGCAACTTCGGTACAACCATGAAAGCGAAAGAAGTAGTGCTGTTCTAACACTTCTTGATGAGAGTGATAGTAGCTTCTAGTAAGTTGGTAATTGGTAATTGGTAATTGGATTCATTGGCAGTCTGCTCTTGGCAATTACCCATTACCTATTACCATTCCCTTTGGATGTAACTAGCAACTTGTGTTATCTAAACAAAGTTTACCCCAAACCTGTTTTCACCGACTGGCTCATATTTTGTCGTTAGCTGTGGTGGTATAACAGTTGAGCAGCTAAAACGATATGTTGAGCAACAGGCAACCCCAGAATCAGGATTCGCTACGCGAGGGTTTTTTTCGGTCGGCATTCCCCTCCCGCTAACCATTCGGGTATAACGGGAGACCCCCGCCGACATTTATTGAAGTGCTGACGCACGTAGGGAAAAGACACTTCTGCTTTCAATGATTAGAGCTATGCCCACTAGAAACAGCAAAACTGCCGAATCTGTAACACCTATAGAACCCCAGGCTACCTCTACCCCAATTGATGAAGCTGCAACTGACCCTCGCTTAGATCAGTTTACTGCACCAGAATTTAGTGGCAAACTGACAACGCTTCCCATCTGCCAAATCCTAAACGAGAAATCCCCAACATCAGTGGGACTATTTATTAAAGAAAAGAATCTGGCCTTAATTGATTGGCGAGGGGGAGAACCTAACTACGAACATACTTTTTCATCAGGTACAGTCGAGAAAGGTATTCTATTCAAATCTCCCCGGATGCACATTCTGGCTAAATCTGACCGCTACGTGCAACTGCGGGAAACGGGAGAAATTATTGGCAGCTACGAAACTCCCGAAGGCCGAGCTAAGTATGAACAGATGAATACTGACCCCAAGAAACCAGCAACGTTGCGCTCGTTCTATGTCATTTTTCTGTTAGATGAAAACAATCAAGGCTTACACACCGTACCTCTGGTACTATCGTTGCATGGAGTTGCGGCAGCGCGTTTCGGCGAAGCATATAACCAGTTCAAAGTGCAAATGGAAATCGCCTATGCTAAAGCAATGCAAACTGGTTATCGTTCTCTTAATGATAAGTTTCATTGTTTAGCTGTTTTTAACCCCACGTTCAAACCTTCACTGGAACCGCCAAATGGTGACAAGAAATCTTGGGTTGCTATTCCTGAAACTGTTGCAGTTCCAGATGAGAATAGTCCAATTGGGAAATTTTTGGCACTGGATAAACAGGCGGAACTGTGGGCTTTAGCGGGTGAGGCAGCCAGCTTTAGCAAGCATCTTCTCAAAGCTGCTGATGTGGTTGATGATACTATGGCGAATGCAGTTGCTCCACAAACGGTCGATACCTCTGTAACCGTTATAGATGAGGAGATTCCCTACTGAAAAAAGATAAGCGTTTTTCCGTCCAGCGCTCATAGGTGCGGCTAGAAAAGTATCCGCATTTGAGAACGCACCAATAGGACGTTTTGTCCTATCGGTAGCATCAATAGACCTCTTGCGAAATTAGCAATTTATTTTCCAGAACCGACACGGTGCATAGACCGGATGGTTGGGTTCCTACTCAAAATAGAAAACTGCCAAAACTCTGTTCCTGAGAGCAGCTTAGTAGATTTTCGCAAGAGGTCTAATGCAGCGTTTCCTGAATCGGATCGCAGGACAGTCGTTCAGCGCACTGATGTCGATAGCTTCTACGGCAGTCCGAACCAGGTGGTTAGCGCGTCGGCGAGCCCCACCTGGGTTAGATCTCCCACCCAGGCCACATATCCGTCGGGCCGAATCAACACGGCGGTAGGAGCAGTGACCGTCCCGAGTGCCGGAAGCTCCCATATACCAGAGTATTCGGCGTCGATTAACTGCACCCGATCTGCCCATAGAGTGATGTCAAAGCTGCCGGACGCACCGAGGTTGAGTAACACCGGCCTCGCATCGTGAAGGAGTGTGAAGACGCGCAGCGGGCCGTTGGCGGTGACCAGGTCGAGATCGGGCATCCGGCGTCCCAGCAGCGGGTGTCCCTCGCCGAGGTCGTAGTGAATGTCCAGACCAGACATCTCCGCAGCCAAACGTTTGCGAGGCTCGTCCATGCTGAGGAACTCGGAAACGTAGTTGCCCAGGGCTTTGGTGCGGTCATCTGGGCGGCGAAGCGCGATTTGCGCCATCGTGTTGTGCAGCACGCGAGCAGCGACCGGGTGGCGCTCGGCGTGGTAGGTATCCAGGAGGCTCGCTGGCGATGTCTGCTTGACCACCTGGGCCAGCTTCCATCCCAGATTCACCGCATCCTGCACGCCGATGTTGAGGCCCTGTCCGCCCACCGGGGGATGCACGTGTGCAGCGTCGCCAGCCAGCAGAACCCGCCTTTCGCGGTAGGCTGCGGCCTGACGAGTCATGTCGGTGAACCTGGAGATCCAGGTGGGACTGTGGATTCCGTAGTCTGTCCCGTATACGGCGATCAGCGCTTCACTGACATCGCGCAGGGTCGGTTCACTGGCGGCTCCTACCTGCTGTTCGGTCAGCACGACGCGCGCCCGCCGCCCATCCTCCAACTTGCCGATCGCGTGAGTCCCGACGGCATCGTGGCGGAAGCCCCATTCCGGCTCCTGGGACATCTCGACGTCGGCAATCAACCAGCTCGTCGTCGGCTCCCATCCGGGGAACTCGATGCTGGCTGCTTTACGGATTAGACTGCGTCCTCCGTCGCAGCCAACGAGATATTCCGCCCTTAAGCGTTGACCGTCGGACAGCTCGATATCGACGCCGGTGTCGTCCTGCGCGAAACCCGTCACTTCACGTCCGCGATAGATCGGTACCGCCAGCTCGCCGACCCAGCCAGCCAGGATGCGCTCGATGTGATTCTGCCACAGCGCCAGGAGGTAGTTGTGCCGGGTGGGAAAGTCGCTGATGTCCAAAGGGATCTGGTGGAAGCTCACGACCGGATGCCTTTGCCCCTGTGAGAGAAACCGATCGGCGATTCCGCGCTGATCGAGTACTTCGATGGTGCGTGAGTGCAAACCGCCTGCGCGCAAGCCAGCGAGGTCCTGGCTGGCACGCCGCTCGATAATGGCAACGTTGACGCCCGCCAGCGCCAACTCGCCCGCCAACATCAGCCCCGTCGGACCTCCTCCGGCGATCGCCACCGTATGTTCGGTCATGGTCATTGAAGTTTACAAACAGTTGAAATAAACGTTTAACAACGATCATCTACAAGTTTTACAGCTGACTGCTAACGCAGGGCAGAAGAGGAAATGTAATGGTTGTTAATTCCTCTTTATGTCCAACGAATTCTATGAAGAAGTTCACTATGTTCTTGAGGAATATGAGCCTGTCGAGCGAGAAGTTGCACCACTTGAAAAAAGGCTTCTAGATTCAAACCTGTGGCAGGGTGGTGACTGGTACTGCTACGCTCGGGGAAAAACCGATGGTGACTTAGGAATTCCTTCTCGCTGCAACAATCCTTTCTATATCTTGGGCTACAACCAAGCTCAGGGAAAATACCAAATTCATCAAAAATAAACGGCTTTAACCAGCTTCTTGGACAAAGAAGCTGGCAGTTTTTTTTCTGATTTCAATCAAAAATCATCTTCCTCCACATCAGCAACTTTGGAGCGAGGCTCGTTATTTTCTAACCATTCTTCAAACTCTCTTTCGGATTCTTCAAAACGACGGCGTTCTTCCTCTGGAGTCAACTTTCCAACAGCGCGATCGCACACATCATCGATATGTACCGTGCCATCTGCCAGCAAGTCGCCCAAGTTGTCTGAATGCCAACGGGAAACGGGCAACACTATCCGTTTTTTTGGCTCGGCTTCGCTCATATTAACCTCCCTCAAATAGTGTTGGCAATTAGCCCTGCACCAATATCTGTTTTAAATTGCCTTTCCATCCTAACAAAAACCCACTCTTTTAAAATAACCAAATCTTCTTTTATTACTAAAGCGATAGTTAAACCTCTACCTTCAGGATTAGTCAAGCCCAACTATCAGAAATCTAAATTAGGAATTAAAAACTTTGAGAAAATGGTATGGCAATTACTTTAGAACACTTCTGCACCAAAACAGGCAAGCCCATCATTATTGATGGACAGCCAGTGACAGAAACAATAGAACATTGCTTAGCCGAATATTTGGCTCCCAATGCCACTTACAAAATCGGGGCAGTCTACCAAGGCATCACAACAGAAGCTGACCTGCAAAAATTTTCTGAACAAGGACTCAGCTTACAATTTGCTGCCGATGACCGCTTTTATTTTATGAACAAACAATTACGGGAAAAGATATTCGACCAACCGCACTTCGGTGCTGCTTACGGGTCGAATATGTTCACGCCCTGCAAAAGCTTTGAAGAACAGAAAAACTTGCGCGTCCTAATAGTAGATGCTGCTACGGGTGAAAATGGCGGCATCTTGCCAAAAGAAGAAGCGATTAAACTGGTAGGCGATGGCGACGGCAAGATTGATGCCAAATTACATGAATTTTTGGGGAATGCACTGAATACACCCTTTCAAACTCGGTTTGGTATCAAGTCGCGGATTTCTGGACTAGAACCTAATGGAAATACGCCCGTCAACGAAACGTGGCAGTTAGGAAAAGGCACGTTTGCACCCCGCGACCTTTCTCAAGTCGGCAATAAATATGACCTAATTATCAGCACCGACCAACTCAAAGGACGCAAGAACAAGGAAAACCAACTGGGCATTTTGGGTGAAGATGGCAAATCCCTTAAAGTGGGTAACGAAATTAAACCCGGCGAGTACACTATGACAATAGGTATCGGTAACAAAACCGATGCTTACTTGGGCATTACTTCCACCGGACTTCAATTTTGGAATTCATTCCCTACTGGAGTACAAAATGATGTGCTTCCTCGTCTGGAGAAGCGCTTGGAAGAACTCAAGGAAATGGCTTCTGACCCTCGGAAAATTGCTAGGGATTATATCAAGGCGATGGATCGGAGGAATAAGTATCGCCTGCAAGAGGAATCAACATCGGAACAGGAGTTTGACTTTGACAATTTAGACTTAGATGCATTCGATAAGCTAGTGGACAAGGTATTTGGGAGTAGCGACCAAGAGTTGATGTATCGCATCCTCAAAGCCGATTTAGACGGTCACTGTCAGGTTTTGGAACTGCCTAAAGTTATTAGTAAACTTCAGGAACACTGGCGCGAACAATATCTCGATTGTGCGACGGGGAGATTTATCAAATTCGATTCAGCAATGGCACAAACTTGCCATGAACTCGCTGAAAATGAAGTGTGCATTCCCAACTATCCCGATGGGGCAGAAGTAATAGTTTATCGCGGCCCTACTGCCAATTCCAATACCGTTGATGTCTACGTTAATAAACATCTAGCCAACGAACCGCAGGATACTGGTACGATAAAGATGTCGCCCAAGGGACTGAAGCATTCTCTGTCGGATTGCGATGGCGATCGCATGGCGTATGCCCTCGCTTCTGAATTCCCTCATACAGCAGCAGAAATTAAGGAATGCCAGAAAGCAGAAAACCGCTATGCCGAAATTGTCAAACTGGATAAAAAGGCATACTCTGGCAGCTTTGAGCAGATTGCTTTAGATGCAATGGAAAACAAGATTGGCATCATCGCTAATCTGTGTATGAAAGGCATTGCACTAGAAAATGAGTGCGTTTCTGTGCCGAATGAGGAAGCTTTTAAGCTGATGTGGGATATGTCTATTGCTGCTGTAGGAATGCTGCAAGCAGAGACTGACCCTAAAAAACCAATTATCTACCCATCAGAAATCAGAAAGCAGATTGTAGAATTAGCTTCCTTTTATCAAGACGATTTGAAGCAAGGAGTTAATTTAAATCAGTTTACCACATTAGCTGAATATAATTCCAGTCGGACAGAAAGAAATTTATCGCTGTTAGATGAAGCCGAAGTCAATAAATTTATAGAAAAATCTCGTCACTTTTATCATGAAGCGGTTGGTCTTTTAGGAGGTCAACTGCAAATTGAAGTTGATAGAGGTAAAAGTGCTAACCGTTCTGACCCAACTATTATTAATGCCTGCAATGCCATTATCAAAAGCTTCGACCTAGCCCCTTGGGTAGAAGAGAAAAAAGTAGACGAGGTTTACGTCTCAAAACCTCTAACGGCGAAAGGCCACGGTGCCATTGACTTGATGATTCGTCCCACTAACGAAGCTTTTGAAGAGGGAGCGCTGGTGGCTCGTTCCACTCAGCAGTTTCAGGATTTATTTAAAGGGATAGAATATACGCCTGCCCAAAAGGATAAAGCGGCTGAACTAAAGAGAACTTACGACACCTTACTCAATCGAGCCATTGAGATAACTAGAGAAGTAGAAGAAGCTCCAGGCCCCAGAATTCTTGCGACCAGTGGTAGAGGAAATTCAATCGAAATTATTGGTCTAGCTGAATTTAAACATCCCAATGCCTTTGATACTAACAGGAAATTCGATATTAAACTGGTTGAGAATAATAATCCTAATGCCAAGGTTAAAAACAAATGGATAACGCTAGCTCCTGTATTTGATGCTTCAGGAAAGCCCGAACTAAAAAACGGCGAACTCAAATATACGCGATTGGGTTATATTGCTACTGAAAGTGCAAATAAATATCCCGAACGGATGAAACAATGGGGAGAACTCAAGGGACTGACTCCAGAAATTCTCCCTGGACTGACTCAAGCACAGGCGAAAGCGGCATTTAAACAAGCTAAAGAATTTGCCATGACTGCAAAAGAAACTATTCCCAAATCTCAAACAGAAGCAGTAGCAGCCGCAATGTGGGAACTTTCAACCAGCGGTAAAGATGAACAAGCTACCAAAAAGTCGTCTGCTGCCTTCGCGATGTTTGGAGATGAAATCGCAGGACGATTGCACAAACTACAATTTACTGATTTTGCAGTTGTTGGCACTCACAAACCCAGTAACGAACATCTAGGACGAAGGTGGGTGGGAGAGAAAACGAGTTGTGAAATTATACAAGCTCCTGACCCGGCTAATCCCGAACAAAACAAGCGCTGGTTTGTAGCAGAAGGAAAAAAACTGGGCGTATTTCGCAGCGAATCGGCTCAACTACCCATCGGCACTCAGTTTGAGGCGACGATTACATCTCCACCGGGAGCCAGCGTTATCGTTACCAGTAGTAAAGGCAATCAACTAAAAGTAGGACAGTTGAAAAAATATGCCTTTGCTGACCGAGAATGGCATGGGGAAGCAGGGGTTGTGACCATTCAAATTCAGAATGGCAAGTCTTCTACAGCACTTGCTTTAGTGGATGGCAAGCCGTTGGGAGTTATTGATAAGGAATCAATGACCCAATTAACTCAAAAATTGTCAGAAAAAGGTGTAAAAGTTCACAGTTTTCAATTTCAAGCCACTCTCGAATCAGCGCCTGCTACTATTGCCAACCTCAAAGTAGACCCGGAAACCGTCAAATATCCGGTCAATTGGACGAGAGAGGAGCCGTTAGTTAAAAACAAGAGATTGAGCTTGACTGATGCTCTGAAACCTCTGCTGATAGAGCGATATCCAGAGAAATCTTTTGGGCTAATGCACGACGATGAGGCCAATTTTAAAGCCTACCTTCTCTCTGGGGATGAATGGAAACCTTTGATGCAAGCTCAAGGAAAAGAAACCGATTTAGCCGAAGCTTTATCGAATGAGATTAATAGGAAATTTGGAGCTGAAAGTTTTCTAGGAATTGCTCAAAAAGACAATCGGCAGGAGCAGTATTTTGGCATTCTCATTCCTACTGCTCGGTCAGAAGAAAAGACGGCTGCTAGGCTAGTCGAAGCTTTCAACTTTCCTTTAGAATACGAGCAAATGCAGCAAGGACAGCACATAAAACTGATAGCTGTCCCCTTGGATGAAATGCTTGCACTGCTGTCCACAACTAAAGAAATGACTCAGCCTAATAAAGAAGTTAACCAAAATGCTGCCACAGATAAATCCAACCATATTGCTCCTGAGCTTATTACGAATCTAGCCCCGCATCAAGTGTTCGTCTTTGGGTCAAATACCGAAGGGCGACACGGAGCAGGAGCTGCCAAAGAGGCTGTTAAGTTTGGTGCAGAATACGGGAATCCTTCTGGGGTGCAGGGGCAATCTTATGCTATCGTCACCAAAGATTTAGCGAAAGGAAAGCGTTCTGTTCCGTTGTCTGATATTGAGGCACAGATAGACCAGTTTTTAGAGTTGGCTGCGGCTACACCTGAAAAAGAATTTCTAGTCACCAAAATTGGTTGTTCTCTTGCGGGATATTCTGAGTCAGAAATTGCTGCGTTGTGGCAGGAAAAACCGATTTCCAATAATGTGAAGTTACCAGCAGCTTTTATTACAGATAAAACTCAATTGGTAGATGTTGAATTGGGGTCAACGACAAGTAATGAGTCTCATACTTCAAAAAATCCTTTAAGCCACTTACAACCTCTTTCTTCTAGCGTTGCTCCTCACTTTTCTAAAGATGTTGCGATGGCTGAAATTGCGACTCAGTTTATCGGCATTTCTTCTGCACCACCGGATACGCCATCATCTACCCGCAATTATCAGGAAGCTTGGAGCGATCGCGCTAACACCGGAATCTACTCAAAAGATGATATTGTCATGGTATTAGGTTCTGGCCCCTGGCGCAGAATTGGCTCGGAACAAATTCAACAAACTTTGCAACAGCACTACGTGCCGTTGTTAGAAAAAGCTGTGGAAGCTAAAGCCTCATTTGTTGTGGGAGATGCGAAAGGATGCGACCAATTGGTTCAGCAATTCCTGCAAGAACGCGGCTATAATTTGGAGAGCGATCGCTCTGGATTTCTCAAAGCTACTCCGAACCTGCAAGCCGTTGCAACCTCTAAGACTGCTGACAACCAAGAAACCAGTGGGCAACTTCATCAAGCTACAGCAGGGCAAGTACCACAGGAGAAGCAACTAACCCAGCGAACCGAATGGGAAAAAGAAATGTTAAAACAAGCACTTGCTAGCTTGAAAGCCAATGCTGCTAATACGGGTGAAGAACTTCAAACCAGTACCTTCAATGACGGTAAGTACCGAGTAATTCTACACAAACCAACAGAAACGTTACAGATTGTAGATGAAGTTCAAGGACGAGGAACGCTATATAAGGCACAGAAAGAGAAATCTGCTACTAAATGTGAATTTACTGATGCTGAGAAGGAAATTTTTGCACAGTTGTATATTGAAAAATTACAACAAAGGCAAAATCTGCAACGTCAATCTCAAGCAATAGAACGAGAATAAAGTTCTAGTATTAAGCCACCGTTGATGAATTGCAAAGGCAGGTTTTTCCCTTACGGGTGCAAGATAATTGAGAGTCAGCAACCGCTACAAAAGCTGGCTTCAATGGAGAAACAGATGATGTACGAACTTCAAGACATTCAAAATCTTTTAACTGCTGCCATCGAAATTATACCTGCCGTATTCTTTACCTTGATGGCAGTAGACTTAATTGCTGGTTTAGTAAAACTGTGGGATTGTAATCTCTCGCAAACAAAACCGATTCTTCAAGTAGAATCACCGAATGAATTACTAGCACTTGCCACTCAAACTGCTACGCCAGAACCAGAAGATAAGCCCGAATTCCTACCATCAGAAATTCAAGCAAAAACAAGTTTCATGCCAGAAACTCCAGATGAAATTAACTCACAAGCGATCGCACTCTTGATCGAAAAATCCAAGCTGGCAAAAATTCGCACTGTTGCCCAACAATTGGGTATTGCCATTAAAGTCAACGGTCGTTATCAACGATTAGATTATCTGAGGGCGCAACTTTTTGCTCTCCTCAAATCCCAACCGCACGAAGTAACAAGAATTTTCGCACAATTGGAGGCGGAAGCTGCTGTCTGAGGGGTGCATCTGGACGCTTACGCTCAAAAACGGGCGAATCGCGTCTCACTCGTTAATTCACCATGACTGCACTAACAAAAATCAACGGTTTTGCTGCGGAAGCAACCGTGCAGCGACTCGCCATCCAATCTGGGTGCAAGCCAATCAAATTCGATACACCGCAGCTGGTGCGAATTGCTAAGGCTACAACTACTGGATGGCAGCGGCTAAAGCTGGCTTTGCCCCATCTATTGTCTGAGTATGGGCGACGCACCAAAAACGGAAAATATACAGTTGAGTGGAATGCCGTACCAGCCACCGTGATTCTAGACTATGTTTACGGCTTGGATGCAGTGTTCCTCTGGCGCGGATGGTGCATTGGCGTCGATGCCACTACTAATCGCAATGCTGTGGAAGAAAAACAGTTTAAACTCCAACTGCTTAAACCACTTTGGCAAGCATTGCACATTGACTCTTGCGCCGTCGCCCACGTTAGTACCAATGCCAATAAAAACGAATTTGTTGAAAATCTACGCCGCGTTATCAAAGGCGAAACTTTGATGCAATTGTAACTAATTATCCGTTCCTGCTGACGTTCGCACGTACAGCGGGGACGGAATACTAATTTTTTGGTTTTATGAAGAAGAAAAGTTTAAACCAACTGCTTCAAGAGCTGAATCATTATTACTATCAGCGACAAAACAACAAGCAGCATCGAGTTAAGCGTTTACTGACTCAACATATGCACAAACTCAACCGCCAAATCAGAATGCTAATTGATTCCCAGTAATTGCTGGCAGTGCTAACGCACAAAGGATTGCGAACAACAATAATCAAGGAAGGTTTGAACATGACTGCCACCGCTGTTACCGCAATTGTTTCTGACCGCAAGCAGGTCATTAAACTCTCTGAATTCAGCTTAATTAAATTGCCAACCCAACAGGGAAAAGACAGCATTGCAGGTCGTCTGAGATTCCCTCCAGGCTGCGATCGCGCTGCAATTCGGGAAATTATTAGTCTGCTGGTGCAACATCAGGCAACTATCCTATCTCAAGAGTGCATCGGCGATCGCATTGCCACTACTGGATGGTCAAGTTTGGTATTCAACGCACAGAGGCGAACTTACCAGCAGTTAATGCGAACTGCACATCCGTCCAACTTGAAAGTGGTGCGAGAAAGTACCGAGATGTTGCTGCAAGAACTGGAGGGTTTTGCAACATCTGGAAAAGCCACAGTTGAAACTGAAACTCAACAATCAGCCCAAACAGTTGACGTTCGCACTGAATCGACTGTTGAAACAGAACCAATAGTTGAAACTTCTGCTGAGATAGCAGAGTGGTTAGTTATCTCGGATGCAGATAAAACTGAAGACTTGGCTTTGGCAGATGTAACCACAGCCCCAACAAGCACTTACGTTACAGCCGAACAACTGGGTCAACTAACCCTCGCCAAGCTCAAGGAATTAGCATCTAAGCATAACATCCAAGGCCGCTCAAGCATGACAAAGAATCTGGATACTGCCCATCAGCTACTCATCCCAAAATTGGTGGGTATGGTAACAGTTGCCGAACTTTAAGCCGAAAAAATTGTATCCCGCTCTCCGAATTGAGTGGGATATTTTTTAATAAATCTGTTACCAAAATCTGACGCATTTAGTTGAGTTATGAGCGTTATTCCAGAAGGTTGTAACTGCTTTAAATCTTTGACAACTAATACACGAAGAAAGCCTAACGGCTGAAAAATAGCGAAACTTAAGCAGGGATTTGTATTATGACTATTACTCTAGGTTCGCTTGGCATTCGCACCAACAGCCGCAAGCTGCTCAATACTGCTGTTGAGTTAGCAGAGTCGCGACTGTATTTCCAGGCACTAGCTGATGGTACTGTTGAATCTCACAACGGGAAGGCTGTGCGTGCCAAACTTTATCAACAGCTTGAAGAAGCTAGCGATGATGAGTTGCTAGGGTTGTGTGAGAAACTGCTGATGCTGATTGAAGTGGGTAAGCGTTCTAGCGATCGCTACGAACGCATTCAAGCAGCGAAAGCCAATAAGCCTGAAACTACCGTCAGCGAAGAGTTTTAAACCCCTAACCCACTTCCAGACGGAAGTGGGTTGATTTTTGCATTCGATAGTTATTCGGCTATCGACTATTGTATGTAGCTAAATTCAATAGTCGATAGCTTTTGAATACACTTTACCGTTAATTTTGAAAATCATCCTCTAACTTGTCTAGCAGGTCAGATACCCAAAACAAGTAGGCTATAAAAGCATACTGTTTCCCTGTTTCTAGCCGATTAGCCCATTCAACTATTCCTTTTAAATCCATTGCCACCTCACCCTGGAAATCGGAAGTTGGTAAAACCTGATTGTGTAAAGCTTGTAAAGCTTCCACTACTGTCGCTAAATTTGGACGGTTTTCATAGTCAGAAGGTGAGAATTCTTTGAAAGAATTTCCTATTTCCACCTCTGTATCTAGCACTAACTGAAAAGCTTCATTCATTAGAGCGGCTGGACGTTGAATATACTGTTGAAATTCTTCTTGTCCTTGCTCGTCTAAATCAGGAAGTCTTTCAAAGTCTCGAATGTGTGCTGCTAACAGCGATAGCTGGGACACACATGCCACTAGCTTATTCCCAATTACTAAACGCGGCTCTGTCCAAGTCATTAACCTCAATTCCGTTAAAGCATCTGGAGGAATAAAATGGGGAGCTAAATTCCACCACTTTAATTCAAGCTGTTCTTCATTTGATAACAGAACAGTTAGGTTAATGTGCCATGCCGTAGCATTCAAAGACTTGCCTTTGACTAAGGGTACAATGGCAACAAAAGGCCAATTTAAGTCAATCACATGGTGTCGCAAATCCTTGTTCTTAACCTCCAAAAATGCCTGCCAAATTGCAGTCAGTACACTCTCCAATGAGTTGTATACTTCTACTGTATTTTCGCCATCAATTTTTATCCACAGTGTCCGTTCCTGTCTCCAAAGAACCTCTTCAGATACAATCTGAATCCGTAACTTGTCAGAGGAAATATTTCGTAACTCTTTTTTGAGATTGTTTCTAATTCCTCTTTTAATAGTATCAAATCGACTTGCAGACTCTTGCACAGGATTCTTTAAGCGTAAATCTGGCTGAGATGTAAATAAATACCAGAGATTCCATACACGCCTATAAACTACCTGTTCTTGACCATCCAAAGACTCTAATTCCTTGTCACTTATAAATTGAGCGAGAAGCTTTCTAAATTCCTTGTGGAACTTAGGCAAAGCTTGGATTGTATTAGATAGATTGAAATTGGATACGCGAATCACATCAGCTTTTATTCCATGCTGTTCTGCGATTTCAAGAATTTTGCTTTTAGTTGCCTTATCCTTCAATCCTTTTCCCAGGGCTGGTTTTAATGCCATTGCATGAATGGCTTGATCAAAAAAGTTAGAAAGAGTCCAGGTGTAAGTTCCAAAATCAGTTAAAAAAGGCTTGTATAATTTGAGGAACAAACTTCGCTTGCTGACAACGGGTAACTTTTCTTTAGCCTCTTGACTACGTGAATCAGAGCTTAGTTCATCAACAAAACCCCATTCATCAACAGCACAATGGGGAAGCAAGGGTTTGTTGCATAGGATATGCCGACAATAATACCATCTTTCTGAGTCAATTAATTTGCCAATTAACTGAACGTTCTTTGAGTGACGGAAGTATACTTCTAAACCCTGTTCTAGTTGTTTAATCGCTTGGAGTATAGTCTGTCTAAGATTGAAAATTAACTGTGTATATTCCTGCCAAGTTTTAGGTCTAAAAGGTTGTAGTGCCAATCCTCTAAATGTTGGATTAACTGAGAGCAGCCATGAGACAGGAAAATATAACTTGGAAATACCTGTCTTTTGAGTTTCATCGAAGGGAACCTCACCTGACCACACCCTATGACCGTAACCTTGACAAGCATAGAGTTCTCGATCTGGCAGCAGTCTTCTTAATAGTCCGCATCGCTGCACTGCTTCTTCATGTAAGCGATTTTTAGTAGTTTCTGCTTCGCCTTCATCTTCAGATTGAGAACCATTTGGTTGCTGAATATCAATAATGAAGTGAGCCGTAAGTTTTTGTCCATCATCTTCCAATGCTACTGTTTATGTTTTTTGCCGAAAACGCTTTATAAGTCTAGAGCGATTCATCTCTAACCAAGAACTAAAGTTTTCCTGATATCCGTAAGATAATCCCAGCATTAAATCAGCCAAGATATCAATTGGTAGCGCATCAATTGCTTGGTCAATCTCAGCATTAGAAAGCCATTCTGCAAGAGGCCAGGAAACTCCCAAATGCCCTATCCAAAAGATTGTTTCTGCCATACCAGACCAATCAGCATCATATGATGGTTCTGTAGGTTTTTGAGTCCGACTTGATAACCATGTTTCAGCACGTACAAACACCTGCTTCTTATCAGTCTGACGAGCTTGAAAGGCTTCTATTCGCTGCCGTCCTTTTGGAGGGATCATGTCTCCTAAGTTACTTAACCACGATCCCCCCCAACCGGGAGTAGCATCTGCAATATCGCAATCTAGTACAACTATAAAACCAGTTCCCACCTCTTTATATATTTCTGCAATCAGTTGTTTATTGGCTTCAGTGTATTCCTTAATGCCTAACCAAATTAATGCCCGTGTCACTCCTGCTATTGCAGTCCACTGTTTTGGCTGATAGCAAGCAAGAGACTTTAGCAGAGGTTCAATTTCTGAACGGTGACGCGAGAAGGCGTAAAGGAGAAAGCTTTCAACATCACCTTCAAAGATAAATGGCAAACAGATGCTAGCGCTTTCTGACCACGGTGAAAATATTGGATCGATTAGAAGGTCGGCAAGTATTGCTGAACGTATAGGATGCAACCCTTGTATCAGGGAACCATCCGCACTAAGCCTAAGCAAATACTCTTTTTCAAACAGTTCAAAAGTTCTCTTTGGCGCAGTTAAAGCTAAATGTTTGACAAGAGGTTTAATCTGCAACTGAGATTCAAAGGCTGACGCTACAGAAGCCAATCTCAGAAGTTCAATTTCTGCATCACTTAACTTCCCTGTCCTGACTTCCTCCTCAAGTCGTCTTACTTGTTGTGAGAGCCTTTCTCGAAGAGAATTTCCCTGAGTCACCAAGTAGACAAATTCCATGAGGGGGCCTTCACCACCAAATTTGTTCCAGGCATCCTCAAAAGTCAGGAATTCTGCTGGCAGCTTCTTATTTGTAAGAGATTGATAAATTTCCTGCGCCTCAGTCCGATTGAAGGTGAGTTCAACTCCAGAAAACTGAAGTTCAGCACCAGAAATACTGGCTCGACGAAAATCTTCTTCGCGAACCGTGACCAGAATACAAATGTTTCTGTGAGTAGATAATTGCTTGACTAACTCAGTCCAACCAATGTCATTCGGTGAAACATCCAAGTAAACGGCAATTGGTATACCAATTGCATTAGCTTGACCTGCTATAGCCGTCGCAATACTAAGAGCATGTTCTCTACTATCAATTAGTTGAACTTTAAATCGCCATTGGTCTGGAAAGAACTCGTGAAGATAGCGAAACGCTAAAGTAGTCTTGCCTTGACCAGAAGCCCCGTGAATAATAACAACTCTATTTTCTTCAAATTTCTTAGCTATTTCTTGTAACTTTTTATGACGCAAGACATCAACTTCACCCAGAATATGCTCGTAACGAGCTGAAATCCCACGATAAAATTCATCGGATAACTCATCTTTTACTTTAGCATCAATATCCTGCTTTTCCAGAGGTACGATCGCAGTAAACCACTCTTTGTGATGGGCAGCCCGTTCAGCTAAAAACCGCCCGACTTTGTTAATCCTATCAACCAGATCACGTCGAGTTATCTTGCGCTTGTTTTCAGCACATATATACAGCCAATAATTTAATAGTTCAAAGGCCGACCCTGCTGGATCTACACCCGTTAAAATCTCTTTGAGGAACCTGTACAAACTCTCTGTTAGTGCAGCCTCTTTTACAGGAATTAACTGTATTTTCGCCAAGAGTCTATCTGCTTCTACCTCGGACAGAAATTTGCGCTCGCTGAGTTTTCTGGCTACAGTTTTTCGTTTATTATCATTTCCCCCACAAGCTTGGCGCATTTCCTGACCTATTTCGCCGAAACTAGCGATACTGATTTTCAAGTCAGAGTTGTTCTTCAACAGTTGAGCTACTCTGTAAAAGAAAGAATCGCTTTTGTCAGGATCAAAAGAGGAAAGTGCCAGATTTCCACTGTATGCTTTAACCTGTACTACTTCCACTAGATTGTTACCAGCGTCAAAAATAGCTAGGTCTTCTTCACCTTCAGGCTGAAAAGTAAAGTTCGCGCTGTCATTGAATTCAAGTAAGCGCGAAAGTGTGTACAACGCTTGGAGGCGATAGCCACGATAGGCAGGCGTAGCGTCAGATTGTGAGGATACGGACATCTGTATTGTCTGAAAATGCGAATCCGCTTTAGAATATTTCTTATATTATGACACTATCAAGATAAAATAGCTTTTAATTACTTCTCAAATACTCAAAGCAATCAAAGCCACAACAGCCACTACAACCCTTATTGCATCAGGAAGATCAACTTTCGGACAAACCCCAACAGCAATAAGCCCAAACAAAAAAGCCCGAAATGGGGAAACGAATGCAATAAATATTGATAAAATTCCCACGCTCACCGTCAGTATCCAGCCACAAATCGCTTGGATAGTTCCCAGTGCCTTCATAAATCTACTGTCCTTATTTATTGTTGCTCCTTTATCGCGGTTTTTTCACTCTCAACAGACAATACTCCGACACAGCTCCCTTTCCCTTCTCCCTAGCAACTAACGATTGCTGGGCAGAAACTTTAGTGCAATTAAGATGAGTCAAACTCTCCTCATTCCAACTAACAATATTCCTTGCCAACTGCCCTTGAGCACTTTTCGCCCAGCGCAAAACTTCTGCATCATCCAAAGTGATTTTTCCCCCCGGTGCATACCCACCACCCAGCCACACCGGAACCGATAATCCTGCCAACACCCCAAACCCAATTGCTGCCATCAACAACCCCATCGCTGGTAGCATTAACCTCAACCGACTTCGCTCCTTCGATTCGCAATGAGCAATTAATCGGTCTACCATGCGACGAATTTCAACTTCCTGCCCCTTGACAGCCGTGCGCTTCGCTGTTTCCAAATAATCGTAAATTCCCTCACTCCACCGCTCAAACAGATGCTTTAGTTCCTGGGGTTTATCCTCCAAAATCACCTGCAACTGCCCCGTTGCCAGCATCACCAAAAACAGGGGGTCGTTGGCATTAATATCGTATTGCTTAGCGATCGCTAACACCCTTCTTTGGTACTCGGCATCCTTATCTACCAGCAACTTCACCAAAGCTGGTAGCTTTTCATCGGCAACCGAAAGCTCTTTATTCGCTTCTTTAATGCTAATCACCATATTCCATTCCTTGAGACTTCTGCTTGCTCTCTTCCATCGCGTTAATTGAAACTGCTTCAACCGTCGCCCACCTTGTTTCTCCCACCTCCGATTGCCTTAAAACCTCCGCAAACATCGCTGCCTCAACCGCCTCCAACTCATCTAAAACCTCCCCCTCTAAAGTGGCTGCCAGTACCGTATGTCCGTTGCTATCAGAACGCAGCACGAAGTATTCTGCCTCAGTATGAACCGTCACAACGCCAAACGGCGGCAGCACGAACTCGGTTGTCTCCCCCTGTCGATACGCTGCTACAACCGCGTCAATTAGGGCATTTTGGACTTGCAGGCGGTCGGATTCATCCAAACCCATCAGATGCTCTTTAGGCGATACCTGAGCAATAGTTCCTTCTTCAGGTTGCACCAGAACTTGCTCCTCATCCAGCGCCACACCTGCCTCTGAATCCTGTTCGAGTTCGCCAACAAGTAACTCTCTCAACACATCCAGACGGGGAATTGCGGCAGCAAATGCGGCAACTTGCGGGTCGTACCGTTCAACCGAATCTGCATCATCAGAATCGCCATCAAAATTATTGCTAACAGCTGAATCCACAGCCAAAGATAGGGTTGGCGTAAGCTTTTCTCCCCACAAACTGCTAGAAACTTGCTCCAATGCTTCCTCCATCGAACTAAATTCCCCACCCGGTGCTAAACTGCTGCTGGGCGAAAGACTCCATTCTCCCGCTGCATTGACGTGACCGGATGCCACTTCCCCACTAACGCTTACCAAGAACCACTCCGACCTGATTCCCATCGCATTGAGGTCTGGGTTGCTAGTCGGGAAAATAAACAAGCGTCCCATATAGGAATCTCGATGGAAAACATCGCCTAATTGGATATCTTTTGCGTCCGCGCTCGCGCTAGCTTCGCCCGCTTCGGCGATTGCGCTGGGCGCACGCTTCGCGAACGCATCAATTTGATTGCCAAACATTGAAACTCAATCCCATAAAACGCTACAAATATAGGACTTATACCAAATCCGGATCGACAACCCCTCTTATCTTCTTCCTCTTCTCTTCTTGCTTCTTGGCGTTCTACTCTTCGAGAAGCCGCTATCGCGTCTATGGCGTCTTGGCGGTTCATTCAAAAAGGGGGTCATCGAAGCGGATTTAGTATTACGCAAATGGCGTATTTTTTCTCTCCGGGTGCGTGACGCTGCGAGAATATTTGAACGTAGCAATGAGACTTGTAGCGTCACGCACCAACCATCAATTGTGACACTTGGCTTTAGTCCTGAAATACTTGACCCCTAACTTGCAGCCGATTGCTGATGACTTAAAACCGAGTCCAACCCTAAAACCCTCCCTGCCTTTTGCAATTCCTTTTCAAACTGATCCAGCCAGCGAAAAACTCGACTGCGATTGCTCAGCGTCATCTCTTTCGCACTAGCCGCATCGCTAAACGTTAAGCTTTTCTCATCGATGAAATCGTACATTTCCTCGTACAAATCGGGCATCGTTATTTCAATCCCCCCCTTGCCTTCAAAAATTGTCTTAGTTTCGCTGTTCTGCCAACGGGTAAACTTTTCCTTTTCCCCAAAAAACAAATTGAGAACGACCAAATAATCTAACTGTTCTCCTCGTCCTTCACAGTAAGTCATTAATTTCTTCAACGCATCAATACAGTCCTTAGTGCGGGACATTACCGTGACCATTGTCAACTGATATCCCAACTCTTTCACTTGCTTGAATAAAGCCAACTCTTTCTCCATTTCCTCGAAAGCTTCTCCCGAAGTTCCTGGCAAATCAACCAACGCTACATCGGGTTTGTGGGCATCCAAATCGTCGAGCAAAGCATCGTACTTACCGATTTTGAAAATGTTAATTTTTTTGACTTGATGAAGCTCGTTGCCGTAATACCGATGCAGTTGTGCCGAACGTTCGTCAGCATCGAAAGCCAGACAGTTGATTTTGTACTTGCGATATACATCCAACAAACCTCTAGCACAGGTAGTTTTTCCCACTCCGCCCTTTTCGTTGAAAGTATATATCACGCGCTTAGTCAGAATTTTCTCCACAGAGGCAACCATTTTATTACTCCTAGTTCTCGCCATACTTGAATAACTCGCTAATAGGTTTTCTGATGAAACGACATGCCCGACACGTTCCACTGTTCTGTTTCCAAATCATCGACTTCTATTTCTTCATCTTCCTCCTCACCATTTGATGCCTCAATCTGGTAAGCAGACGGCGAAATAGCAACGTTCATTAACGCAGTGCCGCCAACGGATGCCGGGTCTATTTTCCACTCCGCACACATGCGAATAAACTGGTCGAATAGCGTATGCAGCGAATCCTTAACTGCCAACAGTATTTCAGGAGAATTTTCTTGACCCGAAAGCGCTTGAGCCGTGTAAAAAGCACAGATTGCTTTTAGCATCAAATCCTTCTTGGTTTGAGATGGATGCAAATCCCGGTTCTGAATGTAACTCAATACATTAGCAACCAAAGAATCTTCTAACGGTTGGTAGCACCATTCAAATTTCATTTGCTTAACCACGATGCCCCACCACCTCTTTTCCTACCGAATCTGTTAGTTGCTTGGCAGCTGCTTTAGCCCGCGCCTTAACGCTGGCAGCGTGATACTCAGATAGCGCATACACGTCCGCTAAACGGCTGCCCAAATCGTATTTATCCAGTTCCGGTGGTACTTGTACCTCGCCGTGCCACACGAGGGTTGTAGACTGGAATGCAGCCAACAGTTCGTTCTTCAAGTAATCGGTTGTGCCTCCACAAAGAATCACACCCGATAGTTCGTTCTCTGCTGGCAGCACTTCTTGCAGCCATGAAGTCAAGGCGATCGCATATTCAGTTCTAGCCGACTGTACGGCGACAACGATTTTCTGTACTTGAGCCATTCGCTGTTCTGCATCAGCGATCGCCACCAATCCCATAAAGTGATGCGGTTTCGGATCGCTGTTGGAGGAAGCGATCGCCACTGCCAAGGCGTTTGGCAAAAGTCCCGAAGTGCGTTCCATCACCAAATCAACCATCCTCGCCATACCCAGATTGGTTGTTTTCCCCTTATCCAACACGCCGCGACGGGACACCAGCACGCTAGCATTGCGATAACCCACCTGCACAATGGCAATCGTCCAGCGCTTGGCGCTCTCACCCTTGTTCTTGCAATACATCATGTAGATGCCGCCGCCTTCTGGAAAGCACTCGTAACTTGTGAGATTGACCCGTAATTCACCTGCGGGCGTGTCAAATCCCAACAGCGCCTCTTTTAGCATTGGCTCTAGCAAATACGAATCCTCAAACTCTCCAGGCGGCAATAGTAAAGCCAATGACAAATCAAAGGCAGCAGGTAACTTATACTTCTGCTTCACCACCCACACCGCAGCTAACGTCTTGTATACTGCTAGCTCGTACTTTCTCGGTCGGAGAAAAGAAGACGCAACGTAGGCAGTTTGCGCTAGATACCCCACGGCTCGATATTGTTCGCCGACTCCCACCCAAGCAGCATTTTCCGGGTAGGCATTGCACAAATTGTTCTGAGTTTTACTTATCAAAGAAGTGCGAGGTACTTCAATGACTTCTGGTTCCATATACAAAACATGGGGCGTGCTGCCTTGAATTTGAACGATTCCCTTCGTCCCGCTGCCTCCGAAATCCAGAGTCAACGTGGCTCTTGGATATGCTTTTTTGCTCAATCTGCTCATTGCTGATTGCTGGACAACAAGTCACTAACTTTTTCATTATTAGCAACTGGTTGATTCTGATTCGCTATACCTATAGGCGTCTATAAACCTATCGCTTTTGACGTATTCTGGAAATAAGAGTTTTCAAGATATTGCAAGAAATTGCCAGATTTTTCAATCGATTTTCTTTCAAAATCTGGGCGCGTTTTCGCTTGATTTTTCTTGTTTTTTCTTCTCTTGTACCTACCTTTTTTTCCCCATCTCGCAGGAGCAAGCAGTGGCGGAATGTACATCTCTTTGTTTGTATAATAATCTGTCGCCGCCACGCTTGTTGGGGGAGTTCCCCCAAACCCCCCGAACGGTTTGTTGTGCGAGGACAACTATTGACGTTCTTATTTTTAGTTATTTGTATATAAAGTTGGAGGAATCCGATCGGCTGTGAGGATAACCACCTTGAGTATTACTCCGGGTTCGTGAGCTTCATCGGTCAGACAAATCGCACAAGCTTCCGCGATCGCACCTCCAAAGGCAGGTGTAATCGCAGGAAGTCCTTGGGTAAGGTTCGGCATTATGGTTTTAAAGAATTGGATGATGACTTAAGCTATGCTCATCGTGAGTAACACTTCACCAATTCTCAACTTGGCGATTGTGGATCGGCTTGAACTCCTACTGGCGAATATAATTAGTAAAGACGAAATATCCCCATTTGTCGAATACCACCAGACATGGCACTGATTGAATATCTAGAACATGATGATTGGCGCTCCGTTCTCCGTAGGAGTTTTGAAGGAGCGATCGCGTGGGAGATTGTTTAGGCGATTGGTGCGATCGCATTTCCACTCAAAATTTTAGTTTGCCTAATCAACCTCCATAAAACGAATCATGCTAGATGGACAAGCTTCCAACTCCGAAACGATCGCAAAGGAAACCCAAGAGTTTGAATTAGTCTCAATTAACCTGATCTACGACTACCCCGTTCATTGGAGTCGGTTCAAAACCTTACGAGACTTCGTTCAGAATTTCTATGATGTCGTGCATTGGTCTGAGTGGAACAATCGATTTTCCTATACCTTGGCTGATGGAATACTGACCCTAAAAGCCCAAGATGTTGAATTTAGTTATGATTGGTTGCTGCATATTGGCGCATCAACCAAACGCGAGACGGCTGGCAACTATGCCGGACACTTTGGTGAGGGTTTTAAGATTGCGGCGTTGTGCGGAGTCCGCGACCACCACTGGACGGTTAAAATGCTTTCTCGTGATTGGGAGTTAGAGGTTGTTACCACCGATATAACTGTCGATCGGCGATCGCTCAAGTCCCTGGCTTACAAAATCAAAAGTGGACAGCCCGTCAGGCAAGAAACTATCCTACAACTCTCTCCCTTTAGCGACAAAACACTGCTCGATAGCGTTCTTCAGAGCTTTTACTATCCCAGCAATCCGCTATTCGGTCAGCCAATTTGGACCTCAGCGACCTGTGCAGTCTATGGGCGATCGCAAGAACAGAAACCCTTTGGATATCCACGCACCGATCGAGATGATGGTCCAGGCATTGTATTTGCAGGGTATCAGGCGGTGGGTTCATTTGAGTATCCACTGATTTTCTGTCTGCATGACTATCGACAACTCGATCGCGAACGGAATGCGTTCTATCGGATGAATGTCATCGACCTGATTCGGAATACTGTATCGCGTCTCCCCCCAGAGGCATCGGTTGTTGTTCTTCAGGTGCTAAAAAGTCGCTGGTACGATCGACCGCGAAAAAAATATGACTTTGAATCCTGGCATGGCATCGTCAGTGCGCTAGTCAGAAATATTGCTGCTTCGGCAGAACAGAAGACACTCTGGCAGCAAACCTATCCTAATTTGTTGGTTGCCAATATGGTGAAGCGCAATGATTTACCCAAGTATAATCGCCGTCGGCAAGCGCTCGATTGGCTGAGACAGTCGGAACGGTCGTTTCGCCTGGTTCAAGAGGCATTTCTGGCGTTAGGTTATCCAACATTGGAAGCGGTTTGCGAACAATACGATGGCTTTAGTGTTACCCGCGATCCTGACGCTTCTGAACGAGAACGGGTGGAGATGCTCGAGCAGTTTACTAGATTATTAGTTCCAGATCTAGTTGCCGTCATACCACTGCCACCCTGCAAGATAATCAAAAGTGAAAAGGCGGCTTGGCGTGGGATGACTGCCTGTATCCCGCTATCTGGAAAAATCTCCAAGTTCCGTGGGATTACGATTCGATATCGGTTGCCCTATGTCGCGCTCAAATCATCATTGCTGCATTCAGCCAATTTCGGGACTGCGCTCAGCACTTATCTGCACGAACTCGCGCATATGTTTGGTGGCGATCGCTCGGCTTCATTTAGTCAAGCGTTGTCGGAACTGATGGACGTGACTTTGAGCAATGCTCGTTTAGTTGCCCAGTGGCAGGAACAGTGGGAAAGGCATGGTGCATCATTGTCCGAGCCAGCGTCAAACGATGAATAGTGAGGGTTGGATTTCAGGAAACGCGATCGCATTCCTTCTTTTTCTATTTCATATCAGCGCGATCTCCCTTCTGAGAAGAAATTTAAGGCCGTGGCTCGAAAACAATTTCTTCATAAAATTGCTCGATCGGCAAACTTAGATTGATACTTTTCAGCTCGACTCGATCGCCCTCTCGATAGCTAACGATCGTCCATTCACCAGCATCATTTTTATGATAGATATCGATCGCAACTTCATCAGAGCTTACGAGTACATAATCAACAAGACAAGGATTGCGGCGATACTTTTCAAACTTCTTCCCGCGATCGTAGGCTTCGGTACTATCGGATAAAACCTCCACAATCAGGCAGGGATAAGTAATATACATCGCATTCTCGCGATCTCGATCTCGCTCGTCACAAGTAACACTCAAATCTGGATAAGTATAGTTAGGAGTATTGAGAATGTTAACCTTTAAATCTGAGTTAAAAACATTACAATTACTTCCTCGCAGATGAGGTCTAATCGACAACAAGAAATTGATAGCGATCGCACTATGATTTTTAGTGCCTCCACTCATTGCATAAACACGACCATCGATCAGTTCGTGCTTTTCTAGCTGCTTCTCTTCCCAAGCAAAATACTCTTCAGGCGTAAAGTGCCGATCGTTATCTCGTGCTGCTATCATAAAAATACTCCGTTAATCCAAATCTATAGTGAGATCGCTAGTCAATCTGCTGCACCCGAATTGTTAGGTTTTGGAAGATGTTCGATTGTTACGTACAGTATAGCGTTGGTTGCCATCATACAAGCGGCTAACCTCACACCTTTTCAAAGCAGCGTGAACTTCCGAGGCACTCATGCTCAAACTAGACGCGAGAGTGCTGTACGTCCAATCCCTATCCTGCCAACTGTGAACTTTCAGTAAAACAACAATATCTTGAGGTTTTAGCACTGGCAAACACTTTTAGATCCGGCTAATGTTTAGCTCCAGATATATTCTACATTCGCCATTCGCAAATAGCGAATACTCAACCTATCGCTAAAGCGGTAGGATTGCACATTGCTTTTGTCAGATGCCTATCTTTGTGACAGATTGTCAAGCTAAAGGGTAACAACTTACTCATGGCGATCGCCCATGACGACAACTCCACCTAAGCGAAATACCAAACAGCGCACCATCCAATTCAAAATTATGCTGACTCCAACAGAAAAGGAAAAATGGACGACATTAGCACAATCGGCTGGTTTGGACATTTCCGAATTAGTCAGGCGGCGGATGGCAGGATGTCGCATCCAAACCGTCCCCGAAGCTAATTGGCAGTGTTACTGGCAATTGTTGAAAATTGGCACTAATATCAATCAAATCGCCAAAGTACAGAATACAGCAGTTGCAGACGGTACAATCCCACCCCCCATCGACCCCATCCCTTTTGACCAGCTATTAAGACAGATTAACAAATTACGGTTACACCTAATTCTGGGTGCTGATAATCACCCCAACGACAACAGCATCATAGAAGAAACTGATGATTGGGAAAATTGGTAAAGGTAAAGGTTTCGCCGGATTAACCAAGTACATTTTACAGAAAGAAAAAGCCGAACTGCTAGTCACTAATTTAGCAGGAGAAACACCCCAAGATTATTACCGCCAACTAGCAGCAACTCGTCAACTCAACCCCAGAGTTCAATCCCCCGTATCGCATATTAGCATCAGCTTTCCCCCCAACAAAAAACCTCCCACCGAACAGTTAGAACAAATTGTCGAAGGTACGCTTCAAGGCATGGGATTTGATAAAAATCTATACTTCGCTGCTACTCATTCTGACCGTAACCACTTTCACCTGCACATTGCCGCATCGCGGATTAATTCCGATGGAAAATGCGTGTCCGACTGGTGGGATAAGCGCCAATTAGAAAAAGTACTCCGAGGGTTAGAACAACAATTTAACTTAACACCCGTACCATGTTCCTGGGAAGTAGATCGCAGCGCTCCCTCTACGGGACAAAAGCGGCGGATAATGCGAGAACAGAAAGAATATCTACAGGGTAAGCGAAATACACCAGCACAACGTCCTGTCATTGATCGGATTCAGGATGCAATAGAGGAAGCGATTCACCATGTGACGACTACACCGAATGCAAATCGCCGCGATTTCACCAGCTACGTACTTGCACTAGAAGAAAAAGGAGTTCTAGTTGCAGCTAAAGTCACGCGAGAAGGTGTAGTAGACGGACTGCGCTACGAAATGGAAGGAGTAAGATTTCAGGCAAGTAAATTAGGTCATACTCAAAAACCAACTATACCCGGATTGCAAAAACAAGGCGTAAATTTTGACTTAGAAAGAGATGCTCGAACGCTAGCCAATAGAGCTTATAGTAACAAACAAAAAGACAAGCGATCGCCTCTAACCATAGAAAGGCTGATTAAAGCCAACCCAGCAAATAGAAACTTGGCAATTCCTACACCACATAGTTTAGGTAACTTTCAACCTAATCCCCCCACAACTTTCCCACCCGATGAATCAATGCTAGCGATGGAAGAACCGCAAATAAAATTGAGCGAGCCAACTTTAGCCCCCTACTGGAATGAAATAAAATCGCTCCTCACAACCAACAAACTACCACCTCAACCAAACGCACCAGAACAAGCAAATAGAGAATTGTGGGAAAAGTGTATGCTGCGTTCAGCGATTGAGCAATTAGAAAAGGCTAACACCAGCAACAATCCAGACTTTGAAATTGCCACCTTTGAGCAACGTTACTGCGCCATCCGCCACAATCCCACCTTGATGCTGATAATTGCTGACAGTTTCAAACAAGGGCAACACATCCGGTATGCTGCTCAAAAAGGGCAAAGAGCAAGCATTTGCAATTTCAACGATGAAGAAAAACAAAGGTTTTTGAATTTCCCCGAGAACTCTAGCCAGCCAATGCGACAAAAAGACGAACAACTAGAACTTTAAACTCATCATCTCTCCCTTGTGTTAGTAGCAGATTAATTCAAATAATCTGCTAACATCTCTTGACCCATTTGGCTGAGAAAGTTGCCCTTGCCAGATTGATTCAAATACCGCCAGTATTGAGCAGTAACCGACAAGGAAATCATCTTAGAAAGACAGCGATTGGGCAGCATCGCTTTCTGCGGGTTTACCCCTATCTTTTTCAGGAAATTTTTAGAACTGTGTTCGCCTTGCCCAACAGAAACAGCAGCTTGCCGGAGCGTTACTGTCTTTTCTCCATTCTCCAGTTTATAGACAACGATTCTCAGGCATTTGTACGCCATTCTGATTCGTTCAATCACACGTAACACCTTCGCTGAGTTAGTCGATTTGTTAGCGTGTTCGCCTGCTTTTTTATCTCTGGAAAACATGATTTCAACCCCTTGTGTCTACTAGGATTGGATGTTTTACAAGCTGGTAAATGCACCCTAGTAGACCTCAACTGATATTTATTGAAAACCAGAAAAAGCTGAGGTTTTACTAACAATTTCTAAATATGGCATTAGCTTTGATGAGATTGGTAGTCCATTAGTGATAGTTACTCTATCTCTTTTGGTTGATTTATGCTCAAAAGTTTTCTTTTCATTAAAGCTTTTTGGGTTGATTTTTAGCTTACATAATTATTCATATAAAATTTATTTAAGTTTTAAAATTTACAGGAGTTACCCGGAGTCCGAGAAAATAAAGAGAGTAACATTGAAATATTCAAATAATTTTTAATCGCCCAATTAAAATTTGGCTATCTTTTGATAGGTTTTAGATTTGTTCCACAGTTACGTACCAGATTCATTCTTGCCATTGCTTCGCTAAGGCAGGCATTGTATAGTTGCCGTGCTGCTTGAAAGCGAGACAGCAATTGCTTCTCCTGAAGGCTGTCTACAATTAATGGCAGCTCTGTTAGGAATTTTGATGTCTTACTTTTAGCCAATTACTATCACCTCCTATTAATCGGTTATCAAAGTATATGTTGCTCAACTGCCCACAAGAATCAATATTAATTAAACTTAATATTGACGGCGGTTAAAACCGCCCGTGCCGCGTTTGGACTCCGCAATAAATTTACGGGGCGCAAGACCACGCTCCCGTATTTTTTAGGTGTGCTGCGCCAGTTACTTAAGAAGTTTATTCCCGGTGTTCAAGACTTTTTCTTGGGATTGAAGACAGTTTCAATCGCGCGGTCTACTATTATTTCGACAGCCTCATCTGGATAACTCGATGTAGGAGCTTTTCTCCCCGATAGCTTTGGAGGTTTGGTTCCATACTTTTCTAAATAAAACTCATCGGCAAACTCTTGTATTAGCTGGATTTGCGCTGGGTTTGACTTCAAGTTCAACTCCTTTATTCGTTCGGCTATTGTCCAATTTTTTTTACGCTTGGTGTTAGCCCCAGCGGGGACTGAACCGTTGTCATTATGGCTGTTTTCACTCTGCTCTGAAGTAGTTTCAATTGTCTGCTTAAAATAGTTTTCCAGAATCGGAATTACAGAACTATACCACTTCACTTGAGTTCCCGACCACTGGTTTGTCAGCGACGTAGCTAGTAGAGTTGTGCCGTGTTCTTTCCCCGCTTCTGTCAGCCTCCAAACTCGCTTAGCTTCATCCCGTTCCTGGTATCCTAGCGCTACCAAAGCTTTGTTCACCTGTTCTGGTTTGATATTAGCTTCCAGGGTATCTGCAAGTATCTGGGCTAACTCCGTAGCACTCATACCGACTTCAGACACCGGGTGTGCTGCACCAATTAACTGCTTGGCTAATTGAGCCACTTCCTTAAGTTCTGGATACATGGCGGCTAGGGCGTTAAACTTGAATTGAGCGATCACACTAGCACTCAACCCAGCATTCTCTAACCAACTGGTGAGTTGGTCAATCGTTTGGATAGCAGCAGTAACCTGTTCGGGAGAAGGCATCGACGAATAGCAGAGCTTTTCCCCAGATTAATGGCAGAGTAGAACAACGGCAAGCAGTTCCCGCACTTACAGCAGTAATACCATAGAGGTAAGCGGCAAACCCTTAAAGCCATGAAAGTTTCCAATTTATGTCTTTGACCCATAACCAGAAAAAATTCTGCCGATTTTAGAAATTGCCCAACTCGTGAAACTGACTGGACTCCCAGTAGGAATTAGGGTTAGCAACCCTATCAAGTTTAATTTCAACTCCTTCTTGAACTAAAGATCGCTCCTGCTCTACAATATACTCAGACAGCAACCGCCCGTCTGCTCGGACAATTCGGTGGATAGGCAAGCGAGAATCTGCTTTCTTCAAGAAAGTTGGAATAGCACGCGCATAAGCTTTAGAAACTCCCATAGCAAATAACAATTCGGTAGTCTTCACCACCTTCCCTAAAGGAATTCTTCTCACAAACTCACAAAAGCGCCCTTTAGCCTCATGAGGAATTGGCTTCAATCGGTAAGGAGTTACCGAAATCTTGTCCTCTAATCCAATCTCCCCATCCCTCACCACAATTCCCAAAAAGCCTCGCTTTCCTTTAATTCGCTTCGCTAAACCCGGTTGTATTTTGTCTAAATAGGCACAAGGTTCGCACAAAAAACTTAATCGAATTAACGCCCTGGAACCCACTTGCAAAACCATCCCGGATGAGAAATCTTCTATCTCTGCATCAATCAAGATATTTTCTCCCAATTCCCCTGGCTTTAAGCCAAATTCAACCAGCGTTGAAGTACTAGCAATCAACACTTGACGCGGACTTCCAGGCACAGCATTAATATCCCCCAATATTCCACATCCCCGTTGTAAACTCAGCGCCAGACATTCCTTTGCAGGAATTTTATGCTGCTGTTTGATAAAAAGTTTTGTAACTTGCATACAATCAAAAATGAGCTTGCACAAACGCAATCGTTGTTGACCAAGGCAAAGTTTTATTAAGTAAATGGCGGTTGAATAACTCTTGTATAGTACGCACTTCTTTTCGAGATAGATTTTTACTTAAATGCGTTGCGTAGCTGGCGCGACTTGTTTTAGAAGAATCAAACCATCTCTCCAATAAAGCTGGCGTAACGTGCAATTGAGTTTGATGAACTTCCTGAAATATTTCCACAACTAAACCTGCTGACTCAAAAGCCGTTTTCAAATCCTCACTATCCCAATTAACCATCGAATTTGATTTTTGGTGATAAATTGCTTCTTCAGCCGTTACCAAACGCGAGTATAAATCTGCATCCAATTGTTTCTCATCAAGCCAACGATAAAGTCGTTGCGTATGACGCGGTACTGTCTCTGCCAACACTAAAATTGCCTTCTTTGGCAGCAATTTAGCTAACAATTGTGCAGCCGTTACTTTATCCGGTTCATTCACTAGCACATTGCGTCCAATAATGCGGTCAAAACGTACATCTGGTGATGATGTTGCTAATACATTTGGCAACTCATCCAATGTGGCTTTAAACACTACTGGACGCATCAATTCTGGTAATGCTGCTGCTTGTTCTTCTAACCCAATAGCATCTGCGGTAGTATAGACACAAGCATAAACGCCACCTTCTCCAACTTGACGCACTGCTTCCCAAGTTAAAAGACCGCTATGGGCATTGAGGTCGAGTACAATATGGTGACGTTGGAGTTGGGTTAAAGCGAACATGCGATCGCGTACCATCCCCAACTGTTGCCCTACCTGAGACAATGTACGCTGCAACCACCGTTCAGTACTTCTATCAGTCATCCCATAAGTTAGCACTTCAGTCGGTGCGACTCCCACCCCCTCCACCGCAGCAGCGAGTTGCGCCTCGCGACGACGCGCCACCGAAGTCGCAATTTCTCCTTCAAATCCCTGTTGCGAGGGTTGATAAAACACTTGTCCTTGCAAAGAAGCAGGCAAATATTGCTGCGCTACCCAATGATCCCGATAAGCATGAGGATAAAGATAACCCGCCCCATGTCCAAATCCTTTCTTGTCGCGGTTAGCATCCTTTAAATGCGTCGGAACTTCTGCTTCTCGTTCTTTCTCAACCGCAGCTAAAGCATCAAAAAAGCCCATAACGCTATTAGACTTTGATGCAGTTGCCAAATAAAGGGCAGCTTGAGCTAAATGATAGCGTCCTTCCGGCATTCCCACTCGGTCAAAAGCTTCGGCACAAGCATTGATTACTACAACTGCATTCGGGTCAGCCAATCCGACATCTTCACTGGCTAAAATTAACATGCGGCGGAAGATAAAACGCGGGTCTTCGCCTGCATAAACCATTTTTGCCAACCAGTATAAAGCTGCATCTGGGTCGGAACCGCGCAGACTTTTAATAAAGGCGCTAATAGTGTCAAAGTGGGCGTCCCCTTCTTTGTCGTAGAGGACGGCGCGTTGCTGAATTGATTCCTCTGCAACGGCTAAGGTGACGCGAATAATTCCTGCTGTATCGGGGGGTGTGGTTTCTACTGCCAATTCTAGAGCGTTGAGAAGCGATCGCGCATCCCCATTAGCAACGTTAACTAAATGTTCTAAAGCATCTGGTTCTAATTTGACATTTAACTTGCCATAACCTCGCTCTGAGTCACTTAATGTTTGCTCAACAACGCGGCGCAAATCATCTGAAGTAAGTGGCTTCAGCTGGAAAATGCGAGAACGGCTAACCAGTGCTTTGTTAACTTCAAAGTAGGGATTTTCGGTTGTTGCACCGATTAATATAACGGTTCCATTTTCCACCCAAGGTAACAGCGCATCTTGTTGAGATTTATTAAAGCGGTGAACTTCATCGACAAAAAGGATAGTGCGTTGCGAGTGTTTCTTTTGTCGTTCTTGCGCGGTTGAAATCGCTTCGCGAATTTCTTTAACTCCAGAAAGAACTGCATTAATCGCAATAAAATGAGCCTTGGTTGTATTAGCAATAATGCGAGCCAGCGTAGTTTTACCAGTACCAGGTGGCCCAGAGAAAATTACTGAGGAAAGTTGGTCAGCTTGAATGGCACGGCGTAGAAGGCGTCCTGGGGCGAGAATATGGTCTTGCCCAATAAACTCGTCTAGCGTGCGCGGACGCATTCTAGCGGCAAGAGGGGTGCCCGGTGTGGCTGGTTGATGCTGGTCTAATAGGTGCATAAATTTATGGTAGCTGTCCCAACGCAAAGCTAATTTTTTTGGAGAGTTTAAACCATGTCCAAGTTGAAGTTAGACGACAACGCCTTGCGCGACGTATTGACCCAAACTAAAGTCATTGCCGTTGTGGGATATTCCGAAAAACCCTCGCGCACCAGCTACCAAATTGCTCAGTTCTTGCGGCAGGTGGGTTATATCGTCATTCCCGTCAACCCAATGGTGAGGGAAATTGATGGGCAACCCAGCTATGCTTCACTGCGCGAGGTGCCGGAGTCAGTTGATTTGGTTAATGTATTCCGCCGTAGCGAGTATCTGGGTGAAATTGTAGAGGATGCGATCGCTATTGGTGCTAAAACCATCTGGACACAGTTAGGCATTTATGATGAACCCTCTGCCCAAAAAGCGTTAGAGGCAGGATTAAATGTGGTGATAGATGCTTGCATCAAAGTTGAATACAACAGATTGGGGATTGGTCGTTAGAAAAATTGTTTAATATGATGTCCGTTGAATTGCCGATAATAAAAAACCTCACTCTGTCGTTGCGTAGGGACACGGCATCAAAGATATCTCGGACACAGATAACGTTAATCGTGCCGTGTCCCGGCTTCTGATTACTCATTATCTGCCACGTTTTGATTGGGACTGACGGGAGACGCGAGCATATTTGTGCGCCGTGGACACAAAATCAATTCCCATTATTCAAAAAACCAGTAAAATTGATTTGACAGATCACCTCACCCAATTGCCGTTGCTATCCACCTTACCGTAGAAAGTCTGCCCTTTGTAATAGAAAGACGAGGAACTTCCCCCATCTAAATTCATTGCTTTTTCAACTCCCAACGACTTCATAAAGTTAGCTACTTCTGGTAATGACATCCCGGAGTTGCTAGGATTTTCCGGTTTTTGCGCCACCATTACCCACACTAGACTACCATCGCGGGTAATACCAATTGCGGTTCTAGCGTTGGGGCGATTACTTCCTAACGCATCCCGAACGATCTTTCCATTCGCCACCGAAACAAACCCCTCTTGAATTAAGCCTAATTCGGGTAATAAACTCGGACCACCACCCAAGGCATCTACTAAACGGCAACCAGAGGGAATTGGTGACTCGCGGATGTTGATATCGTAACGAATGGTTTCTCCACAAATGTAGCGTCTCAATTCGCTACGATTGAGCATTTTGTCTAGGTAAGGGGCATTTTTGGGATTATTAATGAATCGCTCATTTAGTTTTGGATCTGCAATTAACACTCCTTGTCGAATCACAATAGAAGTGGTTTTTTGATTAACTGGGTCAAAAAAGCCGCCGTTGATGGCTGCAACCGTTTGGTGTTTCGCAGCCATATCTTCTACTGTTTCAAGCGTTGGGGAAACAACAGGCGTGACAGAAAAACGGCTGGTTTTTGGCATCAGTAGCGTATGCATCACGCTTTGGGGCAAGGTGTAAGATTTATATTCAATTTCTTGCTGGGGTGGTGGTTCATTAGTCTGATATGACGCTTTTGTCGGTTGGTTACGGGGAGTAGAGAATAACACCATTCCCAAACCGATTGAACTAATGAGTATCCAAAACAGCAGCCAGACTTTTTTCACTGCAATTCTCAACTTTTATCACCACAGGCATCTTTCCAGGCACTAATCAGGATTTCAAATTGTGCGTCATTGACGACGGGATTGCCCAACAGCGACAAAAATCTCGCTTTGGCTTCGACATCTTCTGGGTTATTCTCGTAGGCAACAATTTGCTGGTAAATCTGCCTTTCTTTGGCTTCCCCAATCAGATCGCGACCTTGGGCAACGGCATCAGCATACTCGGTGTCCAGCAGATCTAAGTTTTGGATTAAAGGTTCGGTCATGGTTGTCTTTGTAATTTAGCTATGACTTGAACAAGAAAATAATCTGAATGAGCGCCACGGCGCTCATTTTTAGTGCCACTCGACTCCAAAATCTGTAGATAGCTCACCCAGAAGGGGACGAGCGAGAGTACTTGAAAAACACCTGCTGGAACTGAGTTGAAGGTTCCGAAAGGAGATAAATCAATGCCAAATTTTTCAAAGGTTTTAAAACCGTCGATCTCAATTCGGGTCAGCATCTTGTTCTTTGAGCAATGCCTCGATTTCAGTTAAAAGTGCTTCCAAGCGACTCCATTTCTCTCCATCTTCCCAAACCCGCGCTTGTTTAACTCGACGCATTACCGCCTCGACGCGCTCTTTACGTTCGGTTGGCTCGGTCGGCTGTACGTATTTCTTGAGCCGCGACTGAATCTGACTGAGGGAGAGGTTTTCAGCAATCGCTGCTTCTAGCAACTCTTCCCGTGCCGCTTCATCTTTGAGGCGAGCGATCGCTTTCGCCTTCGTATACGCAATCCGCCCCATCCGCAATGCTGCCAAAATATCATCAGGTAGGTTAAGCAGAGGCAGACGATTTTTGACGAAGGATTCCCAAGTCATCAACCCCAGACTTTGAAAAACTTCTTGCACGATTTCAGATTCAGAGTTAACCATAACGTTATGGTTAGCTCCTTTGATTAGTTCATTATTCATTTTATAGAGCAGCGACGGGATCTCTTCCACTGATGAGTCCATCCGCAAGGCCAACAGTTGCAAAATTCCCTCAGTTTCTTCTACCGGGTTCAAATCCTCGCGGCAAAGATTCTCGATCAGGGAAAGCTGCATAGCCTCCTCATCAGTAAGTTCCCGAATCACAACTGGCACTTCAGTTAGCTGAACTTCTTTAGCCGCTCGGTAGCGTCGCTCTCCAGCCACCAGTTCGTACTTATCGTCTTTTCCTTGACGTACCAGTAGAGGTTGCAGAACGCCGTGCTGCCGCACCGACTCGATTAGCTCCTGCATTGCCACCGGGTCAAAGTAGCGCCTTGGCTGCTCTTTGGGGAGACAGATTGCTTCTATTGAAACCATTTCAGCTACCGCTTGGGAGTTCCCAAACAGAACATCCAAGGTTTTCATTTGCTGATAAGGGCGATGCCTGCGGCTCGGCGAATCGCCTACGCGCCTACTCATGCCAGTTTCTCCAAACTTTGAGCGATCTTTTTCAGAATAGACACCGCTGGATGTTTGCGATTATAAACGGCTAACGGCACGTGGTCTTCAGAAGCATCAGCGAAGGCAGTGGAACGGGGAATGGGTTCGTAGACTTCACCCACCTTTGCTAATTGCTCTCGGATCGCTTCCAAAGTACGAAAGTCTTGTACGTTACGGGAATCGTACATTGTGGGGATAAAGCCAGCAATCTTTAGCTTGCGGTTAGGACGCGATCGCACTCGCGCCACCGTACTTAACAATAACTCGGTTCCGCAAAAAGCTTTGTATTGCGTCTGAATTGGCACTAGGACGTGAGTAGACGCCACCAAGCTGATGTAACTCAAAAGTCCCAAACTGGGCGGACAGTCAATCAGAATAAAATCATACTGCTCCAACACTGGCTCTATGGCTTCCTTGAGCCTTCCATCTCGCATATCTGCCACCACCAGTTCTAACTCAGCAGCGCTGAGGTTGATATTGGCTGGAGCTAAATCCATACCGTGAATTTTGGCATGGATGGGCAGCGGCTTGCTGTGTAAAATCGAATCGTAAACCGTCTGTTTGAGCGAGGTGGGGTCTAAGCCCATAAAAGTAGTCAGCGATCCTTGGGGGTCCATGTCTATCAAAAGCACCCGATGCTTGCGCTCTTGTAGGTGGTAAGCAAGGTTCATGGCTAAAGTGCTTTTCGAGACACCACCTGATTGATTAAATAGTGTAATGACTCGGCTCAACTTAATTTCTCCCAATTCTGCTTGTAGGGGACAATTTTTTTGGCGAAAGCTTGGTTTACTATTACTGGCTCGACCTTCTGACTGCTGTCCGACGCTTGGCGCTCAATCGATCCAAATGGGTTGCGGTTGAAGCCATCCGAGCCAACCGCTCGAGCAGCCCTTGCTACAACATGCTCTCGCTTTTCCAACACCAGCCGCCCGTCTTCAATGCGAACAATAAGGGTCGTGTCTGATTCTAAACCCAGTTTTCGACAAATTTCTAATGCGATCGCTTGGATATTCCCTGGATTCATTAGCTGTAAACGCATGTCTTCGCGCTGGTGTCAGCAGTACGACCTGCTTGCGTGACGTGCTATTTTAAAGCTTGAGCCATTGTACCATCAATGTCCAGTCATGGAAAAAGATAAAAAGTTATTTGTAAGACTCACCAGCTATGAATTTGAAAAATTACAAGATTTTGCTGACAATCGCGGGGTTAGTATGTCCCACGTAATTAGGGAATACATTCGCCGACTACCTAAACCTGGAACCTCTGCTAACCCAAGCAGCCTGAATGTAGCGAAAGAATAAAAGGAACAGGGATTAGAAGTTTCAGATCGCGAACTTGCACGCAGCAAGAGTCCGCTCCTGCTGTTTTGCTAAACCAATGATTATCTTTGATTAGGTAGAGTTTTATACGAATCAGCTGGATTGGGAGAACAAAAACATGGTAGACCCTTTGTCTGTTGTTGCTGCGGCAGTTACAACCCTTATCCTGCCAAAAGCCGTGGAAAAAATCGGCGAAAAGATAGGAGAAGCTGTCTGGGAAAAAAGTGGGCAGGTTATCCAGACTGCACATCAGACTGTCCAGACCAAGTTGCAAGCGGCAGGTACAGGTGGGTTATTAACACGAGCAGAAGCAAATCCAACTGAGGCTAATATGCAGGTGCTGGAAGCTGAACTGATAAGTCAGATGGAACAAGACCAAGAGTTTGCTGCCCGTTTACAAGAACTTGTTCATCAAATCCAGTCTCAATCTCCTGCTGTGCAAGTAATTTTGGATAAACTACGCATAAGAGGCAAGCTAGACGTAGGAAACAGTGACGTACCTACACCAAGCTAACGCTATGGTGTAGGCTTCTTTCCCTTAAGGGCTTTTTTGAGTGAGGCAACGCCCAGCCCCACTTTTTTGATCAGCAAGGCACTGTTATGGTCGCGCTGCATTGACACTCCACAATTGGAGCAGTCATGCCAGCGATCTGACAGTGCCTTTGGTGTTTGATTGAGGCAACTATGGCAATACTGGGAAGTTCCCCACGGGTCAACTTCAATGACTCGTTTGCCCAGTTTCCATGCAACCCACTTAAGGATGCTGACAAATTGTCCGTGAGCGGCATCAACGAAACTCTTGTTGATCCCCGACTTGGCAGATTGCCCATTAGCCAAGTAATTCCCCTCGCTATCTAACTTAGGTTTGTTACGTCTAATTAGATTTTTCAAGCTCAAGTCTTCAACAAAAACGATAGAGGTCTTATCCAGTATTTTGTAAGCCACTTCAAAGTGGAATTGCATCCTACAACGCGCAATATAAGCGTGTAGTTTAGCAATCTTCTTATTGAGCCTGCTTCTTGGATAAGACCCATGAAAGTGTTTTTCTCGATTTCGTTGCAGCTTAGCAAGTCGAGATGCGGCTTTCCTCAAGAACTGAGGAACATCAACAAAATCACCTTTACTTGTTACCAGGAAGTACTCTAACCCCAGATCGATTCCTATACTGTTAGACAAAGTGGGCTGAATCGCTTCATCCTCTTTGGCTGGCACTGTACGATCTTCCAAACTGAAAGTGATATACCAACTATCAGCTTCACACCTTACAGTTGCCGTCTTAACTTTGAACCCAGATGGAATTGCTCGGTGTAGTACCAATGGGACTAATCCGATTCCTGGAAGAGCGACTAAATCTCTCCCTCTTTCATCTTTGATTAAATGAGCATTGGTTAACTGTGAATAAGTGAAAGATTTGTAGTAAACCTTCCCCTTGAATTTAGGGCGTCCAGAGCGCTTTCCGTTTTTGTCAGGAGTCGTGTAACGAGAGAATGAATAATCCACTCGATTCACTACATCCTGAAGTACTTGAGAATGAAGTTGCTTGTATTCAGGAAACTTCTTCTTCGTATTCTTTAGGTCAGCTAATTGAACGGCTTGCCATTCAACATACCCGCCAACAATATTGGGGTGTGTATCCCCTTTCTTAGTGACGGGCTGCCCATCCTTACCTTTCTTCCTGCCATCCCTAACCTGTACTCGATATTCGGGAATGTCCTTGTAGATTTCCTCCACCGGGACAATGGAGCTCTTTAGAGGACAAGCGTTTGCAGGTGTGCGAGTCGCCTCCCACCAACGCAAACGTTCCCCCAATCGATAGTTATATTGCCGACGGCACAGCTCTACCCACGTTCTTAGCGTGGCTTTTTGCTGTGCCGTCGGTTTTAACTTATATCGATGAGCGAGTTTCATGATGGTAAGTTGGCGTATGCTTTTAGTATATCACCAAGTAGACGCAATGAAACAAGACTGG
>Ga0209450_10000053_pt1 | contig 79348 bp, 68 predicted proteins | sample FrelakmetLWP11LW_FD_187149 | JGI IMG/M metagenome (GOLD analysis project Ga0209450, IMG submission 187149) | Freshwater lake sediment microbial communities from the University of Notre Dame, USA, for methane emissions studies - LWP11 LW (SPAdes)... | ecosystem: Environmental > Aquatic >... | reverse complement strand
ATTCAATATTCCTCTCTATCACCTCATGCCCGCAACGATCCTGGATTATCTGCCTAAAAATGGTTTAATCGTTCTGGACAACCTGACAAATATCCAGGCATTTGGCGAGGAAATTGAGGAACAGGCGCTTAAACTTCGAAAAGAATCTATTGAAGATGGAACTATTCCCGCCGATTTTCCAATTCCATATATTACCTGGTCGGAGATACTCGATACTGTTGAATCCAAAAGATTTATCGAACTTGGCCGAACAAATGAGCCCGCAGATATTACACTTGGAAACCTTTTTCAACCAGAAAAGCGGTTTGGCGGTCAGCTACAGCCTTTTATTGCATTTGTGAAAGAGCTTTGCGAAAAAAAGGAATCAATTACCATTGTTTCCAGGCAGATCTCCCGGTTACAGGAAATTTGGCAGGATAGCCGTTTTGTTGAACTGAATCATGAGCCTGTTTTTGTTGAGGGATCGATCACAGAAGGCTGGTGTTTGACCCTTGACGATGATACCCAGGGTCATTTAATTTCTGACAGCGAAATATTTGGCTGGGAACGACCGCATATGCGGTTAAAAGCAAGAGTCACTTATCAGACGCCTGAGTCTTCTTTTGCCGATCTTACACCCGGAGATTGGGTGGTTCATGTCGACCACGGGATTGGCCGATTTGTCGGATTAGTGAAAAGAACCCTTGAAGGTATTGAGCGCGAATTTCTGTTGGTTGAATATGAAAACAGGGATCAACTTTTTGTACCTATCCACCAGGCAGATAGGATCAGCAAATATATCGGTCCATATGGAGAACCACCCAGGTCAACACGGTTGGGTGGAACTGAATGGACTCAAACAAAGAAAAATGTCCGGCAGGAAGTTATCAAGGTTGCCCAGGATTTGCTCGATTTATATGCCCACCGTCAAACTGCTGTAGGATTTGCTTTTTCTCCTGATCAGCCATGGCAAAAAGAATTGGAAACCAGTTTTCCGTACGTCGAAACTGATGACCAACTTAAAGCAATCAATGAAGTTAAGAAAGACATGGAGACAGCACGACCGATGGATCGGTTGCTTTGCGGTGACGTTGGATACGGCAAGACTGAAGTTGCATTGCGGGCAGCATTCAAAGCGGTGATGGATGATAAGCAGGTTGCTGTGCTGGTTCCAACGACTGTTTTGGCGCAGCAGCATTTTGAAACCTTCAGGCAGCGGTTATCCACATTCCCTGTGGGTATTGAAATGCTTTCCCGCTTTAGAACCCCTAAAGAACAGGACGAAATCATCCTGAAATTGGCTTTAGGAGAGGTGGATATCGTAATTGGTACTCACCGGTTACTTACCGCGGATGTATCCTTTAAAGATCTCGGGTTGGTGGTCATCGATGAAGAACAACGTTTTGGGGTAACCCATAAGGAGCATTTTAAAAAGTTACGCACTGAACTGGATGTTCTGACGCTGACAGCAACACCAATCCCAAGAACCTTATACATGGCTTTGACCGGAGCCAGGGATATTTCGATAATTAACACACCGCCAGCCGAGCGGTTGCCGATCATCACGCACATTGGCCCATATTCACCCAATGTTGCTAAACAGGCTATCATGCGTGAAATGGAGCGCGGCGGGCAGGTATTTTTTGTTCATAACCGGGTTCAAACAATTGAAGCCATGCGGAGCCATATTCACTCTTTGGTGCCTGAAGCGCGAATCTCCATTGCACATGGTCAAATGCAGGAGAACGAACTGTCAGCAGTAATGACCAGATTCACTCATGGTGAAGTGGACGTGCTGCTCTGTACTTCCATTATCGAATCAGGGCTTGATATCCCCAATGCCAACACCCTTATTGTGGATCGCGGCGATACTTTTGGCCTGGCGCAGCTATATCAGTTACGCGGCAGGGTGGGCAGGGGAACACACCGTGCTTACGCGTATTTTTTCAGGCACCGGAAGAAGGCACCAACTATTGAGGGGGAAGAACGGCTGGAGACAATCGCAGAAAATACTCAACTCGGGGCAGGGTATTCGATAGCGATGCGCGACCTTGAAATGCGTGGCGCCGGCGAAATGTTAGGGACAAAGCAATCGGGCTTCATCGCGAGTGTCGGTTTTTATCTGTACACCAGGATGCTTTCTCAAGCTGTCGGGGAATTACGGAAAGTAAAAACAGATATAACCGCACTTGAAAAAGTGTTTGAGATCACCCGGGAGCATAATCCGGTCAGTGTGGATCTGCCCCTATCGGTCAACATCCCTCTGGATTATGTGTCTGACCAGGCATTGAGGCTTCAGTTATACCGGCGGATAGCATCTATTGCCAGTGAAGCTGAATTAAACCAATTAGAAGAAGAATTCAAAGATCGCTTTGGCAAGTTGATCGAACCTGTTGAAAATCTCTTTTTCCAGTTGCATATCAGATTGCTGGGCGAACGGGCGGGACTTACTTCAATTATCAACGAGGGAGAGCAAATTATAATGCGTTTTCCTTCAGGTCCAGAAAGTGTATCAATTCCCGATCTGCCACCGATAGGGTATCAAACCCGAGTAGGAAAAAATTCTTACTGGATGCGGTTCGACTCATCGGATGACGAGTGGAAAGAGCGATTGGTCAATGTATTAAATGATATTATCCAAAAATAAAGAACATATGTGCTATAATTGCGGTGTAAATCAGAGAAGGAGCTGTGATGCAATTTAACCTTCATGCACCTTATCAGCCAACCGGTGATCAACCCGACGCAATCAAGGGATTGGTGGAGGGCGTCCGTGCGGGTTATCGAAACCAGGTACTGCTTGGGGCAACCGGAACCGGTAAGACATTTACAATTGCCAATCTAATCCAGGATCTGCAGATGCCCGCGCTGGTGATGGCCCATAATAAGACCCTGGCTGCCCAGCTCTACAGTGAATTCAAAGAATTCTTCCCTGAAAACGCTGTCGAATATTTTGTCTCTTACTACGATTATTACCAGCCGGAAGCCTATGTTCCCCGGCACGATCTTTATATTGAAAAAGAAACGGATATCAACGAAGAGATTGACCGGATGAGGCTGGCTGCCACAACCGCTCTTATGTCACGTAAGGATGTCATCATCGTTGCATCAGTGTCCTGCATCTATGGACTTGGGAACCCGGAAGCATACGGTAACGTCGTCGTCAAACTTGAGGTGGGGGGAATCTACCGGCGGAATGCGTTGCTGCGGCAGTTGATCGAAAGCCAGTATCAACGCAACGACTTAGAGCTACGGCCGGGTGTCTTCAGGGTCAGGGGAGACACGATCGAAATATTCCCGGCTTACGAAGAAAAAAAAGCATTCCGGTTAAGTTTTTTTGGAGATGAGGTTGAGAAAATCCTTGAATTTAGCCCATTGACGGGAGAGATATTCCAGGAACCCGAGCGTATTGAAATTTACCCTGCCAAGCATTACATCGCCAGTGATGATCGGCTGGGGCAGGCAATCACTGATATCGAAAATGAGCTTAATGAACAAGTGAGCTACTTTAATACAAACAATCGCCTGTTAGAAGCTCAAAGGATCGAGCAGCGCTGCCGATATGACCTGGAAATGCTCAAGGAAGTCGGATATTGCTCGGGTATTGAGAACTATTCACGTCATCTTGATCAAAGACCGACCGGATCACCTCCGTGGACTTTGATGGACTATCTCCCGAGTGAATATTTACTCATTCTCGATGAATCGCATATGACGGTTCCCCAGATTAGGGGGATGTATAATGGCGACCAATCACGCAAAGGCACGCTGGTGGAATATGGATTCCGGTTGCCCAGTGCAATGGATAACCGCCCATTGACTTTTGAGGAATTCCAGAAACGTATGGGATATACGATCTATACCTCGGCGACCCCTGCTGAATACGAGCTCAAAAAAGCTGACCAAATAGTGGAGCAAATTATTCGACCAACCGGACTGGTTGACCCTGAAGTAGAAGTGCGGCCAACCAAGGGACAGGTAGATGACCTGTATTCTGAAATTAAAAAGAGAGTGGAAAATGGAGAACGGGTTCTTGTTACTACCCTCACCAAGAGGATGGCGGAAGATCTTTCAGATTACTTGTTGGAACTTGGCGTAAAAGTGAATTACCTTCATTCCGAAGTCGAAACACTTGAACGGGTCAGTATATTACGTGATTTACGTACCGGTGTATTTGATGTGCTCGTCGGGATTAACTTGTTGCGGGAAGGATTGGATTTACCCGAAGTATCGATGGTAGCCATTTTAGATGCAGATAAACAAGGATTCCTAAGGTCGGGTACCGCGCTCATCCAGACAATTGGAAGGGCAGCCAGGAATGTGCACGGTAAAGTGATTATGTATGCAGATCAAATGACTGACGCTATGAAATTTGCGATTGCTGAAACTGACCGCAGACGAGCAATTCAGGTAGCTTACAACACGAAACACGGGATCGAGCCCTATACGATTATCAAGGCAGTTCATGATATTACTGAACGCCTGGCGAACCCGTTATCGATAGCAGAAAAGCGCGGTGAGTATAAAGCTGGCGAAACCATGCCGATAAAGGAAATAAAACGAGTAATCGCTGAATTGGATAACCAGATGAAACAGGCAGCAAAAGACCTGGCATTTGAACAAGCAGCGGTATTGCGCGATCAGATTCTGGATTTACGGAATCTGATGGCTGAAGAATCCAATCTTCCCCCATGGAAAAAAGCCCGCTTAATGGCAGGCGAAATAGATAGCTGACCCCTATTCTGAATGCCGGATGGAAAAAAGAGTAAATGTGTTTTGAGCCGGGAGCCATTCGCTAGTCACGTCAATAACATGTGATCCGGATGGTCCATCATTTAAAAACACAAGCAATTCTTCGAGATCGGAAGGTTTTCCCTCGGCAACAACTTCAACAGCACCATCGAAACGATTGCGCACCCAACCGGTTAGTTTTAAATTATGGGCTTTTTCAATAACAAAATATCGAAACCCAACCCCTTGCACATGCCCCTCAACGATTGCGTGAAGTTGTTTATTTTCCATTCTTAATCAGGGTTCCTGATCTTGACAGTTCTTTTTTCGCCGAAGGATCAACATAATCACACCTGCAAGTAGTAGAAGGCTGGGAATGGCGATCCATAGGATCGTAGAAATTTGCGAAGGCGATAAATATGGGTTTTCGCCAGAATGGGCATTGGTCCAATTAGTCTCAAGTTGTTCCAGGGTTATTCCGAGCGATGAAGAGACTGTTTTGTCACAATCCATGCCGGTTGCAGAATCCTGCAGCATTTTCAGAAAAACCTGGTTACCGTAGTTCCGTTGAATGAAATCAACGTATGAGGAGGACTGCGCATAGTCAATTAATGCCAAGGAACTATCCTTTGAAATCCCCAGGCACAAATCTGATATTGGACGTAATGTTCCATTTCCTATTGCCTGGGTAAGGACGCGTTCATAATCGGTATTCGGGTATAACTCCGTTTGCGAAGACAGCCCTTCAGTTAACCAAAGGGGAGCAAAACCATAGTTGCTGCCCATTATCTGGAATTGAAGTAAATGCATCAATTCGTGGGGGATTGTTCGCTCAATATCGGTTACGTTATCAAGAGGTGGAGTATCAGTAACCAGGATGCGGTTGGCGCTCAAGTAAGTATGACCATTTACCCAAGTATGCGAATCCAAAGAAAGCACAGATTTCAAAGAGGAATCATCGGGGTAAACATAAATTTTGATGGGAATTTCAGGTACAACAGGAAGCAATTGAGTGGCGCGTTCAAGTCCGGAGCGTGCAACTTGCTGTAAAATTTGCCCGTACCCTGCATCACCATTAACCCAGTAGATTTCGAAAAGAGATGTGGAATTACTTTTCCACTCAAACCGATTATCAATGTAATCAAACCAATAAGAGGGGCTGGTGATGATAGATCCATCTTTCAATTCGGCTTCAAACCAAAAATAGACGCGTGAGAATGGATCCAGTGCGTTTGTGCGAAGATTATATGTTGCATCTACTTTTTGGTCACTTTGGATAATAGCTTGAATTTGACGGGACTGCTGGTCTTCAGGTTCGATCACAATTGTCAGGTTCTTGATATTTTCCGACTGTGGGATCGTGGCAGAGATGTTTAGCAAATTACCAAACTCATATTCAAATACCACATCTGCAGGATTAAAACTCTGGTCTGCAGAAACAATTCTGGTTAACCCCAGGATCGCACAAATCGCCACCAGAAGACTTAGGACGAAGCTTAAGGGTTTCAAATCAATCGAAATCCTCCAACTCGTCCTCGTCTTCATCATCCTCATATTCATCTTCATCCTCATCCAACAACGAAGCCTCTTCATCGTCAGAATCGGGGTCAAAATTCATTAACTTGTAGCCCTGGGTATCGATGCCGGTTTCCATATTTTCGAGAGCACTTTCGACTAACTCGACCTCATCTTCATCCTGGGTGGAATCAAGGATGCCTTGCAGCGTGTTGCGTGCAAAATCACCGCCAATTTGTGATAATGACCAGATGGCAGCCATACGAATTTCAGGATCGACTTCTTCGTCTTCAAGGATTGCGGCAAGGGCTTCCAGGGAAGCAGTTAGCTCAAGGCCACCGGCAGCACGGACTGCTTCAAACTGAACTTCATGGTCTGATGCTTGTATATGGGCGAGTACCTGGGGTTGCCAGGAATCATCGGCAGAACGACTGATGGCGCATAAGGCTGCGCTCACCCAAAGCGTTTCGCCAGACTCTAAAGCGGTTTTGATCAGAGACGGAACTTTTGGATGGCTCGAATAACCGAGAGATTCAAGAGCTCTCTGCTTAACCTGGGGTAAATCCTCACCTGCCAACACTTCAAGAAGATTGCGCACAATAGAGATTTTATGTGTATCAGCAATACTTTCAAGTTCGCCCAGGTACACAAATCGACCAAGGAAATTTGCAGCAGCAGCACGAACAGCTTCATCCTGATCTTCCATCATGATGTCAATTATTACCGGGATAATCCTTGTTTTTTCGGATTCCCATAATAAGCGGATTGCGAGGATGCGTACTTTTGGATCAGGGTCGGATAATATGGCAATCGCCAACTCGTCAAAATTTACCAGGGTATCCTTCTCATAGGTTTCTTCAAGGTCTTCGAGAAGACTGGTTTTTCGATGAGAAGGGAGGGTAACCCAAATTGGAAGCAGTTTTTTTAATTTCAGAGGCGATACGTCAGAAAAACCCCGCAGCAACCTGGCTGGGAATGGATGATCCAGGTCACCAAGTGCAGTAAGGCATTCATTGAAATCGAGTTTTTCAAGCGTATCGTCCATGCAAAGTCACCTTTATTTGAGGACTATAGGATTAACAATATCATTGATCACCAAAACGACCATCAGGACCATCAGCAATACATAGCCGATCATGTGAATTCTACCTTCCAATTCAGGTTTAACTTTTTTCTTGAAAAGTAACTCTGGAAGTAAGAAAATGATCCTGCCGCCATCAAGTGCAGGTATAGGCAATAGGTTGGTAAAGCCCAGCGCTATTGAAATAATTGCCAGGAAAGATAAGACATTCAATCCCTTCAACGAGGGATCCTGGGCGGATTCTTGTTTGTCTATTGTTTGAACTTCAGAAAAAATATCGTAGATACCTTTGACACTGACCATGCGGGCATCAGATGGCGCGATCTTACCGCTGATCAATCTGACAGGTAACATAATCAATTGGACACCCTGGTCAACGGTGGTAATAAAAGCACCTGGAATTGCCTGGATGAAATTAACCTTTTCAACCGGGTTTGTGATCGTTATTCCCAATGGCCCCTGGTTCTCCGGGTAGACACTTCTTGGAGTAACCGTTATTTGGAGGTCTTGAGAGTCGCGTTCAATTGCCATTTGAATGGGTTGATCCAAATTTGCCTGGATGACCTTGGATAAAGCAGTAAAGCTGTCGATTTTTGTTCCATTGACTTCGGCGATGATATCACCTACTTGAAGGCTAGCAACTTGCGCCGGAGTGTTTTCGCTTACTGACAAGACTTGGACGACTTTTTCGTTGGGGGAGCCAACCCTTGAAAAAATGAAGGCAAAAAGGAGCATTCCAATTACGAGGTTGGTTATCGGTCCGCCAAGAAGGGTTAATAAGCGCTGCCAGGCTTTTGCTGCCTGGAAACTACCCTTTTCGGAGGTCTCACCATTTTCCCCTTTCATCTGGCAAAAACCTCCAAATGGTATCCAGTTTAACGAAAATAATGTCCCGCCAAGGACGAACAACTTGAGCATCCGGGGGCGCATTCCCAGGCCAAATTCCTCAACTTCGATCTTATTGAGCTTGGCAAAGAGAAAATGGCCGAACTCATGAAAAAAAACTAACGCCCCAAAAGCCAAAACGAATTCAAGGATTGATAATATAGTTGTACCAGTATTTGTCATTTCATCTCCATCATATCAACTGAATATTATATCCGCAATTTCCCCCGCAACGGACGTGCAAGCATCAAAAATGGATGCCTTTGAATCAGGCACCCTTTTGTTTTGTGAGTTATTGATTTCTTATAAAAGCCTGGCTGGTCCACCGGGGTGCGCTATTAAAAGTTGCTTAACCCATTTAAAATTGGAAATCTTATCAGATAGTAATGTTTCAACTTCGGAATCACAAATCAAATGCACATTGGGTCCGGCGTCGATAGTATAGGCAACCGGAATGCCTGATTTTCTCCACGCATGGACAGCCGTAATTATTTCTATCGTGTAGGGATTCCAGTAAAAAATCGGGGGATTAGAAGTCATCATAACAGCGTGCATCATATTGCAGTCCATTTCAATTGTTTCAGCGAGTAAAGCAAAGTCCCTGGTTTGAATTGCTTCACGACAGCGCTCTATCCTCTTATCAGCATCCAGAACCCTGGCGGATTGGAGGGCACTGGTTTTTGCCAGCTCGTGACCTTCGCTGGAACCTGTAAGTTTATGCTTTTCGTCGACGATCACGACCAGGTCAGACAATTCCCAAAAATCGGGTCTGGCAATCGAAACCGCATAAGAGTCAATATCCGATGCCCCGCGGTACCATTCAACAAAACCAGTCGGAATCGAGCGGCTGGCAGAGCCTGATCCTCTGCGAGCCAGGCGGGAAAGGTCACGTTCAGGCAATTCAATCCCGAGGGCACGGATGCCTGCAACCGTCAGCGCTGCAAAAGCAGAAGCCGAAGAGGCAATGCCCGCTCCTTCAGGGAAATTGTTCTCGCTTTTCACATATGCTTTGGTCCCAATTCCACGCAAGCCGCGTAAAAGGTTGAGATGTGCCACGACACGTTGCGCTGATTGCCCAGCCTGACGGTGACCATTCAAATCAAAAATATCTCCGGGAAGATTGGGATCAAAAGTTACCTGGGTTTGTGTGGTCAATTCTTCAAGGTTCATCGATATTGAGCCGTTGTCAGGCAGACGCAAGGATTTATCGCGGTTTCCCCAATATTTGATGAATGCGATGTTCGGATGTGCAATTGCAGTGGCAGAATTGATAGCCATCCTTAACTCTCCCTTTTCACCGATTATATACTCTTTCGACCCTGGAATTTATCTGGCAGGTGACTTCATAGGTGATGGTGTTTAACTTTTCAGCCCATTCATCACAGGAAATTTCCTCTTCACCATTCTTACCCATCAATGTGACAGTGTCACCAATTTTTACATCGGTTTCAGGTCCAAGATTGATCATACTTTGATCCATGCACACCCGGCCGATGACCGGATATGACCGTCCATTAATCAATACTCTCCCTTTGTTCGAAAACAAGCGGTTGAAGCCATCAGCGTATCCAACCGGTATGGTAGCTATCCAGGTATCCTCCTGGGCAAACCAGGTGCGACCGTACCCTATGCTTGTACCCTTTTCAACTTTCTTCAGGAAAGAAACCCTGGTGAGAAAACTCAATCCGGGTTTGAGCTCAATTGTTTTAGGCGAGCTTTTATCAGGATAATACCCGTAAATCATGATCCCCGGTCGCACCATATCCATCCACGCGTCAGGATGCCCCAAAACTGCGCCTGAATTGGCACAATGGGAAAGGGAGACCTTTCGGTTTATGCGCTGCTGGATGGCATCAACACATTTTTGAAAACGCCTGACCTGCTCATGCGTGAAGGTTTGATCTGAAGAATCGCTGACCGGGAGATGGGTAAAAACGCCCTCCAAATAAAGCGCTTTACATTTATCCTCTATGAATGCAGCCCGGTCGGTGGCATTTTCAACTGAAACCCCCACACGTCCCATTCCGGTATCGACCTTGAGATGAACTGGAGATTTCTTTCCCAACGACTCGCTAATTGTTTGAGTTTGAATCGCTGATTCCATATTGCAAATTGGCAGGGTGATGTTATGAATCAGCGCGCTCTCAATTTCTTCTTGAAAGGTTGGACCGAACTTGAGAATAGGTAGATGAATTCCCGACTGGCGTAACTGAATTCCTTCCGGGACAGTGGCAATACCCAGGTAATCTACACCGATTTGTTCTGCCATGCGGGATACTTCGATAGCACCATGACCATAGGCATTGGCTTTGACTGCAATGAGGATCTTTCTGTCTGCACCAACCTTCTGGCGGATGCCTTCGATGTTGGCACGAATGTTTGCGAGATGGACCTGTACATGAGTCTGATAAAGCATGTTAAACCTGCTGACTACCCTTCCACAACTGTTTTTAGCACGTAAGGAGAGGTTGCTGCTGCCAGTAAAGCACCATAACCTGGGTAAAAGGCAACTTCACTACCAACCCTAACTTCTGAATTGGCATCCTCAACATCAAGGATGAGGTGATCACTGCTACCTCCAAGGACAATAATATCTGAATCCACCGGTTCGAGATTGCTGATGGCAACATCCTGCCTGCCTATGTTGCAAATGGCGCGTTTTCGCCATCCCCTATCGATAAATTCCGGGGTGCCACCAAAGGCATCCTGTCCGCGGTCTCCGAGGGGGACTGACGGTTTTCTCTCCACTTCGACAACCTGGGCAACGATCCGGTAAGTATCCTGGTGGGTACCGTGCCAGGGAGAGCGATCTAGCACATTGCGTCCCAGTTGGATGGACTCGCCAATTCGTAAATGGTTGATTCCAGCCGGCATTCCACCTGCAGCCAGCAGCGGAAGATTGGCGCTGTTCCCTCCACTAATGACGCCCAATGAAAGCCCGGTGTGATCTGCCACTTTATCCCGCAGGTCAATTAAAATCTGCATCTTTTCTTTGGTAGGAATTACCCCGCCATAACAAGCCAGGTTGCATCCAAGCCCTGTGATTTCAATATTCTGTATTTTTTTGATCTGTTCAAGCAGCGATTCCACTTTGTCCGGCCAAACTCCTTCACGCAAATCCCCCAAATCGACCATAAGGATGACTTTGTGGGTAGTTTTTAAAGCTTTGGCAGCTTTAGAGAGGAACTCAATGGTTTCGACGGATGAGTTTAACGAAACATCGGCATATCGAGCGACCTCATTAATACGGTCCTGTGCAGGTATCCGCAATAACATCAAAGGAAGATCAATGCCCATCTCCCGGATGGATTTGAGGTTTTCGAGGCGCGAATCTGCCAGCATATCCACCCCGGAATTGACTAAAGCTGTAACCACAGCTGGATGCGCACAAATTACTTTTGTGACGCCTGCAACCTGAATGTTGTGATCATGGCAAAGATTAACAATCGAGCGGGCATTATGCTCTATCCGTTGCGGATAAATCTCAAGCCGGGGTGTGATCAGGTTCATTTGGTTTCCTTTTCAACCCAATTTCTGAAAGTTGTTTTGACCTGTTCCGGGTAATCCTGGGCAAGGGTTCCGAGTGCTGAAAAACGGTAATCTCTATCTATAAGAACTTTTGTATCAGGAGAGGGGAGAAGGTATTTTCCAGCGCCGATACAAATGGAATTCAGAATTCTTTTTCCTCCCTCGATACGCGTGAGGGCACCACCGGTGCCAATGACCCATTTAACCGCTGTCAGATCTTTTCCACGGATGGTCTGTTTTTTACCGGTGGGGGTGTAGGCTTCCATTACAACCCCTGCATGACGGCGGACACTGGTTTCGACGGCAATTTTGCATAGTTTTTGGGTCAGCGCTTTTTCATCATTAGAGGTAGGCACTGCCTTTAGGGCGGACAATTCCTCTTTTTTTATGGAATCATGATTTAGTTCAAAAATATTTTGTGCATTGATGTAGACCCCAAGATCCCCTTCAACGGTTCGTTTAGCAAACGGCTCCGGTTCGATCTGCTTCGAAGTCCAATCGGGGCTGCCGGCTGTCACGCTGTGAACATCTGTGGTGGCACCGCCGACATCAAAGACAAGGCAGTCACCACAGGTTTCAGCAAACAACTCTGATGCGAGGAGGACAGCGCCAGGGGTGGGGATGATTTCCCTACTGGTCATGTCTGCCAGGTGCTGCATACCGGGAGCATGAATGATATGTTTGTTAAAAACTTCGTGGATTACCTTGCGAAGGGGGAGGGTATTTAGGACGTCTACTTCGGGGAACACATTTTCTGCGATCAGAAATTCAATCCCATGACGAGAAAAGAGCTCGTGGATTTGATTTCGAAGAGCTGAGTTGCCTGCATAAACGAGCGGGGCTTTAATTTCGAGTGAGGCTAATAATTGAGCATTTTTTACAACAATTTCCTTTTCGCCAAAATCCACTCCACCTGCCAGCAAAATAATATTCGGGTTTATTTTGTGAATCTCATCCAATGCAAAATCATCAAGTAATCCTGCCGTGACCATTTTTACAATGGCCCCTGCACCCAAAGCAGCTTCACGGGCTGCCCGTGCGGTCATACTGTAAGTTAGCCCATGTACGGTCATGCGCAACCCGCCGGCAGCAGAGCTGTTTACATAAACCTTTACGTCAGGTGCAATTGCTATTGTTAAGTTATTTAATTCAGTTAATGCCGCTTCATAACCAATGCGGATATCCCCTTCAGCGATGGAAGTTGGTGCAAAACCCTGGGCAAGGAGTTCAAAACTTCCATCCTGACCAAGTTGGAATCCATTCACCTTGGTGATGGTGGAACCAATTTCAACGGTGAGGAATTCAATTATTTTGGGCAATAATTCTCCGGTGGTTACAACAATCCACGAGATTTCAGGTTTTTCACGATGGCATTGACAACATGTATCCCTTTTGTGCCTCTTCCAAAGGTGGCGTCAAGACCGGTTTCTTTTGCCATTTCACGGTTGACCTGGGTACCACCGGCGATAAGGATCAGCCGGTCACGTACACCGCGTTCAGCACATAGATCCGCCAGTTTTTTCATCTGAATGCGGTGCGTATCATTATGACTGATAATAGTTGAAATTAGAATCGCCTGGGCGCCGGTTTCGATGGCGGCATCGATCAACTTGCTGACAGGGACGGAAGTACCAAGGTAATAGTATTTGACGCCATACTTCTCGATACCGCCATGTTTAATATCCAGGATCTCTCGCAGTCCAACGCTATGTTCATCTTCTCCTACCGTTGCTGCGACAACTTTCAAGCCGATTTTCTTCACAGCTTCACGAAGTTCTTCCTCGGGAAGGATGATCTCCTTTTCGGCTACTTTTAACGAGGCAAGTTCGATATCGAAATTAATCTTTCCTTTCACTTCAACAAAGCATCCTTCGGACGGCTGCATGACCTCAATATTAACCACTTGCGGGTCCACGAGCCCGAGTTTCTTTGCCATTTCTATGCCATAAGCCGCTGCGAAATCCTCCGTTAACGGCACAAAGAACTGGGTAAGAATGGTGCCATCGCCAGCCCATTCCGCCTCCGGTTTGACCTTTCCGCCTTTGCGGTAAGAGTAGGTGGCTTCAAGGCGCTTGTTGCAGCTATCTTCAGGATCAAGTTCATCAATGTAGACGATTTTTTCTGGTTTGCACAAGGTGCACCCGTCAATCGGGTCGCATGCACATTCGATGCCAACCGGAAGATGGTTTTCACCGAAATGGTCACAAACCGGAGCGTAGTAATCCGGGTCGCGTTCAATAATCGAACCAGCACCGACACCGCCTTTGCCATCGCGTGCGATGCCATCTCCACTGCGTTCAGGGTACTTGGCAGAATCGACGAAAAAACCTTTTTCGACGGCTGCGAAATAACCGCCAGTGGCAATTACTTCCTCAAGGAAGGCGATGGCCCGGATTTTCAAGTCACGCACCATTTCACCCAAAGGCCCCTGGTGATTGATGGATAACAATTCCTTAATACCATCCAAGGCTGCCCAAGTTTGTTTGACTGTCTGAATGCCACGGATGTTGTTATAGTGCCAGGGAACGTTGCGACCCTCATCCGGTGTGATGGTGCTCTGGATGTCAGCGCTGGTCAGCATGGAAATGAGGGTATCGATTGTATGGGTGCGAACCGCTTCTTCAATATCTGCTTCAATGTAACGGGTATTTTGCTGGGCACGCATTTTAAATTCAGAGAATAGGTCTCGCAGCGCAACTGCATAAGGCAGGTCGTACCACAGCTTAGGAGCGGGGGGGGCATCAGGCGGTACCGTTGAAAGACCAATCAGGTTTTTGTCCATGCCGACGGCAACTGAGAAGGCACAATTGATGCCATGCTGGACCATTAACTCCGGCATTACGAGCCAACCTGACTTGGCGGTGGCATTAGCATTATGAGCGCCATCGATCTGGAAAATATTTGCGCCGGCCATCACTTTTTTGGCTTCAGCGGCATCCACAAAGGAGCGGTACATGTTGATATTCCGGTAAAGTACGTTGTATTGCGGATCCTGGTGTGCGCCATTGATGCCTTCTTCAGAAAAAAGAACAGCAACTTCAGGTCCTGCCACACCGGAGACATAACTATGAAAATTGATAAGACGCCCGACTTCATCTTCAATCATGTCACAGGCTTTACGGCTGGCTCGAATTTGTTTACGTGTGATAGGGACGCCACCGACACCTTCCGGGGTGCCTTCGAGTAACCCATCGATATGACTTTGACCGGTAGTACGAATGACCATAATGTGGTCGGCACCGTTCCAGGCTGCCATGCGCATGCGACGGATGTCATCCTCAAAACGCCCAGAGGCGATTTCTGTGGTGACGACGCAACTGGGTTGTGGGTCGATGTGGTCAAAATACTTTGAAGCGGGAAGACCAATGCCATTTTTCAATGGTTTGGACATATTGCGATAGTGGAAAGGACCCATTTCGATCCCTTCGTCTGGGACTTCACGCCAGGTCCAGCCTTTACGTCGTGGATGGTAATGTTCGAGGTCCTCGAGAATCGACTCGATGTCAAGTTTTTTATTAGGATCAAGGGGTTGTGGATTGGTCATTGGTTGGCCTCAAAATGCTAATTGAATAATCCATTCAGGATTTCTTTGTTTTCGATAATTGCCGCAGCGGCAGTACGCAGGTCACAGTTGATCTTTTTTGAAACCTTAAGGACTACATGACCAGCACCTTTGGCCAATAAGCCTGCTTCAAGAACTCGGTCCACGACACCATGAGCAGTGATACTGTCAATTCCCATGCGAAGTAAAACTGACCGCTCAATGGATGGCGAGGTGTGGGTGCGTGCGAGGTCAACGATGGGTTCAACGACCTGGTTACAAAGTTCCCAGAAACGCGTTTTTAATTCTGAATCCTCAAGTTTTTCAAGTTCTTTTCGTCGTTGGTTAAAATTCTCAATTCTATCCTGGGTCATTTGAGTCCTCTTGGTTGGCTAAATTGGTAGATTATTCTGCACCCATTCAGGGGCTTTCTTTATATCCTGTGCCAGAAACGCAATATCAGCTTTTGACCATTGCGAAACGGGGTACCGGTGGGCTGCATTTGACAGGTACGCTCGCCGCAGGTGGTCAATATCCTGGCGTTTGCTTTGTACCTGTGCCAGATGCTGTGGAATGATGATTGTCTTTCCGGGGCAGTCATCTGCAGGATCACCGCGGCGGACTTCAATACCGTTCTCACGGGCAAAGGAGAGTTGACTGTTGTGATGTTTGCCGGCACCGGTATATTCCGTTTCCTGCACAACGATCACATGGTCATCATCCATCTCCCTGGCAAGGGAAACGGCAGCGGTTAGGCTGATATTACCGGCAGGACCGCGTTCGAGTCCCTCGATTTTGGTGAGTAATTCGGTGATATAGAAAACCTCTCCCTGGGTGACCAGGTGGTACTCATCCATGTAACGCACACTACGAGCGGCATTACGCGGTACATCCACCCGGTCGGGCCAGGTGGCAAATGGGATACCAAAACCGGTGTGCCCGGTGGTAAATGATTTGCGATTGAAATCGCGATCAGATGCCATGTGCAAGCCGGTCAGGTCTACAGAACAGGCGATAACCTTTGTTGAATTTGCATTGGCAGCAATTAGTCCACGAGCTGTTCCGGTGACGTTTCCACCACCGGCATGGGTGACGATAACGGCATCGGGATCTTTGCCAAGAAGCTGGCGTGATTGCTGCGCGATCTCGTAACCGAGACTTTCAACCCCACGGATACCGAATGGGGTATACAGGCTGGCATTAAAGAAACCTGTCTCCTCAAGGGTGCGTAAGAGCATGTAAAAGAGTTCTGGACCGACAGTTAGCTTGATGACTTCCGCGCCGTAAGCTTCACACGCACGGGCTTTTTCAATGATTTCCGGTTGACCAACCCCGCGGCTGTCGTAGAGTTCCTGGACGATGATGCATTTCAAACCACGCTGGGCTGCCTGTGAAGCCACTGCAGCACCATAATTACCGCTGGTGGCAGCGATCATGCCTTTGTATCCCTTTTTCTGGGCATCAAAAGCACTAATGGAGGCACGCCGAGCCTTGAAGCTGCCGGAGGCGTTCGCTGCTTCATCTTTAACAAAGATACGGGCGCCTTTGCCCTTTGGAGAAAGCCTGCGGACTGCATTCGTCAAGTTTTTTAGTTCGTACAGAGGAGTATTGCCAACTTTAGTTTCCTGTTGGATGCGGATGATGTCATCCATTGAATAACCCGTCGCTGTCATCATCCGTTCATAATCGAAGGCGATTGGGCTTTGGATGAACTCATCATAATCCAACTGCATTGAAGATTTCATGATCTCGTTTTTACGAGACATTACGGCGTCGTACGAAATATCACGGGAGGTCATTTATCCTCCCAATCAGTGCCAATGGTCAACAATTCGGGGATGGTCTTGCCAAAACTGTGCGAATAGCTTGGATTTACAACTCTTAAAGTACCGGATAATTGGCGACCGATAATGGTCTTAATTTTTACATCCTGCCCAAGTTGTCCATCCTCAATCAGAAATCCTGATACCCTAAGGACATAAGGAACTTTTTGGGTTTCTTCAGGGAGAGAAGGTGCGCGCTGGTCAGGGTTTAGAACAATTTGTTCGATCTCGACCCAGGTGCCTTTTGAAATTATTGCCATAAATCACCATCCGGTAGGTATATGACCTATTTTTAATTGAAATTTAAAAAAAACCAAGGTATCAATTATTCCGCGAATATGCTGATTCACCCATCAGCGCTGCGGGAATCGGCAGGTCGATCATCCGTTTTAGACCCGGTGTGGCTGCGACTACCAATGGAATCAGGTTGACGGTTATTCCTTCAGTGGCAATTCCGCCGGCGATTTCTGGCTTTATGGACATATGGATTTCAGGTTTGCCATAAATGTTGATGTAATCACCGGTATCTTGTTTTTCCAAACCAGGATGGATCTGTTGGGGATGAATGAGTTTAATTACTTCTTTGTCGCCGCGGTATCCGATACCAATATGGGAGCAACCCGCCACCATTCCGGGAGCGACTTTGACGTGCGGTGTTTCGCGTTTTACCTTGCTGATGATCGGTTCGCGGGTTTGTTCGATGCGGTCAACGCCAAGACCCAGTGCATCGCTGATCATATGGATGGATTCAGGGAATCCGACATGACCCACGATTGAGCCATCGGCAATTCCAGCTCTGAACTGTTCCGGAGAAGTACCAACACCCTGGCTGTTCATCACAGTGGGTCCATACGGGCTCAAATCATTGACGCGGGAAGCTTCAATCCGTTCGACGGTATGATTGCCGGCAGTTAATGCCACAACCAAAAGATCCAACACAAAACCGGGATTGACGCCGGTGCCAATGATGGTCACACCGTATTCTTTGGCGAGTTTATCCAGTTCTTTGGCGAATTTCGGATTTTGAGCATAGGCATCTGCCATTTCTTCTGCAATGGAGATGCAGTTAATGCCTGCTTTCAGGATTTTACGGAGATCAGAGATTTGCTCTTTTAACCAAGATGTGGTGGCGATGACGACAATGTCAACTTTATCTTTTTTCAGGACGGAATCAGGGTCATTGGTGATCTTCACACCAACTTTTTTCCCCAATTGAAGCGCTTCTCCAAGGTCTTTGCCGACAAAATCCGGTCGGGCATCGACAACCGCGACGATCTTTAAACCTGTTTTTTCCAACATCAATTTTGCCATGCCACTTCCCATGGCTCCCAACCCCCACTGCAAGACACGAATTTGCTTCATCTCTTCTCCTGAAAAAGTTGAATTTTGACTCGGGATTTTCCCGTTTGTATTCTAACATTAAACAATTAATGGCAAGAAAAATGGAAATTACAGCTTGAATTTTAATAATTTAACCGGAATTCCGCCATTAGAAAATTGGAGAAAACTGGTGGGTTTACCTAGTCCGAGGTTTCCGGTGAGGCGATCATCCGAGGATAAAACAACCAGAGACCAACCCTGGAATTTTTCAATGAGGATTGTACCGAATCGCGCATAAAGATCCCGCAAGTCATTATTTTCTTTTGTGCGGATACCGTATGGTGGATTGGTGACAATGGTTCCAGTCGTCGAGGGGGATTCGAGGTAAGAAACAGCCTGTTGAGTGAATTTGATATTGTTTTTTTGACCCGCCCGGGCGGCATTTGCCTGGGCTATTTCAATTGCGCCGGTGTCGCGGTCATAACCATAGATTGAGCTAATAGAATTAACAATCTCCTTTTTCGCGCTTTCGAGCATGGATTCCCAGAGCTTCTTGTCAAAGCCAGGCCAATCTGTGAAGCGGAATACCCTGGTGATGCCCGGGGGAATTTTGTTGGCAATCATCGAAGCTTCGATTGGAATCGTACCTGAACCGCAGAATGGGTCAATTAGCGAAGTAGTCAAGTCCCAACCGGAATACAGGATCATGGCTGCGGCGAGGTTTTCACGTAATGGGGCTTTGGTGACAGCCTGCTTGTAACCTCGTTTATAAAGATGCTCGCCAGATGAATCAATACTTATGGTGCAAAGGTCATTAACGAAACGGATCAAGATCATCTGTCCGTCCTCGGATTGGGTGACCGGCAATACAGATTTTGTGGGAGAAGAAAAATGAAGGTTAATGGAATTAAGAACACGTTGGATAACCGCATCGGAATGATAAAGTTTGGATTTATGACAAACCGCCCGTAAATTTACCTGTTGACCGGGTTTGAGATAACGACCCCATTCCAATTTGGAAGCTTTCTTTGCAAGTTCCGAAAAGGCGGCAGAATAAAATTCTCCCAGCCGCACTACTACGCGGCTTGCGACACGAGAATTCAGGTTTACTTTAAATACATTCTCAAGAGCTCCTTCAAATTCAAATCCGCCGACCTCCTCACCAGTAACATCTTTTTGAACTTCCAATTTTTTTTGTGAAGGAGTTTTGTGCACCAAGTTAAGTGAAGAACACTCCTTAGCTAAAAGCTGTTCCAGACCTGGCGGGCAGGAGACATAAAATTTTACATTGTCGTTTGAATTCATGCGGTTACCTTTTTGGAACAATACGCTTCGCGTAGCCATCTGTTTTGTTACGACTAACCGTTTTGCTCGAGTGAGTGTCGAAATGGGAAAGTTTTGCGGTCAGGATCTCTTTTTGATGGATTTTATTCTTTAAATTCTTTTCAACGAAAATCCGCATGCCAGTAAAGGGATCCTGTTCAGTGTAATACATAACGCTGGCATAGGTTGATGGGGTAGGAGTAAACACTTGAACCTGTTCAGGTGAAATTTGCAAGGAGTTTGTGGCATACTCTTTTAACTTTTTCATTTCAGTGTCAGAGCAACCCGGATAAGCAGCAATCAGGTAATAAGTTAGATATTGTTCTTTGTGTGCTTCTTTGGAAATCCGGTTGAATTGTTCACGAAATGATTTTAAGGATTGATTCGAAGGTTTACCCATCATCTTCAAAACGTAAGGATCTGTATGTTCAGGTGCGACTTTCATTTGTCCAGAAACATGATAACCGACAACTTCGGATAAATAGGATAATCCGCAGGTATGATCGGCCATTACCATGTCGTAACGAACACCGGAACCGATAAATACTTTGCGCACGCCCGGAATTTTCCGGATTTTCCTGAGCAGTTCGACTTGCGGTGAATGATCCACCTTCAAAACGGGACAAATTTCGGGGAATATGCAGCGTTTATCCAGGCAGGCACCGCTGGTGAGTTTTTTCCGGCATTCAATTTGGTACATATTAGCTGTTGGTCCACCCAAATCGCGGATAATTCCCTTGAAATCAGGGTGCCCGGTCATCACGCGGGCTTCAGCGAGGATAGATTCTTCACTCCGGCTTGAAATCGTCCGGCCTTCATGGACAGCAATGGCGCAGAAATTACATTCACCATAGCAACCCCGGTGCGTGGGGATTGAAAACTGAATCGTCTGTAAAGCATTTACGTCGCCCTGGCTGGCATAAAAAGGATGCTGTGACCGTTCCCACGGGGAGTCGTAAACCTTATCCAATTCAGAACTGGTTAATGGAAAAGCGGGAGGGTTCTGGACATAATATCGATCACCTTTTTTTTGGGCAATCCCCTTTGCTGTAATGGCATCATTATTTTGATAAAAATCAGTAAACATCAGGGTAAATGCGTCCTTGTCTTCAACAACCTCTTCAAAGGAAGGCAGATCAAGGTAATCTTCGGGTACTGATTTTGAAAGATAGGCTAATCCGCGTATTTGCAGAGGTGATCGTTTTTCCTTTAGGGCATCTGCCAATTCGAGCACACTACTATCAGCCATGCCATAAAGCAGGTAATCAGCTTTAGAGTCGAAAAGGATGGGCGCGCGTAATTTATCCGTCCAGTAATCGTAATGGGTGATACGGCGCAGACTTGCTTCTATCCCGCCCAATACAATGGGCACCGTGTTCTTAAATGCCCTCCGGATGAGATTGGAATAAACGATCACTGCCCGGTCTGGTCGACGGTTGTTTAAACCACCTGGAGTAAAATCATCGCTACGGCGTTTGCGCAAGGTAGCTGTATAATTCGCCACCATTGAATCCACCGTACCGCCTGATACGCCCCAAAACAATTTTGGTTCACCCAACCTGCTGATGTCAGAAATATCCGTTGTAGATGGCTGCGCAAGAACTCCCACATGATATCCATGGGAGACAAGGATCCTCCCGATCAATGCCACCCCTGAATAGGGAGTGTCAATGTAGGTATCTCCCAAGACCAGGATTACGTCAAGGGAGTCCCAGCCTAGTTTTTGAATTTCTTCGATGGTAGTGGGAAGAAACAATTTAGATTTCCCTTAAGTATTTACTGTCAATTACGACTTTTACTATCAACCAAACCTCACATCTGTCTACAGAATTATAAGTTCATTTCAGGTTGGTGGATATAATCATAGTTACAATGACTGGTCAGTTTATTCAAATTCAATATCTCGGGCAGGCTGGCATTTTGTTACGGGGTAAAAATACAACCGTCATAATCGACCCGTATCTTTCAAATTTTGTGGTCGCTGGAGGATATGGAAACGCCGAACTTTTCTCCCGCAACTTTCTACCGCCAATTCTTCCTGAAAATTTACCTGTGATTGATGCTGTATTTATTACACATGATCATGCAGACCATTGCGATCTCGATACCTTGAGGGTGATTGCAGCCAATAATCCAAAGTGCTTTTTTATCGGTCCTGCACAAGTGAGGGAACATCTTAAAGTTCTCGAGAATTTTCGCAACCAATTGGTGATTCCAAGTCCCAAAATCAGTACCATGCCAGGAAACCAGGAAATTGAATATTGTAGTCTTCCATCTGCACATTACAAGATCGAACAAAATTTTCATTCAGGTGAGTATGAATGCCTGGGATATTTGATTCAATTGGATGACATTGTGCTCTATCATTCGGGGGATACGATTCTCTATAATGGGATCGTTGAAAATATCCTCAACCCCAAGTGGGGAGTTGATATCGCCTGTCTGCCAGTGAATGGAAGGGATGAAATACGCGAACAGCTGGGAATTGTGGGTAACCTAGATGCTTATGAAGCTGTCGACCTTGCATTGGCAATTAATGCCAAGGTGTTATTACCCATGCACAACGATCTCTTTACAATAAACCAGGAGGATCCTGAGTTGGTTAAGACCGCTTTCAGCAAGGTAAAAAGTTTAGATATAAAGCAAATGACACCCGGTGAATCGTTTGTGTATAAAAAATAAGGCTGCCAGATGGCAGCCTTATTCCAGCAATTGTTCTTTGTTTCAGTCAGTGGCTTCGGATTTATGGTTGCAGTCGCAACTTCCGTCTTGCTCACAATCGCAATCTTCATCTTCGCCGCAGCAGCAATCGTGGTCGTCATGGATGTGACCGTGCTCAAGTTCCTCAGCGGTCGCTTGGCGGATTTCAACAATTTTGACATTGAATTCCAGGTCTTTGCCGGCTAGTGGGTGGTTGAAATTCAAAGTGATCTTATCAACATCAACTTCTTCGATGTACGCGGATAATTCTTCGCCATTTTCGTCGTTAACACCAATTTCAGTACCAATTTCCAAAGGAATTTCCTCGGGAAACTCTGCTCTTGGAACCTCTATGAAGTTTTCAGGTTCGTATTCGCCATATGCTTCAGCGGCTTTTACTGACACATTCTTGGATTCCCCAACACTCATCCCCTGGATAGCTTTTTCCAATCCCGGAATGATATTTCCATGACCCTGGAGAAATATCAGCGGGTCGCCTTCTTCAGAAAAATCGACGATACTATTTTCCACTTTTAGTTCGTAGTCCATACTGACTACGAGATCTTTATTTACTTTCAAATTTGACATTTAAATCCCTTTCAATAGATTAGTTAAAACGCAACATTATAACATAGCGTAAGAATAAATAAGATAGTTTTGGTTTGATTATTCTGGAATTATGACAGTGCAGGTTTTATTTTCCAATGAAAGATTGTCCTGCACTCGTAGCTCTTGAAAATCATCAAAGGTCTTGTTGCTTATAAAATGGGCTGGCATGAGGGTTGTCCAATCCACCTGGGAGAAAAAGGAATTTCCAGCGCCAGATGAAAGGAGATCACAAATCTTTGAAAGAAACACTTTTCCACTTTTTTGAACAAGTGCCACTGACTCGAGTGATTGAGGTGAATCGCTAATAAGCTCCAGCTGTTCAACACTGGCATTGGAAGCAAGGCTTAATAATCCAGAATTGTCGACAACAAAATAGCCATCAAAAGCAAGATCAAAAATGCGTTTAAAGCGCCGAAAGGAACTTGAAGTCAATTGATGGTCCCTAGTCAAGGAGAAGATGGATTTTATCTGGTCGTTTTTTTCCAGACTGGTTGTTGGATACAATGAGACGAAAAATAACTCACTAGAAGGAGAGGTTGATTTCAAATTAACCCAAATTGCAATAAGTTGGGGATTTTTTATTTGCAGATCGTTAACCTGGAATAATAAGAAGTTACTTTGCTCATAAGGTTCAGGGGGGGGAAGGCTGGTCTCGGTTTGTGAAGCTTGACGCAAAGGGAAGACTCTGGCAGCTAATTTAAATCCGATCAGGATAAAACCTGAAAAAAGAACGACAGCCAATACCACAGTAAATTTCTTCATAATTTTAATATTATTTATTAACTATACTTATTAGTTATTTTATCATTTCGTTTAAAACAAAAAACAGTCTGTAGACTGTTTTTTGGTTATTAATCATTAACCTAATAAATAGATAAAGTAAGCTAACACGCCAACTCCAAAACCGGCACAGGCAATCACTACAATCGATGCAAGTTTAGTTTTGAGATTCTCATCCTGGATGATGTGCAACACCTGTCCGATTGGCCACTTGAGCCAAGTGGCTTTAGTGAGAAACGAGATGCTGACATCCCAGAAAGTTAATTCAATTTTATTCGTAATTTGTGCAAACATTCTTCCTCTTTAACGCGAGGTGGTAAGTTTAAGGATTTTTCCATTTTCTGATGCGGTAACTCTGACTGTACGGTTTATTTGCTTGCCATCTGGCGTCTCACCTTTACCGTGAAAAATCAGTTGAAATTTGTCGCCAGGCAAAGAGGATACAGATGGGCGAGCTCCACGGACCTCGGGGAATTGCCGATAAACACTGTTGCACACTTGCTGGATATGCTTATCCTCCATCAAATCATCTCCTAGGTTGTTAATCGCCGGCGCAAGAAAGCCGGGATATCCAAATTGGTCGAGGACCCTGCCATTGACACTTGATGTGAAATACCGGTAGTGAATGTGGGGATCTCGATTGCTTCTCCACTTTCCAATTTCTCATCTTCGTATTCTTTTTTGGTTGTATTATCCACGGAGGTTGCACCGATGCCTGTAAGGACCAGGATAACCTGGACACGATCTTCCATCCTGTCGTCGGTGACCACACCCGGAATAATGGTTGCGTCAGGGCGAGCCATTTTTTGAAGGTGATTCAAGGATTCCATTACTTCAAGGAATGCCAGGTCTTTCCCTCCGGTAAAATTAGCGATTATCCCGCCGGCATCTGCTATGTTAATGGTTTCCAGCATTGGGTGATGAAGTGCATGTTCAAGCGCTTCTTCAGTTTTATTCGGACCTTCTCCTGTACCTATGGCAAGGAGTGATCCACCACCATTCTTCATCATCGCTCGAATATGCGAGAAATCCACGTTGATCAAACCCGGTTGGGTGATCAATTCAGAAATGCCCTGGACGCCCTGACGTAAAACATCATCTGCCAGGCGGAATGCCATCTCCAAAGGAAGATCTCGGGGAGCAAATTGTAATAATCGATCATTAGGAACGCTGATCATTGTATCTGTAAACTGCTGCAGCTTTTTCATTCCCTCACGGGCGTTTTTCTGCCTGTGACCAACTTCAAAACCAAAGGGCAGGCTTACAACTGCAACCACAACTGCACCAGCACTCTTAGCTACCCTGGCAGCAACGGAAATTGCCCCAGTCCCGGTACCACCACCCATACCTGCGGTCAGGAATACCATGTCAGCACCGGAAAGTGCATCATTCAGGTCTTTCAGGCTTTCTTCTGCAGCCGCTTCTCCTACTGAGGGATCACCACCGGCTCCTAGGCCGCGGGTGAGGATTGGTCCTAGGTGAACTTTTACTGGCGCAAGGGATTTTCGAAGTACCTGGGCGTCTGTGTTAGCGGCAATGAAGTCAATGCCAGATAAACCAAGTTCGATCATCCGGTCGACAGTATTTTGCCCGCCTCCGCCAAGACCAATGACTTTGAGAACTGGAGCTTTGGCTTTGATGGGTGTATGGATAATAGGGGTGCTTGGAAGTGTGATGGTCATATTTCACCTCTGTGCCAATATTGTTGCAATACTTGTACCATCGCCTGATATTTGTTCAACTTCACATCCGCAATTACGTAAATGGGAAATCATTTCTGGAGCAAAGTCCTGGTCGCCACCGATTACGGTTACTTTTTTTGCAAGCAGGGCTTCATCAATCGAGAATCCCACCGTAGGACGGTGTTTGATGATAAAAGGACGGGTCACTTCCAGATGCCAATCTGCAACGCCCCACTCATAAGAGGGAAGCAGGAGGTAGTGATCAATTGGATGCGGATACTCAGTTTCATTTTCAAGGTCATCAAAGCTAGTATTATTCTTCACAGAGACTGTTTTGTTTACTACGGCTTCATCTTCTATCGTTAATACTTTCACAATAGGTAAAGTCTTGCCATCGGCTTTGAACCATGCCTGGGAATATTCTTCAGTGCCAGATTCAGCTGAAAGTAACCAAAAAAGTGAAGCTTTTACGGTAGAAAAAGCCGGAGTCTGAATTCTCTCAAGTATCTCTTCAATAATTTCGGAGTGGATAACGGGGGAGTAATGATCGGCATTAGTTTTTAATCCGCATCCAAACTGAAACAAGTTTACATCTGTAATACCTGCATTTTTTGCGATCGATTCAACCCATTGCCAATTGTTAAAACCACATTGGTCTTCGCTGCCGGCAGGTGTGAAATATGGTTTTGCACTATTCCACTTCTGCGGACCGCCTGCTCCCCAGTTAAGATCGTGACCAAAAGTATGAGTGGTGACGGCGAATGAAATGCGATTAAGAAGACTCTCGCCACTACGGCGTTTTATCGAAGCCAGGGCTGATCGTAGGAATGAGGTATCCCAGTAATCACCACCTGGTTCAAGCGGCGGGAAAACCGGAATTAACCCGCATCGCAAGGCCTCGTTGGCCAGGGGTAGAAAACGGTCAATAAATCTTTCCACCAAATCCTGTTGAGACCAGCTTGCAGATGACCAGGAACTTATTTGATTTGGCTTATTGAACAAGACAACATATTTAACTCCCCAGTGCGCGTAGGCTTCAAATATCGCGCGCATATCCGCAGGGGATGGCGCATCGGGTAAACGAAAGTAAAAATGGACGATGGGAGTAATATTTGCTGTTTTGAGTCCGTGAATGATTTGTTCGGGGATCGCTCGAGAGGAATCGGATAAAAGCACCACCCAGCCGGCATTTATTTTAACCAGTTCTGGTAGCCAGGTGTTCAGATCTTTATTCGTGTAATGGGCGGTATCCTGAAAATAATGGAAACCGATTTTATTGGTTAATAGGGTTGAATTTTCTTTCGATGTTTTCATAATCGCGCAAAAATCCCTCTTCCCAATACTCTTGTAGCAAGAAATATGCCAAAAGGCCGGCCTTATTTCTGAAGCTCAGGTATAATTTCGGGAGTGATTCTTGTAACTGGTGGTACCGGATTTATTGGCAGACACCTGGTCAAATCCCTGGTGGATTCTGGTCAGGTTGTTCGTATTCTCCTCAAACCTTCATCAGATTCTCCACACTTCCTAAAAGGTATCCCTGTTGAGGTGGCAATCAGCAGTTTAAATGACAGCCAGGGGATGAAGGCTGCATTAAAGGGCATCAGTGAGGTTTATCACCTGGCAGGCGCAGAGAGAAAAGGTACTGCAGGTGATTTAAATAAGGTTGATGTTGAAGGAACAATTACACTGGTCAATGCTGCCAGGCAATCTAAATTGGAGCGCATCTATTTTCTGAGTCATCATGGCGCTAATCGGGCATCTGCGTACCCAGTTCTTAAAGCGAAAGCGATTGCCGAAAATTGGATCATGGGATGCGGAGTGCCATATACAATATTGAGGACCGGGGCTGTGTTTGGTCCTGGAGATCAATTTGCTGAACCAATTGTGCGATTGATGAGCTTATTTCCACCTTTTTTCTTTTTCCCCGGGAATGGTGACAATCTCCTTCAACCCATCTGGATCGATGATCTGATCCATTGTTTTAGCTTACTCAAAGATGATCCTAAAATGATTAACCGGACGATTTCGGTTGGCGGAATTGAAGCCTTGCCTTATCGCCAGATAATTGAGATGGTGATTAAGAAGGTTGAATACAAGAGGTGGATTGTTTCGGTTTCGCCTGCATACCTGCGCACGCTTTCTTTATGGATAAACCAACTTTACCCTAAATTCCCAGTTTCAATTTTCTGGTTGGATTACCTGGCTGATGATCGCACAACCGATATCGATAGTCTCCCACGGCAATTTGGGATTATTCCGAATCGTTTTCATCAAAACCTTGATTATCTTTTGGAATTAAAATCTAGAAAGTGATGCAACAATAAATGGATTCCAACCGCAGCTTCACTATACACGCCCATTTTTACCAACCTCCCCGAGAAAACCCAGTAACGGATAATGTACCCACAGAAATAAGCGCATATCCATACCATGATTGGAATGAAAAAATTTTCGAAACGTGTTATTTACCCAATATTCAAATCGGGAATTTTGCACGCATCAGTTTTGACATAGGACCCACCTTAAGCCGCTGGTTGAGGTCAAAACATCCGGATGCCCTACAGTCGATTGTTGAAGCGGACCTAAAAGTTCTAACTGAAAGTGGACACGGGAATGCCATTGCCCAGGTGTACCACCATACGATCCTTCCACTGGCCAATAGAGAGGAGAAGGTCGCCGAGATAGCCTGGGGGATTAGAGATTTTATTCATACATTTGGACGGAGTCCTGAAGGTATGTGGCTCCCTGAAACTGCCGTTGATATTGAAACATTATGCATTTTGGCTGACCAGGGCATTAAATTCACAATCCTGGCGCCATGGCAGGTGCAAACATCCAATCACCACAGTCATTCGCCATTCCGGGTTAATCTGCCCGGAGATCGGAAAATTGCGATTTTTATTTATTCTGGTGAGTTAAGTGCCAGGGCAAGTTTTGATACTAATGCCACCTCAAATGCAGATCAGTTTGTCAGGAATCATATTGAAACCCAGTTCAATAAAAATGATCCTAACCAATATATCATGATGGCAACGGACGGGGAACTTTACGGACATCATCAGACCTTCCGCGAGATGTTCTTGAGCCAGATGGTTAATGGCTCTTTAAAATCTATCGGTTTACAGCTTGAGGGTCCGGCTGCTTATCTTGAAAGAAATTCCGATCTACCTTTCGTAACCATTCACGAAAACACTTCGTGGAGTTGCCACCATGGTGTAAAACGATGGCGTGAGGAGTGCGATTGTACTCCCGGGGCAAAATGGAAGAATCCATTGCGGGATGCACTCGACGAAATTGCCCACGATATTGATCTCCTCTGTAATGAATATATGTTTGATTACGGAATTGACCTGAATAAATCTAGGATTTCATACATTGACGTGGTATTGGGAGAAAGCACTTTTGATTCCTGGTTATGCTCTCAGACACATTTCAATATACCTGATGATTCACGAAAGACGCTAGCAGGGTTATTTAAAGCGCAGGAATTCCGTTTACGAATGTTCGCATCTTGTGGGTGGTTTTTTACGGAATTTGACCGGATTGAACCAAGAAACAGTATTTCAAATGCAGCTTATGCCATTTATCTAATCGACAAGACCCTCAATACAAACCTGGGTCTAAAATACGTCTCCTTACTCTCAAGAGTAAAGAGCGAGGAAACCGGCTTAACTGGTGATATTGTGTTTGTACAAGCCTACGAAAGTTACAAGGCTAATTGAATCAACTGATCAATTTCATCACCTGGTAATTGGAGTTTTTATTTCTTAACCTAATTTGTTTGATAAAGTCGTTTGACACCAACAAAGATTCAGCAAGCAGGGCACTTGAGACGCCTTCTTTTTGCGATTGAATTAATGAGACGAATTGCATCAAATTGAGCAACTCAGAAAAAGACTCACGGTTATACCAAAGGATATCGTTATACCGGTTGACTTTTAGATAATGTTGAACATTAATATCGGACAACCACTCTTTCAAGATCAATTTCGCGGGTTTATCACCATGGTCAACTAACCAGGATTGGTGACGGATGGCAATTTTTACTGCTAACAGGGCTGATTGTGCGTCATCAGGAGCAAACGAGAATTGTTTCAAGCATTCTTCAAATGCTTTTCCGAGGTGCCATTCATCCATCCAACTGATAGCGCGTTCGTCCGATCCTTCAGGAGATGACAGTCTGCCAATTTCACTTAACATCACCCAGGTGATCAAAGTATAGGGGAGCCATTTTGAATTAGTAAAATTATTTAGAATAATACTTGCTACTTTTTTCACTTGTCTTGATTCAGGAACCGAAAATGAAGTAAGGGCTTGATGTAGTCCTAACAAGGAAATCAATTTATTGGTTATGGAGGTGACAATTGTATTATTCTCACCTTCAAGGTGAGCCATTACCCGGATTCCGTCTAAGAACTTATTCGATTTCGATTGATATTCTGCCTTTAGTTGACTTGAAGGATTTCCCTCTTGTAAAGCAGAAAACAGATAATCCAAATATCCCTTATTCATGAGCTGCTGCCATGGGGACATTACAGGTTGTAAGGTAAGTTCCTCGAGAGCAGAATCGAAATCAGGTACGCCACCTTGCCCAAGGACTGACCACAATCTTCCATAATCGTGGATTGGATCTGATATTACAACTTGGAAATCAAGAAAAACGTGATGCTCATACCCCTGCAAATGAATCGAGAATCCATTATAGATTAGCTCATCAACGGGCCGAATAAACCATAAACCGGTGCTCTGGTCACGAAACTTCAGGAACGCATTGAAGTTGCGGCTAAGGTTGAAAACTTTGGTAATATCCGTCCGTTTATTTTGTTTGGATTTTCCGACTCTAACCGCCTGGCTGACAGACCCTTTAATTCTGCCTGTTGTTTCCAGGAAATTATTGTTGAAGATTACCAGCGCGTTTTTTCCCTGGAATTGATTGGTAAATGCATAGACATTTTCGTCTATCCCATCAATCCGTTCAAAATCATACATCCAGTAATTATCGACTCCAGCAAAAAGCTCGCGTTGGTGGAGGAGTGGGAATATTTCGAATTCATGCCTGGCAATCAACCCCGGATCAGGTGATTCGTTCCAATAGGGTTTATAGAACTCCATGCCATATTTTTCAGCATAACCCTCAATCTGACCATGCCCTAACATGGGTAAACCTGGCAAAGTTACCATTAATGTGCAAATCCCAAAATATTTATCACCTTTACCGAACTGTTCAACAGCAGTTCGTTCATCCGGATTGTTCATGAAATTTACATAACGTTTAAGAATTTCTGGGTCGTATTCCAGTGTATTTTTCAATATGGTGCGGTAACCGGCGTTATCTTCGTTACGAAGCATGTGCATGAATGCGCTGTTGTAAACGCGGTGCATCCCGAGTGTACGGACAAAATAGCTCTCCATCAGCCAAAAAGCTTCAGCCAGAAGCAGCGTATCAGGGCACTCACTGGCAACACGATCGACCACTTCCCGCCAGAATTCCACCGGAACTGCCTGGTTAAATTGCTCGTCTGTCATGCCATAATCGGAACGAGAAGGAATTGCTCCACCTGACCCGGGTTGCGGGAACCATAAGCGTTGGATATGCTTCTTTGCCAACGTCATGGCTGCATCAAACCGGATGATGGGGAACATGCGGGCGACCTGAATGATCGATTGAATAACCGTTTCGCGGACCGCCGGGTCAAGGTAATTGAGCTGCGCGGTATCGTTCCAGGGCATCGAAGTACCGTCGTTGCCGTGGTAAATGTATTTATGTTCTCCTGATTTCTTGTTGATTCGCCGAAATACAACGGCTGCATCAGTCCGGTCGAAATAATGGTCCTCGATTTGAATGACTACATTTGGATCAGAGGAAAGGTCTTGCCCATTGAACTGGTAGGATGGGAAAGGACAACGGTTTAAGGCCAGAAATCGCTCCGGATGATGAATGACCCAATCGGAGTCAATGCCCATATGATTCGGCACCATATCGCTGGCTAACCTGATGCCAAACCGCTTTGCCTGGTCGCGAAGCTTCTCGTACGCTGAATACCCCCCCAAATCAGAAGCGACGTCATATGAGTGTAATGAGTAAGCTGAAGAAATGGCTTCGGGGTTACCACACAATTGCTTGATCTTTGCAGAAGCGGAGCTGCGCTCCCACAGACCAATCAACCACAATCCTGTAACGCCGCGCTGGGCAAGGGTTTGAATTTCTGCGTCAGGAATTTGATCCAGGCGGCGGATTTCCTGCTTGTACTCTTTGCTTAACTGGTCCAACCAGACATAGGTATTTTTGGCGATTAACACCAGTCGCGGCATCCAATCCCGATCCTGGCTAAAGGCTTCAATTTCAGCATCCTTGCCGGAAATCTTCAGGAGTTCTGATCGGCTGTAAACGGGGATGGGAACAGGCCCTGGCCCCATAAAGCCGAGTTTGTTCTCTTCCTTGATCAGGTCGAGGCTGGAAAGCAGCCTGATTAGGTAGTCGCCCAATAACGATGACCAATGGGTTTGAATGTACTCAAGCTGCCCCGTGATGGAATGCGGAACCTGGATTGATGGGGTGCGCAGAAGGTCAATTAGCGAATCATTCTGTGGTCCGAACCCGGGTTGTGATTTGAAAAACTCGTTAACGTGGAACATCAATTGATCAAAGCGGAAGTCTCCAACCAGTACTGGATCAATGATCAGTTCGCTGAAAGGTTCAAGGGCAGGATTGCGTGTGGAAACCCAAAGGAGAATCAGTTCCTCCAAAAGTAATTCCCGGTTGGATTTTCCATTTGTGTTTCCAGTGAGATATTTTTTTGGAGTGATCTTCGAATTAAAGACATCCAGCGGAGGAAATTGCGAAATAAACACTCCAAGGATTGAATCCAGCCTGTCTTTCTCCATTTTTTTTTGGAGATACTCATATAACCTGGCGTTTGTATCTTCTCCCTTTTCTTCCCGATAAAGTGAGAAAACATGGTGGAAAATCTCATCGATCAACCCCATCGCATTTAATTGCCCTGATTTAACCGCAGTCTCGGGGAAAGCTATGAGGTCACGCTGGTCATTTATTTTCTGGGCGAAAAGCCTTACTGAATGGAAATCTGCAAATATTACATTCCCATCATAGGAAAAAAGAGACTGGTCGAATTGGAATTTCTCCCTTGCCCGCCTAGATATATGGAATTCCATGCCAGCCTCCGTTAGGGGATTTATGAATACCTATGTAATTATAACCTTTTGGTTTGATCGTTAGGTTAGTTTTATGGATTCGGTAAGTACTAATGAGCAATAACCCGAAAAAGTTCCGTTGCCAGATGCAATATCACAGTGAAGCCATTCTTTTTCGACATGATGATCCATGAGCCTTTGAGTGATTTCCAAAGGCCATCCAAAAACCATTGAAACTTGTTTGGAAGTTGCGGCTCCGACTGAATCGATATATGACTGAGCCAGTTGTATCCGGGCGTTTACCTCAGTAATGTCATGAGCTGATTCGATCAGATCAGGGAAGTAGCGATGGGTGAGCTCATAACGGAAAGCGTAACGCCATGCACCTACTTCTGCTATTCCGACAGGAAGTACTTTAAAATCCCGCTGAAGAAGGTTCAAAGCCCTTTGAAAAGGTTGAGTGGCAGTTGAACTTGATAAATGAGCTTCTTTTCGCAGTGAAATTGTATCCAGAGGACCTTTTTCCAGCAGAGTTTCAAAAAGCTGTTTTGCCTCAAGGGGGATCACGCCCTGCAGATACTGATCCTGGATATCCTCGACTGGAGAACCATAATTGGGAGAAAGGGCATAAAAATAGGGCAGTAAAGCGAGGGAGATCATGGTATTACGCTTCCTGATCACCCGGGCATAATACCAGACCTTTTTGTCAAGCAAAGAGTCTTTCCACTCCCAGGTGATGTGCCCCGGGTCGTCATGATCATCCGGAACTGGGCGTTTGCCTGCCACTGCCTGCCAAAGGTTGGGTAAATCCATTTTGGGATCTGGCCAAAAGAGAATAAACCCGCGTTGATTGACAAAATCAATCGCATCCTGAGTAGTTTTTAACAGCTTGCCTGGTGAGGCGCGAAGCGTTTTTGCCTGATATTGGATTATAAATTCGGGCGTTATAGAGAGCAAATATAAACCCCCAATCCCCTACTCATTTTCGCTGGAAAATGTGGGTAATAATATTTGAACCGCTGCCGCCAATATTCTGAGTCATGCCATAGGTAGCGTTGATCACCTGAGACCCACCGGCTTCACCGCGAAGCTGCTGCACCGCTTCGACAATTTGGTACATTCCCGTGGCTCCAACAGGATGCCCGCGGGCTTTCAATCCGCCGCGCGTGGCGATAGGGATTTTTCCATTGAGGAGGATTTCTCCATCATGCGCCAATCTGGGACCTTTGCCTTTTTCAGCAAAGCCGTTGGCTTCAAGCGATAACACAGCCATTATCGAAAATGCATCATGGAGTTCAAAAAAATCAATTTCAGCAGGGGTAATTCCTGCCTGGGAATACGCCTCTTTGCCCGATTTGTTAGCAGCTTTCAACCACAATGGCTCTTTCCGGTGGTCAATGGCAATGGTATCGGTGGCTGCAGTGGAGGCTGCAACAATGATTACCGGTCTGTGAGCTACTTTTTGAATATTTTCCAAAGGAATGACCACGCAGGCTGCTGCACCGTCGCCAATTGCAGAAGCATCCATCAAGTTGATCGGATCTGCCACCATTGAGGCTTTCATGTATTCCTCGACAGTGGTTGGTTCATGAAAACGGGCAAATGGATTATGCATGGCATTGCTGTGCGCGTTGACAGCGAAGGGGGCAAAATCCTCTTTTTTCCAGCCATATTCATGCATATAGCGACGCATGATCAAGGCATTTAATGCGACAAACGAGAGCCCCTGACCGGCTTCCCAATCGGCATCGGCTGCTGTAGCAAGTTCGGCGGTGATTTCGCTGCCGGGGCTATCGGTCATCTTTTCGACTCCGACCGCTAAAACTGATTCCAATTCGCCTGATGCCACGGCCATCACTGCCGCCCGGAAAGCAGCAGCCCCTGAACTGCAGGCAGCCTCAAAGTGAACTGCTTCAGCGTATCGCATGCCTATCCAGTCCGCAATGTAAGCACCCAGGTGCTGCTGATGATTTGCGGATCCAGACATCATGTTGCCAACATAAACGGCATCCGTTTTTGCCAGCCCGGAATCCATCAGGGCTGCCAAAGCCGCATCGCCTGCGATTTCACGTAGCGACTTTTCCCAGTTTTCTTCGACCTTGGTTTGACCGATCCCGATTATCGCAACTTCGCGCATAGGTTTCCTTTCACTGTTGGTCAATTTGGATTATAACTGCGAAGACTATCAGGAACTATCAACATCACCGGTTGATTTTAGAAAGGCTATAATTTGATAATGCCCCAAAAATATAAAAAGCAATCATTCCGGATTTCATTCAACTTAGCCTTCATTTTTTTAATCATAATGCTACTCGGTGTCGGGTGCACTACTCCGTTGCAAGTAGTGGAATCCCCCTCACCGATTGTTACGGAACCAGTAATTACACCCACGGCATTTCAACCTGCGGATAACTCTCTTTTCATCTCCGCTGGAATACCTCAAACCTGGCACGCCATTTTAGAAGATCAGAGTGGAATGGAAATAACAGAATCTCCCAACGCTGATAGTATGATCATTTCGCAAAGAGCCCCAACTAGCGATGAAACGGATTTTGGACATTTCAACCTGATATACGCTGCGGTTGTCCAATTCCCAACGGTTGATGATGATATTACGATGGAAGAATTACTAGGATTATGGAATGGCACAACAGGCGATAGGTACGACGAGTTACTGATTGATGAAGAAACAAGTTCAGTGTTAAAAGAGTTGTGGGGAAACGATCCCTCCAGTAAAGTAAAATTTAATGACACCAGTGAACTTTTGGATGCTGCATGGAGCAATCCCAAATCTGTCACGATCATCCCATTTGATGAAATAAGCCCGCGCTGGAAAGTGTTGAAGATAAATGGGATCAGCCCGCTTAATAAACCCATGAAGGTAACTGAATACCCGCTCACGATAAGTTTTCATCTGGTTGGGGCAAAAGGAAATGAGGAATCCAGTACGGCAAAAGCAGCCAGAATTATCGAGTTGCTTCCAGCCACAAATCGCGATGAATCAAAAATGACCGTTGTGATCATGAGCGGAACCACTGCTTTAGTTCGGACCACGGCCTACAAGATTGAATATCATGGTGTGGATTATCCGACTTCCGATGTTAGAGATTGGTTTCTATCCGCCGATATCCGCCACGTAAGCAATGAAATCTCTTTCAATAAAGACTGTCCTGATCCCGATCCGTGGACGACAAGCCTGCGTTTTTGCTCGAACGAAAAATACCTGCCAGTTCTTCAAGCCCTGGGAATTAACGTCGTCGAGCTTACTGGTAACCACTTGAATGATTATGGCCCGGAAAAATTGGCGGAAACAACTTCTATTTATAAGGAAAATGGCATGGATTATTTCGGCGGGGGCAATAATCTCGCTGATGCCCAGAAGCCATTGGAACTTATCTCTAATGGAAATAAAATTGCATTCATTGGTTGTAATTTTGTGGGCCCTAAAAGTGATTTTGCAACCGAGGATAAGGCTGGATCTGCCCCATGCGACCTGGATAATTATTATGGTCAAATCACCCGTCTGAAGAAAGAGGGATATGTCGTTATCGCAACCTTTCAGCATAATGAAGTCTATGTTTATATGTTCGACGAAGCCTACCAAACGGAGTTTCTGGAAGCAGCCAGTGCAGGTGCTGATATCATTCAAGGGTCTCAAGCTCACTTTCCGATGGGATTTGAATTTTCCGGGAACGCATTGATCCACTATGGGTTGGGAAATTTCTTATTTGACCAGATGGATTACCCGGTTACAGGAACGAGAAGGGAATTTATTGACCGCCACATTATTTATAATGGAAGGTATATAAATACGGAATTACTTACAGCCTACCTGACGGATTGGTCGAAACCGGTGCCGATGACACCAGAAGAGCGAAGCCAATTTTTAACGGATATTTTTAAAGCAAGCAAAATGAGGTGAAAAAATGGAAATAAAGGATGTGTCAATATTAATCGAGCCGACAATGCCGGTATGGCCGGGGGATGACAAGGTAAGCCTATTCCGCCGGCAAAAATTGGAAGAGGGAGCGAATGCAAATGTTTCGGTCCTCGGTCTATCGGTACATACCGGCACTCACGTGGATGCCCCATTCCATTTCCTTGAGGATGGGTATTCGGTAGAGCAAATACCTTTAGACCTCCTAATCGGCGAAACCCAGGTAGTGCAAATCCCGGATGATATTCAACAGATTGATGCAGACACTCTGGCGCGGGCGGGAATACGACCAGGAATTACACGCGTCTTATTCAAAACTTCCAATAGTCAGTATTGGGCAAAAGGCGAAAAAGAATTCCAAAAAGAATTTGTTGGGTTGACAGCCGATGGTGCCAAATGGCTTGTTGATTTTGGAATTTGCACGGTTGGCATCGATTACCTGTCTATCGCACCTTATAAAAAGAGTAAACCTACTCATGAAATCTTGTTGAAGTCTAATGTCTTGGTTATCGAGGGTTTGTACCTTGTTGGTATTGAACCGGGAATTTGGACGATGTATTGTCTTCCGTTAAAATTAAAAGGATCAGACGGCGCCCCTGCCAGGGTTGTCCTTGTTCGGAATTAAAGGTCATTCCTCGATATAGTTGATTTTGGGATCTACAATGATTTCGATATGCTCATTAGGGAGATTCTTAATTCGCAATATTCTCTCAATAAGATCGTTCAATTGAGAGAGAACAAGGGTAATGTCAACAAAGCTTGAAGAATCCTGAAAATGAACGAGCTTGCTTCTGGCGCGCAACAAGACTCTTTCTGCGCCTACCCAGTTTTTTCTCCTGGCATGATAGCAGCCCACACTAAATAGAACCAATCCTTGTATCAGAACCTTTCTTTTTGAGTGATCTATTTTCCAGGCAAACTCAAGCCCTTCATGGGCTTCGAAGAATTCACCATTATTAAAGTGAGCCAACCCAACTTTGAGTTTTTCACGAATAATGATTTCGTTACCTGCATTCATTATGCCGTTCCTCGATAATTCCAAATTGTGATACGATTTAATTACTATATAATCATAATCCATGCCAGAGGTATCAATGATCAATTTGCCCGAGAATGAAATCCTGCCGTTATCGATGGAGCATAATTTTTGGACATGGTCGGCACAATCAAAAGTGTCACCTATCCCAATTACAAAAGCAAAAGGAGTTTACTTCTGGAATACCAATGGCAAGCGCTACTTGGATTTCAACTCAATGACGATGTGTGTCAATATTGGTCATGGGGACGAACGGGTAATCAACGCTATAATCGACCAGGCTAAAGAACTTACCTATGCCGCTCCAGGCATGGCTACCAAGCCACGGGCGATGCTGGGTAAGCTTTTATCAGAGATCGTACCTCACGGGTTGACGAAATTCCTTTACACTCTTGGAGGGGCTGACGCCAACGAAAATGCTGTCAAGTTAGCCAGGGCTTTTACAGGCAAACATAAAATTCTCACCCGATATCGCTCTTATCACGGAGCCTCGTATGGTGCTATTGCGCTCACCGGTGATCCGCGGAGGGTTGCCTGGGAACCCACTGTAATGCCTGGAGTCGTTCACTTTCTTGATCCCTACAAATACCGCTCAACCTTTCACCGGACAAACTGGAATATATCTGATGCCGAATTTTGCAAGGATTATTTGAACCACCTTGAAGAAATTATCTTGAGCGAAGGTCCGAAGACTATCGCAGCAGTAATGCTGGAATCAGTCACCGGTACGAATGGAATAATAATTCCCCCACCTGGTTATATGCAGGGTGTGCGTGAATTGTGCGACCGCTATGACATTTTATTGATTGCCGATGAGGTAATGAGTGGTTTTGGGCGCACAGGAGAATGGTTCGCGGTTAACCATTGGAATGTGGTGCCGGATATTATGACCATGGCAAAAGGCATCACATCAGCCTATGCACCTTTGGGGGCTGTGGCGATGAAACCGGAAATCGCAGCGACATTTAATGACAGGGTGTTTGAAGGCGGGTTAACCTTTAATGGTCACCCAATTTCCCTGGCGGCTGCGATTGCCAATATCGGGGTAATGCAAACTGATCACCTGGTGGAAAAGGCGAAATCAACGGGGCAGGTGATGGCAGAAATGATGGCGGAACTCGTTGACAGGCATCCATCTATTGGCGAAGTTAGGTCGATCGGAATGTTTGGCGCTATCGAGCTGGTTAAGAATCGGGAAACGCGTGAACCTGCTGCACCCTTTGGAGGTTCCAGCACTGAAATGACCGCATTAAAAAAATACCTTTTGGAAAAGGGTCTATTCCTTTATACTCATTGGAATTTGCTCCTCATTATTCCGCCTCTGATTATGACGGAAGAACAGTTGGCTGAAGGATTTGCCATAATCGATGAGGGACTGGTAATCACTGATAAGAATTGTAATTGACAGGTGAAAAATGACTGAAAAGAAAAAAATTGAAAAAGTGATCATTTTGGGAGCTGGACCAGCTGGCTCTTCTGCAGCATTATACGCTGCCAGGGCAGAGCTTTCTCCACTGGTATTTACTGGAATCCAGCCAGGCGGGCAGGTTTCGTTAACCCACACAATTGAAAATTACCCCGGCTTCCCGGATGGTGTTGGAGGGGCTGACTTAGGTACACTTTTCCAACGGCAAGCTGAAAAATTTGGTGCAAGGTTTGAGTTTGAATCAGTGGTTTCTGTTGATTTCAAGCAACAGCCTTTCTTAGTAAAAACTTATGGGGCTCAATATATTGCTAACAGCGTGATAATTGCCACAGGTGCCAGCCCGGTATTACTGAATGTACCCGGCGAATCTGAATTTGTCGGCTCTGGAGTTTCTTACTGTGCCACGTGTGATGGGTGGTTTTTTAAAGAAAAAAAAGTGGTGGTTGTTGGCGGTGGCGATAGTGCACTTGAGGAAGCTTTATTCCTTACCCGGTATGTGAGCGAAGTATGGCTGGTTCACAGGCGGGATGAATTCCGGGCTGGTGCCATTTTACAGAAACGCGTGCATGACAATCCAAAAATCAAATTGATTTTAAATAATGTAGTTAAATCAATCAACGGCGAAGGAACCGTTAAGTCCGTCACCATTCAAAACGTAAAAACAAGCAAAAATGAAGATTTGACGGTGGATGGGATATTTATTTTTATTGGGCATAAACCCAATAATGACCTGTATAAAGGTCAAATCGATATTGATGAAAGAGGTTTCATCGTTGTCAACAATAAAATGGAAACAAATATACCGGGTGTGTATGCTGCTGGTGAGGCTTCAGATTCGGAGTTTAAGCAAGTAGTCACTTCGGCAGGAATGGGTGCAGCGGCTGCCATTGAAGCAAGCCGGTACCTGGAAAAATAATGAACAAAAACCCCGGAAAAATCCGGGGTTTAGTATTCTATGGGGTAGGCGTAGTTGACCCGCCTGAGCCGGACCATCCAAATACGCGAAACGCACTTATCGTGCCATAGGTATCATAAATTGGTTGACCATCCGCAGTTGAGCCGGTCTGTCGGACTGCCACAACCCACCAACGGAAAATATGGATGGTATTGTCGGTTGGACGCAGGTTTGCGGGTACAGTGAACTTTGTATCCGAGATATATTGGGTTACTTTCTTCGCTTCGCCAGAGGTTAAATCAACAACTGTAACCGCATACTTTTCACCTTCACGTAAGGTGCCAACTGATGACCATTGAAGGTTGATCGTATCGGAGACGTTTGTGTAAACTACACCATCTGCCGGGAGAAGTAGACTGGCTGCTCCATAGGGAGGAGGGAGCGTTGCTGTTGGGGTTGGACCTACAGTCGGCAGGCGTTCACATAATGGAAGTGAAAGTAGCATTCCAACCATCACGTTATCACCTGTTAAGTTATTGAAGGATTTAATGGAATTAACACTGATATTGTAATTGGCTGAGATGGAACTTAATGAATCTCCTTCTTTGATCTGGTAAGATACGGTACCGCATGCCTGCTCCGTAGCTTCAGCAGCACTTAAAGTTGCCGTCGGTAAGGATGTAGGCACTGGAGTCGGAATAGGAATAAGAAGTTTCTGTCCTACGTAAAGAGTTCCACAATCAGTGGGCAGATTGTTTAATCCAGCGATACTTTGAACGCTAACACCATAGCGTAAAGCAATTGAACTACAAACCTCATTTGCCGCAACAACGTGTTCCTTAGGCGGGAGAGGGGTGGCAGTTGGTGCTATAGTAGGTTCCAGTGTTGGAACTGGGGTATTAGTACTAGTTGGGGTCAATGTAATTGTGGGTGTCGCGGTTGGTGTTGTTACCCTGCCGGTACCTTGAAGGATCAAGAAAATTAAAGCAGCTCCCAAACCAAGAACCAGGATGATCAATCCTATTGCAGCAGGAAGGCTGAGTTTAAGCTCAGGTAATTTTGGACTTTGAATTGGGCTCACTGCAGCAGGTGATTTTGCGCTGGTCGTAAATGTTCTTCCACAAACAAGACAGCGGGTAGCGTTTTCACTTAAACGGGTTCCGCAAGTCGGGCATACTCGATTACTTGAAGTTGTAGATTCAGGGCTCATATCTCCATCGATTCTTTCGTAACATTGAAGTCGAAATTATAACATCATCATTTGCTGTTTCTTTGCAAAGGATGAGGGGTGTGTTATTCTACTCTGATATGTTTACCAGTCTCTATATGCACATTCCATTTTGCACCAGCCGGTGCGGATATTGTGATTTTAACACATATGCCGGGGTCAATTCGTTAATCCCGCAATACGTCAATGCCTTGTGCAGAGAAGTGATAATTCTTTCCACAATTGATAATAAGCCAAAGACTGTACATACCATATATTTCGGCGGTGGAACACCTTCGTTAATTTCATTTGAGGATATACAAAAAGTTATATCCACAATCCGTAATGAATATGATGTGATTCCGGATGTTGAAATAACCCTGGAGGCAAATCCAGGCTCTGTTACGGCTGAGTATTTTAACGGATTAAAGAAGATCGGCTTTACCCGATTAAGCCTGGGCATGCAATCAGCACACACCAACGAACTGGCATTATTGGAGCGCAAGCATGATTTTAACCAGGTTGCCCAGAGCGTTCGTTGGGCAGCGGATGCAGGGTTCAGGCATATCAGCCTCGATTTGATCTTTGGCATACCTGGGCAAACGTTGGATTCGTGGAATCGCTCACTGGATGCTGCGATTAATTTACAGATCAATCATCTATCGCTCTACTCGTTAACAGTTGAGGAGGGGACCCCGCTGCAGAGACAGATTCTGGAAGGTTCGATTGAACCCCCGGATGAAGATCTGGCAGGAGACATGTTCGAGCTTGCTATAAAAAAACTTCCGGATTTTGGATTTTCTCAGTACGAAATTTCCAATTGGTCAAAAAGCCAGGATAGCCGCAGCATGCACAATATCCAATATTGGAAATGCCATCCTTATTTAGGATTAGGGGCTGGTGCGCATGGGTATTACGGTCATTACCGCTATGAAAATATCGCTGGAATTTTGCCTTATGTAGCAGCAATTGAGAAGGATTCAGAATCAATTCACCCCCGACCACCTGTAGAAAAAGAAGGCCATTCTCTTAATCCATGGGATGAAATGCAGGAATTCATGATGCTGGGACTACGGCTCACGGAAGACGGGGTATCTCGAATGGACTTTTTCAGTCGATTTTCATACTCAATGGACGACCTCTTTAAAGGTCAAATCGAGCGTTTATTCCATTTGAAATTAATCGAAAACCACCCTGAGAATCTGGACCGATTAAGATTAACGGCTAAAGGGATCATTTTTGGTAACCGCGTTTTTATGGAATTTGTAGGAAACCCAGAACCAGATGAACAAAAGAATCAGTCCTAATATATTAAAACCTGGGTACCTTGCCCGTTTGTTTTCATTTTCGTCATATCCATTTGAGGGGTTACCCAACGGAAGAGCCATTTGGCTTCTTCAATTTTCATATTAATGCAACCATGGCTCATGGGAATTCCATAATTTTGGTGCCAATATGTTCCATGAAATGCGACACCTTTTTCCCAATCAATAAATGAGGTCCAGGGTACGCCGGGAATAATATAAGCTTCCGGGTCAAAGATAAGGGTGGAGTCGCCCATGTGTTTCGAAGGCATCTTAAGTTGGATAAAAAATTTTCCGGTCGGAGTTTTATAGGTGGTCTCACCGGGGGGAGTGTAATCCAACCCAGATGAAATTTCCGTTTGAAGAACGATATTGCCATTTTCAAAAGCGGTTAATTCCTGTTTTGCCAGCGATACATCTATATGCTTATTGTCAGAAGGAACATCCGGCGAAATCGGGGTTACTTCAGCAGCATCGATCAGGCGTAAATGCTTGGCGGGTACAAAGTAATCCAAATCTTCTTCATAGGCTAATGTATCATCTCTAATTCGATACCATGCCTCACCATCTGGTCCTTCGATTATTCCAACAACCCAGTGCAGCGAATCATAATAAAGACGATAAATCTGGGTCCACGTGCCATTTTTTCGAAGCAAATAGCTCTGGGTATAGGGAACTGTTACTTCAGCCAGGTGCAAACCGACGGACAATTTTGAAGGTACATTGTTGAGTTTGAAAGTCACTTTTTGTACGCGGGCACGATGAATATAGCCACCCCATACCCGGTACCAAAATGGATTATATTTTGGGGCTTTATCCGATTCAACTTCGTAATAGATATTTACAACTTCATCGCGAAAACGCTGAAAGTTTATCTTGCTGGTCTCGTCGGGTTTACTGTATACGCTGACAGAAGCGTTTGCGACACGTAAAAGTTCATCGCCATTCTGAATTTGGTTAAAGTTCAAATTAGGGCGAAAAGCCAGGCTAGAAATTCCAAGCCCCGATAATTTGAGGAAATCCCTGCGGGATAAATTAGGACTCATAATGTCTGAATTATACCAAGCTTATTTATTCTTCCAGAAGCATTTCATCATTGAATTTCCCGGGGATTTCCCCCCGGTTACAAAAGGACCTGAACTGGCAATAGAGACATTGATTCAAATTCTCAGTCCTTACAAATTCTTCCGATGAGTTTTGCAATATCTCGGAAATTAACTCAGCCAGTTCAGTTTTTTGGCGAGTGAATGTTTCTTTATCATATTGAAAACGATATGGTCGATCAGGAAATTCCGGATACCAATAGACCATTTCGATTTCAGAGGATTGGAAATCCTTACTTTTCAATTGCTCCAAATACAATCGGAGAACGAGAGGGTAGACTATGCTTTGCATGCGTTTTTGAACTTGCCCGCGAGATGGTCGTTTACCGTTGGTTTTCCAATCATAGATCACAAATTTCTCATTGGATTCTTTGAGAAGCAGGTCGTAATGAGCAGTAAGCCTGTAGTTCGCAAATGGGATGGTAATTGCTTTTTCTGGCTGGTTATCAGGCAAGGGAGTAAGTCCCAGCGAAATAAACGACTCCCACCAACGCAGCATTTCCGGGGAGTCAATGCTTTCCCTGAGAATTTCAACCGGTACCCCGCAAAAATACTGGCTGCAGAGTAAATGGAATCTTGAACCAATTGCCATCCTTTCATCCTGGAGCTTGACCGGTTCGGTTTCATTTGCCGGCCAATTCAATTTGGCAATTTCCTTCAGATAGAAGCGCTGTTTGCAATCGGCATAATATTGCAGATTATTTTGGCTATAGATGAACTCATGAGGGAGCATTGTGACTGGCCTCCCAATAATTATTCAACGCTTTCAGGGGAAGAGACATTGTGCAATTCTCCCGTTTTCCGGAATTCCAAGTGATGATGAGGGTTTCGCGAGCCCGGGTAATCCCAACATAGAATAAACGAAGACGCTCTGCTGCATACTCTTTTCGGGAGTTTATCGTGGCTGTGTCGAAAAGATTTGATGGAGATGTAAAGACACCTTTGCTTGCATGCTTGAGTAATGAAAGAAGTTCAGACTCCAGGTTTAGTTTTCCACGGATGAACCACTTTTCTCCCTTGTATTGGTCATTTTCTTGTAGAGATGGGAAATCATAATTATTTACTGACATTAGGTAGACACGATCCCATTCAAGACCTTTGGCTTTGTGATAAGTGGTTACCAGAACCTTCCCCTTGTGTATCTCAGGATTAAAGCCGCTATCATCGTCGCTGAAACCGAGGAATTTCCGTTCATTATTGCTGATTTCAGACAATTCGGCGATAAATTGAGGTAACCGGTACTCCGGGTGATTTCGGGCTGCAAATTCGAGCATATGAGATAGTTTATGGGTCAGGGCCAAGTCTTGAGGCTTGCTAAAAAGGTCACTGCCGATGACAAGGATCAATTGGTCAATAGGGAGCGGCGCGGCTGAGTGCCACCGCCGCATGCAAGCATTAAAGGTTAGGAGGGGTTCATAATTCAGCAACGTCTCGTCAATTTTACTTGTGAGAACATTGTCATTCGTTTTTGGATAAAGAAGGTCTTCCAATTGATTTACTTTACGCAACCTTGCAAGCAAGGATGCAAATTGAAAATCTTCAGTTTGAATATCTTCGTTAAAACGTTTAAAAAGTTCAAAAGCAGCGCTGAATTTCACGATATTTGAAGGATCAGACAATGATGCCAGGCATTTCTCGATCAACCGGGTAACTTTTCTCGTCCGATTTGAACTTTGGAGTAATTCCACCACTTCAACCCCATTTCTCTGCAAAGCTTCTACAACCTGCTCCGCATAACGACCAATGGGGCATAGGACAGCGACAGTCTTTTCTTTGTTGACCGGCAGCCATTTTTCGATAGATCTCGTCACCATATTTGTCTCTGCTTCAGGTGTGAGCGGCTGTTTTTGGATATATATTGCTTCGGGGTGATCGGGAGGATTCGGTTGTGGATCACCGGGTGGAGCAGGCTCGATATAAGGAATTGACAACGAACTCCTTAAGGTTTCAACAGGATGCTCTTCATTAGTCCACTTGATCAGGTAGTTGGCTAAATTCAATATACTTTGATTGGATCTGCCTGAGTTCGGCAACTCTTTTCTGACCACGGTTTGTTCAACCAGGAAGCGGCGAAGGAATTCAGGATCGGCTGTGGTGAAGGTGTCGTAGATCGCCTGGTTGGTATCGCCAACCCTAACCCAATTGCCATTAGTTCCTGCCAGTTTCCGTAATATTGTTTCCTGGATGGCGGATGAATCCTGGGCTTCATCTTCCAGGATATAGGGCCACCTATGCTGTAACCGGGCAAGGAAATCAGGATCCGAATCCAATACTCGTACTGCCAACCGGGTAAGATCGGCAAAATCAAGGGCATTGCGGAAACGCAATCCTCGCTGGTATTCTGAATATACTTCAACGCCGAAATCAAAAAGAGGATGACTTATTTTACCTGTCTCGACCATGGTTTTTAATTGCTGGGGATCCAATTGAAAATCTTTTGCCTGCCCGATGAAACTTGAAGCACTGTCTGCAAAAAGTGAATACCATTGTTTTTGAGTGGAATATTCTTTTTCCAATTCAATGGATGGGTCAAGATATTCGTCAATTAATTCCGGATGGTCGCGCAGATAGGCTGAGGTGATTTGTTCAATTATCAGGCGGCATTCATTTTCATCAATTATCGAAAATTGCTCAGAGACCCCCGCAAGGTCAGAGCGTTCCTTGATTATGTCGTGTGCCAGACCATGCAATGTGCGGACCCGATATCCCATTTTCTGCAATAATCCAGCTTGTTGTACGAAGCGAGATACCCGGTTGGAAAAATTATCAACAGCCGAATTGACCAATGTGACGATGAGGATTTCCTGATCATCCGCGACAAGTCCTTTGGTAATCAAAAGGGCAGCCAGGTAGGATAGTGTATGAGTCTTCCCGCTGCCGGGAACTGCCGGGATTCCCATCCTCCCGGATTCATACGTGAGGATCTCTGCCTGTCTGGGACGGGGTTTAAACATTTTCTGTCATCCCGTCGCTGTGCATTTTTTTTTTAGCAAAGTTTGAACTGCCACCATCAGGGCGCTACGTTCTTCATTCCCCTGTTGATTGATATCTATGGCTGCCAGGATTACCTTCTTCGAACACCGGTTTAACAGCCCTTCCACTAAATGGGAAAGGTTCATCTGATTGGTGGAGTACTCTTCTGCGTCGGTCCAGCGGGATTTTTCATTCCAGTTGCGATTTAAGACATAGGGTTGGGTGAGGGGTTGGTTAAGCCTGGTCCACCAACTGGAGGAGCCGATATCCAGCCAAAATTGGTATTGAACGATTGAATTTCTCGTCAAAAAAGAATGTGCTGGCGAGATCAAAACGCCTTTTTTCTCCTGAAGCTCTTGCCTTTCTATTAAATATTGAGAAGAAAGGATACCGTTTTCTACCAACTGGATATATTTCTTACCAAGGTCAATGGTTGAGAAGGTTTCGTTTTCAAGTACAGTCCGACGAAATCTCCTTGCGGATGCAATCAATTGGCTGATGATGGCTGCATCGGTAACGTTTAAATGGAAGTTATACCCTTTCTGTGACAACAGTTCACCAAACAACCTGCTTAAAAAGACATCTAATTCATTTTCTGCGGATGAAGCGTGGTCTGCCAGCCATTTACGCAACATTTCAAAACGCTCGCCGACTGTATTGGTAATCCTGGTGCGTAATACATTCTTTTCTGAATCGTAAGCGCGAATAGAAGGCAGATTATTTGATGAAGAATAAACCATTTGAGCCAGCAAATCTGCGCGGATTAGATCACACCCGGTAATTGCTGTCATCAATGCGTTGCGGACATCCTCTTTTTCCGGTATTAAACCCATTTCAGGGAATGCCAGTTTGGCAAACGTCAAAACTGCTTTAACAGCAGCTTCATCTTTTAATCCCCGTGACGGGCGAAAGGCAATAATCGGAATATCAAGGGCTTTAAAACGTTCGGATGCTGAAAAGAGCAGAGAGTCACTCAAAAAAGGTGTGAGGAGTACGATCTCATTCGGGGAGACATTTTGGTCAGTAATCAGGATTTTCACTTGTGCAGCGAAATTTTCCAATGTTTCTGGAAAAAATCGATACGTCTGAATTTCAAATGCTTCGGAAATTGCTGGGTCAATGGCGGATTTAATTGAACGATCATTTATTGCCTCACCAAGAGCAGCTGAGAGATTTGAAATGCCATAAGGTATTTCAAATTTCGTTTCGAGGGTTACGAATTTACCTGCAAGGTGAATAAAGCGTTTTGCAGAAACCGGATCAGCCCCAAGAAAGGTGCGAAATCCACCATTATTATCTGTGAGAATCACAGCCGACTGCAAGTCGGGAAGCCAATCTTCCACGATGTCGTGCGCAACCGGAAAATCTTCCTCGGCATTCTCATAGATCAAGTGTTGATATCTATTCTTCAGGTATTGCCGATAAATGAATGATTTCCAGAGGTTTTTACTGAACATTTGGACTTGAAGAGAAAAATCTAACAGGTTATATTCCAGGCAATAATTTCTGAAAAGCAATGCGCATTCTTGCGCCTGGTCAAAGACACTGGTTTGATCATTTTTCCCTGACCATGCACTGGATAGCCTTGATGAGATCGTATCCGGTTGGAACCCGACCACAGCACTTTTATTGAGGTTATCAATTACCTGGCTATACAACCTCAATCGATCTATCGAAATACTGCTAAAGTATCCCTTTTCAAGCAGGGGATCGATCAGCGTTGAAAGGTAGTATTGCGTTAATTCCAAAGTTAAAAATACTGGAGGTTTTTTATAATTTTTGAACCCGGATTCCCGGGCAACTAATGGCCAAAATAGACTAATCGATCGCTGCGCCAAACCTCCAATAGTCAGAATTGAATGGGGAGCCGGAAATTTGTATTCTGGAGAATCTAAAGCGCTTTGATAAGGGTTGGCCAGGCTGCGTTGAGGGGCTAGGACAAGTATTTTATCGGGGTCGAGGGTATTCGATGATAGTTTCTTAAAGCGTTCGACTGAAGCAGTGGTTTTTCCAGTTCCAGCGTCACCTGAAACAAATAGAATTCCTTTGTCAGGAAATTCAACAATTTCACGTTGTTGGTCAGTAAGCAAAAGACTCATAAAAATTAGGAATGTTTGCAGATCAATAGGATATTCCAGCTATTGAATGAAGAACAGCGCGCGTTAGTAAAGCATCTGCGGTGGCACGGTGAGTGTTTTTCAAATTGATCGCAAAGAAATTTCCAGCGTCTTCAAGGCTAAAAAAACGCATTGATTTTCTGTAAGGATCCCAGACCCCGCGATATCGCGAATAGAGTGCCATGACATCCAGCCATTCGAATGTATCGCGCCAGGTTAACCGGTATCGGTTATGGGTCTGCTGCATCATTTGCGAGTCGAAGGGAGCATTGTAAGCTGCGATCAACCGGCCAAAGAGAACGCTCCGAATTTGTGGCCATAGAATTGGCCATGCAGGTGCTTTGAGAACATCTGAATTTCCGATACCGTGCACTCTTGTGGCAGCCAAAGGAATTTGAGCAACGGGTTTCACGAGTGATTGGAAAAGGGTCGACCCATCGTAATCGATTATCGAAATCTCGACGATCTCATCCCTCTTTTCCAGGCCGGTAGTTTCAGTATCAATATAAACCGGTCGGGAAGCTATAGCCTTTGAGGCAATCGACGCCACTTCTGTCCGATTTGGTATAGAAGGAGATTGGGGAACCAGGTTACTCAAGGCAGGTTCCATTGGGCAATGTCTGTGACCTTAAAGGTGAAATTAGAAGTATCTACTGCTCCGCCATAAATACCAATATGACCAGCAGAAGTGATGCTGGAGTCGGTGAATTCTTTGATAAGGAAGCCATTTGCATAAAGTTTGACCTCATTTCCTTTCATCCAGACACCCAGCCGGTTGGTTTGACCCGGACCGGTAAGAATATGAGAATCAGTAGTCCAGTTGATTATTGTGCTTAATCCAGTGTTATCCCATATATCAACAATGAATTGACCATTACATGAGAAGCCAACATAATACCCATAACCGTCGGTATAATTGGGAGCTCTTGCGACAAGCCCATAATGATCGTATCCTGAGCAATTTACTGTTTGGAAGATTCCTTCAAGGTAGAAATTCTTGGGTTTTGGATAGGTAAGTTGATATCGGAGGCCGTAATTTACGCCAAGACTTTTGAATTCCATTGTGCCATCATGTGCAGAAATATTAACTGCATCATCGGAATAGGGGAGATCAAAATCACTGCCACTGGTAAAGGTATTTGAGTATGCAGGTGATCCAAGCGTTGTTTTCGGGTCAACCGGTGCTGGCGTGGGTGTTGGTGTGATAGTCGCCGTCTCTGTGGGGACAATTGTGGTCAGGGCGATAGTAGGAAGGGCATTGGTAGGTACCGCTTGTGTTGGCAAAGCTATTGTGGCGGTCGGTATGGCCATTATTGTAAGAGCAACCCTGGTAGCTACAACACCGGCAGCATCCGTGGAGGGTTGGGCGGTGGGAAAATTACAGGAAGTAAGAAGTAGAAGAGAAATCAACACAACAAAAGTAATCTTTTTCATGGTATTCCTACCTTTCATACTCAATTATAACTAGTAGCGGAAGAATAAAATTATCCATTAATAACAGGATTTATGCAGCAAGTATAATTAAAAGAATAACATGAAAACAACACTGATCCAGATTGACCCGCATGATGATTTAACCTCGATCAAAGATAAAATGACCTGGGCTAAAAGCCCTCGCATGCTGTTGTTTTTTCCTCACGGATATCCGTTGAATCAGAGCCCTTTGACCATGAAACTAATCCGCCGATACGCGGAGACCAATGGCTCCAGAGTAGCCTTAATAACCCGTGACCGCGTGATGCGTGAAATTGCCGAGGAACAGGGTATACATTGTTTTTCTTCTGCACCGCAGGCTGAAAAAAAATCATGGGGTACCATAAATCAAACAAAACCACTTGGCACCATCAAAGGTGTTGATAAAATAACCGAACTTAAAACGATTACTCCGTTACAAACAAAAAGCAAGCGATACCCTTTTCAAAAAATCGTTTCTGTTTTTCTTTTTTTAGGAGTTGGAGTATTTTCTCTCCTGTTTTTTATACCTTCTGCCCACATCGTGCTTTATCCAGTTCAAAATCAACAACAAATTGAATATCAAGTAATTGTGAACCCAGGTGCAGTCACAGTGGATATATCAGGCAATATTCCATCAGAGCAATTGTCAATCCAGGTAAGTGGGGACGCCTCTGGAAGCAGCAGTGGAAAAGTTGTTGTACCTAAGGCAAAGGCTACGGGGGAAATATCGATAACTAATCAATCAAATAAAACGGTTACGCTTCCCAAAGGTACAATTGTAAGCACTTCTGGTTTTTCCCCGATCGAGTTTTATTTAACTTCTGCGGTTTCACTTGCCCCCTCTGCGGAGACTACAATAAAAGCCCCAATTGAAGCTGTCATGGCAGGAGAGAGCGGAAATGTTGATAGCGGAATGATCATAACCATCGGAGGATTGGATAATGTTGTTTCGCTTAAAAATCTAAAGCCTACTTTGGGCGGATTGGAACAATCTTTTCCGACTCCTACAGAAAATGATTATAAAAAACTTGAAGAAAAACTGAGAATCCAGCTCCTTTCTATTTGTAAAGAGGATTTGATTGGAAAAACAAAAGAGGAGACGATTTTGATCGAAAATACGATTGAACTAGGGGAGGAAAACTCTCGAAATCAAATTCCAGCCATTGGTGAACCATCGGACAGCGCGACACTCTCAATGACTGTAACTTGTGGCGCAATCGGCTACCTCGTGGAAAATGAAAAACAGCTTGCTAAAATGATCCTTGATCAAAATCTAGAAAATGGATTAATGCCCTTAAATGACATCATTAATATTGAGAAAGTTACTGGGGTCAGCCTCACAACTGATGAAAAATATTTCTGGACCGAACAAGCCAGTAGGGAGTTGATGCCTGAAATGGACAAACAATCCCTCGTGAATTTGTTATCAGGGAAATCAGACAAGGAAGCTTCAAACTTGTTAAACCAAGCGATGGATCAAACAAAGCCAGCTGAGATTTCGATCAAACCGGCATGGTGGTCATGGATGCCGATGTTGCCCAATAGAATTGTGATTGAAATAGGGAGAAATTGATGGAAGGCAGGATTCTGGCAGTGGATATCGGTGAAAAAAGAATCGGATTGGCATTGAGCGATCTTACGGGTACTATTGCCGCACCCTTGATTGTAATTCAGCACATCAACAGATTAATAGATGCCGCTCAAATTGCCCAGCTATCTTCAGAGCACCAGGTTAGGCAGATTGTGGTGGGAATTCCTATTAATGAAAATAATCGTGATAACCCCCAGATCAGGCACGTCATGAAATTCATGGATGCGTTGAAGGATCAAACTTCAATTCCAGTTGTTACGTGGGACGAAAGTTTTAGTACCAACAATGCACAAAGGGTTCGCCAACAAATGGGTGTTTCAAAAAAAGATCGTTCCGGGCATCTTGATGACCTGGCGGCTGCCATTATATTGCAATCTTACCTCGATTCGCAAAACCTGGAGCAAGGATGACAAGAAGAAATAAAAGAAATTCCATCGGATTAGTCCTTCTCATTTTGCTCATTGGATTAGGTCTATTGATAATGTGGCTCGGGATTCCCATATTGGTTGAAAAAACATTTGGAGAGGTATCATCAGCCCTGACGCCATTTCAACTAAGGCAATATGGCTTGAGGTTGCTGCTGTCGAAGGACTTGATTACGAAACCAAATCCAAAAACGATCTCCACAATCTCGTTTGAGATTCAAGAAGGGAGCTCGATTTCAAAAATATCATCGGACTTGGAATCAGCAGGACTTGTGAAAAATGGCTTGCGCTTCCGAGATTATTTGATTTACAAAGGTATTGACTCGAAGATCCGGTCAGGAAATTTCACGATTCCTAATACTTTATCCCCAATCGAAATTGCGGAATTGATCCGTTCAGACAATCCAATCGTTTCAGTCTATATTTATCCGGGATGGAGGGCTGAGGAAGTGGCGGTGGGATTGGAAGCTTCCGGAGTACAAATATCAACCGATGATTTTATGCGCGTAGTCAACAATCCCAGAGAAATTCAATTACCTGCAGGATTGGAGAATCTAAAATCTTTAGAAGGATTTCTCTATCCGGGGGAGTACCAAATACGCAAAGATTCCTCGGCAGAGCAATTGATCCAAGTTTTCCTGTCGCGTTTTGAGATTGAGGTGTTACCACAAATTGATTATTACTCTACACCATCGGGTTTATCGATATCAGAAATTGTAACATTGGCATCGATTATTCAACGAGAGAGCCTGGTAACCTCCGAATTACCAAAAATTGCATCAGTTTTTTATAATCGCTTGAATGCAGGAATGAAACTGGAAACCGATCCGACAGTCCAATATGCCATAGGATATGACGGAAATTCACAATCATGGTGGAAAACACCTCTCTACCTGGATGATCTTGGTTTCCAGTCTGAATTTAATACCTATCTGAATTATGGATTACCCTCGCACCCAATTTCTAACCCGGGATTTGAATCTATCATGGCGGTTCTTCAACCCGAAACCACCAGCTACTACTACTTCCAGGCTGATTGTGATGGATCAGGAACCCATATTTTTTCGAAAACCTTCGAAGAACATATCTCTCATAACTGTAAATAAATAAGAGGAGATCACTCTCCTCTTATATTTAATTGCATCTGCTGTTATTTCGAGTTATAACCAGGACCGTTTTTGAAAAAGTCGTTATTTACTTCAATAGAAGGGGTGAGATCCACAACTTCGCCGGGCTTTAATGTAACAGTAGCAACCAGATGAACTGCTTCACCATCATGGTTCTTACCATCATATACCTCGTTGAATCCTGCAGTGCCAGCGGGCATTGAGCGATGTTCGCCACCTTTGGCTTTGTATGCAGCAGGAACTTCATCAGCCGGGAAAATGGCACTATAGGGGCACTCAGATTCACAAGCGCCACAATCAATGCATGTATCTGCATCGATATAGTACCCGGGATATTTATCCTCTGGCTTACCTGGAACGATGCATTCCACTGGACATACAGGGGCACAACTTCCATCGCGTAAACACAAACTGGTAATTACTCTAGCCATTTATTCCTCCATTTTTTTATTGAACGGATAAACTGATTATTAATTATACCGCATCGAGAAATCTCTCTTCAGCGGACTTCCAATCTACGATATTCCACCATTGTGTTAAATACTCAGCACGCCGGTTTTGATATTTCAAATAATAGGCATGTTCCCAAACATCAACAACGAAGATCGGTTTCATATTTTCTTGCAGCGGATTATCCTGGTTGGCAGTGGAGTGAATCAGGATTTTTCCATCCTGCTTCCGACTCAGCCAGCAATAACCACTTCCAAAGCGAGTCAGCGCGGTTTTTTCAAATTCAGCTTTGAACAATGAAAAACTTCCATAGGTGGAATCGATAAGACTAGCCAGTTTACCCTTGGGTTCTCCCCCTTGTGCGGGCGCCATGGAAGCCCAATAGATATTGTGGTTATAGACACCGCCTCCGTTGTTCCTCACAGCCGTACGGATATCCTCGGGAATCTTATCCAAATTAGCGACTATTTTTTCCAATGACCAATCGAAAAACTCCGGGTGATTTTCTATCGCCGTGTTCAAGTTCTTGGCGTAGGTTGCGTGATGTTTAGTGTAATGAATTTCGACTGTCCGCGCATCAATTACAGGTTCCAATGCATCCATCTCATATTTTAAAGCTGCAATTTCGAAAGCCATCGTTCCCTCCTCTAGTCGAATCGAGTTACTCAAGTACAATTAAATTGTAGCAGCGTAAAAATAACTGTCAAGCAAAAATGGATTTACTATAAAAATATAACAGAAAAATTATGAAAAAACCTATTATTTCCCCCTATCTCGGATTACTGCTGGGTATTGCAGCTGTTTCTACTGCATCACTTTTAATTCGGCTGGCACAAGTAGAAGCACCTTCATTTGTGATTGCAGCCGGACGTCTAACCATCGCATCGTTGATCATTGGTTTATTTGCATGGTCGAGCATACGAGTTGAACTTCCAACCCAATCAAGAAGAACGATGCTTCTCTTAATTCTGGCTGGATTCTTCCTCGGTTTACATTTTGCTACGTGGATCACTTCTCTTGAATACACAACAGTTGCCAGTTCAGTTGTAATAGTTACCACAGCCCCACTTTGGGTGGCGATTTTTTCGCCCGTTATTCTTAAAGAAAAAATTACCAGTTGGATTGTTATAGGCCTGATCGTTTCGTTAGCAGGGAGCGTAATCGTAGGGTTAAATAGCGCTTGTTCGCTCACATCCGGTCAATTGGTATGCCAGCCATTATTTGCAATAACATCCGGAAGAATGTTCATAGGAAATATCCTGGCACTTCTTGGAGCTTTCCTTTCAGCAGGTTATCTGATCATTGGCAGAAGTACGAGAAATTCATTAAGCCTTAGTTCATATACAGTAGTAGTGTATTCAGTAGCTGCGATAGTGCTCATATTTCTCGTAATAATTACCGGGCAGAAAATTACCGGATTTTCAACCATGACTTATCTGTACATCATTGCACTTGCTGTTTTTCCCCAACTCACCGGTCATTCCTCTTTCAATTGGGCGTTAAAATATTTGTCTGCGGCAGTTGTTTCGATAGCATTACTTGGAGAACCGATTGGGACAGTTATCCTTTCATTCCTTTTCTTAAATGAATCGCCAACGGTCCTTGAGATCGTTGGCGGTCTGTTAATCCTTTGCGGGATAATTATTTCTTCTAAGAGCCGATCAAATCAGCAGGTAATGGCTGAAACTTAGTTTTCATTATTAGATCGGCTATAAAGGAAATTTACTTCTTTCAATCGAAACAATAGATCTCCACTCAATTGTTCATTGGTATAGCGCCATCCCCAATTACCAGAGGGTTTGCCGGGAAAATTCATTCTTGCTTCTGTCCCCAGGCTTAACAGGTCCTGGAGCGGGGCTAAAGCAAAAGCAGCTGATGATGACCAAACCGCTCGAATCATATCCCAGGAAATATCATCCCCTGACCGCGCCAGGTAACGACGACATAAATCACTTTCTAACGCTGTCGCAGATTGATACCAACCCTTCGATGTGTCATTGTCGTGCGTACCGGTGTAGGCTACGCAATTTGTTGGATAATTATGCGGCAGGAATGGATCATCCGGGGTGGATGCAAAACCGAATTGGAGGATTTTCATTCCTGGTAATCCCAATGAATCGCGAAGTTCAACAACATCCGGCGTAATTTCACCCAGGTCTTCGGCAAGCAGCGGTAGCGATGCAAAGGTTTTTTCTATGGTCTTGAATAAACCCTTGCCTGGTCCTTTCACCCAGCGTCCGATTTCTGCTGTTGGCATATTCGCTGGGATTTCCCAATAGCCGGCAAACCCCCTGAAATGATCCAAACGGATGAAATTCACCAGGTTCAGAACTGCCCTGATGCGATCCAACCACCAGGAATAACCGGTTTTCTTGTGAATATTCCAACGATAGAGTGGATTTCCCCATAATTGACCAGTTGGAGAAAAATAATCTGGCGGAACCCCTGCAACACAGGTTGGTTGCCCGTTTTTGGAAAGGAAAAACAATTCGGGATGTGACCATGCATCTGAACTGTCATACGCTACAAAAATCGGGATATCACCGATGATTTGAACCTTTTTCAGTTTGGCATAGTCACGTATATGATCCCATTGACTATAAAATAAAAACTGGCGAAATTTATGTTTTGAAATTTCATCGCGGTGATCATCAGAGAATTTCAGTAGTGCTTGCGATTCTCTAGTTCTTAGATCTGCTGGCCAATCTCCCCATGAACCGCCGCCCAGATTTTCTTTGATCGCCATAAATAAGGAAAAGTCATCCAGCCAATTCTTCTGTTGTTCACAAAAAAGGTGGAATTCCTGAAAAATCTTCTGATCTTTGCTTTTAGTAAATCGAGCAAATGCCCGATCAAGCAAATTTACTTTCCACTCGATGACTGGACCGAAATCGACAGTATTTTGGGGGAAAACAGGCCGGTCCGATAAATCTTTCCGGGTTAATAATTTCTGATCAAGGAGAATGAAAGGACTGATCAAATAGGGATTGCCCGCAAAAGCTGAAAAACATTGATAAGGTGAATCCCCATACCCAGTGGGGCCTAAAGGAAGCACTTGCCACAAAGAGCAGCCTGCTTCCGCGAGAAAATCAATCCATCGATATGCTTCGGGACCAAGATCACCAATACCATCAGGTCCGGGAAGACTAGATGGGTGAAGTATTACCCCTGAACTTCGCGAAAGAACCATTTATCCTCCAAATAATTACTTTTCTAAAACCTCTTGGTAGAGTGAGCAGTAATTTTGAGCTGATTTCCCCCAGGAATAATCCTGAGCCATGGCATTTCTTACGATATTTCCCCATTTTGTGCTATTTTTATATTTTTCAATAGCCGAGGATATGGCTTTTGCGGTTTCGTCCCCATTTGCCTCTGAATATGTGAAACCCGTGCCTGATTTCTCATTTTTTGCATCAATAATTGTGTCTTTCAAACCCCCTGTAGATCTCGCGACTGGAAGGGTTCCATAACGCATTGCAATCAATTGGGAGAGACCGCAAGGTTCATATCTGGAGGGCATTAAGAGAATATCAGCCCCCGCGTACATCCGGTGGGATAAGGCTGAATCGAAGAGAATCTTAACCTTGAGTCTATCTGGCATTTCAGACTGTAATTCTAAAGCAGCACTTTCGAGTTTTGGGTCTCCTGAACCAAGAATGATCGCCCGCCATTTTAGATGGGCAATTGAGCGTAAAGCATCGATCGCCAGATCAACGCCTTTCTGTTGATCCATACGACTGATGATTACGATTAGTGGGATGTGCACTAAATGGAGTAATCCCATTTCGGTTTCCAGTGCGTTCTTACAAGTCATCTTACCAACTAAATCGTCAATACTATAGTTACTTTCGATTAATTGATCTGTCAAGGGATTCCAGACCGTATTATCAATTCCATTGACAATTCCAATAACTTTTTTTATCCGTGTTTTAAAGAATGATTCGAGTCCACAACCAAAATCAGGGGTAAGAATTTCCTGGGCATAAGTTGGAGAAACAGGGACAATGCGATCTGCGCTTGAAAGGCCCATCGGTAGCGGAATCGTACGCGCCCAAACCGGTAATAAAGCATCGTCTGCTGGTTCAATTCCAAATTTCGTAAGTACTTCTTCGGATCCTGCTCCCATAAAAGGTAAGTTATGTAGAGTAAGTATCGTTTTAATGTCAGAAAAACCTGGGCGGTTTTTTGCCAGATGGGAAAGTTGATGAATAGCAATTGCGGTATGCCAATCATTGGCATGCAGAATATCAATCTTCCATTTTAGAATCCGCGGCAGCTCCAGGCATGCCAACGAAAAGAAAACAAACTTTTCAGCGTCAGCAACAAAATTAGATCCATAAACTGGAGCATCTTCCCTGATGGGAATACCATCAATAAAATAAACAGGCATTCCATCATGTTCATGTTCAAAAACGGACGCCTGGATGGTTAGACTTCCTGTGTTAACCTGAAAATCACATAACTTTTGTAGATTTGGATACTTTTTCTTAATCGCACCATAAAACGGAATTACCAACCGGATGTCAAATTTCACATTTTCATCGCTCAATTTATTGATGGCAATCGGGAGGGAACCAGCGACATCGCCCAACCCCCCAACTTTAACAAATGGGTCAGCTTCTGATGCAATGAATAGGATATTGATGCGTTTCTTTGACATTGGTTAGATTGTCATCCTGTTACCTGACCATATCAATATAATCTTCCGGGATGCTTTCAGAAAGATCAGCACCAAGAGTCTTAATTAACTCAGCAATTATCGATGATTTCTTTTCAGCGTCCTGACGGCTCCAGGTTCGACTTTTGACTTCGAGGAAACTACCGAGGTCTGGCTTGGTAACCTTATCAATGTTAATAAAGAAATCTTCATTCTGGAAGTGAACAAGGTACCGCACCCTGTCTTTCTCGATTTCCTTTTCGAGATGAGGTCTGAAATACTCACGGTAGAACCTTGGGCTTTGAGTAGCCGGCGCTAAATATCTGCTGCGCGATAGAAGAACATCCTGGTTGAATTCATCTTCACGGGTTGGTCCAATCAGGGTTAGCCGTGAGCGGACCTGGTCAATTTTACCCTCAGAATTAATGAATTCATCTTCACGATAACGAATCAATCCCTGCTCTACATCCTTAAAGAAGAAATACAAGTCGAATTCACGATAATGACGCTCACGGATAATCTCGATCTTTTGATCTTGAAGTGCTTTCATTATCTTTTCACGATCCTTGATCTTTACTTTCGCCTGGATCTCAAAACTCTCTTCTTCAGAAGCTCCACCAATGGCAATTAATTTTGACAGGATAGATGACTCCCTATGGATCAAGAAGTTGTCTATCTTTTGAGCATATTCCTGACTATTGGTGATTAACTCTTTTTCGTCCAATCCTAGAAGTTCTTGGCTGCGCATCAACCATTTGCCATTAACCATGACGTCTGTAACGTCAGAAGCCTTTGACGCAAAAACGATCTGGGCATAAATTCCCTGGGGATTGTGCTTGAAGCGGGGGCTGTTATGAATTGGTGTGATATCTAAAATGATCAGATCTGCGCGTTTTCCTACCTCGAGAGAGCCGGTGATATCACCGATGTGCAAAGCCTGGGCACCCATGCGGGTAGCCATAAGCAGTGTGGAGCGAGCAGGTAAAACCGTTGGGTCACCAATTGTCCCCTTTTGCAGAAATGACGTGAGACGAATTTCTTCAAACATGTCCAAATCATTATTTGATGCAGGACCATCGGTTCCAATACCAACGTTGACACCCAGATCAAGCATCCGTTTAACTGGAGCAACTCCGGAAGCCAATTTGAGGTTTGAGGAAGGATTGTGAGCGATCCCGGCTCCAAGATGTTGAAGAGTGCGAATTTCGCCATCGTCGATATGAACGCAATGGGCAGCCAGAACTTTCGCTTCGAATAAGCCTTGTTTCTTCACATAAGGGATTACCGGCATTCCCTGTTGCTTCCGCATGGTTTCGACCTCAAACAGGGTCTCTGATAAATGAGTATGAAGGGGAACATCAAATTCTGCAGCAAGCATGGCGGTCGCTTTGAGGATTTCAGGTGTGCATGTGTAAGGTGCGTGAGGTGCAACTGAAGGAACAATCAATTCATGCCCCTTCCACCGTTGGATGTAATCGCGAGACATTTCAAGGGATTCTTCAAAAAACTTGGCATCAGGTGTCGGGAATTTTAAAACAGTCTGTGAGCACACAGCCCGCATACCAATTTCGGCTGTAGCTTTGGCTACATCTTCTTCAAAATAATACATATCCGCAAAACTTGTGATACCCGATTTGATCATTTCCGCGCAGGCTATTTGGGTTCCAAGGCGAACAAAATCAGGTGAAACAAATTCACGCTCGACTGGCATCATATAACCCATCAGCCACACGTCAAGCCGCAGATCATCCGCCAGCCCACGTAGTAACGTCATCGGTACGTGCGTATGTGCATTGACCAATCCAGGCATCAAAACTTTATTATTGCAATCGATTGTTTTCTCAGATAAAAACTCTTTAAGAATGTCATTTTCAAGTCCAATTCCTTGAATAGTATTGCCAGAAATTGCGATTGCTCCCGGTTCGTACTGGTGAAACTCAGAGTCCATTGTGATGATGATGGCATTGCGCAATATGAGATCAACATTTTTCATTTTGTCATCCATTATTTTGAGATTTTTATGAGTCTTAACCAGATATAGTAGAAAATGATATTTCTTGCCCACGAAAAGAAAGATTGGGATGGTCCAATAAATGTTCTTGTTATTTTACTTTGTCCTGGCAAAATTATGACAACTTGTTTTTGATCGTTAATATCCAAAAATCTAAAACTAATTGTCATCGCGTCATTTGGTTCAGTTTGCTGAGCTTCAAGAGGATATGAAGCCACATTTATGTTTATATTTGGAATTTCGATTTGAAAATCAAGTGGAAAATTGACCAGTCGAACAACAATATTTATAGGCGAATTACTGGCTAATACAGAAATTATTTTTTCAATTGTTTCTTCATCTTCGCCAAAAATAAATTCTGGCACGATATTTCGAATTTGTTGCTCTACTCGGGAAATCATTTGGAATGCTTCAGAAGTTGTTGATGCGGATGCTACCAATCTGATATCGACAATTCCAGAATGGGCTATCAGTCCAACGGTTGGATTCTCCTTTTTTTCGAACTCGCCAATAAGGTTGTCAAGGGTTGATTCGCCTATTCCATGAGTATGAAGAACTTTTATTGCCAATTGGTGAGTGGGTGGAAATTTGGTTTTTAGGAATGGGAGCACGTCTTCCAGTAAGAGATGTTCCATTTCTTGTGGAACACCCTGCAAGCAAACTAATAATTTATCGCCAACAGCGAGAAGTATTCCTGGAGCGGTGCCGTACTTGTTTTCAATTGCTATTGAACCGGCCGGAAGCATGGCTTGCTTACGGTTGTTTTCAGTGGGAATAGATCCACGTTGTGTAAACCTGTCTTCAATTTGCTTCCATAATTCTTCATGAAAAATCAAATGAGTATTAAAAGCTTGGGCTACTGCTTCCCGGGTCGGATCATCTACAGTTGGTCCAAGACCTCCCGTGGTGATAACGATATCGGATCTATTGATTGCCTCAAGGATTAATTGGGCAATTCGAGCCTGGTTATCTCCCACAGTGGAAATTCTAAAAACATCATAACCAGTTTCTTTCAAATTCCTGGCAATAAACCGGGTATTCGTGTCCTGCACATCCCCTAACAGGAGTTCCGTTCCGATGGTAATAATCTCTACTATTGGCATTGCTATCCTCTTTGCTTGAGATAATTCTAACAGGATAAATTTGTGAACAACAAGCTTTATCATTCAGTAATTGCCACTTTATAATACTAGTATGATTCAAAAACGAGATAATCAAAAAAAAATTCGCCTGGGCAGATGGGGGGAAAACTGTGCCCTCGAATACCTGGAAGCTCAGGGTCTTACACTTATAGGACGAAACGTCCGGAGTCCATATGGGGAAATCGATATCATTATGAGGAAAGAATCACTGTCAGTTTTTGTTGAAGTCAAGACCAGGTCAAATGAAGGCATTGGATATCCGGAGAATGCGATTACACCCGGCAAAATCAAGCACCTCGATGATAGCGTACACTGGTACATCGATGAACACCCTGACATTGGGGATAACTGGCGGATTGATGTTATCACTGTAATTGGCAGACCAGGGAACGCCGCAACTCCAATAATTGATTGGTGGCAGAATGATTTCTAACAAACCAGGAAAGGTTTTAGTGATAATTGGACCAACTGCTGTTGGAAAAACCGATTTGTCACTTACGTTGGCAGAGAGATCAAATGGCGAAATAATTTCTATTGATTCCAGGTTGCTCTATAGGGGAATGGATATTGGAACTGCCAAACCCTCGAAAGAAGAGAGAATTAGAGTTAGACACCATCTAATCGATATTGCAGACCCAAGCGACACCTGGTCGCTGGCAAGATTCAATCAGGCGGTACTGGAATGTATTGATATTGTGCTTACTGATAGTAAACTCCCCATCTTGGCTGGGGGAACCGGTCAATACATTCGATCATTAGTCGAAGGATGGCAAGTTCCGGGGATCAAGCCAAATGTTGTTTTGCGGCAAATAATTGAAAACTGGGGAATACATATCGGTGCTGTCGAATTGCATCGCAAAATGTCCATTTTGGATCCTGAAAGCGGAAGAATGATCCAACCGCAGAATATGCGCAGAACCGTCAGAGCGCTGGAGGTGATATTTACCACAGGAAAATGCTTTTCAGAATTACGCAAAAAGACTTTGCCAAAATACGATTACAAGCTTATCGGTTTGATGCGCCCCCGGGAAGAGCTGTACGCGCTAATTGATACGCGGATCGATAAAATGTTTGAAAACGGTCTTGTGAGAGAAGTTGAAGGGCTCCTAAAAAATGGCTGTTCAGAAGATTTACCCTCAATGTCCGCTATCGGATATAGTGAAATTATCAAATTCCTTAATGGTGAAAGTACACTGGAAGAGGGGAAAAAATTGATGAAGCGTAAAACAAGGCAATTTGTCCGCCGGCAGGCAAACTGGTTTAAAACAGATGACGCATTAATAGAATGGTTTAATATGACTCCAGATCCGATAGAGCCAATCAGTGTTTCAGTCAATAGTTGGTTAGGAGAGTGGGATTGATAAGAAATCGACCTTGGATTACTCATTATGACGAGGGGGTTCCCGCAGAGCTGGACTATCCAGCGATCACAATTCCAGATATTCTGAGAATAAGTGCCATTGAGTACCCTAAGAATATTGCCTTAATTCAAGGTAAAAATTCGATTACATACAAAAATCTCTATACCGAATCAAAACAATTGGCAATCAAACTTATGGGAAGAGGTTTACAAAAAGGTGACCGTGTTGCGATTTGTCTGCCTAATCAGATTGAATTTGTGATTTCTTTCTATGCAATATTAATGGCAGGCGGGGTAGTCGCTGCTTTAAATCCGACATACCCTGTGCGGGAATTGGAATTTCAAGTCGGGATTGCCAAACCAAAGTTCCTTATTGCTTCCTCGCGATATTTAGAAAAGATAATGGCGATTAGGTCCTCATCCAAATTTGAGTCGATTCTGATTTCAAAAAAAGGCAAGGATGTGTCTGATATCAGGTTTGAAAATGATGGGTTTGAAAAGAACCTGGAGCCGATAAAAAATACAGACACAATTCCTGAAATTGATCCTGATCGCCCTGTGATTCTCCAATTTAGCGGGGGAACAACAGGAATACCAAAAGCTGCAATTGGGTTGCATCGGAATGTTGCTGCAAATGTTTTGCAGTTTTCAAAATGGCTTACCGGACTCAACAAGGGGCAAGAAGTATTTCTCACGGCAATCCCACTTTTCCATGTTTACGGAATGGTAATTGGACTCAATGTTGCGATAGCCTTGGCCGCTAAAATTGTGCTGGTTGATAACCCCGGAGATATCAATTCACTTGTCGATATACTAGAGAAGAAAAAAGTAAGTGTCTTTCCCGGTATCCCTTCATTATTTTCTGCCATAAATCAAATTTTGGCTGATAGTAATTCAAAACCAGATCTTACATCCCTTAAGGTATGTATTTCCGGGTCAGCTCCACTACCGCATAAAACCAAAGAAACCTTTGAGAGATTTACTGGAGGAAAGCTAGTGGAGGGTTACGGCCTTTCAGAAGCACCGACAGCGACCCACTGCAATCCGATAAATGGTGAAAACCGTGACGGATCAATTGGGCTACCATTGCCTGACGTTGAATGTAAAATAGTATCCTTGGAAGACGGAGTTACCACAATGGCAACAAATCAAATTGGAGAACTGTTAATCAATGGCCCTCAAATTATGCAAGGATATTTTGAAAAGGAAATTGAATCAGCAAATGCACTCCAATCAGGGTGGCTGCACACAGGTGATATTGCCCGAATGGATGAAGATGGCTTTTTCTATATTATTGGTCGAAAAAAAGAGTTAATCAAAGTGGGCGGATTACAGGTTTGGCCTAATGAAGTCGAAGAGGTGATCCGAGGAGTCCCGGGCATAGAAGAATGCGCTGTAACAGGGATTAATGATGATTATTATGGCGAAGTTGTAAAAGCTTGGGTTGTCCTTGAAACTGGAAGTTCTATAACTTTGGATGTGGTTAAAGAATTCTGCGAAGATAAACTTGTCAATTATAAAATTCCCAAAGCATTAGAAATAATTGAAGAATTGCCCAGGTCCACAATTGGTAAATTACTTAGGTATAAATTAGGGAAATAAAAACGGGAGGTTGCCCTCCCGATAAAATTAACTCTGAAATAACGGTGTTCCGCTTTTGTGGGTGACTGGTGATGGGAAGATCGCCTCAAACTCTTCCCTGGATAATGTCTCCACTTCCAGTAGTTTTTGGGCAACTGCATCCAATTGAGTTCGGTATTGTTTCAAGATTTCGCGGGCACGATCATAAGCCACACTTACCATTGAGCGAACTTCCTTGTCAATTTTCTCGGCAACCTGTTCTGAATAATCCCGTTGTTCAGATATTTCACGACCAAGGAAGATCAGCTCTTCTTTTTGACCATAGACCATAGGGCCAAGTTCTACACTCATCCCCAGGCGGGTGACCATAGTCCGCGCCATCTGGGTTACACGTTCAATGTCGTTGGAGGCACCTGATGTAATATCATCAAATACAATCTCTTCAGCGGCACGTCCACCGAGCAATCCAACCATTTCTGCCATCATCTTCTTTCGCGCCATTAAGGTGCGTTCATCAATGGGCAAGGCAATGGTATACCCGGCAGCCATTCCGCGGGCGATAATGGAGACTTTTTGAACGGGATCTGATTCTGCAATTGAGTTCATTACAACTGCGTGACCGGCCTCATGGTAAGCGACAATACGCTTTTCCTCTTCGGAAATCAATCGACTCTTACGTTCTGGTCCAGCAATGACTCTTTCAATGGATTCTTCAAATTCACTTTGGGTAATGCTCTTCTTACCCCGACGGGCAGCAAGAATGGCAGCTTCGTTGACTAGGTTCTCTATATCAGCACCCACAAACCCGGGTGTGGATTTTGCGATTATTGACAATTGAACGTCTGGATCAACTGGTTTGCCTTTGATATGAACCCTAAGAATCGCTTCACGGCCTTTTACGTCAGGACGATCCAACACAACACGACGATCAAAACGACCCGGGCGTAACAAAGCTGGATCAAGAATATCAGGGCGGTTTGTGGCAGCAATCACGATGATATTAGTGTCGGTATCAAAACCGTCCATCTCAACAAGCATTTGGTTCAATGTTTGTTCGCGTTCATCATGGCTTCCACCAAGTCCTGCACCGCGTTGACGTCCAACAGCATCGATTTCATCGACAAAGACGATACAGGGTGAATTGCGTTTCGCCTGGTCAAATAAATCTCTTACACGACTGGCACCAACACCTACGAACATCTCAACAAACTCAGAGCCTGAAATCGAGAAGAATGGAACTCCAGCTTCTCCGGATACTGCTTTTGCGAGTAACGTTTTACCCGTTCCTGGAGGTCCTACAAGTAGAACGCCTTTGGGGATGCGAGCTCCAAGGGCAATAAACTTTTGCGGTTCTTTTAGGAATTCCACAATCTCTTGCAACTCTTCCCTGGATTCATCAATCCCTGCAACATCAGCAAAAGTCACAGTGGGGTGATCACCCGTGAACATACGAGCTCGAGATTTACCAAAAGACATGGCTGCATTATTGCTCCCTTGAGCCTGCCGGAAAATGAAAAAGAATGCTCCAGCGAGCAGCAAGAAGGGAAGTATGTAAAACAGGGAATTTAGAATTCCTGACAACGCACTGGGTGGTTTAATCTCTATCTTTATTCCTTTATCAGAAGAAAGGTCAGCGGGGTTAACGCCCAAAGCAATTAATTGACTGACAAGGGTGGTCTCGGATTCTTTGGTTGCTGTTTTTTCAGATCCATCCGCTTTAAAAACAATGGTCAGGTCATTCTCTTCTTCAACTATCCTGGCGACATTCCCTTTTTTTACTTCATCAGCTACCTGGTTGATGGTAAGGACGGTATCAGCAGAATTAGCCTTATTAAAACTGAAGACTACCAGCACAATTATCGCCATGAACAACAAAAAGTAGACGATGTACGATTGATTTCTAGGTTTCACAAATTCCTCCAAAAACTGAGCCTAAATGGTTCGTACAAAGATTATACCAACCAAAAGTTGCAGTACTGAAAATGTCCAGATTAAATCGGGAAAGATTAATATATTTCTTACATAAGATTCCAAAAAAAAACCTTATCTTTCGCCTTCAGAAGTGTTAATTTCACCTAATGGGTGGCATAATCCACAGCCTACCTGAGGAATTTTTACGTCTGAATGCGACAGGGAACAAAAGGCTTTTATTTCCACTCTTCGCTTTCCGACTAAAAGTATTCGAGTGATCGACGGGGTTAGCGACATATTCTTACAGGCATTGGCCCGCAAAATTGCAGGTACCGGGCATGATTGACAAAGATCTCTGGTCCAATTATTTGGAGCAGGGTGATGCCCGATAAGCCGGCATTCTTCTTCAGACTTACCCCGGAAATAATTCCCGTAAAAATAGGGACATTCAATACCGAATGGAGTGCGCATAAGCACCTATTTAGAACCCCGCCCCCGTTTTGGGGACAGGATTTGTAATAATCAGACCCTAGTTACGTATTCCCCAGTGCGGGTATCCACGCGGATTCGATCTCCAGTTTGAACAAAATAAGGAGTCGAGACTTCCAACCCGGTTTCAGTGGTGACTTTTTTGGTAACTCCAGTAGCAGTGTCACCTCTTACTGCAGGTTCGGCATAGGTCACTCCTAGGTCAACAGTTGTGGGGAGTTCTATGTCGATTGCTTCACTATTATAAAAAGTTAGTTTGACTTCCATTTCAGGCTTTAGATACCCTGAATAATCTCCAACAATGGTTTTCGATATGGCTGGCTGTTCATACGTTTCCAAATCCATGAAGTAGAATAATTCGCCATCATTATAAAGATATTGCACATTATGGAAATCGAGACGAACATCCTGGATTCGTTCACCAGAGGTGAAAGTCTTTTCAAGAGTAGTACCCCGGCGTAAGTCACGAGCTTTAATGCGGATAGTCGCATTGCCGCGACCAGGTTTGCTAAATGAATATTCAAGTACCCGGTACAAGAACCCGTCCATTTCGAATATTACGCCTTTTCTTAAATCATTAACGTCTATCATAAAAAGATCCCTCTCTATATTAAATTAACAGATGAATTATAGCCGAGCGCGTCAAGCCTGACAAGGAAGAGTTATTTTGAGTTATTTTGATGTTTTCGTTTTTTGATTTAATTTCAAGAGCAGGGGACCAACCAGGTCGATAAGCCACTCAAAAAATATCTCAAGTAGAGGTGAGAGTATCATCCAGAATGGGATGTAGACGATCTTACGGGGATGTCTTATGAGATTCCATATCTTCCTGGCAACTGCTGAAGTCGATGTTGCAATATTTTCAGCAGGGATATTTCCCCCATTTTCCATTTTCCGTGCTGCATCGAAAAATTCTGTTTTTATTGGTCCTGCACGTAAAACCGAAACATGAACTTTTGTACCTTTTAATTCCCTATGAAGAATAGTTGTAAATGAATCCAAAAATGCCTTCGAAGATCCGTAAATAGCAATTCCTTGTTCCGGAAGTTTTCCTGCGACTGATCCAATGTTGATAATATGACCATAACTTCTGATAAGCATTTCCGGAAGGAATAAGGAGGTTAGATGCGCGACAGCTTCAACATTAATCGCCAGTAGCTCTTTCGCTGCATTCCAGGGCATTTCATAAAAAAAACCGTACCAACCGATACCAGCATTGTTAATTAAAATGTCAGGAATTCTATTGGCTTCTTTGATTCTGATAAATAATGAATCCCGTTCCTGCTCATCCGTAAGATCACAGACAAAATATTCAGCTTTTCCACCAGAAGAATTAATTTCACTGACAATATTTTTGAGTTTATCTTCACGCCTGGCAACAAGGATTACGTGCAACCCTTTCTCGGCTAAATGCCTTGCTGTTAATTCCCCAATGCCACTAGAAGCACCAGTTATGAGAGCCAATTTTTGGGACAAAAAGTATTGAGAATGCATCCAAGCACTTAATGGGTTATTTTAAAGTCTTCTTTGGAGTAACCCGCTGACGCCACCAAAAAACTGTGTCCCGGAGAGAATCAGTTAAAGATCGTGGCTCATATCCAAGTACCTTTCGGGCTTTTGCATTACTGAAATTGGCATTTGCCTGCAGCGTAGCGATACTATAAGTGGTGAAACGCGGTTTTGTATGTGAAATTTGATAATATAATTGGGCAATTTTTGCGAAAAAACGTGCGGTGTTAATTGGAATGTTAATTGACCATGATTTAAAGGACAACAACTCTTTTACAATCCTCCAAATATCGCCAACTCTGATTAATTCACCAGATAAGATGTAGATTTGGCCGGAAATTCCTTTTTCTCTTGCCAGGATCATTCCGTTAACAACATCCCGAACATCAACGAAATCATATTCACCATCGATTAAAAAGTTAACTTTATGTTTAGTCCACCCTTCAATTAAAATTCCTAATTCAGAACCTTTATAATCGTAGGGTCCAATGACACCGGTGGGGCACACAATCACAGCCGGGAATCCCCTTTTGGTTTCTTCGATAACAGCCAAGGTCGCTTCAGCTTTTGATTGATCATAAGAGGCAATCGTGTCATCGGGATCTATTGGTGTATTTTCATCGATCACAAAGCCGTGTTCAATTCTCTTGAAAGCATGAATCGAACTTGTGTGGATGAATTTTTTTACTCCAGCCTCGACTGCACAAGCCACGACATTTTTGGTTCCATTTACATTTACGTCGTGAACGAGCTGATCTTTTCCGGGCATAATCGAAATAATTCCAGCAAGATGAAAAACAAAATCGATACCTTTAAAAGCTGGCTTAATTGATTCCAAATCCAATATATTGCCCCTAAAAATCTCTACGTCAAGACCGTCAAAAGGCGTGAGGTCTTCATCTGGAAGTACGAGTACTCTTACCTCTTCGCCATTATTTACTAATGTACGAACCAAAACATTGCCAATGTGCCCTGTGCCCCCAGTAATTAAATTCATTTTTTACTCCTAACAAATTAGGATACAGAATTGGATTTGCAGTTCAATTTTAGTTGTAGACATGGCTTTCGAGGTGTGCCGAAAGGTATATTCAAAGTCATGTTAAATACAAAAAGCCAGGGATCACCTGGCTTTTTAACTAAAAATTTTATTTATTCAATATTTGGTTCTATCAATCCAAAATCACCGTCGTTTCGTTTGTAAAGTACATTAATCGCATTCGTGTCAATGTTATAGAAGATAAAGAAATCTTCGTGCTCAACCAGAGACATTTGCTCAATTGCTTCATTTTCATCCATAGGAATGAGAGTAAAAGATTTCCGTCGAACAATTCTTACAGGTAGGGTAGTTTCGGCAATCTCTTCTGGAACTGCAACTTCTGAAGCTGGAGTGCCATCACCTCTTCCGCGTGCTCTTTTGCCTTTAAAACGTTCTATCTGACGCTGCATTTTATCAACCGCATTATCGATTGCTGTCAGCATGTCAGCATCTCTCTCTTCAGTTCGAAGAATGAATCCACGACCAGTAATGGTTATTTCTGCAACTTCTCGATCCGACCTATTACGCATTGATTTTGAATATGAAAGGTCAAACTTGACATTTTCAATTCCCGGAAGCAAACGTTCCAATCTTGGTGTTTTCTTTTCAACATACTCTTTTACGTGATCTGATAAAACCATGTTCTTTACATTTATTTCTGTTTTTTCTAACATAGTTTCCTCCTCGAAGGTTTTAACGTGCGAATTGGAAGCCATAATACCTACTGGTCGATAAATACGCTTGCTACAGATAAACAATACACTTTTTTTGCTCCAGCTGCAAGTAATGCTTTGGTACAGTTTTCCATGGTTGCGCCAGTTGTAATGATATCATCTACCAACAGTACCGCCTTCCCTTTAAGTGTAGCAGGATTTCCCCAAAATGCATCTTTTACATTATTTTGTCTTTCTTCAGAAGAAAGTGAAAGCTGGGCAGCGGTTACTCTACTTCTCCGTAAACCATTCGCAGAAAATGGTTTCTCAGTAAAGTGAGCGATTGGTCTGGAAATTAACGCAGATTGATTAAATCCTCGCTCCTTGAAGTGAGATTTATTGAGAGGAACAGGGATTACCAAATTGATCTCCCAATTTTCCTTTTGGATAATTGGGATCAACTTCCGTGAAAAGTAATATGCCAAAGGAATGTTATTCTTGTATTTAAGGCTGTGAATGGCTTCTCTGACCGAAGACTTGTAGTGCGCCCAGGAACGCATCCCAGAATAGAGAGGGGGATTTGTCAAACAAGTAGAACATTTAGAATGAGGCGTGTGAATTGGAGTTCCACATACTTCACAAACAGGATTAGAAATCAATTCCGCTTGTTTTTCACAGGCAGGACAGAATGCAAAATTCGGCTGGTGACAAGATGCACATTCAGGCGGGAAAAGCCAATCTACCGAACCCCAAAGAATTCGATCAAATAAGGAAGGATTTATAGTTCTCAGAAGAGTTCCTAGGTAATTGGGTTACCCACTAAACATCCCTGAATTCATAACCTGGAATAAAGCAGGCGCAAGTAAGATTATCAGCAAAGACGGGAAGATGATAAATGCCATTGGGATTAACATCTTGATTGGAGCTTTATGCGCTTCTTCTTCGGCTAACTGGCGGCGGCGAACTCGCATTTGATCAGCCTGGATGTGCAATACATTAGCCATGCTGACACCGAGCTGCTCACTTTGGATAACTGCTGCAACAAAACTTGTCATTTCAGTAATACCAATATTTTCGGACATCGAACGCAATGCTTCGCGGCGAAGCTTGCCTAATTGAATTTCCTGTAACACTCTGTTCAAAGCAGATGATAGTTGATTATTCCATTTTTCCACAACTTTAGCCATGGCTGCGTCAAAACCAAGACCAGCTTCCACACAGATGGTTAATAAATCCAACGCATCCGGCATGGCCCGTCGAATACTTTTTTGCCTTTTAGTTACATTGCGAGATAGGTAAAACTGAGGAATATAAAATCCTGCAAGAGTTCCCACAACTGTCAGAAGAAATACCTGACCTGAGGGAGTAGTATTTGAAAATACTGTCATCGTCACTAAAGCCATTGCACCGACTCCGACTGCTGCAACAAGCTGAAGAACTAAAAAAACTGATGGATCGATCTTACCAGGGTTTCCGCCAAGTTCTAACTTTCTAGATATTGAGTTAAGCCAGTTTTGAGGAGTAAACTTTACCGTAAATTCACCTAATTTGCGGGCAATTGGGTAAATTACACGCTCCATAAAAGGCTGCGCCATTTCAAGTTTTTCTAGATCGACTTGAACTCCAGATTGGCTGAACTCGTCCAATCTTTCCAGTAAAACCATGTCATTTTCAGATTTTGGATTCCTCAATCCAATTACTACTAAAACAGCAGCCGCAATTAGAAGGAGGAGAACAAAAATAATTAATGCGGTCATTTAATATTCTCCTAGACTAAACATCGATCTTAGCAATCTTCTGCATAATTATGTATCCACTAACAATCAACAATATTGCTGTTCCAAATGCTACAAATCCACAAGGAAATGGAGAGTTGTTTTCAGGAGAAAACAACTCCATGATATATTCACGGTTAATCGTGTACAACACAAGCGTTAAGATGATTGGTAAGAGCGATAGGAAGATGCCTGAAATACGCATTTGTGCGGTTAAAACCCGTATCTCACCCTTTAATTTCACACGTTCACGGATAGTATATGTGATGGTTTCAAGAATTTCTGCAAGATTACCACCTACTTCACGCTGTACATTCATGGCAGTAATTACTAAATCGAGATCATCGCTCGGAATACGTCGCAAGAGGTTGTCCAACGCTTTTTCAGTAGTTACGCCAAGTTGGATCTCTTGAACTACCCGCCTAAATTCATCGGAAATCGGAGGTGGAAGTTCTTTGCTGATGGATTCCATTGCTTGCAAGGTGGAATAACCTGCCCGTAATCCATTAACCATTAAACCGAGCATATCTCCTAATTGATTGTTAAACTTGACTAAGCGTTGACTTTTCTGAATCCGTACATATAACCCGGGTAAAAATAATCCGCCAACAGCTCCTACAAGTGCCAATAAGAAGGAATTTTGGCCAAAAAAGAAACTTAAAATTCCAACACCTATTGATGCCCCTGCCATTGCCGCAATATATTCACCAGGTTTAAGCTTTAAGTCAGCCTGAGCTAATTCCTTTGCAAGATTGTCTCCATAGGATGATTTTTCAACCCTTTTCGTCAGCCAATCTGTTACAACTGTTGCCCGCTCCTTTTTTGGCACTTCTTCAATATGTTCAGTAGCAACATAATCCCCGATTCGTTGTTCTTCAGATGATTTTCGATTTCTTGAATTGGCAAATATACCAAGGGCAACCAAAATGAGGATTATTGCTCCGCCAACCCAAAGAACAATTGTAGGATTCATTTATTTATTCCGATCGTTATCAACGTTTTACACCAATCCCAAAAACACTTGGTGGGAGATGAATTCCTGAAGCTTCTAATTTTTCCATAAACTTAGGTCTTAACCCGGTTGGTTTCATTCTTCCAACCACTTTGTTATTTTCATACCCTATTTGTTCATATACAAAAATATCAGTCATGGTAATGATATCGCCTTCCATGCCGGTTACTTCGGTAATATTTACAATTTTTCGTGTGCCATCGCGCAAACGCTCCTGGTGAACTACCAGGTCAATGGCAGAACTTACCTGTTCCCTAATGGCGCGTACTGGAAGATCCATGCCTGCCATCATGGTCATCGTTTCGAGGCGAGATAGCGTATCGCGGGGGCTATTGGAGTGAAGTGTTGTCATGGATCCGTCGTGACCTGTGTTCATTGCCTGAAGCATATCGAGTGCTGCTTCATCGCGAATCTCACCAACTATTATCCGGTCAGGACGCATACGCAGGGCATTGATAACCAAGTTGCGAATGGTTATTTCCCCTTTACCTTCGATATTTGCTGGTCTTGATTCAAGTGTTACTACATGGTCCTGTCTTAATTGAAGTTCAGCCGCATTTTCGATGGTGATAATTCGTTCGTCGGCGGGAATGAATCCAGATAGAACATTCAATAAAGTAGTTTTACCGGAACCAGTACCACCTGAAATGACAACATTTATCCTTGATTTAACAGCCGCATCCAAAAATTGGATAGCTTCAGGTGTGATAGACCCAAATTGAACTAACTGATCCACAGTAAATGGCGTCCTGGAAAATTTACGGATTGTCAATACAGGTCCCACCAGGGATACAGGGGGAATGATCGCATTTACACGTGAACCATCTATCAAACGGGCATCAACATATGGGCTGGATTCATCAATACGTCTTCCAAGAGGAGCGACGATTCGCTCTATTATTCTCATCACATGTTCATTATTTTCAAAAGCAAGAGGTACTCGTTGAATTTTTCCACGTCGTTCTACATAAATATTCTTCGCCCCATTTACCATTATTTCTGTAATCGTATCATCCTCAAGGAGGGGCTGCAGAGGACCCAAACCAAGAATTTCGGCAGTAATCTGCTCAAATAGACGGGTTTTCTCTGTTCTAGAAAGGACAAAATTCTCTTCAACCAGGATCTGATCAAATAAATCCTGAATGGTTTTTCTTACTTCACTGACTTTTGTTACATCGACACTAGGATCTATTTCAGCAAGTAGTTTTTTTTGGACCCTGGATTTAAGATCCTGGTAAGTATCCTGGGAGGATTGTCCTGCAATTGATGTATTTCGCCTGACCTGCAACGGAGAGGCGGCACTGGTCTCGGGTTCTTCATTGGTAAAAGGACCTGGTTGTTGTTCCCCACTTTGTATCCTGCGTAAAATCGACATTAAATATTACTCCTATGAGCTAGAGGTTTTCCTCATCCTTCTGAATTCGATTCTTAAGCTCATCTTGTAGGGTTAATATTGCCTTTGCAGCAGGAATCGTTTTGTTATCAATCATGAAAGGAACCCCTCTATTAATCGAATTACTAACTATTCGATCTTCAAAGGGAATCGTGACAACAACAGGCTGTTTAAGGCTGTCCCCCACTTTCTCTGGTGAAATTGCAATTCTTTTGTCGTAACGGTTCATTACAAAGATGATTTTCTCACGTCCTATTTGTGATGCATCGGCAATGGATAAAAATTGATGAGCATTTTTAATTGACGGAATATCTTGAGAAGTTAATAAAATTATATGGTCTGAGACATCAAGACAAGTTTGAACAATTTCAGTAAGGTGTGGAGTTGTGTCGATTATGATGTAGTTATACAACTGCCTCATAAAGGTCAGGATTTTATTAATCGCTTCACCTTTCCTAGCTTCAGAGAGTTCTGGTTCTCTTGGGGCAACCATTAATTGAAGGTTGGACAATTTGTTGGTGACCATTACATCATTTACTATTTCAGGATCCAGTTCGTTTGCGCGGTCAACAAGATCAAGAATTGAGTTTTTACCATGCTCGTTAAAAAATACTGCTACATCTCCATAAACCAAATTTGTGTCAACTATGCATACCTGATTCTCAGGGGACTTTAACGAAATTGCCAGGTTTGTTGCGATTGTCGTGCATCCTACTCCACCTTTTGGGCTATATACACAGATAATCTTGCCAAGCTGGACTGGCATTCTTAGCGCTTGCCCTAAAGCGCCTGTCATACCAGTATGTGTATAAACGAGTGCAGCAGCCTTTTCTTTTTCTAACCGCGCTAATTCACCGGCTCTCCTGATAGCAACTGTTAGTTCGTCGATCATAGGAGGTTTTGTCAAAAAATCCCTTGCACCAGCCAACATCGCTTTACGCATATAGTTAGCGTCGTTTTGCACTGAGAGAATTACAATTTGTATGAATGGATGCTTTTTCCGGATCTCTTCAGTAGCAGTAATGCCATCCATGTCTGGCATATTAATATCCATCACTATCACATCAGGTTTCAACTTTTGAGCTGCGTCAATAGCCTCAAGACCCGTTCTGGCTTTACCAACAACCTCGATGGATGCATCGAATTGAAGCATGCGAAGAATCATTTCCCGTGATTCATCGGTATCGTCGACAACAATCACAGAAGTCTTATCCGGTGACGGCATTAACGCTCCACTATTAATATCAGTAGCATTATTTTATGGCTGGCCAAGAATATAGTCATTGAAAGTTGGATAAATTATGGTGTTAACTCTTGGTTCTATGGCATAAGGTAATTTTACAGGGGATGGAATATTTTTTTCATCCATTATATATTGGAGAGTAACAGGATCAGTGGCGTAGTTGGAATTGTCGCCAGCACCTTTTAATGCCATCGAAAGTTTTGCACCGGATAGCAAAAGATAATTTAACACGATGGTATCTTGTGGAGAAACAACCAGAGTAACAGAACCCGGATAAGTTGGACCTTCAACAGTAACTGCCTCATTTGCCCCAGCAACAGGAGTTGCGGTCGGAGCAGCACCAGCTTCGGTTGTAATGAGCGGGAACATGCCAACATTTAGCACCACTGCATCCTGAATGATGGTCTGACAAACAAGACGCGGGCGTTGTAACTCAGAAGGGACAACGTAAATAAGTTGGTTTAGAGTTGTATCCATTTCGTATCGACCTCTATTTGTCTTCGTATCGTCAGATAGAGGTTGAACAATTGTTGAGTTAGTAATACCAGCTCCATCAACAAGCACACCAGGTGCAAAAGTCGATGTTGTATTGTTAGGAAGTACCGTTTGGAAATTTGTGTCAACATCGGTGAGTAATAAACAACCAACAACAATAATATGGTCGCCTTTTTGAGGTGCATAAGCAACAGCTGTTTCAGGACTGGCAGGGATGGAATAGGCTGTCATCCCCGCAGGAATATCGAAAGCTGCTAATGATCCCACACCTTCGTGGATGACCATGTTAAGAGTCAAAGGTACCCCAGGATCAATATTGTATTTTGCCTTGGTTCCTACGGCTTCCTCAATCGATGTGAAGAAGGTTCCCTGCGGTAAATTCGTTTTTGGATACTTTATAGTTGTTAGCACGGTGTTCGTAATTACGGATCCACGAGTTATGGATTGAGAAGCAACAACTATTTCAACTAATTCGTAATTCGGGGTCGGTGTTGCACCTGATTGATTGTTTGCCCCAGGTGATTTTCTGTTAGAAAGTAAAAGGTAGGCAAGCGCAGTCAGAATAGCAACGATCAAAACCGAGTATAAAATTATTTTATTCCCCTTCTTTTTTCCAGTAGCCATTGGTCCCTCCTGCAGAGAATTTCTATGAGCGCAATTAGAATTATTATACGGCAATTTTATGCAACATTTGCTTTACATATTAGTAATGCAGGAATTGTGCCTTAACAAATAAGAAAGGCTCTAATAGAGCCTTTCTTATTTGTAAACAAATTGAGAATATGGAAATTAGGGATTTAGTCCACTGGTAATCTGTGTGAAGATTCCCTGAACCTTGACGCCCAATGCACGCAATACAACGATTACAACTACAGCAATCAAAACAAGAATCAATGCGTATTCAACTAAACCTTGGCCTTTTTCTTTCGGTGCGAATAACATGGTGTTTTCTCCTTTCTTTCTAAATTGAATGATACTCATATTATATAATGCCGATCAAAAATTACAAGAGAATTACTTTACAGGAACCTTACAAATCAATTATACACTTTCAATTGTTGAAACAGCACCCTGATAGTATTCGGTTAACGTGACTCCAAAAAGTTTTAGTACGATGATTACCACCAGAACGATCAATACCATAATCAAGGCATATTCAACTAACCCTTGTCCTTGTTGATTAATCAAATGCATATTTTTTCTCCATATCAAATTATATAGATAATACATCAAAAAATACATAAAATACCCGTAAATTAATTCATGAAATTTGCATTCTTTAGGTATGTCCATTATGCTAGAATGGAATCAATGAAAATTTCTCTTGATAAACTGTTCTTAATTTTGGTCATTCTTGGCGCTATGATTTTTGTTATTCGGCCAATTGAAGACCCCGACTTTTGGTGGCATCTTAAAACCGGTCAATTGATTCTACAAGATAAACAGATTCCATACTTTGATGATTATTCGTTTACTTCTGCTGGGAAACCCTGGATAGCCCACGAATGGCTATCAGAAATCATCATGTTTTCTACGTACAAGGCAGGAGGGATTCCGTTTACTGTAATATTTTTTGGTCTATTAATTTTGTCCTCATTTATTCTTTCAATCTTCAGAGCTGAAAAAAGCAATAACCTTTATGCCATTGGGGGAGCGTTATTACTGGGTGTTATTCTTTCTACGCCGGTACTATGGCCTAGACCTCAAATTTTTACGCTCCTTTACGCCAGTATCTTTTTATTCTTACTTGATCGGTTTATTAAGACTGATAGAATCCGATATTTGATTTCGCTACCTGGAATCATGCTTTTATGGGTAAATCAACATGGAGCATTTATTATTGGTTTAGGAATAATAGGAATATTTATTTTAGGGGTTTTTATAGATCGATCAATATTTATCATTAAGGAACACAAGGGTATAAAGGATGTTTTTAGGAAAGATCTTTTAATTTTAATTGTCATCCTGGTTATTTGTTCCTTAACTGTTTTCGTAAATCCGAATGGTTCGAAAATGTTTCTTTATCCATTCCAGACTGTGAATGACTCTTCATTACAAGCGTTCAACCAGGAGTGGGCATCGCCAGACTTCCATGAACGAACTTGGATCCCGCTCGCGGTAATGTATTTATCGCTTATTGGCTTTGGATTAAAGGCTAAAAATCCTATATCTACAATTAACGCACTCCTTTGCATCACATTTGGCTATTTAGCCTTATTAGCGCTCAAACAAGTCGCATTGTTTGCAATTGTCTCAATCCCCATATTGGCGGAATTGATTTCTGATGTTATTCCTTTTGTTCCAAGCAAAAAACAATTGAATAGACTTGTAATTCCGTTCGCTGTTATTTCGATAGCCGGCATTATCCTCATAGGTACGAACTCAATAATTCACCTTAAAGAAAAACAAGACACTTTTATGGTCCATTTTTTTCCTGTAAAATCAGTGGAATTTATTGAGAAAGAGGGTATAGAAGGTAAGATTTTTAATTCATATAACTGGGGCGGGTATTTAATTTGGAATATATACCCGGAACAAAAAGTATATATTGATGGCAGATGCGATATGTATGGCGTGGAGTCTGTCACACGCTTTGTTGATATTTATATGGCTAAACCGGGTTGGGAAAAGGCTCTTGAGGAAGACACAATCGAGTATGTGCTTATAGAACCAAATACCTACCTGGCTTTTGCATTGTTGGATCAACCTGGGTGGAAAGAAATTTATTCAGATGAGGTTAGCGTATTGTTTCAAAACGAGAACTATTAAACTGCTACTTGTAAGTGGTTGAATCGTATATAGTTAATGAAATTTGAATTCTATGTAAAAGTCGCTATAATAAATTTAGGCTCAAAATATTAAAACGGAGGAATTAGATGAGTGATCTGTTTGATAAAGTAACCTCTCAACAAGACCCTTTGAAAAAGTTGATCGCAAAAATCCCAGGATTTAAGGGGTATATTGCCCGCGCCGACCGCAGGTCAGCAGATAAGCTATTAAGGGAATCAATATCTGATAAATTCCAGGCTCTCTGGCAACGTCTTTCTTCCATTCAACGCGACTTTGTAAGCAATGGAAAAATAGACATCATCGATGAGGTTGAAGTTTCAGCCGTTCGTTTACGCCAGTTCATTGACAGGCTTAAAACCGCTGCTTATGGTTATTCCGGATTCTTTGATGCCACAAAGATTAATGAAGCTGAATTGGAGAAAGTGTACCAATATGACCTGGCTTTGGTAACACTGGCTGACGAAGTATCCAATGCAATTGATAACCTCGAAGCGTCCATAGATACAGATGGTTTCCCTGCTTCAATTCGCAATTTAAACCAGAAAGCCCAGGATTGCATCGATGCTTTTAACAAACGCTCCGAGGTAATGAAGCTC
>Ga0209450_10000052_pt1 | contig 79848 bp, 65 predicted proteins | sample FrelakmetLWP11LW_FD_187149 | JGI IMG/M metagenome (GOLD analysis project Ga0209450, IMG submission 187149) | Freshwater lake sediment microbial communities from the University of Notre Dame, USA, for methane emissions studies - LWP11 LW (SPAdes)... | ecosystem: Environmental > Aquatic >... | reverse complement strand
GACCCCGTTTGAGGGCCTCAAGCTGCTCGCGTTGCTCGCAATCCAAGGTGACGGGGTTCGCTCTTCTCATACAACCTTATACGCTCGAACCCGGCATTTGTTGCGTTATATCTGGCGGGGACCACTAGAATTCGCAGGCCATGTTCTATCTTCTGTCCAGTTCCAACGTCATCCGTCCCGATCCGTGGGATATGCTGTGGCATTATTGCCGCGGACAATACCCGTGTTTCCTGGACCACGACCCCAGTCACGTGGGGTGGATGGCCGATTCGCACCGGGGAATCCAGCGGCTGGACCAGATTCACATTCCGCGCAAGCAGAAGCGCTACGTTTTTGCACCGGCCATTGAATTTCGTATCAACCAGGCCTTTGACCGCGTGTTGCGGTTGTGCGTGGAAACGCATCCCAATGAGCGATGGATCTCGCCGTCGCTGGAACTGGGCTATCGCCGCCTGCACCGGCTTGGGTATGCCCATAGCTTTGAGGCATGGCAGGACGGGCGCTTGATCGGCGGATGCTTCGGGGTGCAGATGGGCGGCATGGTGAGCATCGAGTCGTTGTTTCACCTGGTTTCCAATGCCTCCAAGGCGGCCTACGGGCGGGCGCTGCTTCACCTGCGCGATCGCGGGTTTACGGTAGTGGACACCTGCGGGGTTTCCGAGCACATGGTCAACTACGGCGAACAGTGGGTGCGGCAGGGGCAGTTTGAAAAGATGCTCGGCGACCTGGCGGTGATGCGGCGGCCGCCGCGCGTCACCGACGATAGCCCGCCAGCCGTGTTGCCGTGGGACTTGCGGGTGATGCTGCCGCTGGCGCACGTTTGCCGCCGCGCCCGAGCCAAACTGGCGGCGCTCAAACAGCGAGTGCGGGCGCCCGTGGCGCTGGGCTCGATGGCCCAGGCGCTGACCGTGTGCCATCCGTGCGTGGAAATCTAAGAGCGGGGGCCAGCGCTAAGCCGGGGCCGGCTGGTCTTCCAGCTTCATCTGGTGGCGGGCCATGGACCAGTACAGCCCGCGGGCCTGCACCAGTTCCGCGTGGGTTCCGCGCTCGATGATCCGCCCTTCCTGCATGACGAAGATCTGGTCGCAGTCGGCCACGGTACTGAGCCGGTGGCTGACCAGGATGATGGTGCGCTGGCCCTTGAGGCGCTGCAGTGTCTGGATGATCAGTTGTTCATGGTGAGGATCCAGGGCACTGGTGGGCTCGTCCATGATGATGATGGGGGCTTCGGTCAGCAGGGCGCGGGCGATGCTGATACGCTGCTTCTGGCCGCCCGAGAGGTTCTGGCCGGATTCGCTGATTTCTTCGTCGTAGCCGCGCGGCAGTTTCTCGATGAAGGAGGCGGCGCCGGACAAGTCGGCGGCGTGGCGAATCTGGGCGTCGGTGGCATCGGGCCGGCCATAGGCGATGTTCTCGGCGACGCTGGCCGGCAGCACCACGCTTTCCTGGAGCACCAGGGCGATGTGGCGGCGCACGTCGCGCACCTTGATCTTGCGCAGGTCGTGCTGATCCAGGCGGATGGCGCCGCCGGTGGGGTCATAAAAGCGGGGCAGCAGGTTCAAGAGCGTGGTCTTGCCCACGCCGCTGGAGCCCACGAAGGCCACCATCTGGCCGGGCACGATCGTGCAGGAAACGTCGTTGAGGACCGGGCTGCCGGCGCGATATTCAAAGACCACTTGGTCCATCGTCAGGGTGCGCGACTGGCGCGGCAGGTGCACGGCGTCAGGAGCGTCCTTGATGACCGGGTCACGGTCCAGCACCTCAAAGACGCGCCGGGCGCCCACCACGCCGGCGGCCACCGAGGTTCCGGCGCCGCTGAGCTTGCTCAAGGGCCCGTAGAGATAGCTGCCGAAGTACGCCAGGAAAATCTGCAGACGGCCCAGGTCCAACTGGCCCTTGTAGACCAGGTAGCCGCCATAGCCGAAGATCATCGCCGCCCCCAGGCCGAAAATGCTGCCCACCAGCAGCCAGTAGAGCATCTCCTGCCAGTGCATGCGAAGGTAGGCGCCGACGCTCTTGCGCACGGTCGAGTCAAAATGAGCGTACTCGTCGGCCTCGCGGCCGAAGGCCTGAACCAGCCCGACCGTGGCCACCGATCGCTGAATGGCGGTGGTCAACTGGGTGTCGAATTCCTTGGCCTCGGTGGCTTTTTTCTGAAGCACGCGCGTATAGACCCGGGTCGTCCAGAGCAGCACCGGCGAAACCGACAACGCCACCAGCGTCAGTTTCCAGTTCATGTTGAGCATCAGCGCCGTCATGATCAGCAGCGTGATGGCGCTGACCAGGACCGTCTGCACCATCACGTTGAGGATCGTCTGGATCCCGAAGGTGTCGTAAGACAGGCGGTAGATGGCGTCGCCCTGGGGCTGGCTCTTGTGATAGGCCAGCGACAGCTCCTGGAGCTTGCGGAACAGATCGCAGCGCACGCGCATGGTGCCGTTGTAGCCGATGCGGATGTTCAGGAACGTCTGGGCCATGTTCAGCAGTTCCTGGGTGATGCGCAGGCCCAGGGTGGTGGCCGCCAGCACCAGGATTTGCAGGCTCTTGTCGGCCGGGGCCACGGCGTGGAACAGGCGATAGACCCAGTCGGCGGGCGCCTTGTTGCCAAAGACCGAGTCGATGAGGATGGCCAGTGGATAGGGCAGCAGCAATCCGGCCGCCGTAGCCACCGCGATCAGGCACAGCGAGGCGATGATCTTGCCCAGGTCCGGGCGAAAGTAGGCGATAGCCCTCAGATAAACATTCATGGCTTGTTTGCCGGCACGGGGGTAAAGCCTGCCTTCTCGGCGACAGCGTCGATCAGTCCCAGGACCGGCCGCGTCACGCGCCACTTGCTGATCAGAAACAGGACCCACACCGCCAGGGGGATCAGCACGGCCGGCCGATTGAACGGCCAGAAGTTGGTGTAAACCAGCAGCAGCCCGCAGAGCATCAGGGCGGCGGCCAGAAGCACCAGGCAGAATTTGCTCATGGTGGTGCGGACGCGCACGCGCGTGAGCATGCCGCGGCCGTCGTGCTGCTCGGTGGCGGTGAGAATGCTGATCTTGGTATAGCGGCTGCCGTAGATTTCCAGGTCAAAGTTGCCCCAGCCGCTGTCCAGCCGCATGCGCCAGCCACACTGGCCGACCTCGCTCTTGATGCGGTCCAGGAGAAACAGCCGGTCGGAAATATGGCTCCAATATCGCAGGGTGTTGCGGTCGTCCGGGTCGTGCGGCAGGGGGCCGGGCCGCCCATAGCCGCTGGCCTGCTCGTGCAGCTTCATGACCTTGGCCCGCAGGCGCACCGAGTAGCGGGCCCAGCCGCGCGTGATGGGCTGTCGCCAGTGCAGATAGGCGATCAGCGGGCGGGTCAGCCAGTGGGCGTGGCGCGGGCGGGGGGCTTGGGCGGCCGCCACGATCGCCAGCGCGATCGGCACCAGGACCATCGCCAGCACCACCCACAAAAGCGGGAAGAAAGCCATCGACAGCACCGCCACGAACGCCGTCAGCAGGTGCCATTCGATGCTCATCATCATCATCGCCGCCAGCGACGCCGGGCGGCGGTAGATCGTCTGGAACAAAGCCGTGCCGAACAGCCCGTGATAGACCACGTCACCGCCCAGGCGCACGCCGATCTGGTCGCCGCCGTAAATTTTTCCGCGCCAGTGACTGGCGCCCAGCGTGTTGAAGTGATCGGGGTGCTTGTACTTCAGCAAAGCCTCGGCCTCGCCGTAGCCGCGCTGCTGCTTGAGGTAGGCCTTGATGGTATTGCGCCGGTAATGCCAGACCTGGGCCGCCGGAGCAAAGCCGATGCTATAGCCCAGGTGTTGCAGGCGCCAGATGAAATCGACATCGTCGCCGGCCTTGCGGAACTGCGAATCAAAGCCGTTCGTCTGGCGGGCGGCCCAGGTATAGAAGGCCATATTGCAGCCGGGCACGTGCTCGGCGGTGCGATCGTCGATCATAACATGCGTGGGACCGCCGGGTGAAAGCCCCACGCAGTCGGCCACCCAGCTTCCTTCGTCGGGAATCAGATTGGGCCCGCCCATGCCCACGTGTCCGGACCGCACAAGGCCCAAAGCCAGGTAATACAGCCAGTCCTCGTCGGCTTCGCAGTCCGAATCGGTATAGACCACGATCTCGCCGCGGGCGGCGGCTAGCCCGACGTTGCGGGCATAGGACAGGCCCATGTTGACCTGGCGAATGTTGCGGACCCAGGGAAACTTCTTGAGGATTTCCTGGGTGCTGTCGGTACTGCCGTCGTCCACGAAGATGACTTCGTAATCCGGGTAGTTCAGCCGCTCCATGGAGCGCAGGCAGGCCTCGACGGTGCTGGCTCCGTTGTAGCTGCAGACGATGACGCTGCACATGGGCAGCTTTTCGTCGGCCAGGTGGGGGGCGCGCTTATAGGCCGCCTGCACCGCGTAATAGGACGGCTTGGGCTGGCGCTGGCGGTGGGTCAGGCCAAAGGCCCAGTCCTCGATGCGGTGGCCATGGACGACCCAGTCATCGGTGAAGCTGAAGATGAAGGTGCCGGCCAATCCTTCGTCGAAGACGGCGCGGACATGACGGCCGAGGATTTGCGCCTGCTGCTGTTCGGACTGCTCGCGCTGGGTGTCGATGCCATATTCGCCCAGCATCAGGGGCTTATCGCCGGCGATGTTCTGCAGCCGTCCCAGGTAGTTGCGCAGGGTCTGCTCATCGTGCAGGTAGACGTTGAAGCACACGAAGTCCACGCCGCGGCACTGCAGATATTCGGTGCTGGGGAAATTGGCGAAGGTCACCAGGCACTGCGGGGCGGCCGCCTTGGCGATGTCCACCAGTTCCTCGAGGAACTGCTCGATGCGCTTCTGCCCGGCGAAGCGCACGATGTCGGGCGGCACCTCGTTGACCACGCTGATGGCAAACACGGCCGGATGATTGCCGCAGCGCTGGGCCGCCTGGCGCACGGCCTGTCGGGCGGCATCGGCGGCCTGGGTATCGGCGGTGAACGTCAGGTTCTTAGGCCAGGCTACGTCCAGGAAGATCTTGACGCCCATTTCCTGGGCCAGGTCCAAAAACCAGCCCGGCGGCACGTGGTAAATGCGGACGCAGTTGGCCCCCATCTGCCGGATCAAGGCAAAATCCTGGCGCACGCGCTGCGGCGGCGGAAGGGGGTGGCCATCCTGGTCGGCCTCGAAGGGTCCGTAGGTCACGCCGCGAACGTAGAACTTTTCGTGGCCCAGCCGGAAGAACTTGCCGTCGCGGCGGACGCGGTTGGTGATGGGTTCGGCCCGGCGCTGGCGGCCGGCGCCCAGGGTCGAGGCGCTGCTGCGGGCTGCGGTGTCAAGGGTCATCAGGCTCATAGATAGCGGGGGTATTGTAGCAGACAGCGGCCCAAGAGGCTGCATCGCCGCAAGCGGGGCCGCCGGGAAGCGGCGCGCGTCTGGTATTCAGGCCCCCAACGCCGGCCGCCCCCACTCAGCGCCTCGCGTGCGTTTTCTGTGGTTCCCACGGCGCCTGCCTACCCACCCGGTAGCACGCGGCACGAGAGCTATCAAAAAGGGTTGTCAAACGAAAGAGATGGGAAGGGATTTTCCATTGACACTTATACGGCTTTAGATATTATGCCGACCTGGCAGGCTCAGGCATGGTGCCCGAGCTGCGTTGGGGATGGGGAGGGGAAGGAGAAAAGACCCATCAGCAGGGCGCGCTGGCCTGGATTGCGAGAAGGCGATCATCCCACCGATGAACTGTGGCATCTGGCACTGGAGGGGGATGACCGCCTGCTTGGTCCATGCCCGATGGCACAATCGCGGACCTCACGGTGGCCGGTGCGGTCTACAAGCTCATAGCGGACTATGGCAACGGCTTCCCGGCTGATTGACCGTGGGTGAGCTTTTGACGCCTTGGGTGTAACCGAAATGGAGAGTACAAGTGTACACGAGCATCCATCACCTGCCCAACGATGCCGCCTGGGCCCCCACGGCGGAAGAACTTCTCTCGATCGTCGGGTTTTTCAAACCCCAGTCCGTTTCGGTGTGCGGCTATAGCCGCCGTTTACGCTGGCAGGCCCCTCCGCCCTACGTGCTGAACATACGGCGCGCGACGCCCAAAGAAGCTGTAGCACAACTCGGCAAGCCGCGGGTATTACACCTGGCGCTAAATGGTGCCCCTTGGAGTGAGCTGGTCGAACAGGCGATACGTCAAACGGTGCCGGTCGAGTTGGCGCAGAACTATATCGCCTGGGATGTACATATCCATGTTGGACCACAGACCATTCCCGATCAGCTATATGAGCGCACGCTGTGCTCGACCCATTTCTCCTTGAGCGTCTCCGGCGATGGGGTGCCTGCCAATTTACACAAGTATCTCGACCTCTGGCTTACAACGCCCCCGGCCCAGGCGATGATGGACATGCTGCATCGCGTCTCCGGCGGCATGGGCTGGCGCAGCGTGATCAGCGCCAATATCTGAGCTTCGCAGGCCCATGACGAGCTGCCGGGGGTCAACAGGTCGAAGTGCGCGGCCGCCGCCAGAACAGTCAGCGGACACGCGGCTGGGCGTTGTCACCGCAGCCGCTTTTCCTAAACCTTGCAGCCACCGCTGCCTTGACGTCACCGCATCAGCGGCTGACCATGAACGCCATGAATGTTCTGATCACCGGCTCCTCGGGCTTGATCGGCGCCAACCTGGGTCTGGCTCTTTTGGCCGGGGGGCATCGCGTGCTGGGCATCGATAAGCGGCCGAACACCTGGACCAGCGAATTTGCGACCGAAGTGGTGGACCTGGTTGCACTGGCACGCGGCCAGGCGCGATGGGAACCGTCATCTCGGCCGGATGTGATCGTTCACCTGGCTGCCTGGGCCAAGGTCCACCAGCTCGTGCGACAGCCGGAAAAATCGCTGGAAAATGTCGAGATGGCCTTCGCGACCTTGGAACTGGCAAGGGCCAGCGGCTGTCCGATCGTCTTTGGCTCCAGCCGCGAGGTCTATGGCGACATCCACCGCCACGTCACCGACGAAAGCATGGCCGATTTCGTGGTTGCCGAAAGCCCCTATTCGGCCAGCAAAATTGCCGGCGAAGCCTTCTTCTACTCATACGCCCGTTGCTACAACCTGCCCACGCTGGTGTTTCGTTTCAGCAACGTCTATGGCCGGTTCGATCACGACCTGGAGCGCATGGAGCGCGTGATCCCGCTGTTCGCGCAGCGTGTGGACCGTGGTCTGCCCATCACGGTTTTCGGCCGGGATAAAATGCTGGACTTCACCTGGGTCGAAGACTGTATCAGCGGGGTGGTGGCCGGAATCCAGGCGCTGGTGCAGGGGCGCGTGGTGAACCAGACGATCAACCTGGCCTATGGGCAAGGTCAGACCTTGCACGATCTGCTGGCGCTGATCGAGCTGGCTTTGGGCAAGCGGGCGCAAGTGACCTGGGAAGCGCCGCTGACCGGCGAAGTCACGCGCTACGTCGCCGACATCAGCAAGGCCAGGCAACTGCTGGGCTATGCGCCGCAGACACCGCTGGCGGCCGGAATCGGCAAATACGTGCGCTATCTGCGAGAGATCGGCTGGCTGGGATAGGCCCACAATAGGGGGGAAGCTCAACCAAACGAGGCCAGTCGCTGCCTGTCTGGCGGTACGGCAGTTGCATCAAGAGCGAGTCGTAACTTCAACGAGCCCCGCAAGGGGCCAAGGAGAAACCATGACTCGCACGTTGTTCACTATCGTTGTGCTGGGCCTGTTCGGAGCGGCTCTGGCCGGTTGCCGTGTCGAGGGCGAGGTGGATACGAACAGCCAGGTTCCGGCCGTCAGTGCCGTTCGCTGAAGCCCCATGACGCCCAGTGACGCATGGGCCTTGCTGAAAGAGGCGGCGGTCAGATGGAGCCAGGACAACGTGCCCCGTCTGTCCGCCGCCTTGGCCTACTATACCGCCTTTTCGCTGGCTCCGCTGCTTGTGATTGTCGTGGCGGTGGTGGGTCTGTTGCTGGGCCAAAATGAGGCGCGCCATCAGGTTGCCCAGCAGTTGCAGGCGTTGATCGGTCCCCACGGGGCACAGGCGGCCCAGTCACTGCTGCAAAGCGCCAGCAAACCGTCGCATGGAGTTCTCGCCACGATCATCGGTGGGGTCGTACTGCTGCTGGGCGCCAGCGGAGTCTTTGGCGAATTGCAGAGTTCGCTGAATAAGATCTGGCGTACCGAGCCAAAGGCCAGCATCGGCGTCTGGGGCATGCTCAAGGATCGCTTCCTGTCGTTTACGATGGTCCTGGGCACGGGGTTTCTGCTGCTGGTTTCACTGCTGCTCAGTACAGCGCTGGCGGCGCTCAGCGGTTACATGGGACGACAGTTGCCTGGCGGCCAGTTCATCGCCTTTGCTCTGGACCTCCTGGTATCACTGGCCGGCGTGGCATTGCTGATCGCCGCGATATTCAAAGTATTGCCTGACGCCCCCGTGCGCTGGAGCGATGCATGGCCCGGCGCCATTTTGTCGGCGGTGTTGTTTGCCGCGGGCAAATGGGCCCTGGGACTATACCTGGGCAAGTCCACCGCGGCCTCAGTCTATGGGGCGGCCGGTTCGCTGGCGGCGCTGTTGATCTGGGTATACTACACGGCACAACTGCTCCTCTTCGGAGCGGAGTTCACGTTCGTCTATAGCCAGCATCGCGGCCAGCGAGCCGCCGCGGCCGGCCACGCCGATGCACCCGGGCAACAGCGTTAGCTGGCCCCCGACGTGGTCGTGCGTTAGCATCTGCCACATGCCCCGGGCCGGACAGAGGCTGCGCATCATCGTTGGTGGAATGGTCGGCCAGTTTCCCCTGGGCGGGGTGGCCTGGGATTACCTGCACTACGTGCTGGGGCTGCTTCAGCTCGGTCACGACGTCTGCTATCACGAAGACACCTGGGCTTGGCCTTACGATCCCATCAAGCGATATCCCACCGATGATCCCGACTACAGCGTGCGCTTCCTGCAAAAATTCTTTGAGGACTATGCGCCGGAGCTGCGCGACCGCTGGCATTATGTGCTGCTGCATGACAAGCATTTCGGCATGTCGCAGGCGGCGTTCGATGAGTTTGCCGCCTCGGCCGACATTTTCCTGAATGTCTCCGGTGCCTGCTTCGTGCCCGATTCGCTGGGAGGCCGATGCCTCAAGGTCTTCATGGACACCGACCCGGGCTACAACCAGATACGCCTGGCCGAGCGCCCCGCGTGGTCGGAGAATATTGATCGCTGGTGTAAGGCCGTCCGAGCCCATGACCGTCATCTGACCTATGCGGAAAATATCCATGCCGAGGATTGCGCGCTGCCCCGGCTGGACTACGACTGGCGACCCACGCGGCCGGTGGTGACGCTGGAGCACTGGGCCGCCCTGCGCGATCGGCAGCCGCCGCCGGATGCCCCGCTGACAACGGTGATGACCTGGGACTATTTCCGCGGGCCGCTGGTGCACCGTGGCGTGAAATATCGCACCAAGGTGCCGGAGTTCGCGCGCTTCCGAAACCTGTGTCGCCTCACGCCGCACCCCATCGAGCTGGCCGTGGGGGGATGGAAGACCCCCCATGATCGGCTGCGACATCGCGGTTGGAAGCTGGCCGACGCCGGGCGGGAGACCCTGACGGCCGAATCCTATCAGGCCTTCATTGCCCGCTCGCTGGGTGAGTGGTCGATCGCCAAGAACGTCTACACGGCCACGCGCAGTGGCTGGTTCAGTTGCCGCACCGCCTGCTATCTGGCGGCGGGCCGGCCGGCCGTGGTCCAGGATACGGCCTGGAGCCGCTATGTCCCCTCGGGCCGAGGCGTGATTGCGTTTTCAAACATGCAGGAGTGTCTGGCGGGGCTGGAGGAGGTGCATGCGCATTTGCCCCTGCACCGCCAGGCCGCCTTCGAGATTGCCCGCGACTATCTCAGCCCGCAGGCCGTGCTGCCGCCTATGATCGAGGCCATTTATGCCTCGTCGCACGAGTCGGCGCCGCGGCCACCGGGGGTGGGCAAGGCGGCCGCGGCACAGCACAAGGCGCCGCTGAGAAACCAGTAGTAATTGCAGAAGGCGAATTTCCCCAGGGCAAAGAAGACCAGGTGGGCCGCGGCGACGGTATAGGCAAAGCCGGCGGCGCCAATCGACGCCGGGGGAGTCAGGCTGTTGTCCATGGATGGGTTGCCGCGCCACCAGCTCGGCACGCGCCACAGGCACGTTGCGCTGATCAGTGCCGCGGCCGCAAATCCAAGCCACTGGGGCGGGGTCTGCCGGAAATGTACCGCCCATAGCGCCAGGTAGCTCAGGGCATCGGTGCGCAAGGCAGTGCTGCCGGCCTGCCCGACAGCACTGTGCCAGAATGCCCGCACATCGAGCAGGATCAACGGCAGGCTGCTAACCAGGGCGACCATCACGGCGATGCTCGCCATCCGCAGCGACGACTTCCATCGCAGCGGGCGCGGCAGCAGCAGCCAGGCCGCCGGGATGGCAAACAGCAGGTACTGCTTGCTGGCCACCAGCAGGCCCAGCATCACCGGCACGAGCCAGCGCCAGCGAAAGGCGCAGAAGACCGTGGCGGCCAGCAGCAGGACCATGGTCGGCTCGGTCCATCCGGATTCCAGCACGAAGAGCAGGCGCGGATGCAGCACAAACAGCCCCGCCACCAGCGGCGCGACTGGCCCGGGCCGCATGAAGCCGATGAAGATCGCCGCCAGCGCCACCGCGGCCAGGTTCGACCAGCGATAGTCGCCGGCCAGATACCCCAGAAGATCCAGATAGAGGGTCACCGGCGGATAGGGAAAGCCCTGCTGCACGCGGCCGCCCTGCACCACGCCGGGCGCGTATACGTCGGAGGTGTCATAGATCAGCGGATACGATGCGCGGTAGGGATTTTCCCCGCGCCATATCGCCTCCAGGCCGGCGCTCTGGGCGTGCCAAACGTCCATGTGAGGCTGGGGGGTGGCGTGGATGATCCATGCTCCCATGGCGGTGACCACGGCCACCAGCACCAGCAGCGCGGCCCTTCGTGCGCAGTCTGTTGCCCGCCAGCCTGTCCAGATCAGCAGTAGCGACGCCAGGGTTGCCGCGCTGATCAGCAGGTAAAACGTCGCGCCGGCGCGCGGGCCGTGCCACGAGCCGGGCAGGGGGCTGGCATAAGACTGAATCAGTTGCAGGGCGATGCCGGCCGCCAGCAGCCAGCGCAGAACTGGCGCGGGCGTGTCCTGCCGGCCGCGCATCAGCGGCAGCAGCACGGCGACCAGCGCTACCGTCAGCCATCGAAAGCCCCACGGGTGATACAGGCCGTCGCGCACCTGCACGGCCATCCCCAGGGCCAGTGCACCGAGGCCTAGTAAGCCCACCGTACCCAGGGTCAGGCCGGTGGTGCTTCGGCAGGGGGCAGTTGGTTCAGGCGGGGCGCTCATCTTGCGGGGCTTGCTTCTGAAGCTGGTTCAGTCGCTCTTCGAGCTTGCGCACCTGGACCACCAGGTCCGGCAGGCGCCGCATCGCCGCCTGCTCGCGCAGCGACTGACGATGGGGCAGGGCCGGCATGCCGCTGATGATGGTGTTGGGCTCGATATCCTCGGCGACGGCGCAGCAGGCCGCGGCCATCACGTTGTCGCCAATGCGGACCTGGTCGCGCACGGCCGCTTGTCCGCCCAGAACCACGTTGCGTCCCAGCGTGACCGAGCCGGCCAGCCCCACCTGGCCCACGATGATGCAGTGCGGGCCGATGCGCACGTTGTGGGCGATCTGCACCAGATTGTCGACCTTGGTTCCCCGGCCGACGATGGTACGGCTGAACTTGGCGCGATCGATGCAGACGCAGGAACCGATCTCCACATCGTCCTCGATGATGACTTGGCCGATTTGCGGAATCTTGACGTGCTTTTGCCCGTCCCAGCGATAGCCAAAACCGTCCGAGCCGATCATGCTGCCGGCGTGAACAACGACGCGATGGCCCAGGGTCACGCGCTCACGCACCACGACATTGGCAAACAACTCGCAATGGTCGCCCAGCGTGCAGTCATCGCCGATGTACACTCCGGGGTGCAGGACCGTGCCGGCTCCGATGCGAACGTTCTGGCCTACATAGACAAACGGCCCGATGGCAACGTTGGGCCCCAGTTGTGCCGTGCCGGCCACGCGGGCCATGGCATCGACGCCCACGGGCGGTCGCGGCACCAGCGGCGCCATGGCCGAGAGCACCTGGCCCAAAGCCAGGTCGGCATCATCCACCAGCAGGACCGGCACGTGCGCCGGCTGGGGCAGCTTCACGCGGCGCTGCACGAGGACCGCCGCGGCTTGTGTCTGGCGGAACTGCCTGACATAGGCGTCGCTGGTCAGGAAGGACAGCTCGGTAGGGCCGGCCTCTTCCAGAGTATTGACGCCGGTGATGGGACGCTGGCCATCGGCCGGGCTCGGGCAGCCGACCATGGACGCTATTTCGCTGAGCTTCAGGGCATTCATGGTGGGGCATTGTGCGGGGCTGGGGGAGGAATGGCAAACCAGCGGCGGGGGGATCGGCAGCTTCATTGTCAGCGGCCGTACCGAACAGGATTGCGCCTGTCCCGCTTCCCACGCCAGGACCATCCTCATCTCCGGCGCATACGCCGATCAAGAGAAGACTGGCAAGGCGAGGGCGACAGGGAAGCGGCGCATGGACGCCTCTTCTTAAAGCAGCGGCGTCCGAACGACTGCGACGTCGTTTGGCGGCACGAGAAGCCCGGGTGCTGTCGGTCGGCCGGTCAGCACGCATTGACCCGGCGACCGCAGCAGGAGTTGCCGGGTCTCAGTTCCGTGATTGCAGATGACATAAACGCAATGTGAACTGCCGACGCGACTGGACACCTCCAGGCCATCGGGGAGGCGGCCCCAGGGAAGCTCAACACCGGCGGCACGGCAGGCCCACTCGGCCACCACACTCAATCCATCCCCGTCGAGCCACGCGCCCAGGTAACTGATGCGTCCCTCGCCGATACGCCGGCTGAGCAGCGCCGCCTTGCCCTCCAGCCATGCATGCCCCGCCCCGTAGCGCATAACAACCTCAACATCGGGTTGATCGGCCATCAACCACTCGCCCCAGATCGACGCCCGTCCCTTGCCGATCTCACCAACGACCGGGACGGGTTGGTCGAGCGAGTAATGCTCCTCGGAATGCGCGCCCAGCAGATCGGCGAGCAGCGCGCCCGGACGGCGCGACTCAAGCAGAGCGCCGTCGTTGTCGAAAAACCCCGTTCGCGGCCCGAGCAGCAGGTGTCCCCCGGCCTGGACATACTCCATGCAGAGCTTCTGAAGCGAAGGATCAAGCACCACGATCTGGGGCGCGACGACCAGGGCATAGTCGGCCAAGCCCATGTCGAGTCGGATCGCCTCTACGTCCAACCCGAACCGGCGCAGCGCGCCGTAGTGATCGCACCAGTGCTGCCATGTGTCGTATTGGTGGTGGAACGGGCAGCTTTGGATCGTGGCGCGATCGCGATACGACCACGCCATCGCCACGCGCGGCCGGCAAACGGTCCCGCGCAGCGATTCCGAAGCGCGCCGCAGTTCGGCCCCGCACTGCGCGATTTCCCGAAGAACCGGGCGCGGTCGGCCGTCAGGTCCGACGAGCGTTCCGTGCATCTGTTCCTGCCCGCCCAAGGCGCTGCGCCACTGCCAGAACAGCACGCCGTCGGCTCCATGTCCAACCTGGTGCCAGATCATCCGCCGGGTCTCGCCGGGATCGAGCGCCGTGTTGACCGGCATGTAGTTCACAAAGCCCGGCTGGGTCTCCATGACCCAGAAGGGCCCGCGTTTGAGCCCGCGAGTGGCCGCGAGGTACAGCCCCATCCGTGCCGGGTCCAGGTGTCCGGTGAACTGGTAGGTGTCGACGCCGGGAAACTCCATCGACGTCGCCAGGTCGTGCGGGTCCTGTTTGGAAAACTCGTAGCTGAAATTGTGTGTGACGAACTGCGAAGGCGACGCATGGGCGCGGATGGCGTCGGCCTGGTTGTCGAAGTATCGCTTCCAGACGAACGTGATGAAGTCGTGCAGCGAGGCCAGGAGGCAAGCATTCTGCGCGCGATCGTCCAGCGGGATCTGCTCCCACGCGCTGTATTCCTGGCTCCAGTAGGCGGTGGTCCATCGCTCGTTGAGCCGGTCGAGCGTGCCGAATCTGCGGCGACAGAAATCCTGGAACTGCCGGCGCGTCTCCGGGTCGAACGACAGGTGGGCGATTTCATTGTCGATCTGCCAGCCGATCACGGACGGATGCTTGCCGTAACGCTGTGCCAAGACGCCGGCGATGCGACGGCAAAGCTCCAGATAGGTCGGATGCGCCGGGTTGAAATGCTGGCGCGCGCCGTGCTGGCAAACCCGGCCGTCGCGCTCGATGCGCAGCACCTCGGGATGCTTCTGCGTCAGCCACGCCGGCGGCCCGGCCGTGGGCGTGGCGATGAGGCACACCATGCCATGCGCCGCGGCGCGCTCGATGGCCGCGTCGAACCAGGCGAAGCTGAATCGCCCCTCTTGCGGCTCCATACGACTCCATGCGAACTCGCCAAGGCGAAGGACATTCATTCCCGCATCAGCCATCATTCGCAGATCGGTATCCCAGCGATCCGATGACCAGTGCTCGGGGTACCATGCCGAGCCGAAGGGAAAGGAAACTCGGGCGCAGTTTTTTGCGGATTGCATGACTCCTGTCCTTGCTTGCGGGCCGGACGGTGTACTCCAGAGGCAGGCGGCGGACCGTCCGAGCCTCTGAGGCATCATCACCGGAGGGGAGCCCGCGGGCAAGATGGTTGCGCCCAGGCTCGGAGCGGGTCAGCCGATCGATTTCGGAGTAGCGCCCTTGCGCTATGACGGCGCCGGGGTGGGTGAGCGTCCTCGCGAGCCATTGGGGTGGCCTCCGCCGACGCGGACCCTCGCTCATTCGCCCGAAGCGCCCTTGATGGTGCCTCCCACGGACGGTGCCTGGGCCCTCGTGCGCTGATGGCGGTATTGCCGCAGCGGCTCGGCGGAGCCTCGCCCACCCGACGGCGTCTATGGTCAGGCGCACAGCCCCTGGCTTCTTTCAAGCCCCAGGTGACAGTTGGTTCCAAAGAGGATTGGCAGACCACGACCTGGCGACCCGGTAACTGCCGTGCTTTAACTTGACTGGACCGCCGGCCGCTGTATTCTCGTGCGTCGCGATCATTGTTGGCCGTCTGCGACTGCTTTGTATTACACCTGGGAGGCTAGCATCATGGTGCGATTGCCCCGTCCGTTGCGGTGTCTGTGCGTCGTGTCCGCGGGTCTGGCGATTGTCGGTTTCAACTGCGTCGCCCTCGCGCAGGATGCGGCCCCGCCGGCCACTGCCGAAACCACTCAACCGGCGCCGCCCTTGCCCCCGGCGCCCCCGGTAGCTCCGCCGGCCGTGCCTCCCGCCGCCGCCGATCAGGCCCCGGCGATGGACACGCCGCTGGCCAAGGCTGTCGAGGACTTCATTCACTTTGCCAAGATCGCGCGCTATGACCTGGCGGCCGCCGAAGTCGCCAAGATCACCGGCGCCGGCGCCGACCCGGTTGACGTGCTGCGCGTCTTCGAGACCGCGGCCGCCAATCGCCGCGACAACACGCAGGAATTCCTGCTGCGGCTGCTACAGATCAAGGAAATGCGCGACTCGGCCAAGGCCCTGCTGGACCTGGTCAACAAAGGCGAGTTCACCCGCCGCGAGGACTCCCGCTACATCGAGGCGCAGATCCAGCGCCTGGGCGTCAGCGAGCGGGCCTTTACCCTGGCCCTGGAAAAGCTGCGCGACAGCGGCGAAGTGGCCGTGCCGCTGATGCTGGCCACTCTCCAGGATGCGCAGAAGAAGAACCTGCATTGGCCGGTGGAGCGGGCCCTGCGGCAACTGGGTCGGCCGGTGCTCAATCCGCTCTTGACCGCCACGGAAATGAAGGACCCCCAGACCTTGGTGGTGGTGGTCAACACCCTGGGCGCTCTGGGCTTCGATGCCGCCTTGCCCTATCTGTCGAGGCTGGCCAAGAACAAGGACACCCCGCAGGCCGTCCAGGCCGCGGTCGCCAAGGCCCTGGCGACCATGGGCGCTGCTCAGGCCAGTGAACTGAACACCGCCCAGCTCTTCTATCAACTGGGCGAAAAGCTTTATTACGAGAAGTCCTCGATCGCTCCCGGCGCGGTGCGCGGGCTGATCTGGACCTGGGAAGAAGGCAAGGGCCTGATCCGCAAAGCGGTGCCCCCGGCCATTTTTCACGAGGTCATGGCCAAGCGCTGCTGCCAGGACGTGCTGAAGGAAGATAAGTCCCGCGGCGACGCGGTGAGCCTGTGGCTGGCGGCCAACTACAAGCTGGAGGTCGAGCTGCCCCAGGGCGAAACCAACTCCGTGGATGCCGAAGGCACGCCCAATGCTCACTACTATGGCGTGATGGCTGGCAGCGGCTTTTTGAATCCGGTGCTGGCGCGGACTCTGAAGGACCAAAATGCCGCACTGGCGGTGCGGGCTATCGACTCGCTGGCCGAAATCGTCGGCCAGAGCAATCTGCCGCTGGGCGAGCAGCAGCCGCTGCTGCAGGCCATGGGGTACGGCGACCGCGTGGTGCGCTTCAAGGCCGCCGCGGCGATCGCCGCCTCGCTGCCCGGCAAGCGCTTCGCCGGACAGGAACAGGTGGTGCCACTTCTGGCCGACATCCTGGCCCAGACCGGCAAGCCCGGCGTGCTGGTGGTGGCCAAGACACAGGATGAACTCAACACCCTCAAGGAAGCGGTCACCAAGGCCGGCTATGCCAATGTCATGGGCGGCGCTGGACCCGAAGCGGCCCTGGCCAGCGCCAAGGGGCTGGCGGCGGTGGATGTGCTGGTGCTCAGCCGCAACCTCACCGGCGATGACAACAAGAAGCTGATGCCGCTGCTGGCCCAGCCGCGCACGGTGGGCATGGCACGACTGGAGGCCGATGCCGCCGAAGCCGCCGCCGACCCCACCAAGCTGGCGTCGGCCATTCAGGCGGCTATTGCCAAGAGCGGCAACGTGCCGCTGGATGAGAACAAAGCCCGCGAATATGCCCTGCGCAGTGCTGAGCTGCTGGGACGGCTGGCCATCAGCCAAACCCAGGTGCTGGACCTCAGTGTCGCTCAGCCGGCGCTCCTGGCGGCGCTGGAAGACAGCCGGCCGGAGATCGTCAAGGCCGTGGGCGCGGTGCTGGCGATGCTCAATGCCGAGCCGATTCAGTCGCGGCTGCTGGCCCGGGCCCTGGATGACAAGCTGACGCCCGAGCTGCGCATCTCGCTGTTCAAGAGCCTGGCGACCAATGCCAAGTTCTTTGGGCGCAAGGCCTCGGCCGACCTGGTCGAATCGCTGCGTAAGGCGGCCGAAGGCGAAAAGGACCTGAGCATCCGTTCGGCGGCGGCCGAGGCCCACGGGGCCATGGCGCTGCCCGCCGAGCAGATCAAGGTGCTGATCGTCGGCCAGCCCAAGGCCTGATGATTCGATGATGCCAACGTATGATGGAAGCAAGCCCCCGGTCGTTGTGGCCGGGGGTTTGTGTTGCACGACAAGCCCGGGGGCTGCTTCGGCAATATGTCCGCCGCCGGCTTGCCACAATTTCTGACCGATGCGCCGCTGGATGCGGCCGACTCGACCGGCGCCCTGCTGCGCCAGCTCTTGGGCCTGGCCGTGCCCATTTTGGCCGAAAGCGTCCTGCACATGGTCGTTGGCCTGACCGATACCTACCTGGCCAACAACCTTCCCGGCGGCGTGGCCCCTTCAGCGACGGCGGCCGTCGGAACCATTGCCTATATTCTCTGGTTCGTGGGACTGCTGGTGGGCACCATCGGCACAGGCGCCACGGCCATCATCGCCCGGGCCAAGGGCGCCAGGCATCGGTCGTTGGCCAACAGTGTTTGCGGCCAGTCGGTCACCACGGCGCTTCTGCTGGGCGTGGGCATGGCCGTCATGGCTTACCTGGGAGCCGATGCGGTGGTGCGCATGACGCGCCTCTCCGGCCAGGCGCCCCAGTTCGCCAACACCTATCTGCGCCTGCTGGCGCTGGCCATACCCTTCAGCACGGTCATGTTCATCGCCAACGCCTGCCTGCGCGGTGCCGGCGATGCCCTGACACCGGCCATCGTGATGATCGTCGTTGATCTGGTGAACATCGTGTGCAGTTTCGCCCTGACCTATGGCTGGTGGGGACTGCCGACGATGGGGTTTGCCGGTATCGCATGGGGCACGGTCATCGCCTATGTCAGTGGCGGGGTGATCCAGTTCCTGGTGCTGGTCCTGGGGCGCGGAGGGATCCGCCTCTATCTGCACCGCCTCCGGCCGCACTGGCTGACGCTCAAGCGGCTCATGCGCATCGGCCTGCCGGCCGGGGCCGAGGGGCTGCTGGTGTGGCTGGCGCAGTTTGGCGTGGTCATCGTGATCAACCACATCGATCCCACTAACATCTATGCCTCAGCGCACATCAACGCGGTGCGCATCGAGGCCGCCAGCTTCATGGCCGGCTTTGCGGTGGCCGGGGCGGCGGCCACCATGGTCGGCCAGAGCCTGGGCATGCGCAAACCCCAGCGCGCGGTGCGCAGCGCCTACCTGGCTTATGCCCTGGGCGGGGGCATGATGGTGATTTGTGGCCTGCTGTTCATTTTCTTTGGCCACCTGCCGGCCCAGTGGCTCTCGCCCCGGCAGCCGCAGATTGCCCACCTGACAACGCGCATTCTGTGGGTCGCCGGATTCGTGCAGGCGGGCTTCGCGGCGGCGGCCATCTTTGGCGGCGCGTTGCGCGGCGCGGGCGATACCCTGTCGGTGATGTTTCTGAACCTGCTGAGTATCGTCGGGTTTCGTTTTTTCAGCGTGCTGATCGTGGCGCTGGTGCTGAAGCTGGGGCTGGTTGCCATCTGGGTGGTGCTTTGTGTTGAATTGATGATTCGCGGAGCCCTGCTGTATGGGCGTTTTCGGCATGGGGGCTGGAGAGAGGTGCAGGTCTAAGACCTGAAAGCCGACGGCGCCATGTCCCAAGCCAAGGTTCCATCGCCACCGCCTGATTCACATGCGCTGGCGGCCGAAGTACGCGCGGCGGCGCGGCGACTGGGCTTCGACCTGGTGGGTATTGCGCCGGCCGAGCCCTCGCAATATCGGCAGTATCTGCGCCAGTGGCTGGACGACGGCCGCGCCGGCACCATGCAGTACCTGCATCGCCACTTCGAGCTGCGCACCGATCCGGCGGCCTGTCTGCCCGGCGCCCGCAGCGTGGTCTGCGTGGCGGCCAACTATCACGTGCCGCTGCAGCAGGCGGATCCGGCGGCGTCGCGCGGGCGCATCGCCCGCTATGCCCTGGGCCAGGACTATCACCTATGGCTCAAGGATCGGCTCCACTTGCTGGCCGACTGGCTGCGGCAGCGCGCACCGGACTGTCAGACCCGCGTGGCCGTGGACAGCGCCCCGGTGATGGAAAAGGAGCTGGCCGCCCGCGCCGGTGTGGGTTGGATGGGCAAGAACACCTGCATCATCAACCCGCAAATCGGCTCGTGGCTGCTGCTGGGCGAGGTGCTGTGTACGCTGGAATTGCCGGCCGATGAGCCGGCCGTCGACCGCTGCGGTTCGTGCCGGCGCTGCATCGATGCCTGTCCCACCGGCGCCATCACCGCGCCCTACCAACTCGATGCGCGGCGCTGCATTTCCTATCTCACAATCGAGCACCGCGGCGACATAGACCCCGACCTGGCCGGCAAACTCAGTGGCTGGCTGTTTGGCTGCGACATCTGCCAGGAAATCTGCCCCTGGAACCAGCGGGCGCCGCTGGCCGCTGGCGAGCATCTGCGGCCGAGGTTTGCCGACGGCGCGCTGGACCTGCAAACGGTCACGGCCTGGACGCCGCCAGAGTATCAGGCCGCCCTGCGCCACTCGGCCATGAAGCGCGTGAAACTGCCGGTGCTCCAGCAAACGGCCCGGCTGCTTCAGCACAACGCCGCAAGACGCTAAGACGCCCATTTCAAAGTCAGTTTCCTGCCGGCATGCGCGCACTCCCTCAAATAGAGGTTGATCAGGTTCTGGTAAGGCATTCCCGTCTCCTGCGCCATCGCCTTGAAGTACGCGATGACATCCGTTCCCAGACGCAGGGTCACCTGCTTTCGGAAGTGCTTGGCGTAGGGGTTCCGAACCGAGTCGGTAAAATCATATTCTCTTCTCATAGATAGCTCCCGTACTGTTTGCGCTCGTTCGGTGTCGCTTTCCGTGCCGAGATGATGCGGATCAACTCGTCATTCTCGCGGTACGCATGGCATACCAGCAGCAGCCGCAACTTGACGCTGAACCCCAGCAGGACGAACCTGTCTTCCTCCCGCGAGTGATCTGGGTCATGCTTCAAGCGGGCGTTCTCATCAACGAAGACCGTCGAGGCTTCCTCGAACGAGATTCGTCGCGCTGCCGTCGCAGCATCGAGGCGTCGCGTTCTCAGATCATGAGTGTCCCGCTGAGCCCCCGGCTGCCTCAGGACAACGGGGCGCGTCGGTCTTCGTAGTTATTGCTGGAGACATCCATGTTCAAACCCCTGTTCACGTTGGCGGTAACGGTCTGCACCTTCTCGGCGGCATGGGCCCAGGCGCCGGTGCAACACCCCATCATCCTCTTTGGCAAGGAAGAGGCCGCGGCCATTCGCAAACGCATCGAGACCGACCCGCAGGCCAAGCAGCAGTACGAATTGATGACCGCCCGCGAGCGCTCCGGCAAGACCGGCAAGGGCGGCGCCAATCCCGACTTCATGGATTTGTTCGACTACGCGGTCATGGGTAACGAGGCCGCCGGCCAGCGCCAGAAGGCAGCGCTGCTGAAGTTCGTCGGGGCCGCGCCTCCGGGCGCCCGCGCCGGCAATCCCGAGACCGGCAACGCCCCCTGGCGCGATGATCGCACGCTCGATGCCCTGCGCTATGACGTGCTCTATGACCTGCTCTCACCGGAACAGCGCAAGGGTGTTGAGGACACCATCCGCTTCTATGTCGAATGGTTCATCAAGAACCCCGGACCCCTGGCCGCCCCGGAACGGCCGCGCACCGGCTGGCTGCCGAACATGCAGTGGCCCACGGCCGCGGGCGTCCATGTGCTGGCGGTGGCCAGCGGCGATCCGAAACTGATCGAGGCCGTTTTCAATGCCACCGGCGGCTGGAAATGGTACATGGACAACTACATCGCCGACGGCCGCTTTTACATGGAAGAATTCGGCAAGTTCGCCTCCAACATCGGGGCCATGCTCCTGTGGTGCGAAGGCCTGGAGCGCCTGGGGCTGGGCAAATATGGCTGGGGCTACACCAGCAACGGCGGGGCGAACATGAAGAACTTTCTGACCAGCCTCTGGGCCGCCGGCTATCCCCGTATCGAGCGGCCCGACCACATGCCCGGCTATGAAATCGTGAACATGGGTGACGCGGCGGCGCTGCACATCGTCAACCCGGTGGCCGCCGTCCCGGAGTCCATCCATCCCTGGTGGTACCAGGCCCGGATGCAGGGTGTAATTCAGAAGATGCTTCAGCCGCTGTGGTGGGAAATCGGCCACCGCCGCTTCGCCGACGCCGGCTTCAATTATTTCCTGGCCCAGATGCGCAAGAGCGGCCAGGACGTGTATCTGCCCAGCCTCTATTTTGGCCTGGGGCCCGTAGATGCCCGCAAGGTCAAGGCGCCGCCGGCGCCGTCACTGGTCAGCCGCGGCCGTGGTTTTGCAGTGTTGCGGGCCGACGAATCACCGGCCTTCTGGGAGTCGCCCAAGCCGGCGGTGGGGCTGCAATTTGGCATGTATTATGTGCATTACGTGCATGACTGCTTTGCCCTTCTGCAATTCGTGGCGCATAACCGCTACCTCTACAACAAGATGGGCACCATCCAGATCGGCTATGCCGGCGCCGACCCATGGCGCGACCACGTTCACGGGCAGGGCAGCGGTGTGGTCGTCGATGGGCTCAAGCCCCGGTTTGTCGACGACGGCGAGGAAGGCTGCAAGAACCAGCGCATCCGCCATCGCTTTGCCCCGCCCATGAAATACGTCGCCGTCGGAGCCAGCAACATTTATCCCGAGGTGGAGCAGGAACGGGCCCTGGTCCTGACGGATGATTACCTGCTGGACGTGTTCTTCCTGAGCAGCCCGCGCCCGCGTGTTTACGACTGGCACGTGATGTCACCGGCGATTGTCGCGGGAGGCGACAAAGAGCCGTGGAAGCCCCTGTCGGCGTATGCGGGCGGCAAGGTCGCAAACCTCCAACTTGCCAAGCCGCACCTGTCCAACATCAGCGCCATGGACGCCGCCGACCAGCCCTGGAAGGCGACGCTGGCCTTGGTCGCCTCGGCTCAGCAGGCGGCGGCCGCGGATACCGTGGGCGTCAATGTCCTGATGCTGGGCGGCGAGCCCACAGCCGTGATCCAGGGGCGGCCACCGGGAGTGGATGGAATCGCCGCCAGAAAACCGGCCACCGGTCCGGCCGGCGCGCCGACCGCGTCGCCGGCGGTCAAACTGCTGGCCACGCGCACCGGGCCGGCGACGGTTTTCCCCGCGCTGCACGAGCCCTACAAAGGCCCCGCGGGGACCACCAGGATTCAGCAGTTCAGTCGTATCGCCCAGAACAGCATGGGCATCGCCGTAGCGGTGATTGGCGCCAAGGGCAGCGGCATCAATGACCGCATCATCATTCGCAACGGTCCCAAGGCCGAGGAATACGCCAGGTTCGCTTCAGACGATGAATCCTACACGGTGGCCGACCAGGCGTTTGTGCGCATCAGCGACCAGCAGGTGGAGGTCTGGGGCGATTTGTCCGCCATGAAGATCAAGGTATCCGGCAAGCCCAAGTTCATCGTCAACGGCAAGACGATCGTGCCGAAACTGGCTGGAGGCAAGCTGGAATACATCGCCAGCCCGTGAGCAGAATTGGCGTGGTGGCTCGGCCGAGAGGCGCTTAAGTCCGCAGGCGCTGCGGGTCCAGCGCATCCCGCAGGCCGTCGCCGACCATGTTGAACGCCATCACCGCCAGGAAGATGAACAGCCCCGGCCAAAGCACCCATGGGTGCTGCTGAAGCTGCACAATGTCCATCGCCTTCTGCAGCATGTTGCCCCAGGAGGGGGTGGGCTCCATGATGCCCAATCCCAGCAGCGACAAGGCCGACTCGCCCAGGATATAGCCGGGGATGGACAGCGTCGCCGACACGATGACGTAGCCGGCCGTGTTGGGCAGCACGTGGCGGGCGATGATGCGGCTGTGGCCCAGCCCCAGGGCGCGGGCCGCCAGCACATAGTCGGTGCCGCGAATCGACAGGACCATGCCGCGAATCACGCGGGCAAAGCCCGCCCATCCCACCAAAGCCAAGATCAGCACTACGGCAAAGTAGACCGTCACGCTGCTCATGTTGGCCGGGAACATGAAGCGGAGCATCAGCAGCAGGTAAAATCCGGGCAGCAGCATGATCATCTCGCAAAGGCGCTGCAGCAGGTTGTCAGTCCAGCCGCCGAAATAGCCGCTGATGCCGCCGACCGCCAGCCCGATCAGCATGACAATGCCCGTCCCGCACAGGCCGATGGTCATGCTGATGCGGCTGCCGTAGCAGATGCGGCTGAAGATATCGCGGCCGGCGTTGTCGGCGCCCAGGAGATAAAAACGCGCGTGATAGGCCGTCGCCCCCGCTGGGTCGTTGATGCGGTCCAAGCCAAAGAGCCGGAAGCGCACGGGGATGAGGCCCAGGATGCTGTGCGGCTCGGCCGGAACCAGGAAGCGCAGATAGGCGCGGCGCGAGGTGTCTTCGGTTTGCCGAAGCTGAAAATTCTCGTCGATATAGCCGCGGGTGGGGTGGACAAACGGCCGCCAGGAGAAGCCGCGCTGGTCGCTGAAGCGCAGGCGGGTCGGCGGGGCCCACTGCAAGTCGCGCACCTGGTCGTCGAAGTGATAGGGGGCGATCACGTCGGCCATCAGCACCAGCAGGTAAAGGACGGCCAGCGCCCACAGCCCGATGACGGCCGGCCGCCGCTTGCGGAAGGCGCGCCACGCCAGCCGCCACGGACCCATGTTCCGCGGAGTGGCACTGTCGACGGTAACCTCGGGCTTCTCAGGCATAACTGATTCTCGGATCGACCCACGCCAGCAAGATCTCGGCCCCCAGATTGCCCAGCACCAGCATCACGCTGCTGATCAGAAACGACGCCATGATCAGTGCCTGGTCCTTGGCACGCAGGGCTTCGAGCATGAGCTGGCCCATGCCCGGATAGTTCAGCACGATTTCCAGCAAAGCGGCGCCGCTGAACAGGGCGGCAAACTGGTAGCCCAGCAGCGTCACCAGCGGGTTGATGGCATTGCGCAGGGCATGTTTGTAGATCACTTTCTTCTGGCTGAGCCCCTTGGCCCGCGCGGTGGTGATGTACTGAAGGCGCAGCACCTCCAGCATGTTGCCGCGGCTGATGCGCTGCAGCCCGGCCAGTGCCCCAAAGACCAGCACCACCAGCGGGATGACCAGGTGGGCGGCGTAATCCAGGAGCTTGCCGCCAAAGCTCAGCAGGTGGTGGTCGATGCTGCGCAGACCGCCCGGCGGCAGCCACGGGTTGATGCCGGCAAAGACCAGCAGCAAGAGCAGCGCCAGGAAGAACCCCGGAAGGCTCATCCCGATAAAGCTGACGCTGGAGAGGACCTTGTCGGGGAACTTGTACTGGTTGACGGCGGCGTAGATGCCCAGGGGCAGCGCCACCAGCCAGGTCAGCGTCAAGGCCAGCACGTTCAGCGCCAGCGTGGCCGCCAGGCGCGGAGCGATCACCTGGCCCACCGGCTGCTTGAAGGTGATGCTCAGGCCCATGTTGCCCTGGAGCAAGCCCGAGGGGGCATCCTTTTGCCACAGGCGCCCCAGCCCCAGCCAGTTGAGGTATTGTTCCACCGGCGGGCGATCCAGGCCAGAGAGGCGCTTCTGCTGGTCAATGTATTCCTGGCTGAGGCGAGGGTCCAGTTCGGCCGCACCGGCCTCACCGGGCGATGCCTTGAGGATCGTAAAGGACACGATCGTGGCCAGGAAGATGAGCACGACGCCGAACATCAGGCGCCGCAGGATGTAGTTACGCATGGCGGCGGCTTACTTGCCTTGGATGAAAATCTCATCTTCGTTGTGGAAGATCAAACCCACCGGCGCCGGAAACAGGTTCCCAAAGCGGCGCCGCAGGGCGATCACCTGCTCGCCGCAGGTCAGATAGACCACCGGCTGCTGCTCATACACAATCTGGATCCACTGGCGATAGAGCTGCTTGCGCCGGGCCTTGTCCAGTTCCTGGATGCCCTGGGAGAAGATGTCGTCGATCTGCTTTTCCCAGTCAAAGCTGGGTGTCTTCTGTCGTGGCCACCACATGTGCAGCCGCCCGGAGCTTTTCCAGACGTTGGCGCCCCAGTGGGGTTCCTGGCCGCCGGTCAGACCCATGATGATCCATTCCCAGTCAAACTTGCTGTCCATCTTGTCCACCAGCAGGTTGAACTCCAGGAACAGCATGTTGACTTCCATGCCGATCTGCTGCAGGTCCTTGCGGACAAAGTCGGCCATCTGCTCGCGCAGTGTGTTGCCCGCGTTGGTGTTGATGGTGAACGAGACCTTGTGGCCTTGCTCGTCTTCCAGGATGCCGTCGCCGTTGCGATCCTTCAGGCCCATTTCGGCCAGGAGCGCCTTAGCCTTGGCCGGGTCGTGCGGATACGGCTCAAAGCCGTCCTGGCGAAACGGACTGGCCGCCAGTGTAAACGGGGCCGCCATCGGATAGCCCAGGTTCCGCAGCACATTGCTTACCAGGGCCCGGCGGTCGATGGCGTGAGCCACGGCCAGGCGGAAACGCCGATCCCGGAACCACTTGACCTTGTGGGGCGCCACCGCGCCCCGAGCGGCCGCATCGAGATTCATATTAAAAGCCGCGAAGAACGTCCCGGTGTCCGGCCCGAACTGATAGAGGTCAAACTGCTCGGCCTGCTGCAGCGGCTTGAGCAAAGCCACATCCTGCCCGCCGCGCAAGGAGTACGCATCGACGGTTTTCTGGCGAAAAGCCAGCAGCATGGCGTCGATATTGCGCAGGATGATCCACACCTGCTCATCGAGGTACGGCAGGGCATTGCCGGCGGCGTCCTTCTTCCAGTAACGAGGATTACGTCCCAGCAAAATCTTCTCGCCCCTCACGTATTCCTTCAGCACAAACGGGCCGGTGCCCACGATGTCCTGGGGTTTGCTGTCGGTGCCCATGGCCGAGCCAAAGGTGCCGTTCTGAACCAGCGGCTCGTATTTGGCCTTGGGCAGGATCGCAGTGCCCGCGAGCTGATCCCAGATGGCCACCTTCACCGGCGTGATGAACTTCACCGTATGGGCGTCGACCCGTTGCACGCGCACTTCCTGGCCGTCGAAGGTGCAGGCATCGCGCGTGCTGCACGGCCAGCGCGGCGGGGTGTTCTGGGGGCGGGTGCGGTCGTAGATCAGGTCGTTCCAGGTGAAGACCACATCGTCGGCGGTCAGGGGCGTGCCGTCGTTAAACTGCACGTCTTGGCTCAGGTGAAACGTCCAGGTCAAACCGTCGGGAGCGACTTCCCAGCGCTGGGCCAAAAGCGGCCGCGTTTCGCCGGTGAAGGCATCGATGTCGGTCAGGCCCTGGAAAATGCGGCCGGTATAGGCGGTGGTGCTGGTCTCGCCGGCGGTGATGGGGTTGAAACTCTTGGGTTCGCCCAGCGTGGCCCGGACGATCCGTCCGCCATAGGTGCCCACCACCGGCTTATACTGCTGGGCCGTGAGCACGCCCAGCCCGATCTGCGGCAACTGAGCCGATGCGCTGGTAGTCGGGCGGCTGGTGGCGGGGCGGTTGCCATCCTCCCGGCCACAGCCGATCACCGCCACCAGCAGCACACACAACAGAAAGCGGATCACTTGCATGAAAAAGCCTTTCATCGGACCAGGGCTGCCTTGGGCAGCGCCAGGTGGATTCTACCGGAGATCGCGCCAGGTGCACGGGGTCGGCGCCGCCAAGTCGGCGAATCCACCTTGTCCGCTGCCGCGGGCTGCTCAATAATGGGCTTACCAGTCCAGATCGCCTGATGGAGGCCGCTATGCCAGAAATGCGAACCGAAAAAGACTCGATGGGTCAGATGCAGGTGCCGGCCGATGCCTATTACGGCGCGCAGACGGCGCGGGCGGTGGAGAATTTCCCCATCTCCGACCTGCGCTTCAGCCGCCGCTTCATCGCCGCCATGGGTCTGATCAAATGGGCCGCGGCTGAAATCAACCACGCCCTGGGCCTGCTGGACGACAAGCGCAAACAGCTTATCCAGCAGGCTGCCCAGGAAGTCATGGCCGGTAAGCTGGACCCCCAATTCGTGGTGGACATCTTCCAGACCGGCAGCGGCACCTCCACCAACATGAACGCCAACGAGGTCATCGCCGGCCGGGCCAACGATATCGCCACCGGCCGGCGCGGCGGCAAGGACCCCGTGCATCCCAACGACCATGTGAACATGGAGCAAAGCTCCAATGATGTGATCCCCACCGCTATGCACATCAGCGCTGCGGTGGCCATCAAGGAGGACCTGGTCCCCGCGCTGCTGCATTTGGCCCAGGTGCTGGACCACAAGGCCCGGCAGTTTGACGATGTGGTCAAGATCGGCCGAACGCATTTGCAGGATGCCACGCCCATCCGCCTGGGCCAGGAATTGTCCGGCTATGCGGCCCAGATGCGCCTGGCGGTAGTGCGAGCCCACAAGGCGATCGATGCCTTGCGCGAGCTGCCGCTGGGGGGCACGGCCGTGGGCACGGGCATCAACTCTCACCCGGCCTATGCGGCGATGGCCATCGCCGCCATCGCCCACCAGACCGGCATCAACTTCGTCGAGGCCGCCAACCATTTCGAGGCCCAGGCGGCCAAGGACGGCATCGTCGAGACCTCGGGCCTGCTCAAGACCATCGCCATCTCCCTGACCAAGATCGCCAACGACGTGCGCTGGCTGGCCTCGGGCCCGCGCTGCGGCATCGGTGAAATCTCCATTCCCGCCGCGCAGCCGGGCAGTTCGATCATGCCCGGCAAGGTCAATCCCGTGATGAGCGAGATGGTGCTGCAGGTCGCCGCCCAGGTGGTCGGTAATGACGCCACCATCGCGATGGCCGCCAGCGGCCTGGGCTCGACCTTTGAACTGAACGTGATGATGCCGGTGATGGCCTATAACGTGCTGCAGTCGATCGAACTGCTGGGGCGCGCCGCCCGGGTCTTCGCTGACCGCTGTGCTTCCGGCATCGAACCCAACCGCAAGCGCTGCGAGGAACTGGTTGAGCAGTCCTTGGCCATGTGTACCAGCCTGGCCCCCAAGATTGGCTACGACCAGGCGGCCGAGATCGCCAAGGAATCCTTCAAGACCGGGCTGACGGTCCGCCAACTGGTCCAGCAGAGGAAGCTGATGAGCGAGGCCGAGTTGAGTCACGTGCTGGACCCCCGGCGCATGACCCAGCCTCAGGCCGACATGGTGGGCAGCGGCGGCGGCTGAGGCATGATCGGCGGAACGCCCTTGGTCGTCAGCGGCTGACGTTCCGCTTCCCAAACCTGGCTGCGCCCCCGTTTCATTTCCTATGCGCGAATTAGCGGATCGCCAAACTTACCCCTTCTGATCTCGCCGCTTTGCGCAGCGGTTCGTCCAGCGACGCCAGGGGGAGAGCCAGCCGCATCGCCAACTCCAGGTACGCAGCGTCGTAGGCGCTGAGGCGGTGCTTCTGCGCCAGCCGGAGAACCTGCGCGCGCTGGTCGGGCGTCAGCGATGGCTGCAGCGACACCGGCAGCTTATCGAACGCTTCGCAAAGCGCCAGGAGTTGAACCCCGTCGATGCGTCTGCGGCGCTCGGCCATGAGCAGGATGCTGGTGACCTCAAGTTGCAGTAGCCCCGGCGCGGCCGCACCATCGTGGGCGATGGCTTCGGCCACGAGCGCTGCTCGATCGCTCGCCTCGTCGGGCAGGAAAAGACTCGCGACAAAGGACGCGTCGATGACCATCAGCGGCGCCCCTCTTCACGCCATCCGCGGACCTGTGCCCGGGAAACCTTCACTCGCTTGGCGGCCAGCGCCTGGCGGACCCGTTTGAATGCCGCCAGCGCCTCGGCAGCCTGCCCCGCCTGATTGCGGGCGGGAACGAGCCTGGCCACGGCCTGGCCGCGTCGCGTGATCACCAGTTCCTCGCCGGCCTGGACGCGATCCAGCAAGCGGCCCAAACGATTCTTGGCGTCGAAGGCGCTGATGTTTCCCGATGCTTGTCTGGAAACGACCATGGAAACAGTCTAGCCTATTGGTCTAGCCAGATCAATCCTCATCCGGCTCCGCCCCAACGCGTCGCGTACCTTGTGCCGCGGGGTCCACGCCGCGCATCAGCGGGCGTGTCAACATGGCCGCGTAACGTATTGCGTGATAGCAAGTTGCCTAGAACGTCCCCCGAATTTCCGGGCGATTGGGCCAGGCGCCGCCTCATTGCAGGACGAGATCGAATTCGCGAGACGATTGCGCTGCAATAGTTAGTCGCTTCCCGGCATTGAGTAATTGGCGGGCGTCGGGGCCAACATAAAACGCTTTAACCTTACCGAACTGCTGCTTGATTGCGGTGTGGAACCGCTTCATAAGCGTCTGCGATGTTTCGGACTCTGACGCTGTCGCAATCCGCCCGTTAAGAAGTACATCCTCGCCCCACATGCCACCCGGAGCGAACTCAACTGTCTCCGGATTCTCAAGCTGGTCCACCGCAAAGCAGTCGGCGAAGCCGGACTTAATGATGCGCCGCACCTTGAATGCAACGGTGCGTGGGGAGACCAGGAACGATGAGCATGCCACTGCTGAAGCAGCCGTCGCTTGGCCCAAGTCGGGAAGATCTGCGACTCTGCTTAAGGGCGTAAGGTTCGGGCTCGTAGCAATGCCGGTACGTGCATAGTGGAGGCTGATCTCTCTCTCCACGGTTGCCAGCAGCAGGTGAATATCCCGTCGCGTGGCATAGAACAGAATTTGTTTCATCGTGGCTTCCTTTTTGGAATGGTGATCAGCACGTTGTTGGGGAGGACAGAAACCGGGGCGGGACAGAAACCGGGGCGCGGCTAGTTTCTGCGGATCCCATGGCCTACCGTCCGAACCTGCCAAGTATCATCTCCGAACGGCCGGCCGCGGGAAAGACTGCTCTGCATCCGCTCCAGCGCCTTGGTCGTCAGCGGCCGGTTCACCAGCTTGGCCGTCACGGCATTGCGTTCCACGTAGCGGCAGACGCTCAGCAAGTGCTGGTCCTGCTGGATGGGGAAGCTCTTGAAACGCCCCTGGTAGAGGTGGCCATAGCCGACGGTATGGTGCGACACCCGCCGGCGCATGGCGGGGAGGCCGCGTCGTAGCCACAGCTCCAGCGGCTCTGGTCGCCGCCGCGATCAGGCTCGGCCGGGGTGATATTCGCCCAGCAGCCACAGGACCGCCGGTTGCTGGCTTGGCGCTTCCAGCAGTTGGCAGGCAGCATCGGCCATGGACCGTGGTGAAAGGAAATATCCCATGCACGGGGGCGCTTCCGCATAGCCGATCGACGCCAATTTCCATTTAAGGACATCGGCCTGGGGCGCCAGGTCGGTCGCCTCGGCGGCACCGTCCACAATCACGCCCAGACCGGCTCCGTCCGAATGTTTCTGAAGCTGCTGAACATCCGCCGCCGTGACGTGCGCTTCGGGTGCGTATCGCTGGGCGGCCTGGCGGATGGCCTGGTAAACCACGGCCTGGCCGGGGCGATCAACCGCGACCAGATGGCCGCAGCCGTCCAGCAAAAGCTGCCTGGCCAGGCAATAGGCCGCGTGCTGGCGATCCAGGATCGCCGTCGGCATCAGCAGTCCCTGGGGTGGCTTGTCGACCACGACTGTACGCAGGTTGCGCAGGCACAGATCGCGGTGCATCTGCGCCGGCGTCTGCGGATCCAGATCAAAGACGGCGGAGAATGGCTTGAGGGCTCCGGGGCGCAGCGGCTGGGCGGGCATGATGTGCGCATCGGGGTTGCGCTTCCGCAGTTCCGCGGCCACGGGGCAACCGCTTCGCTGCGCCGGCAGCAGAATAAGCCACGGTCCCCTGGGTGGCTGCTCGGCCTGCCGGTCGCGCACGAAAGTGCCGCGGCCGATACTGCGGCGCAGAAGCCCCTCCAGCATCAGGTCATTGAGGGCTTTGCCCAGCGTCTTGGGATTGGCGCCGAAGTGCTTGGCCAGGACCCGTTCGCCGGGCAGACGGCCGGTCAACTCGCCGCTGAGCACGGCCTGGCGCAGTTGCTCTCGCAGACGTTGAAACTTGTAACTCAGATGGGGCTTGTCTGCATCACTCATGATCGCGGGCTGGTACTGAGCTAACTTCGACCACCTTCGGGAGCCGCTTTGGTGGTCTGGGGGGCATGCACACGATATAAGCAAGCCCCAACAAAACAGCGTGGTTCTTGCGCTGGCGGTGACGTGTGAGGCGCCTCGCAGAATCGTCCCGGCCCAGCGGCGTCCGCAGATGGGGCAGACCAGACATTATCAGCCGCCCCCGGTCTTGGCGGACAGAATGTCACCGTCGCAAAGAACGGCCGGGCGATAAACTTGACTCTGGCCGGATTCGCCCTATTCTATCGCGTCCAACCCTAGGCCCGTCGAGGGCAACCGCGCGTTACTCCCAACCAAGGAGACGCCATGGCCTGTACGAATCTGCGGCACGAGGCGATCAAGAACATCGCCTCGGCCAACTACCACCTCAACCGCGTGGACTTCCGCAAGGTCCATCTGAAGGACCTCTTTGCGGTCAATGTGTTCAACGAGGAAGTGCAGCGAGCCCGGCTGCCCAAGCCGGTCTACAAGGCGCTGCAGAAGACCATCCGGCTGGGCCAGCCCCTGGAGGCCGGCATTGCCGACGTCATCGCCAATGCCATGAAGGACTGGGCCCTGGAGCGCGGAGCCACGCACTTCACGCACATCTTCCAGCCCATGACCGGCCTGACCGCCGAAAAGCACGACAGCTTTTTGGTCCCCACCGGCGGCGGACGCGCTATCGCCGAGTTTTCCGGCCGCGAGTTGATCAAGGGCGAGCCCGATGCCAGCTCCTTCCCGTCCGGCGGCCTGCGGGCCACCTTCGAGGCCCGCGGTTATACCGCCTGGGACCCAACCAGCCCGGCCTACATCGTCGAACATCCCAATGGCTCGACGCTGGTCATCCCCACGGCGTTTTTGTCCTGGACGGGCGAGGCTTTGGACAAGAAGACGCCACTGCTGCGCTCCATCGAGTCCATCAGCGCCCAGGCCATGCGCATCCTGCGGCTCTTTGGTAATAACCAGGCCCAGAAGGTCTACACCACGCTCGGGCCGGAGCAGGAATATTTCCTAATCGACAAGCACTTCTTCTATGCCCGGCCGGACCTGATGTACTGCGGCCGTACGCTGCTGGGAGCCCGTCCGCCCAAGGGCCAGGAGCTGGAGGATCAGTATTTCGGATCCATTCCCGAGCGTGTGCTGGCCTACATGGCCGACGTGGAGACCGAGCTGACCAAGCTGGGCGTGCCGGTCAAGACGCGCCACAACGAAGTGGCCCCGGCGCAGTACGAGCTGGCTCCGCTCTTTGAGACCACGAACCTGGCCACCGACCACCAGAACCTGACGATGGAGATCCTGCGCAAGACCGCCGACAAATACGGGCTGGTCTGCCTGCTCCACGAGAAGCCCTTTGCCGGCATCAACGGCTCGGGCAAGCACAACAACTGGTCGATGTGCACGGATACCGGCGAGAACCTGCTGAACCCCGGCGACACGCCCCATGACAACGCCCAGTTCCTGGTCTTCCTGTGCGCCGTGATTCGCGCCATCTGCCGCTATGGCGAGATCTTGCGCATGTCGGTGGCCACCGCGGCCAACGATCATCGCCTGGGCGCCAACGAAGCCCCGCCGGCGATCATCTCCATCTTCCTGGGCGACCAGCTCAACGACATCATCGAGCAGATCGAGAAGGGCGGGGCCAAGAGCACGCGGCAGGGTGGACTCTTCGAAACCGGGGCCAGCGTGCTGCCGCAGTTGCCCAAGGACGCCGGCGACCGGAATCGCACCAGCCCCTTTGCCTTTACCGGCAACAAGTTCGAGTTCCGCGCCGTCGGGGCCAGCCAGAACATCGCCGGGCCCAACACGGTGCTCAATGCCATCGTCGCCGAGTCGCTGGACTACATAGCCAACGAGCTGGAAGCCGCCGTCAAGGGCGGCACGGCCCTGAACACGGCAATCCAGGAGCTGCTTCCCAAGATCATCAAGCAGCACAAGCAGGTGATCTTCAACGGCGACAACTACACCGAGGAATGGCACCGCGAGGCCGAGAAACGTGGCCTGCCGAACCTGCGCAGCACCCTGGACTGTCTGCCGGTGATCATGAAGAAGGAGACGGTGGCGCTGCTGACCAAGTACAAGGTCTACAGCGAGAAGGAACTGCAGAGCCGTCACATCATCATCGCCGAAAACTATGTCAAGACGGTGCTGATCGAGGCCAATACCCTCTGCATGATGGCCCGCACCATGGTGCTGCCGGCGGCCTTGCGCCACCAGGCGCAGGTGGCCCAGGCGGTCTCCTCCACCAAGGCGGCCGGCGTGGAAAACGCCCCGCAGGCCGAACTGCTCAAGCAGTTGACGGCGGCCATCAGCGAGCTGCAGAAGGCCGGGGCGACCCTGGACAAGCAGTTGGCCCACCATGCCGACGGCGATGCCTATGCCCACGCCAAGCACACGCATGATCACGTGCTGCCGGCGATGCTCGAGGTGCGCAAGGCCGCCGACAAGCTCGAAACCATGGTGGCCGACGACCTGTGGCCGCTGCCGACCTATCGCGAGATGCTGTTTATCAAGTAAGCAGCCCCTTGCAGACCATCAACGATCGCGGGCGCGGGAACCCACCCGCGCCCGCTTTATTATTCTTCTCGCTCGATCCGGCGGCGCTTGGCGGGGTCGGGATTGAAGGGGTCGTAGATGCGCGTTTCGCGGATCACCTTGCGCTGCGGCTGGTTGGCATCCAGGCGGTCATCCTGGGCGGCCAGGGGCCCGGGCTGCGTGGCCGGGCCCAAAGCCTCGGGCGCGGTGCCCATCAGCCGCGGGCCCCAGCCCATGTTCAACGTCCACCACAGATCCCATTTGCCGATGGCGGCGGCCACGCCACCGGGGTTGATCATGCCCTTGTGGTGCGGCGGGCTGTCGAACCAGAGCTTAAACAGATGTTGCGGATCGCGCGTTCCGGCGGCGATGTTCTCGGCGTAACCGCTGCGGGGATAGCCCGCGGCGGCCATCCGCTCACCGGGGGTCTCCATGCCCGGTGTGGGCGAGCGATGGGCGAAGTATTTCAGTTCCGACATCTCCCGACTGTGCCGGCGGGCGCTTTGCGCCAGGCGGGCATCGATCTCCATGGGCAGACGGCCCAGCGCCTCGCGATACAGATTGATGTGGCGCAGGGCTTCGCCTTCGGCCCGGTTCGTCAGGTACTGCATCGATTGGTTATGGGCCTCGATGGCCCGACACGCGCCGTAAAACCACATGCCGGCATCGGAGGCCTCGGCCGACGGGCGGCCGCCATTAAACGCCAGGCGCTGGTAGAGCGGGCCCGGTGATGCTCCCAGGGCCGACTCCACGCGGCGCAGCAGCGCTTCTTCAGGAGCCGGGGCAGAATCGCTGTTTTGCGCCTCGGCCAGCTTTCGCCAGGTTTCCAGCAGCCGCGGCCGCCGCGCCGCCAGCTCCAGCAGCAGCCAGCGCCGCGCGTAGGGCTCGCGGAGCTGTTCCACCAGCGCCATCAATTGCTGGTAGTGCTGGTGCGCCGTCTGCAGCGTCGGGCCTTTATCCAGGGCGCGGAGGTTGGCATCGGCGGCAGCGCGCACCTGCTGCAACTGCCGCTCCAGTTCCGCCACCTTGCCGGCCGGCGCCAATCCCGTCAGCGCGGCCTCCATGCGCACGCGGTCCGACCGCAGCACCTGCCCCACGATCGTGCAGACCAGGCGCGTCGTGGGCAACGTCTGCAACCGCCGCAGGGCGGCCTCCGAGACGGCCAGATCAGGTCCCATGGCCTGCCGCCGCAGCGTTTCTATATCGACAGGTCGCGTGGTGGCCGCCGCGCCCGACAGGCCATGGACAAAAGCCGGCAGGCACACCAGCGTCAGGGTCGCCGAAATATAACGCGGGATTTTCATGGGCTTGGGGGTATTATAGTTGATGCCCCTGGAAGGAACACAAGCCCATGGACGAGCATGTCATTCTCTCTGTGTTTGGTCCTGATCGGCCCGGACTGGTGGATGAGGTATCGCGCTTCATCTTCGAGCGGGGGGGCAACATCGAGGACACCCGCATGGTCAACCTGCGAGGGCAGTTCGCCATGATCCTGCTGGTCACCGCCTCCAGCGCCGCGGCCCAGCGCCTCCAGCAGGAACTGCCCGAACTGCAGCGCGCCAGCAAGGTACGCGCGGAACTCCACCCGACCACCGGCGCGCCGGCTGCCAGCGATGCCCTGCCCTATCGCCTGACTGCCACGGCAATCGACCAGCCCGGTCTGGCCCATAGGATCGGCCATGCGCTGCGTCAACTGAGCGTCAACATCGAAAGCCTGGAGGCCCATCTCATCGCCGCACCCTACACCGGCGCGCCCATGTTCGAGATGGAAGCGATCTTGTCGGTGCCGCGGGCGACTCCCATCAAGGAGATGCGCCGCGTCCTGGAACAGTTGTGCGACGAGCTGAATATTGACCATCGGCTCGAGCCGGCATGAACCGCCCGCCCTTCGCTTGCCGCGGTCTTATACGCCGCTGCTGATCGCCTCGCCGCTGGCAACCACCCTCCGGATGGTCGCCGAAAGCTGCTGCAGCGTCACCGGCTTGATCAGGTGCTCGGTGAAGCCGGCGCGACGGCTCCGCAGTACGTCTTCCTCCATGCCGTAACCGCTCAGGGCAATCGCGGGGAAGGGCTGCCGTGGCCGCAATCGCTCCATCAGGTCCAGGCCGGTGCCATCAGGCAAACCCAGATCGGAGATCAGCAGATCAAAGCCCAAGGTGGCCTGGGACCCCTGGCCGCCGGCCGCCTCCACCAGTTCCATCGCCTGGGCCACGCTTTCGGCGACGGCGACCTTGTGGCCCATGTGTTCCAGCAGCCGTCGCATCACGGCCCGAGTATCGGGATGGTCCTCAACCAGCAGGATGGCCAGCGGCGACGGGGCGGCCTGCGGGGCCGCTTGCGGAGATGCCGGCGAATGCTCCACAGGCCTGGCCCCGGGCACCTGCACCACGAACGAAGCCCCCTGGCCTTTGCCGGCGCTGCGTCCCTCCAGGCGACCGCCCAGCGCCTGGATCAGCGCTTTGCTGATGGCCAATCCCAGGCCCAGCCCGCCCAGTTTCCGCGCCAGGGCTTCATCGTTGCCCTGCTCAAAGGGTTCAAAAAGCCGAGGCAACACCGCCGGATCAATGCCCATGCCGTTATCGCGCACCTCGATGCAAAGCAGGGGCAGTGGCCCGGAAGCGGGCTCATTCCAGGTTCGCAGCGTGATGCACCCGCCCGAAGGCGTGAACTTCACCGCATTCTTCAGCAGGTTCCAGAACACCTGCTGCAAACGAGCGGCGTCGGTGCGTACCAGTGTCTGGGCGGCCTGGGCCTGGCGCTGCAGCTCGATACGCTTGAGGCGCACGTCGCTATGGCAGATCTCCACGACGTGATTCAGCAGCTCATGGACATCGGCGTCGTGCCAGTGCAGTTCCAACTTACCGGCCGAGATACGCGTCAGGTCCAGCAAGTCGTCGATGAGCCGGGCCTCCAGTTCCACGTTGCGGTTGATAATCTGGGCCAATTGTCGCTGCGAGGGCGGCAGTTGATCTTCATTGCTCAGGGCCGATGCCGCCGCCAGCGCCGGAGCCAGCGGCGTGCGCAGCTCGTGGCTGAGCACCGCCAGAAAACGGTCCTTGGCGCGGCTGGCCGCCAGGGCTTCACGGGCGGAGCGCTCGGCGGCCTCCTTGGCTTCGGCCAGCGCCTCCTGGGCGCGCTTGCGCTCAGTGATGTCGCGGACGATTCCCGTGAACAGCCGCTGACCGCCCACCCAGGCCTCGCTGACGGCCAGGTCCATGGGAAAGACGCTGCCATCCTTGCGCTTGCCCATCACTTCGCGCCCGATGCCAATGATCTTGCGCTGCCCGGTGGCCAGGTAGTGCTGCACGTACTGATCGTGCTCGCTCTGGTACGGCTCGGGCATCAGCATCTTGATGTTCCGCCCCAGCACCTCGTCGGCACGGTAGCCAAAGATGCGCTCGGCCGCGGGGTTGAAAGTAAGGATCGTAGCGTGCCGGTCGATGGCGATGATCCCATCCACGGCCGCATCCAAAATCGAGCCGCGGGTGCTCTCCATGGCCTCGGCCCGGCGGCGGGCCCGCAGCACCAGTTCAGACAGGGCCCCGACCAAAACACCGACTAGCGCCGCCAGCGCAAGGTGCATCCAGTCCCCGCCGGTGTGCGGTGGAACCACCAGGGCGCGTCCCAGCACGCCGACGGCCGTGGCCACCAGCGCCGGCCCAAGGCCGCTCAGCCATGCCGTGAGCAATACTGTTGCTACCAGCAGCAGCAGGGGGGACGGCGAGCGCAGATACAGATCAAACAACCCATAGCCCAGCAGCACCGCCAGGGCGGCCATCAGCACGCCCAGCGCATATCCCAGAGCACGCGATCGCAAACGCTGGTCCATCGCAATCCTTGACACCGCCCCTGGTCAGCAGACAGCTAACTATAGGGCGACCGAGTCGGCTCGTCTGAGAAATGCGGCAGGGCTGAAGGGGAGGGAAGCGCCGGATCAGGCGGCCTCGGCCATTGGAGCGGGGCGAGGTTGGCTGCCCAGCGAGATCGACTCTCGCCGCGCGTCGGGTCCGAGGCCGCGGATGTCCTGCAGCAGTTCCTTGCGCAGTATGTAGCGCACGACCGTAGCGCAGCCAAAGCTCAGCGCAAATAGCGTCCCCATGTGTGGCCAGCGGAGATGAGTCCACAGCCAGGCGCTGCTGGCGGCGCAGGTGAGCCACTCCGCCAGGCCAATACCCCAAAAGGCCCGCCACGGATGCGGCCAGGGCAGAAACTCGCGCTGGGTGCGCGTATAGCGCAAATGAAACGCGGCCGTTGCCGCCAGCCCAGCCAGATAGCTCAGAGCGATCGCCGGTGCCAGGGCCATGCCGGTCCAGGCCAGCAACATCAGCCCGCCCAGCCCCACAAACCACGCGACAGCCGTGGCCACCAAAAACTTCAGACAGGGCGATAGCCGTGGAAATGCAAAGTCGTACAAGCGGCTCAGGTGTTCGAGATAGCGGAATTGCTGCCGGGCCGACAGTTTCGACTCTCCGGCGGCGCGGCGCTCAAAATGGATGGGCTGCTCGGTGACGTGGCGCACCTCGCACTTGCACATCAGCTCCAGGGCGATCTTGTAACCCAGGGGCGTCAGTTGCCGGGCGTGCAGAAAGGTCTGCTTGCGCAAGGCGAAGAAGCCCGACATCGGATCATTCACCGCGCCGGCCAGCGGCCGAGCCAGCAATGTGGCGCCCCAGGAATTCAGCCGCCGCAGCATGCTCCAGCGGCCGTCGGTGCTGCCGCCGGTCGCGTAGCGTGACCCCAGGACAAAGTCGCTCTGGCCGTTCTCCAGGGGCGCCAGCAAGCGGGGGATCATCTCCGGGGGATGCTGAAGGTCGGCGTCCATCACCACCAGCAACTGGCCCTCGGCGGCCGCCATGCCTTCCAGGACCGCGCCGCTCAGGCCGTTGCGGGGCTTGCGCCGTACCAGCAGTCTCAGGGGCAGATGTTCGCTAAGCGAGGCGCACAGGCTTTCGGTGCCGTCGTGACTGTTGTCATCGACGATGATGATCTCATAGTTGCGCCCCGCCATGGCGCGGTCGATCCGGCCGGTCAGCGCCGGCAGATTCGCCGCCTCGTTGAGCGTCGGAACGATAATGGAAATAGCCGGCCGGGACATGGGCGCATCTATCTCTTCGGCACTTTGGGCCTAAAACCTAAGAGAGCGGGCCCTTTGCCGCGCCGGCAGGACAAAGGCAGAGCGTGGCGGCCGGTAGCGCGGGTATGTATCCTGTGTAACATGGGCCACCCATGGCGGCGTCAACCCGGGCAGTTTCAGGGCCTGCTGATGCGCTGTGCCCCGGGCGGACACGAGGCCGCCCTGACCCTGTTGCGCCGGCACCACCTGCTGGACCGGCGCCAGACGGTGCTGGATGTGGGCTGCGGGTCGGGCGCCTGGTTGGCTCGACTGCGCAACGAAGGGCTGACGCACCTGGCGGGAATTGACCTGGATACAGGCAAGTTCGGCCTGCGCGATGCCAGCATCGCCTTACACAATGTCGACCTGAATACGGACTTTGCCGGGGGCCTGGGGCAGCGATTCGGGCTGGTGTGTGCCCTGGAAGTCATCGAGCATCTGGAGTGTCCACGCCACCTGCTGCGACAACTGCACCCGTTACTAACCGAGGCTGGCCACCTGCTGATCTCCACGCCCAACGTGGCTACGGTGCGTGGCCGGCTGAAATTCCTGCGCCAAGGCGAGCTGCGCTACTTTGACCGGGGGAACTATCAGTACAACCACCACATTTCGCCGCTGACCGATACCCAGATGCAACTGATGCTCGAGGAATGTGGCTATCGGCTGATCGAAGTCATCTCGGTCGGTTCGTTTGACGGCTGGCTGAAGCGCGCGGCGCTGGGGCCTGTATCGTGGTTGGCTTGGCTGCTGATGAAACAGCTTCAGCGCGGCGAGATCAACATCTATCTGGCTGCCCGCACCGCCGCGCGCGCCGCGCTGCCGCCCCAGGACTGGTCGTAAGCGACCGCGCAGTGGCCGCTGATGGCCCGCCACTCCCGCGGGACAGGCGACTAATCCATATTCTTGATCATCTCGCTGGCGAATTCACTGCAGCGCAGCTCATGCGCTCCATCCATCAGGCGGGCAAAGTCGTAAGTCACCGTGCGGGCGCCGATGGTGCGCTCCAGGCCGGCCACGATCTTGTCGGCCGCCTCCTGCCAGCCCAGGTGTTCCAGCATCATCACGCCGCTGAGGATGACGCTGCCGGGATTGACCTTGTCCTGGTTGGCATATTTGGGCGCGGTGCCGTGGGTGGCCTCGAAGACCGCGTGGCCCGTGACGTAATTGATGTTACCGCCGGGGGCGATGCCGATCCCGCCCACCTGTGCCGCCAATGCATCGGAGAGATAGTCGCCGTTGAGGTTGGGGGTGGCGATGACATCGAATTCATCCGGCCGCGTCAGCACCTGCTGCAACGTGATGTCGGCGATGGCGTCCTTGATGACCATGCCGCTCGGCAGCCGGCACCAGGGCCCGCTGTCCAGTTCCGCGGCGCCAAAGTCACGCTTGGCCAGGGCATAGCCCCAGTCGCGGAACGAGCCCTCGGTGAACTTCATGATGTTGCCCTTGTGCACCAGCGTCACGCTCTTGCGCTTGAAGCGCAGGGCGTATTCGATGGCCGAGCGGATCAGTCGCTCGCAGCCCGTGCGGCTCATGGGCTTGATGCCGATGCCCACCTGCGTCATGGCCTCCTCAGCCGACCCCAGCAGCTCGTTCCACTGGCCGACCGCCTGCGGGGTGCCAAAGCGAATCTTGCGAAAATCCTTGGGAAATTCCCGAGCCAGAAAGTCCAGCACCTTCTGTGCCTCTGGAGAGCCCGAGGGATACTCAATACCGGCGTAAATGTCCTCGGTGTTCTCGCGGAAGATGACCATGTCCACCTTTTCCGGCTGTTTGACGGGGGAGGGCACGCCATTGAAATAGCGCACCGGGCGCAGGCAGACATACAGGTCCAGCATCTGGCGCAAAGCCACATTCAGCGAGCGAATCCCACCGCCCACGGGCGTGGTCAAGGGGCCCTTGATGCCCACGCGATAATGCTTGAAGGCTTCGACCGTGTCATCGGGCAGCCAGGTGTTGAAGCGATAAAAGCTCTTTTCGCCGGCGAAGACTTCCATCCACGCGATGCGCCGCTTGCCGCCGTAGGCCTTCTGCACTGCCGCATCGAATACGCGCACCGAGGCCCGCCAGATGTCCGGGCCGGTGCCGTCGCCCTCGATATAGGGAATGATGGGGCGGTCGGGGACCTGGAGCTTGCCATCCTGCATTCCGATGCCCTGCCCGCCGGCCGGCGGCGTGATATCTTTGAAGGTCGCCATGGTTGTGGGCATATAGCGGTCCGGTCGGGGCAAGTCAACGAAGCTGCCCACAGGTTGCGGTTGCCACGGGCGATGGGTATCTTTCGCACCCGCGCTGGCCGGACCGTGCTTCCGGGCCTGCACACTCGACTTCTTATTGACCAAGAACTGGAGAACCCAACGATGAGTTTCGCCTCTGCCGTCCACGCCAAGGCTGTTGAACTGGGCAAACTGTCCGTGGAAATGACCACGGCCGCGGGCTCCGGGCACCCTTCGTCGGCCCTGTCGCTGGCCCATCTGACCGCCGTGCTGATGTATCACCAGATGCGCTGGGACCCCAAGAACCCCTGGAACCCCACGGCCGATCGGCTGGTGCTTTCCGAAGGCCATGCCGTGCCCATCATCTACGCGGCCTGCGCTGACCTGGGCGTACTGATCGGCAAGAGCCCCGCCGAAGCTCGCCCCATGACCCGCCAGGACGCCCTGGAGCTGCGCGACATCAACAGCCCCGTCGACGGCCACCCGCACCCGCAGGTGGGGTTCCCCTTCTTTGATGCGGCCACCGGCTCCCTGGGCCAGGGCTTGTCGGTTGCGGCCGGTCTGGGCAAGGCCGCCCGCATTGACGGACTGGACCGCAATATCTACTGCCTGATCGGCGACGGTGAAGCCCGCGAAGGCCAGATCTGGGAAGCCATGGACTTCATCGCCGACCAGGCCCTGACCAACGTCGTGCCCATCTTCAACGCCAACGAGCTGGCCCAGAGCGACTATGTTTCCCCGCAGCAGTCGGCCGAAACGCTGGCCCGCAAGGCCGAGGCCTATGGCTTCATCGCCCGTGTCATCGACGGCCATGATCCCGACCAGATTCTCAAGGCCTTCAATGAGCTGCACGTGGTCCAAAACGGCAATCGCCCGCTGGCGATCATCGCCCGCACCGTCAAGGGCTGGGGTTCGGCTTCCGAGCAGGGCATGGGCAAGCACGGCACCGCCGTCAAGAAAGAGAAGATGGCCCAGATCTTCGCAGAGCTGGATCAGACGGCCAAAGACCAGTGCGCCGCCGCCTGCAGCGGCGCCCTGAAGATTACCGCCCCGCCGGCCGCGGCTCCCAAGCCTGCGGCCGTCATCAAGGCGCCCGGCTTTGCCGACGCTTTGGCGATGGTGGGGTTGGATAAGGACCTGGCGGCTGGCAAGCCCATCGCCCCGCGCAAGGCCTACGGGGCGGCCCTGGTGGCCTTGGGCAAGGCCGACGGCCGCGTCGTGGCTTTGGATGCGGACGTGAAGAATTCCACGCATGTGGAATGGTTCGCCAAAAAGCTGCCCACCCAGTACGTCGAGTGCAAGATCGCCGAGCAGAACATGGTCAGCGTGGCCGCCGGCATGGCGGCCGCCGGCAAGATCCCCTTTGTCTCGACCTTCGCCAAGTTCTTCGTCCGCGCTTATGACCAGATCGAAATGGCCATCATCAGCGGTGCCAACCTCAAGCTCACCGGTACCCACGCCGGCGTGACGCTGGCGGCCGACGGGCCTTCGCAGATGTCACTGCCCGATTCGGCCTTCTTCCGCAGCTTCTGCCATGTCCGCAATTTCAATGGCAAGCCCGCGGTCACCTATTTCTTCCCGGCCGACGCCGTGAGCTGCTATCGCATGACCGAACTGATGGCCAACCTTGACGGCGCCTGCTATCAGCGGGCCCTGCGCGCCGACGTCAAGTCGCTGTACAAGCCCGAAGACACCTTCGAAGTCGGCGGCTTTAAGGTCCTGCGCGAAGGCAAGGACCTGTGCCTGGTCAGCGCCGGTTACATGGTCCACGAGTGCCTTAGGGTGGCCGACGAGCTGGCCAAGTCCGGCAAGAAGGCCACGGTCATTGATGCCTACAGCCTCCCTCTCAAGAGCCAGGGCTTGCTGGAGATCGCCGCCCGCAGCGGCGGCCGCATCATCACTGTGGAAGACAACTATGCCGGCGGCCTGGAGGCCGAACTGGGCGTGGCCATCGCCGCCAGCGGCGCTGCCATCAAGCTCAAGAGCCTGTACGTGCAAGCGATCCCCAAGAGCGGCCGCGAGCCCAACGACGTGCTGGCGTACCTGCACCTGGACGCCAAGTCGATCCTGGCCGCGCTATAAGACTTGGCCCAGCGCAAATCCAACCGCGTCGACGCCCGGCGGGTTCTGCTGGTCGTCCTGCTGCTGGGGCTGGTGCTGCTGGGCGCCTGGTGGCTGTGGCAGCATCGCCCCGCCCGGACGGCTGCGCCGACCACCGGTCCGGCCAGTGGGCAGGTTCGCCTGGCCACCTGGAACCTGCGCCAGTTCTCCACCAACCGCCCAATGGACATGCGGATGATCTGCCGGATCATCCAGCAGGGGGCTTTTGACCTGGTGGCGCTGCAGGAGATCAAGGGCGAGGCTGAGATTGTCGATCGCCTGCTGGTGGCGCTGGAGGCGCCGTGGCGCTCGACCTCCATCAGCCCGCGCACCGGCAACTCCGAGCGCTTTGCGTTCATCTACCGCGGCGACCGCCTCAGCGAGCTGGGCAAGGCCCACTTCGTAACCCAGCCCTCAGCGCAGAGTTTTGCACGTCAGCCCTACCAGACGAGCTTTCGCAGCGGGGCCTTTGATTTCACGCTCATCAGCGTTCACCTGAGTTATGAAGATCGGCCGCGCCGCCGGGCGGAAATGGCCGCCCTGGCCCGCCTGGCGGCCGACCTGGCCGGTTCCTCGCAGGAGAAAGACGTGATCGTGCTGGGCGACTTCAACGAGGAGCGCGTCCGCCCCAATCTACATTACTTCGAATCGCAGGGCTGGACGGCGCTGATCCGCCAGCCCACCAATCTCAAGAGTCGCGAGGTCTTTGACAACCTGCTGATCGACCCTCGCTTCACGCGCGAATTCACCGGCCAGGTCGGCGTGCTGAATTTCGACGAAACCTTCTATAACAACGATGACCAGGCAGCCATGCGCCAGGTCAGCGACCATCGTCCCGCCTGGGCCGCGTTTTCCACCGTCGGCCCCGACGATGACTAGGCGGGCCTTACGCCTGCTGCCATGCCTCCATCAGTTCCACCTGGAAGCTCATGGGCTTGGATGGCCGCGGGAAGATCTCCTTCGGCGGCTGGGGGATCTCGATCGGCTGCGGCTGGACTTGCGGCTCGTTGCCGATGCGCATCGCGTCCAGCAACTGCTGCATGGTGGGCTCGGGCTTGCGGGCAAACATCATGGCGCTCTCCTTGTCGTTGGCGATGACGCCCATGATCTACGATTCATTGCTCCCCGAGGCAAATGGCTGAAAAACAAAAGCGCGGGCCGATAATAATCCTCACAGCGACCGCGCCGCCCGCTTGAGCCGATCTCGCACGGCCGCCCATGCGGGCAGGTCCGGCGGCATTTGCACCCAGATGCGCCCGGCGCCAAGGCTATCGGCCTGGCGCAGGCTAGCATAAAACCGGCGGGCATACGCCTGGGGATCCTCCGGCAGACAGATCACCTGCCGCACGCGGGGGACCTGCGGCGCCGGCTCCATTAGCAGCAGCACATCGTCGCTGCCCAACTGCGCCCGCACCCGCTCCCACTGCCCGGCCTCGAAGCGCAACGTGGGCGTGTGAGGGGCATAATGCACGGCCTGTTGACCCGGGCTGGATGCCGCCTGCTCCGTCGCCGTCAGATGCTCCCCCAGTTGCACGGCGCCAATCACCGGCTCAAGTTGTGCGGCGCTGACGCCGCCGGGCCGCAGGATGCGCGGCGGGTCGGCCAGCAGGTCCAGGACCGTCGATTCGATACCCACCTGGCACGCACCCCCGTCGAGGATCAGGTCCACACGATCCCCCAGTTCATGGCGCACATGCTCGGCGGTGGTGGGGCTGATGCGCATCGAGCGGTTGGCGCTGGGCGCGGCCACAGGTCCATCAAACTTACGCAAAAGCTGCAGCGCCAGCGGATGGTCCGGGCAGCGCAGGCCCACCGTATCCAGGCCCGCCGCAGCCGCCGCGACAATGCACGGCGCCCGCCGCACTACCAGGGTCAGCGGCCCCGGCCAGAAATGCTCGGCCAGGCGGCTGGCCATCGGCGGCCAGTCGGCGGCGTAGCGACGGGCCACCACCGCGTCGGCCACGTGGACGATCAAGGGGTTGGTCGCTGGCCGACCCTTGGCGGCAAAGATACGGGCCACCGCGGCGGCATTCGTGGCATCGGCGCCCAAGCCATAGACCGTCTCCGTCGGGAAGGCCACCAGGCCCCCGGCCCGAAGGATTGCCACCGCTTTGCTCAGGTCGTCACCCATCGCTGGTTCTCAGGTCGGTAGCCCCGATGCACACTCAGGCATAGAATGGACGGCATCTAACGCCCAGGGAAGACCATGCCTGTTGATGTCCAAGTACCGAACCTAGGGGAGTCTATCACCCAGGCCGTGCTGCTGTCATGGCGCAAGGCCGATGGCCAGGCCGTATCGGCCGATGAGCCGATCTGTGAACTGGAAACCGACAAGGCCAATGCCGACCTGCCCGCGCCCGCCGCGGGCGTGCTGCGCCATCTGGTGCAGGCCGGCCAGACCGTCACTGTCGGCCAGGCCATCGCCCGTATCGATACCGACGGCGCCGCCGGCAAATCCCCGGCACCCGCCGCAGCGCGGCAAAGCCCCACGGCGGGCATTCCCTCGCCGGCCGCGGCCTCCTCCGCCCCGGCGGAACCCGCGGCATTGGCCGCCGCCGCCATCACCACCCCCGAAGATGACCTGTCGCCGGCCGTGCGCCGCTTGATCGCGGAGCACCAACTGGACCCGACCGCCGTGAAGGCCACCGGCCCCGGCGGGCGGCTGACCAAGGAGGATGTGCTGAATCACCTGGCCCGGCGGCCGGCGCCTCCGCCGCCAGCGGCCGCCACCGAGGACCCCACGCCCGCCGCCGTCATCGCCCCTACGCCGCCGCTGGCCACGCCCACGCCCGCCACCGCCGCCCCGGCCGACCAGCACGGCCAGCGCCGCGTGCCCATGAGCAAAATTCGTCGCCGCATCGCCGAGAACCTGGTCCGCGCACACCAGACGGCTGCCATTCTCACCACCTTCAACGAAATCGACATGAGCGCCATCCTCGACTTGCGCAGCCGCTACAAGGAGCGCTTCGAGCAGATCCACGGTGTGGGCCTGGGCTTCATGAGCTTCTTTGCCCGCGCGGTCGCCATGGCCTTGAAGGAGACTCCCGCGCTCAATGCCCGCATCGACGGCGACGACATCGTCTATCACGACCCCGTTCATCTGGGCATCGCCGTCAGCACCGATCGCGGGCTGGCGGTGCCGGTGCTGCGCAACGTGCAGAACCTGTCCCTGGCCCGCATCGAGGCCGAAATCAAGCGCATGGCCAACGATGTGCGCGACGGCCGGCTGTCGGTCGAGGAACTCTCCGGCGGCACTTTCACCATCACCAACGGGGGTGTCTTCGGGTCGCTCTTGAGCACGCCCATCCTCAACCCGCCGCAGAGCGGCATCCTGGGCATGCATGCCATCGAAAAACGCCCCGTGGCGGTCAATGACCAGGTCGTCATCCGCCCCATGATGTACGTGGCGCTCAGCTATGACCATCGGCTGGTCGACGGCCGCGATGCCGTGGTCTTCCTGGTCCGCGTCAAGCAGCTCCTGGAAGACCCCGCCCGGATGATGCTGGAGATATGAGCTACGACCTGATTGTCATCGGCGCCGGCCCCGGCGGCTATGTGGCGGCCATTCGCGCTGCCCAACTGGGCATGCGCGTGGCCTGTGTCGAGAAGCAGTACCTGGGCGGCACCTGCCTGAACGTCGGCTGCATCCCCTCCAAGGCCCTGCTGGATTCCAGCGAGAAATATGCCGAAGCCCGCCTGCACCTGGCCGAGCACGGCGTGCGCGCCGGCGACCTGAGGCTCGACCTGCCAACGATGATGGCCCGTAAGGACAAGATCGTGCAGGGCCTGACCAGTGGCGTGGGCGGCCTGTTTCGCAAACACAAGATCGAGCACTTGCGCGGCTCCGCCCGTATCATCAGCCCTTCCTCCGTGGAAATTCGCTCCAGCGACGGGCAGACGCAGACCCTCAGCGGCGTGCGCATTTTGATCGCCACCGGTTCAGAACCCGCGGCGCTGCCGCAGCTTCCTTTCGATGGCCGGCACATCCTCAGTTCGACCCAGGCCCTGGCCCTGCCGGAGGTGCCAGCTCGTCTGCTGGTGGTGGGCGCTGGCGCCATTGGTTTGGAACTGGGTTCGGTCTGGTGCCGCCTGGGCGCGCAGGTGCTGGTGGTCGAATTCATGGACCGCATCCTGCCGCTGATGGACCGTGAGATGACCGCAGCGCTGCATCGGCTGCTGGAAAAGCAGGGCATGCAGTTCAGTCTCAAGACCAGCGCCACGGCAGCGCGCAGCGAAAACAACCAGGTCCACGTGACGCTCCAGCCGCAAGGCGGCCAGGCCGCCGTGCAGACGGTGGATCGCGTCCTGGTGGCGGTGGGGCGCCGGCCGCATACCAGCGGCCTGGGGCTGGAGGCGCTGGGCGTGAAGACCGATGCCAAGGGCTTCATCCAGGTTGATAGGCATTTTGCCACCAGCGTGGCCGGAATCCATGCCATCGGCGACGTCATCGGCGGGGCCATGCTCGCCCACAAGGCCGAGGAAGAAGGCATCGCGGCCGTCGAGCATATCGCCGGCAAGGGCGGCCACGTCAACTATCGCGCGGTGGCCAACGTCGTCTATACGCATCCCGAGCTGGCCAGTGTAGGCCTCGGCGAAGAAGAGGCCCAGCGCGGCGGCCAGATCAAGGTCGGGCGCTTTCCCTTTGCCGCCAATGGCCGGGCGCGTGCCCTGGGTGAATCCGCGGGGCTGGTGAAGATCGTTGCCGATGCCCGCAGCGATCGGTTGCTGGGGATGCACATCCTGGGCCCGCGCGCCAGCGACCTGATCGCCGAAGGCGCTGTGGCCATCGAGATGGCGGCCAGCGCCGAAGACATCGCCCGCAGCGTCCATGCCCACCCCACGCTCACCGAAGCCATCAAGGAGGCCGCCCTGGGCGTGGAAAGCCGACCCATCCACCTCTAAATCCAGCGCGCCCCGGCCCGGTCGACCGGCTCTACCTCAAGACCACATCCTCCTGGCTGCTGGGATGCCGGCCGGCACTGTCCTGCGGAATGATCGAGATGTGCCCCTCCCGCTCCAGCACCGCGTACTTGATCTGCTCCATGCGCTCGAGGCCCCGCGTCTGTCGAGCCGCCGCCAGTACATCCTCCTCATCCACGCGCGACTTGCGCAATCGCTCCGCCAGCGGCCGGCCATTTTCCACCAGAATCAGCGGGGCATCATCCAGCCATTTTTCCAGCGGCCGGAGGTGACTCTTCAGCAGCGATAAACCCAGGTCCAGCCCCACCAGCGTCAGCACTACGAAAAAGGCGTTGAGCAGCGATTGGTCGTTCCCCAGCATCCCCTGCTGGGTGGCTTCGGAGATGATCAGCAGCAGAACAAAGTCGAACGTCGTGATCTGAGCCAGCGAACGCTTGCCACTGAGGCGAAACAGCAGCAGCAGAAACAAATAGATGGCCGCGGCGCGAATCACCGATTCCATGGCGGCTCCTCAGGGGTACACCCACTGGGCAAACTCCACGGTGGGGCCCTCGACCAGCCCCATGCGCGTGCGGAGCTTGCCCATATGACTGAACCGTCCCTGGAAGGTCAGGAGAAGAGGCCCGCCGTCGGCGACGGCGGCGAAGCTGTAAACCACCTTGCCCTGCGCGACTTGCACAGACTGTGGCGCCGGTGTCACGGTGGATAGCTCAATATGCCGCAGCGTTTCCCGATCGATCCACAGTCGCAGCAAGCCGGCCTGCGGGGCAGGCACGGTCAGTTGATACTCCGCGCTGCCGAGCAGTCGCGCGAAGCGTTGATAGTGAACACTCAACCCCGAAGTGCCGGCGGTGCTATGGCTCAAAGGTCCCCCCGAGCCGAAGACGCCGACCAGCGCTGCGACCAGCAGCAGCCCCATGATGATCCACCCCAGGCGCTGCACGCGCCAGGAGAGGCGCTGGAAGGCCATGTCCTGGCTGATCTGCAGGCTTTGGGCTTTGGCGGCGGACATGCGCGCTGCATGTCACGCAAAGGCTATACCAACCTCAGCGGTTGGCTGGTGGATACTCGTTGCACAGCAGATGCACGGGCGGCTCGTCCTCTTCCACCGGCGAGAACCGCGGCAGGGCTTCCTTGAAGCGGTTGTCGGTCGCGTCATCGTTGACGCCCGACACTTCGCCAATCAGCGCCGTCCCGCGTCCCTTTTCGGCAAAGAAATTGTGATAGAGCCCCGGCGGCAGCGTGATCGACTCGCCCGGCTCCAGAAGAATCTGCCCGCCCGGCGGCACTTCCACCAGCACCCCGTCACAATGCACCAGCACGGGCGTGTCGGCAAACCGCCCGTCCTTGGTCGAGTTGTACAGTTCCAGCACCAGGCGCCCGGCGCCGCGGTTGATGATGTCCTCGGTCTTCTGGAAGTGAAAGTGGAACGGCGTCACTTGCTGCTCGCGCACCACCATGACCTTTTCACAGTAATTCTTGAGATTACGCGGATCATCCAGCCGGCCGTTGCGCAGCGTGAACAGCAGCAACCCCATTTCCTCGAACTTGCCCGAGCCAAAGTCCGTCACGTCCCAGCCCAGGTGGCGGCTGCGGATTTCGTCGGCCTCCGTACCGCGACCCTTCCACTGGCCCGGCGTCCAGAACGCGAACTCCGGCAGGAAGAAGTGGTTGCGGGCAAAAAAATCCTTGGCCTCGTCGATGTACTTGTTGATCTGCGAGCGCTTCATGGACGCTAGTGTCGCTTGTGTTTTCGGATCGGTCAACGTCTGCGCTTCTCACTGCGGGCCTCATGCGGCTGCGGGTCGGCTGCGGCCTATGGCCCGATACGCCCAGACGAACGCCGCCACAAATAGCAGATCAACAATCGCAGGCACCTTCCACATACCGGGAATCCCCCCAGTCGCCCAATGAAAGACCACCAGTCCGCTGTAACCGATTTTCAGCAGAATGCCGTAGAGGATCAGCCCGCGATTCTCCGTCGGCCGCAATGCCACCGCGAAAAACATCAGGGCGAAGATCAGAAGCAGCAGCGCCGGGAACTGCAAATATCCCCAGTGTCCCGGCGGCTGCACGCCGAACCGGCTGAAGATCGCCGGTCCGGCCAGGAGAAAGGCCATTCCCAGAACGCCGTCATAACAGCCGGCCACGACGAAGAGCAGACGGATCAGTCCAGCGTTTCGCATGGTTGCGCCTTTCTCCCCTTGGCAACTGTGAAGAACCCTCTGCGGCGGCGGTCGGTGGCCTGGTCGCTGTAAAGTTCCTGGCACAGCCAGTGCATCCCCTGCCGCAACTCCTCCACCGACATCCGCGCCGGGCGAAAGTTGACATCAAAGAGCGTACACAGATCCCACCGGCCATCCTCCAGGATGCGCCCTTCACGCTTCAGCCGATCATACAGCGGCGTGCCGGGGAAGGCCGTGAGAATTGTGATCTGCACGTCATACAGGCCGTGCTCAAAAGCGAAGTCCCGAATCTGCGCAAAGATCTCCGGGGTATGCTCATCCAGGCCCAGCACAAAGCAGCCGTTGACGGTAATTCCGTGCGACTGGATGGCCCGGATCGCATCGGCATGCCGCGCGGTCCAGGCCGCCTTGCGATTGCTGCGAAGTTCGATCCCCTCCAGATCCGAGCGCCTGGGGCTCTCCAGGCCGATCAGCACCTGCCGACAGCCCGCTTGCCGCATCAGATCCAGCAATTCCGGATCTTCCGCCACCGTGATGTCGGTTTCGGTGAACCACCGAAGACCCAGCGGGATCAGTCGCTGGCACAGTTCCCGCCCCCAGGCCTTGTCCACGAAGGTGTTGTCGTCCGCAAACTCCACCGCGGGCTGTGGACGCAGGCGGCAGATGGCTTCCAGATCGCGGATGATCTGCCCGACCGGCCGCTTGCGGTATCCTTCGCCCAGCATCACCGTCGAGGCGCAGAAGTCGCACCGCCAGGGGCAGCCACGCGAGGTCTGCACCGTGAAGCGGTTGTAGGGTCGATCCGCCAGAAGGTCATATCGCGGAACGGGCAATTGATCGATCCGCACCGGCGGATGCAGCTCCTCCCGGAAGATTTGCGGACCGGCGCCCCGCTCGGCCGCTCGCACGATTTGGGCCCACGTCCTCTCCCCTTCGCCGGTCGCCACGTAGTCCGCGTGGAGCGCCGCCTCCTCGGGCAGGACGCTGACATGCAAGCCACCCATGGCGACTTTCACGCCCCGGGCCCGCAACCGATCCGCGATGGCATAGGCCTCGAACACCTGGGCCGAAAACGTGCTGATCGCCACCAGATCGCAATGGTAGATCTCCGGCGGTTCAGCGCCGTCCGACTCGGCCTCGAAGTAGCGCACCTCGTGTTCCGCCGGAGTGAAGGCCGCCAGGCACAACAACCCCAGACTGGGCAGCGACGCAATGACCTTGCTCCGTTCAACGAAGCCCGGCAAGGTCAGCCCAAGCTGCAACAGCCGCGCGTCATGGGCGCGAATCCCGCTCATGGCAAGCAATCCGATCTTCATGGCTGCACCCCGAAATACAGGATCAACACCACCGCCAGACCCAGGAGGCTTACGGGAATGAAGAATAGTTGCCTAAACCCTTTCTTCCAGGCGCTGAGGAAGCAGACGGCCGGCATCGCCACCGCACCGGCGAGCAACAGGCTGCCCGCCAGGCGGGTGCCCGCCGGGCTCAGCGAGTACACCACGTTGACCATTCCCAGCGCCGCCAATGCGATGTGGCCCAGCCTCGCCAGCCTTCGCCGCCAGGAAGCGTAACCGCCCCAGAAATCCTCGCGATGGAAAAACAAGCCGATCCCCGCCCCCGCCGCGAAGGCGGCAAGGATCAGAGCCCACCCGCCATACCAATTCATCGGAGTCATCCCAGCCTCCCGTGCCGATTCTACCTCCAACCGGGCGAGCAAGGCCAGAACAAATGGGGCGAGGCAACGTTGACGAAGGTAGCCCGGCGCCTGGGTTTGTACTCTTACGCCCCCCGGTCCTGATCGGAGGCGGCGGCCTGCTGGATCTGCTGCTCTTTGGCCTGGATTTCCGTGCGGTCGACGCGAATCTCCACGCGGAGATGGGAATACAGGCTCATGTAGACATTGGCCACCCACACCACGGCAAAGAAGCTGATCACATAGCCCCGCCAGTCCCCCAGCAGCATGCGAAAGCCGCTCAGGGCCACAAACAGCAGCGCCACGTAATGGCTGAAGCAGTATTCGCAGGTCAGCAGGTAGTAGAACTTGCGACACAGCAGCCGCCGCGCCGTCTGGCTGCGGCTGATGCAATATTGGCGCAATTCCCGGAAGACCTCCTCGTGCGTGACCGTCCAGGCAATACACGCCACCGGAATGGCCAGGATCAGCAGCCCCAGCAACTGCGCCGTCAGCTCTTGAGGCGTTGGCATGCCACCAGCGGGGGCAAACCCCATTCCCCACGGCCCCCACAATGTGTTTTTCCCCTCCTCCGGTACTCCCGGGGAGGGAAAAGGGAGGGGGGTTCTCGGTTTAAGAAACCGCCGCGTGGGCCTCCACCTGCTGCCGGGCGTGATAGCTGCTGCGGACCAGCGGCCCGGATTCAACGTGCCGCAAACCCAGTTGCTGGCCCACGCTCTTCCAGTGGGCAAACTCATCCGGAGTGACCCACCGCGCCACCGGCAGGTGCCTGGGCGTGGGTTGAAGGTATTGGCCAATGGTCACAATCTGGCAGCCGGTGGCCAGCAAATCCTCCAGCACCGCTTGGATTTCATCCGCTTCCTCGCCCAGCCCCAGCATGAAGCCGGTCTTGGTGATGAACCCCTGCTGAGCCGAGCGGCGCAGAAGCTCCAGCGAGCGCTGATACTTGGCCTGCGGGCGGACGGTGCGATACAAGCGCGGCACCGTCTCGATGTTGTGATTCAGAATGTCGGGTTTCTGGTCCAGGACGCGCTGCAGGGCCTCCCAGTCGCCGCAGAAGTCGGGAATGAGCACCTCGATGCTGGTCTGCGGCGAGCGGCGGCGCACCTCGGCAATGGTCTGGGCCCAGATGCCGGCTCCGCCGTCGGGCAGCTCGTCGCGGTTGACGCTGGTGATCACCGCATGACGCAGGTTCATCAGCGCCACCGCCTCGCCAACGCGCACCGGCTCCTCCAGGTCCAGCGTAGGCGGCCGGCCGGTGGCGATGTTGCAGAACCCGCATGAGCGCGTGCAGACATCGCCCAGGATCATCACCGTGGCCGTCCCCGCCGACCAGCATTCGCCCAGGTTGGGGCATTTTGCCGACTGGCAGACCGTGTGCAGCCGGTGCGAGCGCACCAGCTCCTGAAGCTGCACATAACCCTGTCCCGAAGGCATCTTCATCTTCAGCCACGGGGGCTTGCGCTGCACGGACGAACTGTCGAGGATATTAAGGGAATGGGCCATCAAAATCGCCAGCAATCATAGGGCTGGGTCTGCCTGCGAGCAATTGCCGCCGCGCCCCGGCGCCGCGGCGATGGGCATCGCTTGCGGCAGGCTCGCCGCTTAGTAATATGGACCACTCAACCCTTTCCCAATCGAGGTTCCCATGGCAATGTTCGGCTTGCTGCCCGCGGTTTTGATGCTCTTCAGCGGCCTGGGTGCTCTGCCCACGAACCTGCCGCCCGGTCCCATGGACCCGCGCTTGCCTGCCCTGGCTCCGCAGGAGTGCCTGGTCTGGTGCCACTGGGCCCCGCTGGCCGCCGCCGACAAAAACAGCCCCAACCACACCGAGCGCCTGCTGGCCGAGCCGGAGATACAGCAGCTTGCCAGCACGGTGGAAAAGGCGGTGCTGGGCACGCTCAGTCGCCAGCGCCTGGGCGAGCAGGAAATGGTGATGCTGCAGCAACTGCCTATGCTGCTTCGCACCGCCCTGACGCACGCTGCGTGCATCTACATTTCCACCTTCAATGTCGGGGCCGAGGGTGTGCAGGTTGAAGGCGCCATCGTCGTCAACGCCGCCAACAACGCCGCCGCGGTCCAGAAGGCCCTGCAAGCGATAGAACCCTTGATCCTTAAGAACCTGGGCGATGCGCAGCCCAAGGAGATAAAGGCAGGCCAGGCGACTTTGCGCGCTTTGCCCGTGCCGCCGGGCTTTCCACAAGTTGCCTGGGGGATGGTCGACAATTACGCGGTGATCGCCGTCGGCCAGGCCACAGCGCAGCAGGTGGTCCAGAAATTGGCCGAAAAAGCCCAGGTCGCCCCGCCTGCCTGGTTGGCCGAAATTGCCAAGTCTGCGCCGGTTCCCAGGGTGGCCAGCGTCACCTACCTCAACGCCCGCGGCATTGCGACCCTGGCCGGCGCGATGGGCGGGCCCGAAATGCGGCGCACCCTGGCGGCCCTGGGCATGAACAGCGTCAAATCACTGGCCAACGTGTCAGGCCTGGATCAACAGGCCGCCGTCAACAAAATGGTGCTGGAAATCGACGGCCCCATGGGCGGCTTGCTGGCCCTGATGCGCGGGCGAGCCCTGAAACTCGATGACGTGGCCGTGGCCGGCGATTCCTCCCTGGCCGCTACCTTCAGCCTTGATCCGGCGGAACTGTGGCGCGAAATGCTGGGCGTTATTCAGAGTCTGGACGAAAACGCCCGTCGGAATTTTGACCGGGAAATGGAACAGGCCCGCAACGAGCTGGGCCTGGACATCGAGAAGGATCTGCTGGCCACGCTTGGCGATAGCTGGAGTGTCTACAACTCGCCGGCCCAGGGCGGACTGATCATCACCGGCCTGACTGCGGTGACCAAGGTCAAGGACGCCAAGAAAGCCGCCGCTTCGCACGAAAAACTGCTGGCGAAAATCAAGCAGGAGATGCCCCAAGGGGAGCGGCGCCGCGGCGTGTTCCTTAAGGACATGGAATTCGAAGGCCGGCGCATTTACTACTTCAATCCTGTCGGCCAGGAGATGCCGTTCAGTTTCTGCTGGTCCCTGGGCGACGATGAGCTGGTGGTGGCTTTCTACCCGCAGATGATCAAGAGCTACCTGGCCAGCAAGAAACAGCCTCGGCAGCTCCCGCCCGCAATGAAGGCGCTCTGGGACGGCCGCCAGCCGGTCATGGCCATGTATGTGGATACGCCCGAGCTTTTCCGCGTTTTGTATCCGCTGGCCCACCCGCTGTTGACCCTCGGCCTGGATGAGCTTCAGCGCGAGGTCAAAGGCCTGGACATCGGGCTCCTGCCGCGGGCCCAGTCCATTGCCCCGCACCTGGTCCCCAGCACGTGCGCTGTCTATCGTACGGAAACCGGCCTGTTAATCGAATCGAGGGGAACGCTGACCGGCGGAACCGGTATAGTCCCCTTGCTGATTCCAGCGGCCGCGTGGGGCACATACACTTCACGGCCGGTCCCTCCGGCCCCTATGCCACCGGTGATGGTGGAGCCCGTGCCGAATTAGTTGCCCGTGCTGGGGGACGGCCCGGCGGCTTATTCCTTGGCCAGCCGCTTGTAGTATTCCTTCAGCGGCTCGGACCAGGCATCTGGCAGCTTGCCGCGCATGGCGTCGTTGATCTGGTCCTGGACCTTCTGGCTGGCCGTGGGACTGGTGTCGTGCTTGACGTGGATTTGCGCCCCCAGCAGCAGCCGGCTTTCATCCAGCCTGTCCAGCACCACGTCCTTGCGGCGCATGGCCGTGTCATAGCGGTTGGCCCGGAAGTCCGACTCCAGCCGCCGCATGATGGCGATGGACTCCAGCAGCTTGAACTGGTCGTATTTGCTGATCTGCTTCTGGAGATTCAGGCGCTCGGCCTTGTTGCGTAATTCCGCCTGCTTGGCCGACAGGCGCTTCATCTGTTCCTGAAGGTCCTTGGGCGCTACGGGGCCTTCCAGCCCCCGACCGCCCTGGCCGGACATCTTTCCGCCGCCGGTGGCCCCGCCGGTGGGGTCCTTGCCTTCATCCTTGATCTGCCCCTTCTGGAATGGCGTGGGGTCCAGGCGCGTGGGGGTGTTGCGGCCGCCCTTGCCGCTGGCGGTTTCCTCGACCATCTCGCCCGAACTCTTGCCCGAGCGGCCTTCGCCGCTGCGCCCGCCGATTTCCATGTCATTGGGCAATTGATTACCCGTCACTCCCTTGGCGGTCATGTTCGAGATCGGTCCGTCCATGGCATCCCAGCCGGCGCCTTTGTCCATGGAGTCGGCCCACGAACTGGCCGCATCCTCGGCCTCTTCCAGCAGGTCCTCCTGGGCCTCCAGCAGCTCGCCGACCATGTCCTCCAGTTCCTTGGGCAGTTCGGCCATGGGAACATCCTGCTTCTTCAGCGGCTCTTCCATGGTCCACTTGGCCCGGTCGGGCGTATCCATCAGCCATTTCTCCAGGTTGGAACTGATTTCCTTGGCCAGTTCCAGCCCCGATTCCTCCAGGGGCACGGCAATCTCCACGGCTTTCTGCTTGAGGGCGTCCTTGGCCATGGTCACTTCGCTAAAGACCTCCATCAGTTCCTTCAGCAGGGAAGCATTGGCCATGTCCTGCTCGGCCAGCTTGGAAAAATCACTGACCTTCTCCTGCATGAAGGCGTCCATCTTCTCCTGGGCCAGGGTCAGTTCTTCCAGGAGCTTCTTGTCCTTGTCGTCGAAGTTGTCCACGGGCTTCTTGGCCAGGTGGGCCGACTGGTCGAGGATGCGCTGCTCTTCCTTGATGAACTTGTCCAGGTCTTCCTTGAGCTTCTTGTAGGCTTCGCGCTGATCGGGCGGCAGGTCGCCGCCGCGGCGCGTCGTAGGCATCGTGGTGGGGTCGGGGCTGACATTGAGCATGGCCAGCAGGCTCTGGAGCGTATGGATGATGCGCCGCTGGCGCGACTGAAGCTCGCCGCCCAGGCGCACCTGCTCACGGGCCACCAGCTCGGCGGTGATGGCCGCCGACAGGTCCGCCGCCTCTCGGGCCGGGTTCAACGCCAGCATCAGCAGGCCCTTCTGGATGATCTTGTGTTCCTGGTCGAAGGGGAAATTCTGCGCCGTCTGGATCATGCTCTGACGCAGCTCGGTCTGGCCGGCACCGATACGCCCCATGGCGGCTTTGTCGGCCTTCCAGGCGGTGGTCTGCTCGTGCAGCGAGGACTGCTTTTGCAGCAGCTGCCGCAGGATTTCCCGCAGTTTGTCGGCCGCCTCTTTCTCGATGCGGGCGATCTCGCGGGCATCGCGGAAGCTGATCTCGTAGATGCTGGTCTGCGTCACTTGCGGCCCCAGGTCGCGACCGGTCGAAGCGGCGCTGCCATGGGCCGGCGAGGCGGCGATCAAGCGGTTGTCGCTGGCCTCAAGCTGCACCCGAATCGAGCGGCCATGTTTGCGCAGCTCGGCGGGAACCTCCAGCTCATAGGTCACTTCCGCGGCGGCCTGGCCAATCTTCTTTTCATGGCGCACGCTCAGCGGCTGGTCCGGCGCCAAGGACGCCAGGATGCGCACCGCTCCCACCCCATAGTCATCACGCACCACCGCCCGCAGGCGGATCGGCTGCTCGGGCGGCACCGAGACATCCTGCGTCGGCCATTTCATCTCGATGGAGGGCGGCGAATCTTTCAGGCATTGCAGGACCAGCGGCTGCTCGGGCAAACGGGCGATGATCTGCTCGGCTTCTTTCAGCAGCACGCCCGCCTGGGCATCGCGCAGCAGGGCAAAGCGCCCGGTGAACCGCTGCCCGCCGGCCGCCCGTTCCATGGGCGTGGGTTCCTCATCCTGGATCTGCATCAGCGCGCCGCCGGTGGGGACATCGATTTCGGCCGACAGTTCCACTCGGCTGCCCTCGGGGGCCGACAGAATCTGCTTGCCGATGTCCTGGGGCTTTAGCGCTACGGTTTTGTGCGGCTGGTTGGTGTATCCCGGCGGCGTCAGGTGCAGCGACAGCCCGGTCAACTTCACCTGGCGCACCACCTTGACGGCAAACCACTCGCTTTGCGTGCCGCCGACCTCCACACGATAGCGCATCGGCTGCTCAACATGCTCCACGCGGTAGCTGTAGCGCAGCGTCTGCTCGTCGGCCATGGCCGGGGGCATGGCGGCCTGGGCGGCGCGGTGCCCTTCAAAGATCAACTGGCCCTGGGGCATGCCGCCGGCCGAATCGCGGGCCAGCACGGTGACTTCCAGGGGCTGGCCGCTGACCAGCGTAATGTTCCGCGGCTGGATCTCGATGATCTGGACATTGCCCACCCGCGGCACGAACGCGCTCGGATGCAGCATCTGCCGCCAGCCATGGCCCAGGGCGCTGCGGATGCCCGGCACCAGCAGCAGCAGAACCAGCGCCGCCACGATGCCGGCAGTGCGCAGTGCCAGCGGGCGCAGGTCCGTCAGCCGTACCGCCTGACCGAGGCTCTTGCCTTTGATAGCCGCCAGCACTTCATCGAAGATCACCGGCAACCAGGGACTCTTTTGCAGGTCATCAGCCCGCGCCAGCAGCACGCTGTTGGTCAGGCCGTTGTGCAGTCCATCCAGGCGGCGCTCCACCAGCCTGGCCACTTCGGCCACGCGCGGGCGCTGCACCAGCGGGCGCAGCAGCCAGAACACCAGCGCCGCCGCGACCCACACCAGCCAACTGATGAAGATGACCGAGGTCCAGGTGCTGGCCCCGCACCAGTGGGCCGCCATTGCGGCGGCAAAGGCCGAGGTCGCGGTGCTGCATCCCCAGAGCATGGCCCCACGCACGAAGCGCCAGATTCGGTACTTCTGGGCTACCGAGTCCAGTTGGTCCTCAATCCGCAGGTAGGATGGATGCTGCGCAAGCTGCGTCATGGGTGGCTCCCGGGGCTACAGGACATATCGTCCCAGTAACGCTTGGGCATGGCAATGTATTTTACAATTGGGCAGGCCGTCTGTGGTGCCCCTTTTTCCGGGCCAGTGCCAGCAGGATACCCCCCAGCGCCAGATGCAGACCCAGGCATGGCAGGATGCTCCTGGGCATGGCGTAGTTGACGTCATCCCCCAACGTCGTCAGCCGATAGGCGATGCTGTAGGTAGCCCAAGGCTCAAAGTAGCTCAGCAGCAGCCCGTTGAGCGCAAACAGCGGATTGGCCGTGACCAGCGCCTCGACCAGCCGCTCGTATTGCTGCCCGCGCAGAACCGTCGCCAGCCAGACCGGCCAGCTCAGCCAGGCCAGCCCCACCAATACCACGATGGCCGAAGCCACAGCCGCCGGCAGGCGCAAACGTCGCAGCAGCGATCCCAGTCCCCAGCACGCAGTCACCAAGCCCGCCACGACTGCGTAGGCCCCCAGCCAATGCATCAGGCGCAGGGGAACCTCAAACACCGCGGGCAGCCAGCTCAGCGCGATGCCATCGGCGATGGCGGCCGCAACGATGGCGCGCTGCCAGAAGCCTTCTTCAGCCAGTATCAACGGACCGCTCAGGAGGGTCGCCACGGCCAGCCCGCCCAGGAAGGTGCCCAGCGTCGGTCCCGCGGCCGCCGCGCACCACCCGCCGGCAACGACGCTGATCACCAGCGCCGGCGCTGCGGTCAGCAGCACTCGCTTGAGGTCCAGGGGTGGAGGTTCCTGCGATTCCATGAGAAGTGTTACCGCGCGCAACCACGGGCTACAGCACGACAAAGGGCCGCCACGCCACCAGCCGCGCCAGGGGCATTATTACCTGACGTGGGGCGCGACGCCACCCTCGGACGGCGCCGTGTGGCCAGGCAGGCGCTGCCAGCGAGGCGCCAAGCTGCTATGCTGCCCATCTGCGGGATTCCGCGTTGCCCGGGTGTCGGGACGTTTCTTGATTACCGATACATGGGTAATAGAATCGGATGCGGTGGAAGCGGCGCGGCTTTTTGCTGCGCTGCGGACCCGTGGATGAGGGGCCGGCGGACGTGCCGGCCAACAGGAGATGGACATGTTTGAACGATTTACGGACCGGGCTCGCAAGGTCATGGCGCTGGCCAACCAGGAAGCACAGCGCTTCAATCACGAGTACATCGGTACCGAACACATCCTGCTGGGATTGGTCAAGGAAGGCTCGGGCGTCGGGGCCAACGTGCTCAAGAATCTGGACGTGGACCTGCGCAAGGTCCGCCTGGAAGTGGAGAAACTGGTCAAGAGCGGCCCGGACATGGTCACCATGGGCAAGCTCCCGCAAACGCCGCGGGCTAAGAAGGTCATCGAATACGCCATCGAGGAGGCCCGCAACCTCAATCACAACTACGTAGGCACGGAACACCTTTTGCTGGGCCTGTTGCGCGAGCACGACGGCGTGGCGGCACAGGTGCTGATGAACCTGGGTCTGAAACTGGAAGAAGTCAGGGAAGAGGTGCTGAATCTGTTGGGAGCCGGCGTGGAAAACGAAGAACCCAGCGCCCCCGAGAAACAGGCCGCCAAGGGCAAGAGCCGCACCCCGGCCCTGGATTCCTTTGGCCGCGACCTGACGGAACTGGCCCGTGCCGGCGAGCTGGACCCGGTCATCGGCCGGCGCAACGAGATCGAGCGCGTGATCCAGATCCTCTGCCGCCGTCAGAAGAACAACCCCGTGCTTCTGGGCGAGGCCGGCGTGGGCAAGACCGCCATCGTCGAGGGCCTGGCCCAGATGGTGGTGTCCAATACCGTGCCAGAAATCCTGGTGGACCGGCGGATTGTCGTGCTCGACCTGGCGATGATGGTCGCCGGCACCAAGTATCGCGGCCAGTTCGAGGAGCGCATCAAGGCGGTGATGAACGAGGTTCGCCGCGCCAAGAACGTGATCCTCTTCATCGACGAGTTGCACACCCTGGTCGGCGCCGGCGGCGCCGAGGGCGCCATCGACGCCTCCAACGTGCTCAAGCCCGCCCTCTCGCGCGGCGAAATCCAGTGCATCGGCGCCACGACCTTCGACGAATACCGCAAGTACATCGAGAAGGACGCGGCTTTGGCCCGCCGCTTCCAGCCCATCCACGTCGAGCCCCCCAGCAAGGAAGACACGCTGGAGATCCTCAAGGGCCTGCGCGACCGCTACGAGGCCCATCACCGTGTTCAAATCCTCGATGCGGCCTTGGAGGCCGCCGTGGAAATGTCCGACCGCTACATCACCCAGCGCTGCCTGCCCGACAAGGCCATCGACGTGGTCGATGAGGCCGGGGCGCGCATCCGTCTGCGCTCCATGACCAAGCCGCCGAACCTGGCCGAGCTGGAGGAGCAGATCGAGCGCCTCAGCATCCAGAAGGACGAGGCCGTCAAGAACGCCGAATACGAAGAAGCCGCCAAGCTGCGCGACCAGGCTGAGGCCCTGCGCAAGAAAAAGGAGGAGATGCAGCGGCAGTGGCGCGAGAAGGCCAAGGAGGTGGACGGCGTGGTCGACGAGGAGGTCATCGCCGAGGTCGTCAGCAAGATGACCGGCGTGCCCCTGACGCGCCTGGAGAAGGAAGAGGCCCAGCGCCTGCTCGAACTGGAAAAAGAATTGCACAAGCGCGTGGTCAGCCAGGACGAGGCCATCCACGCCATCGCCAAGACCATTCGCCGCGCCCGCAGCGGTTTGAAAGACCCGCACCGCCCGGTGGGCACGTTCCTGTTCCTGGGGCCCAGCGGCGTCGGCAAGACGCTGTTGTCCAAGGCGCTGGCGGAGTTCATGTTCGGCACCGAGGATGCCCTGGTGCAGATCGACATGTCCGAGTACATGGAGAAGCACAACGTCAGCCGGCTGATCGGCGCCCCTCCGGGCTATGTCGGCTACGAGGAAGGCGGCCAGCTCACCGAGCGAATCCGCCGCCGGCCCTACAGCGTGGTCCTGCTGGACGAAGTCGAGAAGGCCCACCCCGACGTGTTCAACATGCTCCTGCAGATCATGGAGGAAGGGCACCTGACTGACTCTTTCGGGCGGCGCGTCGACTTCCGCAACGTGGTCATGATCATGACTAGCAACATCGGCGCCGAGCTGATCAAAGGCGGCGTGCAGCCCTTTGGCCTGTCCGGCAAGGGTAAGGCCGCCACCAAGGAAGAGCAGAGCTACGAAAAGATGAAGGACATGCTGATGAAAGAGATCGAGCGGTATTTCCGCCCCGAATTCATCGGCCGTCTGGATGACGTGATCGTCTTCAAGCCGCTGAACCGCGCCAACCTCGAACTGATCGTGGAGATCGAACTCAAGAAGGTCACCAAGCGGCTGACCGAGCACGGGCTGCGCATCGAGCTGGCCCCGGACGCCAAGGATTTCCTCATCGAGAAGGGCACCAACACCGACTTTGGCGCCCGCCCCTTGCGCCGGGCCATCGAGCAGCACGTGGAAGACCCGCTCAGCGAAGAGATCCTTCGCGGCAGCTTCAAGGGCAAGGACCTGGTGCGCATTACCGTCAAGACCGAGGCCGACGGCACCAAGCACCTGTTCTATGAAGCCTCGGCCAGCGGCGCGGCGGCTCCAGCCAAGCCCGAGCTGGCCCAGGCGACCTCGGATGCGACCTGAGCGCCACGGATATACACGGACACGTCGGTGGATAAGATGTACAGAAGAGTTGTACGACGCCATGGCGAGGTGTGTATGGTGACTGTCAGCGTGAATGAGGCTCGACAGAATCTGGCGGCTCTGATCAATACCGTTGCGCGAGGACAACAGGTTGCCATCAGTCGCCGCGGCAAGCCGGTTGTCCGGTTGTCGCCCATCCGGCAACAACAACGGCTACGTCTCCCGGACCTTGCGGAATTTCGCAAGTCGTTGGGGAAGTCGTCCCGCAAGTCCGGGGCCACGGTTCGCCGTCTGCGAGATCTGGAGCGGTATTAAGGCATGCCGTATTTGGACACCAGCCTGCTGGGTTCGTATTACTGCCCCGAACCACTGAGCCGTGTGGTCACGCAGGCGATGACCGATGCCAGCGATCTGGTCATCAGCCCTATGGTCGAGTTGGAGTTCTATTCGCTGGTGGCCATGAAGGTGCGAATGCGCGCCCTGACACCTGCGGCGGGCCAGAAGACTTTGGCACAATTCCGCATGCATCTGGGCGGCGGGTACTTCGGTATCGTGGAAATTGGTCCGCGCGAGTACGACATAGCTAAGACCTGGATGGCCAGCTTTAACATTGCCCTGCGTACTGTAGATGCCTTGCACCTGGCCTGTGCGTTTATTCAGGGCCACTCGCTTTGGACCAGTGACAAGCCGCTGGCACAGGCGGCCAAACATGTAGGCGTCGAGCATCGATTGATTGCCGCGAGGCATTGATTATTTGCCCCACACGCGTTCCCCGCAGGCCCAGCCCGTCCTACAGCCCCTCATCGTGCGTCCAGGCCCGATCGCTGGGCCAGTGCCGCAATCGCAGCGGCACGTATTCGCAGTTAGGTTCCTCGGCCATGTACTGACCGGTATCGGCATAGGCCCGCGCCCGGCAGCCCATGCAGACCTTCTTGTACTCGCAGCAGCCGCACTTGCCCTCCAGCAGCGTATCGTTACGCAGCTCACCGAAGACGGTGCTGTCGCGCCAGATCTGGGCAAAGGGAATCTCTTTCACGTTGCCGCTGGTCACCGGCAAATAGCCGCAGGGGAACACCTCGCCGGTATGTGACACAAAACACACGGCCTGGCCGGCCAGACAGCCCTTGGTCATCGCTGACATGTCGCCCGACGGGTGGCCTGTGCCCTGACCGGGGGCCATGCTGCGATGCGGATGGGCGGCGGCGGGCATAGGCCGCCCGTCTTCCTTGATGCGCTGCCGCATCACGCGGAAATAGTGCGGCGCGCAGGTGGCCTTCAGATGCAGCCTGCCCTCCAGGCTGCGATCGTAAATCCAGTTCATGGCCTGTTCGTATTCCGCCGGCTTGAGCATGATCGCCTCGCTGAGCGACATGCCGCAGCCCACCGGCACCAGCATGAAGATGTGCAGGGCATCGGCCCCCAGCTCCAACGCCATCTGGTACATGGCGTCGAGCTTGGTGTAGTTGTGCCGGGCCACCGTCGTATTGATTTGCATCGACACGCCGGCCTCGCGCAGGAGCTTAAAGCCGTTGATGGCCGAATCGAACGAGCCGGGGATGCCGCGGAACATATCGTGCGTGACCGCGTCCGGGCCGTCAAAACTGATGGAGACGCGCTGGAAGCCCACCTGCTTGACCCGGCGTGCGATGGCCTGATCCATGATCGTGCCGTTGGTGGCCAAAGCGATCGGCAGGTTCAGGCTGCTGGCCAGCTCGGCCAGTTCGAACACATCCGGGCGCATCAGCGGTTCGCCGCCGGAGAACACCAAAATCGGGCGCCCCGTCTGCGGCAGGGTACCAATGAAGTCCCTGGCCTGCTGGGTGGTCAGATCATCGCGGCAAAGATCGCGCGAGACATCCAGACGCCGGCAATGCACGCACGCCAGATTGCAGCCGGCCGTAGTCTCCCAGAACACCAGGCGCAGGGCCGGAGCGCCTTGGCCAGTGGATGCCGGTGCGGCGCTTGTAGACGGTGCGGTGGACATGCTCATCACCTGTTAATTGAACAATCGGCGTACCAGCAGCGACCGTGCGGTCCGGCCTGCCATTGGCCGGGGGGCCTGTAGTCGGGCGCTGTGCCGCTGGCCGCTTCTCAAGCCTGAGAAAGCTGGCCCTCCAGGTCCGCTCAAAACAGCAAATGCAGCAGGTAATCCAGCCTGCCGCTCATCACCAGGCGTCGGCCTGAGTATTTCATCACCTGGCGAATCTGCGCCCGATAATCCGGATGATAGCAGTGGCTGGGGCAGTCCTTGCACGCGGGCTTGGGGCTGTGGGGACAGTGGCTGCGCTTCACGAACGCGTGGGCCAGCAGCTTGCTGCATGGGGCACAGAGCACGACCGGTTTGCCGGCAATGGCCTGCACGTCATGGGTTTTCATCTGCACCGGCGTCTTGGGCGCATCGCCATGGCGGTGCTTGCAGTAAACGCCAATGAAGGTAGCCAAAACCTTCAGGTCCTTGAGGATCGGGTCGCGCATAACCTCAACCATTGTAGGCGGCCGCCGCGTGGTCCGCACTTTGTATACGCTCATGGACGGGGCTAAGATTGCGGCATTGGTCGATGTCTATGCGGGCGGCGCGGATCATCCCGGCGGCGATGGTGGTGGTGCTTACACTGGGCATCGGCCTGTGGCTTGTTCTGCGCCCCTCCGGCACCCGGCCCCCCGTCCCGGTTTCGGCACCGGTTAGCCAACTCGCGGCTCTGCGCCTGGGCCTGATCCCCGAGCGCGATGTCTTTGCCCAGCGCAAGCGTTTTCGCGTCCTGGCCGACTATATCAGCAAGCAAATCCACCGGCCGGTGGAACTGGCCACGCTGAACACCTACCAGGCCATTCTCCAGGACTTTGCCGAGGAACGTATTGATGGGGCCTTCCTGGGATCGTTGATCGCGGTGCTGACCGTGGACCGACAGGGCGGCCAAGTCCTGGTCCAGGCCCAGACCCCCCAGGGCGGCACCACCTACCGCGGCGTTATTTTTGTCCTGGACGAGTCGCCGGTGCGTTCCGTTAAAGACCTGCGCGGCCGCTCCATCACGCTGCTGAAAACCACGACCGGCGGCAATCTCTTTCCCATGGTTCACATGATCCACGAGGGTGTTCTGACTGCCACGACCTCCCCCAGCGTGCTCTGGGCCGGCACCCATGACGAGGTCATCCAGGCCGTGGTCCACAAGCGCAGCGACGCCGGCGGCGTCAAGGATTTGCGTCTCGATGAGTTTGAGAAGGCCAACCCGCAGGTGCGCATCCGGCGCCTGGCGGCCAGTGCCGCGGTTCCCGACACGGTGCTGGTGCTGCATCCCCGGGCGGCGGCCGCCATCGGCCCGCGCCTTTCGCAGGTTCTGCTGGAGATGGACCGCCAACCCGACGGCAGGGCGGCTCTGGCGGGTTTTGGGGCCCAGCGCTTCCTGCCGTGTACACTGGACGATTACCGCGCGCTCTATGACATGATCGACGAGCTGGGACCGCACTGGCAGCAGTTGGGCATCAACGGCGCGCCGCCGCGCCGCCCGGCTGTTCTGTCCACGCGTGCGGCGCCCTGACGGTGGCCACCCATGCTGCGACGCAAACTGCTGCTGATGCTCGGCCCGCTGGTGGTGCTTCTGGTCATCACGGCGGTGCTGGCCATCGTCCTGCTCCAGGACGTGCTGCGCGGCATGGATCACATCAGCCAGCAGGCCACGGTCGTGGTGGACCAGGCCAACCAGTTGAGCCAGACCATCTCCCTGATCGAGATGCACCTGCACGAACTCCAGGCCGGCAAGCGCCGCCATCTGGATGGCTTGATCGATGCCTACGAATCCATGCAGACGCTGACCGAGCAGATCGGCCAGCGCTACGTCCTGCTCGAAGCCCAGGCCACCGACGTCTATCAAAGCCTGCGCCGGCGCGTGCCCGTGTTCGGCCGACACGTCAGCGCCCTGGCCACGGCGCAGGATCCCGAGCTGGCCAGTTGGCACAATCGTGCTGCCCTGGAAGACGTGGTGGCGCTGCGCAACGACATTCTCACCCTGGGGCGCTTCGCCGCGCTGCATGCCAAGGAAGAGCAGCAGTCGCTGGCCGCACGCTTCAAATGGCTGGTGCTGGGTTTGTCGCTGATCTTTTTGCTGGTGATCAACGTGTCGGTGGTGGTGCTGCTGCGCGCGGGGGCCATGGTGCTGCGGCCGATCGACAAGCTGGTCCGGGCTACCGAGGAACTGGCCGCCGAGCGATTTGATTATCGCGTCGACGTGGCTCAAAAGGATGAGTTTGACCAGCTCGCCCGGGCCTACAATCACCTGGCCGAGCAGTTGCAGGCCAACGAGCAGCGCCGGCTTGAAACCCTGGGCCAGACGGCACTGACGCTGAATCACGAGCTGAACAACGCCATCGCCATCATCGAACTACAGTTGGGACTTCTGAGCCGTCAAAGCGGCGACCCGGCCCTGGAAAAATACCTGCGACAGATTCGCCAGGGCCTGGACCGCATGACCCGTACCGTGGAATCCCTCAAGCACGTCCGTCGCATTGTTCTGACCGACTACGTGGCCGGGACCAAGATGCTGGATTTGCAGCGTTCGCTCCAGACTTCGCCGCCGCCGGCGGTCAATCCCTCGTCATAGATCGCCAACCAGGTTGTCCATGGGCCAGCGACTGTCCCATCATTCTCTGCTCTACACCCAGCTCTACTGGTTCATCCGCTTGCGCTGGGTGGCGGCGCTGGCGGTGCTGGTCGGCGGGCTGGTGGATTGGCGATGGCTCACCTGGCATCCGCAGGCCAGTTCCATGATCGCCTTGGGCGTGGGCATGCTCGGCTATAACTCGTTGCTGTGGGCGGTCTTACTGAAGATGCGCCAAAGACGTGGCCCCCTGCTGGCCGTCGCCTGGACGCAGATCCTGCTGGACATGGCCTGCCTGGCCCTGCTGGCGCTGTGGACCGGCGGGGTGGCCAGTCCGCTGATTGGCCTGTTCGTGCTTCACATGGTTTTCGCCAGCCTGCTGCTGCCACGGCGCAGCGCCTACGGCGGGGCCGTCCTGGCGATGATACTGCTGCCGGGGATGCTGTGGCTTACCGGCCGCTGGCCTTCACAGCGCCATGAACTGCTGCAACTGATCGGCTGGGCGATGGCCCTGCTGGTGACGGTTTACGTGGCCAACCACCTGACCCGTAGTTTGCGCCGCCAGTGGCGCCGACTGCGCCGCCAGAACCGCCGCATCCGGGCCATGGGCAGCCAGATCGGCCGCCATCAGCAGGCCATGATCCAACATGAGAAGATGATCGCCCTGGGCCAGATGGCCGCCGGCGTAGCCCACGAGATCGCCAACCCGCTGGCCAGCATCGACAGCCTGCTTCAGCTCATGCAGCGCAAGCCCGAGCGCATCGGCGCCCACAGCCTGGGCACGCTGCGCCAGCAGGTGGAGCGCATCGGCCAGATCGTCAAGCAGATGACCGCCTTTGCTCATCCCAGCGACGCCCAGTGGCAGCAGTTGTCGGTCAATGACGTGGTGGAGCAGGCCTTGCGCATCCTGGCGTTGGACGAGCGCTTCCGGCGCGTAAACCTGGAGTGGTGGCCGGCGGCCGATGTCGGTACTCTGCGCGGGCTGCCCCAGGCGCTGCAGCAGGTGCTGGTCAATCTCATTCTCAATGCCTTGGACGCCATGGTCGACGTCTCCGAGCCGCGGCTGACCGTCCGCACCTGGCGCAGCGCTGAGAGCTGCCACATCGAGGTCACCGACAACGGCCACGGCGTGGCCGCGGAGCATATGCCGCACCTGTTCGAGCCCTTCTTCACCACCAAGCCCGTCGGCAAGGGCACCGGCCTGGGGCTGTCCATCAGCTACAGCCTCGTTCAGAAGCAAGGGGGACGTATCGACGTTCGCTCCAGCGTCGGGCAGGGTGCGACCTTTACCGTGGTGCTGCCGGCTGCATCGGGGGCCGGCGCTCTCTTGGAATCGGGAAGCGCAAGTTGATCCTTTTCCAGTTCTTGAGACAGGCGCCCGCCTGTGGGCACGGCCCATCGCCTGCAGGACCGCTTTCACCCTGCGCTGCCTGGCACACCGCATGCTTGAGCCCGGTTTGCATCCTTCCACGGAGTCCGTGTGCGCCTCAACCCATTGCGTGTGCTGTGGCCGGGTGGACGTTGGCGCTGGCTGTGGCGCGGCAGCATGGCGATGGCCATCTTCACCATCGCCAGCGTGGAAGTGACCAGTCAAAGCTGGTTCTGCAATAGCTGCCACATCATGGGCACCTATTATCGCTCGTGGCAGAGCAGCGGCCACAAGAACGTGGACTGCGTCAAGTGCCACATCCCGCCGGGGACGGCCAATTTCGTGGCCGCCAAGCTCAATGGTGCCGGCCAGGTGGTCGACGATCTGCTGCACCGCACCTCCAACAAACCCTCGGCCTCCGTCAGCGACTTTGCCTGCACGCGCTCGGGCTGTCACGATGTGGCCAAGGTGCGCGCCAGCGCCCGTCGCCAGGGGCGCTATTTCTTCGACCATGCCAAGCACGTGGACCTGGAATACCAGGGCATCGTCATGTCCTGCACCACCTGCCATTCACACGTGCAGGGCAGCCAGCACTTCGAGGTCAACACCGCCGCCTGCGTGACCTGCCACCTGGCTCGTCCGGTGGCCGTGGTCGGCCCGGCGCCGGCGACCCAGCCGCTGCAACTGGTGAGTCTGACGGCGGCGCCCAAGGCCAAGACCCCGGTCGTGCGCTGCGACCAGTGCCATCAGCCGCCGCAAAAGCCCATCGAGCACCAGGGCCTGAAGGTCAACCATGCCGAATATCTCAGCTATGGCGCCTCCTGCGAGTCATGTCACAGAGGCGTGACCGCCGCCGCCGAGCCGGTCAAGGATGAGCACTGCTTCGCCTGTCACGATTTTGGCATGGAGAAAGCCGCGCCCGTGGTGCAGATGCACCGCGTCCATTCACAGGGCCGCCACAAGGTCGAATGTTTCAATTGCCACGGGGTAACGCGCCATGGCCCCTCGGCCCAGTCCATGCGCCTGGACCAGATCGACTGCCGCGCCTGCCACCAGGACCAGCACCTGATCCAGCAGCGCGCCTACTCCACCAGCGTCCCTGCCACCCTGCCCGCTCATGCCCAGCAGGGCCCGGCGGTGACGCCCATGTTCCTGGCCCACGTGGACTGCACCGGTTGCCATGTAAAGCCCAAGCCGATCGCGGCCAAGGTGGCCAGCGGCGCCACCGTGGCCGTCGCCACGCCGCAGGCCTGTGATGCCTGCCATAAACCTGGTCTGGGCCAGCAGATGGTGCCGCTGTGGCAGAAGAACACGCGGGCCCTCTACGAGTCGGTCAGCGCCATGCTGCCGCCGGCGGGCCGCACTGTCGGCTCCTCCGGTGGCGATCGTGCCGTGGCCGAGGCCCGCCAACTCCTGGACATCGTGCGCCTCGATGGCAGTTGGGGTGTACACAACCCCCGCTATACCCAGAAACTCCTGGAACAGGCCAAAGAGAAACTCCAGCAAGCCCGGCCGACGACGCGCCCGGGCGAGGTGGCCCTGCCATGAAGCGCTGGTCCCTGCTACTGGTGATCCTGGGCATGGGGGTCGTTGCTGCCCCTAGTCCCGCCGCCAACGTGCAGCGACCCGTGGGCGCGGTTAAGAACTGCACCGAAGGCCAGTGCCACGCCGCCCAGCGCAACTACAAGGTGCTGCACGGGCCGACGGCGCTGGGCGCCTGCGACGTGTGCCATCAGTCCGTCGACGACAAGAAGCACACCTATCGCCTGAAGCAACAGGACAAGGCCCTGTGCGATTTCTGCCACGTGGAAAAGTCCGTCGGCAAGGTCATGCACAAGCCCGTCGAGGATGGCCAATGCCTGGCCTGCCATCACCCGCACGGATCGAGCAACAAGGCCATGCTCCGCCAGGAACAGATGGGCGCCCTGTGCGCCTCATGCCACGGCGACGTGGCCAAGAACCGCAAGCACGTGCACGGGCCCGTGGGCTCGGGCAGTTGCGCGGCCTGCCACCAGTCCCATCGCTCCGACCACAAAAAGCTCCTGGTCGCCGAAGGCAAGGAGCTGTGCCTGGGTTGCCACGACCAGATGAAGACCCAACTGGCCTCGGCCAAGACCCTCCACAAGCCCATGGAAGGCCAGTGTACGCAATGTCACGAGGTCCATGCCTCCAACCAGATCATGCAGCTTCGTCAGGCGCCCGCCGCGCTGTGCGTTTCCTGCCACCAGGAGGTTCAGAAGCTGGCGGCCGCCGCCCCGCAAAAGCACGCGCCCATGAGCGAAGACAACGGCTGCATCCAATGCCACACACCCCATGGCGGCGATATGGCCAAGCTCCAGAAATCAGACCCCGTCAAGGCGTGCCTGAGCTGCCACGACAAGCCCCTGACCACCCCGGACCGCCGCACGGTGGCGGCCGTGCCCGAGGTGGCCCGCAAGGACCTGTACCTGCACGGCCCCATCCGCGACGGCAACTGCTCGGGCTGTCATACGCTGCACGGCGGCCAGGTGTCGCGCCTGCTGACCAAGCCCTATCCCCAGACGTTCTACGAAAGCTTTAACGTCGAGAAATACGCCTTGTGCTTCACCTGCCACGACAAGCAACTGGTGGAATTGCCCAAGACCACCGGCCTGACACGCTTCCGCAACGGCCAGGTCAATCTGCACTATCTGCACGTGAACAAGTCCGACCGTGGGCGCTCCTGCCGGGCCTGCCACAGCACCCATGCCAGCCGCTTCCCGGTGCATGTGCGGGAATCGGTGCCCTACGGCAAGTGGGAATTGCCTATCAATTACAAGCAAACCGCCACCGGCGGCACCTGTGCGCCGGGTTGCCACCAGGAACTGGCCTATGACCGCCAAACGCCGGCGCCCGGCCTGGCCGCCTCCACCCGCCCGGCGACCACCCAGGAGAACAAGCCATGAGATGGACCTGTGTCACCTTTACCGTGCTGGTCTTGGGCGCTGCGGCCCTGGGCGCGGCTCCCGTGCAGTGGTCGGCCACCGACGTCCGCGGTGCTAGCGTCCGCGTGCCGTCTTCGCAGCCGGCGGTGCTGGTGTTCGTGCTGCCGCAGCAGCCGCTCAGCGCAAGCTTGCTCCAGCAGCTTCCCCAGCTATCCCAGGTGCAGGCGGTGCTGATCGTCAGCGGCAAGGAAGCCGCCGCCACGGCCAAGCAGTGGGCCGACGCAAAGAAGATCGCCTGGCCTGTCGTGGCCGACCCTGATTACGCCGCCTCCGGCCAGCTTGCCGTTCATGCGTGGCCGACGACGCTGGTGATCAGCCCCGAAGGCCAGCAGATAGGGCACCTAGCGGGATTGCCCAAGAGCTACGGGCGCGACCTGGATAGCTACATCGCCCATGCCGCCGGCAGGATTGACGCCGCTACGCTTCAGCGGCGTCTTCAGGAACATCAGACCATCGTCGACAGTCCCCAGCAGATGGCCGACCGGCACCTGGCCGTGGCCATGCGCCTGATGGACAAGGGCCTGGCCGCGCAGGCAAAAGCGGAATTGCAGGCAGGCTTGAAGCACCAGCCCGAGCACCCGGGCCTGCGTCTGGCCATGGCCGATGTTCTGCTGCTGTTGCGCGAGCACGAGGAGGCAGCTCGCATGGTTGCGCAGCTTGACGACAAAGGCGCACCACCGTGGCGTGTGAAGATTCTGCAGGCGCGGGTCCTGATGGCCCAGGACAAGCTCGATGAGGCCAAGCAGATCCTGCAGTCCTGCGTGCGGCTCAATCCCGACCCGGCCGAGGCGTGGTATCAACTGGGGATCGTCCATCAGCGTGCCCAGGAATGGTCGGCCGCCGCTGCCGCCTATCGCCAGGCCTTCGAGCACACCCCAGCGGGCCGCCGGCTGGCCGCCAGTACCGAACCAGCCACCCAGCCGGCTCCGTGATGGCGGCACCGATGCCCTCGCCAGTGTCGGGCCGCGGGGCCGCGGGCGGCGGCATTGGCATCTGCCCGTCGCCCGGCTAATCTTCGTGCGTGTCCCAAGCTGGCCTGACCATTCCTGCCAATCGCCTGGCGGCCGATCCCGGCTGGCCGGCCCTGCTGCTGATCTGGCTGCTGATGGGCGCGGCGATGTTCGCGCTGGCGGGACGCCCGGCGGTTCAGCGCACGCAGGAAGCGCGCGTTTTGGAGACGGCCAGAGAGATGCTGGGCGGGCGCTGGAGCGCCTGGCTCCAGCCGCACGTCAATGCCAAGCTGCGCCTGGAAAAGCCGCCTTTGGCCTATTGGCTGGCGGCGGCGTCGATGGCGGCTTTCGGAGTCGATGAAGGGGCCGGGCGGCTGCCGTTTGTCCTGGCGGGCTGGCTGACCGTGGGGCTGATCCTCCACGAGGCGCGGCGACGGCTCAACTGGCGCGCGGGTTTGCTGGCCGCCGGGGTTTTGCTGACCAGTCGGCTGTTTTTCTTTCATGCGAGGCTGGCCGAGACCGACGTGCTCTTTGGGCTGTTTCTGACGGCCGCTTGCATCGCGCTTTGGCGCGGCTTTGAGGCTGATGCGCTGGCGACGGGGCTGTCGGCCCGCGCTGCGGGGTGGTTCTGGGCGGCAGCACTGGCGATGGGGCTGGCCGCCATCAGCAAGGGCCCGCCGCCGGCGATCCTGCTGTTGGTGGGGCTGGCGGCCGTGGGGCGGCGCTGGGGTGCGCTGTGGCGCTTTGTCTACAGCGGCGCGCCGCTGGGCATGCTGCTGATGGCCGCGCCCTGGTATCTCTATATCGCCCATCACTTTGGCACCAGCGTCTTCTTCCGTGAACTGGAGGTCGTCGGCGCCGGGGCCGACCACGGCAAGCCGTTTTACTATTACATCCCGGCCCTGCTGTGGGCCACGGCTCCCTGGACGGGCGTGGTGATCGTGGCCGCCATCGCTTCCATCCTGCAATGGCGCGCATCGATCGCAGCGCGCGGCGGCCTGCTGTGGACGGCCAGTCTCCTGGTGCCGCTGCTGCTGGTGGGCAATAAACAGGACCATTACCTTCTGCCGCTGCTGCCACCGCTGGCGCTGCTGTGCGGCTGGTGGCTGGACGCCCTGGGCCGCGGCGAAATGGGCCTACACCTGCCTCGCGCTACAAGGGTCATCTTCCTGATCATGCTGCTGTTGCTGGCCGCCGGCGGGCCGGCGTTGTGGATGGCCGGCAAGCGACTAACCGGCTCGGCTCAACCGGCCGACATCATCCTGGGAGTGACAGTACTGGCTTGCGCGCTGGTGGCGGCGCTGTTCTGGCTGCGCCTGGGGTTGGTATGGGCCGTGATCGTCTGCCTGGGCAGTCTGGTGGCGCTGATGCCGCTGCTGACGGGGGCGTGGTTGCCTTCGCTGTCACGCCACAACTCCCGGACCATCGCCGCCGCCATCCGTCAGCAGGCGGGCAACGGGCCCTACTGTTTTTACGGCCAGCGCGACAGCCTGACGTTGTGCTTTGCCCTGCGCAGCGTGGTGCCGCTCTATTCCAGTGCCGATCAACTGCTGGCCGCCGCCGCTGGCGGCCCGCTGTGGGTCATCACCCAGGATGGCAAGAAAGACAACGCGCCGCCTCCCCTGCCCGCTGGCTTTACGCAGGTCATGGAGCCGATCGAAACGCAGGGCCAGACCCTGCGCCTGTGGTACCGAGCCGCCAGGCGCGCCACGCCGTCCACCCGGCCCACGCCATGACGCCTTCGCCTGTCATCACCATCGATTCGCTGGACGACCCGCGGCTGGCTCATTATCGCAACCTCAAGGACCGCGACCTGGCCGCCCAGGGCGGACTGTTCATCGCCGAGGGCGAGGCTGTCACGCGGCGGCTGCTGGCCAGCGACTTCGAGGTGGAGTCGGTTCTGGCGGCCAGCCAGCGCGCTGGTCGGATCATCGACTTGCCGCGCGGCAGTGCTCCGTTGTACCTGGTGGACCATACCCTGGTGAACCGGATCGTGGGCTTCAAGTTTCATTCCGGGATCCTGGCGGTGGGTCGCCGCCGGCCGTCGCCCACGCTGGCCGAGTTGGCCAGGGACTGGCCGGCGCGGGTGATGCTGGTGGTGTGTCCGGAGATCGCCAATACTGAAAACCTGGGCGCGCTGGTGCGCATCGCCGCGGGCTTCGGGGCTACGGCCATGCTCCTGGGTGAGCATTGCTGCGATCCGTTCTATCGCCAGGCCATTCGCGTCTCGATGGGCACGGTTTTTTCGTTGCCGCTGATCCGCTCCCAGGACATTGTCCAGGATCTGCGCGCCCTCAAGACGCATGGAGTGGAACTGGCGGCCACGGTGCTGGATGAGCAGGCCCAACCCCTGGCCCAGGCGCAAGCCCGTGCGCGGATGGCGCTGCTGCTGGGCAACGAGGCCCAGGGTTTGCCGCCGCACCTGGTGTCGCTATGCGACCGAAAACTGACCATTCCCATGCAACTGGGCACCGATTCCTTGAATGTGTATGTGGCGGCGGGCGTACTGCTGTTTCATTTCACGCAAGGGGCCGGCAGGCTTTGAGGCGGGCTTCCGGGCTGGGGTCGCTCTACGCCGTCAGATCGATGGTTGCTGCCGGACTGCGGTTTGGCCGGCGCCAGACCTGAGGGCGACTGGGCCGATGGGGTTGTCGCCGTGGAACGGCCGAATCCTCCAGCCCATGGGTATCTTCGACCTGCTGCTGGAGATCGGCAGCCGTGAAGGGACGCCGGATCGTAACCGGGCCCGCGAAGCGGCGGGCGGCGGTCAAGATCGCCCCGGTCAATGGATGAACATCGCTCATGCGGCCGGCGCCGGTGAGGGCGCCGGTATTCATATCGGCAAGGCTGCACGGCCAGCCACAGGAGGAGCCTGCGGCCAAAAATAACCGAGGAGCGCCAGCGGCGCCCCTCGGCCGAAAGGACTATCGGTTCTTCCCGCTGTTTTACTGGCGGGCGTCGGTTCGCGCTTCGTTCTGCTTGATCAGGAGGCTGGGCGGCAGGAGCTGGGCGGTGACGCCTTTGTTGACCTTGGCCGGGTCGACCACGGCCGCCTCGGTGGCGTTGACGATGCGCACGTCCAGGCGCGGATCGGTGACCAGTTCACCGCGCACGCCCACGAACTGGCCCAGTTGCAGGACCACCTTGCTGTCGGTCGCCCGGACATAGACGACCGTGCGCCCGCTGGCCGGATCGGTCAGCCGGTAGAGCGTCTGGGCGCCTTGCTGCAGGCTCGAAGCCTGCACCGCACCCACGGCGGTGAAGACCGCCACGCCATTGTCGGCCAGCTTCTGCTCCAGTTCCTGGCGCTCGGCGCCCATGGCCTTGAGGCGGGCTTCGGCTTCCTGCTGGGCCTTGCGCACCGCCACCAGTTTCTCATGGGCCTGCTGGCGGTTCTTCAGATAGGGCACCCTGGCTTCGGCCACGCGCCGCATGGACATGGGCAGGGCTTCGCTGGTCAGCACCTTCTCAAAGCTGGCCAGCACCGGCAGGATGGCCTGCTGTTCCAGCGGCTTGGCCTCGTTCGCCTTGTAGGCGGTCTCGGCACTGTCGAACTCGTTTTCGGCGGCGGCCACCGCTTCGCTGGCCTGCGTGGTGGGCGCGGCTGTCAGCGCCGGCGCGGTGGTCGGGCCGGTGGTCGGCACGGCGGCGATGTTCTGGTCATCGGTGCTTACCGGCGGAGTCTGGCCGGCGGGATTCTGCGCTGTCAGGTTCTTCAGCGGCGAGACCAGGTTCTGGTGGATCCACACACAGGCCTCGGCCGGGGGCTTGATCTTGTAGTATTCCTCGGCCTCGCCCAGGATCTGGACCTCGGCGCCGCGCGCCAGCCGGCATTGCAGGGCCGACTTGACGGTGGTCAGGCCGCTGCCGGCCCAGACATTGAGATTGTCCTTGGTGACCCGGCCGCTGTTGCCGTCACCCTGGCGCTCGACATAGAGCTTGGAGACATAGCTGAAGCTGCCGTCCGGCGGCTGGATCTTCAGCCAGTCGAACTTCATGCCGGTGATGACCACCTGGGCGCCCTTGTCCAGGCGCAGCGTGGCGTAGTCATTGGCGCTGGGACCACTGCGCACCAGCACGGCGTTGGCGTTGACCACGCCCAGGTACTGGTGCCTGGCGTTTTCCAGATCAGGTCCAGCGGCGGGAACTGCCAGCGCCAAAGAAGCGGCCAGCAGGCAAGCAGCCATCGAGCAGGATAGGAAGCGGCGAGTCATGGCAGCACCTCCATGTGCTATGTGGGTCTTTCCTTGACGCACGGCCGGGCGGCCGCGTTCGCCAATTAGATTTTGCTACCGCAGAGTTTCATACCGCAAGGGGCCGGGAATGTAAAGTGCTCCTGGAGCAAAAAAACGCTTCCGCCAGCGCGACCCCTGGGCCGCGGCCGTCGGCGCGGCTTTGGGCGTCTTGGGGGGTCGCGATGAATTTCTGGCTTGACGAACCATGGTCGATTCGTGCATAGTAAAGTCTAAGTCCATTTGAATTCCAGTGTTAACTCGGTACGAGGACGGCCATGTCGACCATCACCAAGAAGGAACTGATCGACCGTATCGCCGACGTCACTCGCCAGCGGCGCATACAGGTCAAGAAGACGGTGCAGCGATTTCTCGATGAGATCATCGCTGAGCTGGGCAACGGCAACCGGCTGGAGTTCCGCGACTTCGGCGTCTTCGAGACGCGCATGCGCAAACCGCGCCGCGCCCAGAATCCCAAGACCATGCAGCCCGTCGAAGTGCCGCGCAAGCGCACCGTCAAGTTCAAGGTGGGGCGCCTCATGAAGCAGCGCCTGGCCGGGGCGGACCTGGCCGAAGCCGCGCAGCAGCCGCAGAAGAAGTGATTCTGCGCCATATCTCTTGCAACCAGCGAGTAATCGATGCCGGACCTTGGGCGTCTGTTGACTGCTGAGCTTGATCGCCGGCAGAGCCAGCATCTTCTGCGCCGGCGCGAGGAACTGATACCGACCGGGCCGGTGACGGTCAGGCGGGGCGATCGCACGCTGGTCAACTTTGCCTCCAACAACTACCTGGGGCTGACGCACCATCCTCGCCTGCTGGGCGCGCTGGTCGAAGGCGCGCAGCGCTACGGAACCGGCGCCGCCGCGGCTCCGCTGATCAGCGGGCAGACCCCGGCCCACGCGCAGGCCGAAGTGGCGCTGGCGGCGTGGAAGAAGAGCCAGGCCGCCGTCCTGCTGCCCAGCGGCTATCAGGCGGCGCACGCCGCGGTGCAGACGTTGTCGCAACTGGCCCACACGGACCACGGCGCGCGCTTTCTGCTGGACAAGCTGGTTCATGCGTCGCTGATTGATGCGGTGCGTGCCAGCGGTCGGCCGTGGCGCGTGTTTCCGCACAACGGCACGGACAAACTTCATCGCCTGCTGCAAGAGGCGCCCAAGGATCAGCTCCAGGTCGTCGTGACCGAGTCCATCTTCAGCATGGATGGCGACGCGGCCGACCTGCCGGCGCTGGCGTGGCTGAAGCAGGAACATGGATTTGTGCTGCTGCTGGACGAAGCGCACGCCAGCGGCGTCTTTGGCCCCCAGGGCGCAGGCTATGCGGCCGAGCAGGGCCTGGAATCCATCGTCGATGTAAGCCTGGTGACACTCTCCAAGGCCCTGGGCCTGGCCGGCGGGGCGATTTGCGGTTCCGCGGACTTCTGCAGCGCCGTGGCCAACCTGGGACGGGCATATATCTACTCCACCGCGCTGGCCACGCCCCTGGCGGCCGCGGTGCCGGTGGCGCTGGACATCCTGCGCAGCGAGCCGCAGCGGCAGGCGCGCCTGCGCCACTGGTCCGCCGTTGTGCGCGCGCGAATGGCCGATAACGGCCTGCACCTGCCGCCGGGTTGCGCGCCGATTCTGCCGGTGATTGTCGGCCAGCCTCAAGCAGCGCTGCGGGCGGCCCAGGAGCTGCACGATGCAGGAATGCTGGTGGTCGCCATCCGGCCGCCCACAGTGCCCGCGGGGACCAGCCGCCTGCGCATCACCTTGTCCTCGGAGCACAGCGACGAGCAGGTGGAGCAGTTGCTGGGCGCCCTGGCCCGCCTCGGATCGACGCGATAAAGCTCGGGTCCGGTGCGGTTGGCCAATCGGCCGTGGCGCGGTAAATTCCCCCGCGGCATTGGGGTTTTTCGGCAAAGGAAGCTCGCATGTTCGGCAATCGCAATGGCTGGATTCTGGCGGGGGTGGTCCTGGGCTTGATGTTCCTGATGCTCTACTGGCTGGCCGGCGAAAATCAGGCCTCGCCGCCCACCGAGATTGGGCGCAAGGCCGCGACGTTCTCCCTGGACCTGCCGGTCAACCCGCGCACGCTGGTCAACTTCATGACCGAGGAGCGCGACGCCGGCGAGCAATACCGCCAGGCACTGGCCGACTACCAGGGCAACCGCAAGCTCTATCGCGATTTCGTCGCCAACTTGCGCCAGTATGGCAAGACCAGCAAGAACCCCAATCCCCAGCCAGCGCCGGAGATGCCGGCGGTCAACCAGCTTTTGGCCGCCCGCACCGCCCGCAAGGCCATCATCTTCAGCACCCTGCTGGACAAGGTGGTCAAGTATCGCTTCACCGACGAACCCGTGGACGATGAGCCCTTCACCGCCATCCTGGAACTGGGCAATACGGCGGTGGCCCTGGGCAATGTGCACCAGAGCAATGGCCGCCGCGATCAGGCCCGCCAATGTTTTGAGGCCGCCTTCGCCTTGGGCGTGCACCTCTGGGAGGAGCGCCTGGTCTGGCGTGAGGCCGACTCGGGCATGGTCCTGTTTGGCATCGGGGCCGATGCCCTGGCGGCCATGGCCAAGGACGACAAGCAGGCCGACCTGGTCGAGAAATTCGATAAGTTCAGGACGGAAAAGCTGGCCTTCTATCGCAAGAACGTGGGCCTGCGCGAGGATCGCACGCCCACGGTCTATAAAGCCATCTTCAAGCCCAACAATATTCACACCGGTGACATGCTGGCGCTGGCGCGCAAGGCCGGCGAACAGACCTGGCGTGTCGAAGCCCTGATGGCTTTGGGGCGCTGCCGCTTCAACGCCGACCGCCAGCCCGACCAGCGCGCCGCCGATCGCGTGGTGCGCGAAATCCGCAACGATGCCGGGCAGCCCCCGGCCGTGCGCCAGGCGGCGGCGGCCGCCGCCGATCTGACCCCCCAGCGGATGCAGATGATGGTGATCTTCGAGACCAAGTAGCGCTGGCCGACCGGTCGCTTTACCTGTCCGCCGGCTGCTGGTGAAGCGTCACCGAGGCTTGCCGGGCGTTCCGGCCTTTGTGGGTCAGAATCTGGTGCATCGCCTGCACGCGCTGGCCGGCCGGCACCTTCAGGTTGTACTGAACCGTGTTGAAATCAAAGAGCTGCTGCTGGGGCAGATCGGCCACAAATTCCACGTGCCCGCCATAGCTTCGGCGCACCTCGATTTCGATATCCTTGGCCGAGTAGTTGCGGACCTGCTGGTTGTAAAGCAGATGATCATCCCAGCCGACGACCGAGGCGTTGATGTCAAAGTCGATGGCCCCGTCATCGACCCGGCGCACGATGCGTCCGC